>Ga0315291_10006113_pt1 | contig 14981 bp, 12 predicted proteins | sample YL17G12_20_MG_FD_203070 | JGI IMG/M metagenome (GOLD analysis project Ga0315291, IMG submission 203070) | Sediment microbial communities from Yellowstone Lake, YNP, Wyoming, USA - YL17G12_20 | ecosystem: Environmental > Aquatic > Freshwater > Lake > Sediment | place: USA: Wyoming | collected...
AAAGCCGGGTGAGCCAGATGCACTCAGCGACGCTCAAGCGCCTGCGGAACCAGCTTGAGAAGCGGCGTAAGGAGTTCCAGCCGGCGTAGTGGGGGCGCTGGGGGACCGGGAGGAGCGGGCGGGGGCGGCGGTGCAAGCCGCTGGGAACCGGGGGCTTTCCACGGATAGATCACAGCAGCACTACACCCCTGGCCGGGATTTGGGGGCTTCCGGACGCGGCGACGTGGGTATAATGCCGGAGTATCCGTGAAAGGGCCTGTCGGATGAGCATTCGGTTCACCAAGATGCAGGGCGCCGGCAACGACTACGTCTATGTGGACTGCTTTTCGCAGCAGATAAGCGATCCGGAGGGAACCGCGCGGGGGATGAGCGACCGGCATTTCGGGATCGGCGGCGACGGATTGGTCCTGATTCTGCCCAGCCAGGTCGCCGACGTTCGGATGCGGATGTTCAATGCCGACGGCTCGGAGGGGCGGATGTGCGGGAACGGGGTCCGCTGCCTGGCCAAGTACGCATACGATCAGGGCTTATCGAAGGCCAATCCGATGCGAGTGGAAACGGCGGCCGGTGTGAAGACCATCGACCTGGAGATCGGCAGCGACGGGAAGGTCACGGGCGCAACGGTGGATATGGGCGAGCCGATACTCGATCCGGCGGCGATCCCGGTGGGAATCCCGCAGAAGCGAGTTATCGACCTGCCGATCCGGGCGGGCAAGCGGGCCTTCAAGATGACCTGCGTTTCGATGGGCAATCCCCACGCGGTGATATACGTGGATGACGTTGCGGCAGTGGCGCTGGAGCGAGTGGGGCCGGAACTGGAGAACCACCCGCTGTTCCCGGACCGGGTCAACTCGCACTTCGTCCAGGTGCATTCCTCCCAGGAAGTGACAATGCGGACCTGGGAGCGTGGCAGCGGCGTGACGCTCGCCTGCGGGAGCGGCGCCTCGGCGGTCTGCGTGGCCGGCGTGCTGACGGGCAGGACGGGGCGGAAGCTCCTGTCGCACTTGCCCGGCGGCGACCTGAACCTGGAATGGCGGGAATCCAACAATCACGTCTATATGACCGGTCCGGCTGTGGAAGTCTTCAGCGGCGACTGGCCGGGATGAAGCGGGACGGGGCGTCCCGCGGAGAGGACGGTCCCCGGTGAACCCGCCAATCAAGGGCTGGTATAATGACCTGGAAAGGGGCTTGCCGTTTGGCGGTGGGCAGCGCGAAGGGGCAAGCCGTCGTCGAGGGTGCTGGAAGAGCGTGATCGTGTTACAATCCGCAATCGGTTTTTTGTGAAAGGGCGGACGATGTCGGGATTTCCGCGAACGAAGATCGAGGACTTGTCGGTTTCGAGGATGGTCATCGGGAGCAACTGGTTCCTGGGCTACTCCCACACGAGCAGCGCCAAGGACAAGCAGATTCGGGAGCACCTGACGGCCAAGACGGTGGCGGACATCCTGGAGGTGTTTCTGGCGGCCGGGGTCGATACGCTGATGGCGCCGCTGTATCCGCCCTTCCAGGGTCCGCAGCACCAGATGCTGCTGGACGCGATCAAGGAGGCCGAGGGACGCGCCGGCCGGAAGGTCATCATCATCGCCACGCCGGGCATCAACACTGCCGACGGACAGGAGGCGGAGGCGGAGAACCGGAAGACCTTCGACACGATGGCCGCCAACGGGGCCTCGATCGTCATGCCGCATACGAGCTGCACCGACCCCCTGGTCGATATGCGGGCCCGGAAGATCCGCAACATGGACCGCTGCTGCGAGATGATCCGCGAGCGCAAGATGATCCCGGGCCTGTCCACGCACATGCCGGAGGCGATCGTCTATGCCGACGAGTCCAACCTGGACGTGGCCACGTACATCGCCATCTACAACGCGATCGGCTTTCTGATGCACATCGAGGTGGACTGGATCCACAAGCTCATCTGGCGGGCCAAGCACCCGGTCGTGACGATCAAGCCGATGGCGGCGGGGCGACTGCTGCCGCTGGTGGGGCTGGCGTTCTCGTGGTCCACTATCCGCGATTGCGACATGGTGACGGTGGGCACAATGACGCCCGACGAGGCGAAGGAACTGATCGACATCTCCCTTTCGCTGCTGGAGCGCCGGGGCTCGACCGTCCAGCTCCAGCGCACGCGAAGCAAGGCATCGGTGGAACCCAGGAAGAAGTGAGCTTGCAGGCGTAGGGTGCGACGAGGGTTGTTTCCGAGCAAGTGCGGGCTGGGGCGAGGGCTGTTCCCGAGTCCCACCTTCCAGGGGTCTCCGGTGCGCCTTTCACCCCTTCGCTTTATCGAGGATCAAGGACTTGATCCTCCCAGGCGAAAGCCGGCGGAGTGAATCGACGACGAGGTCGGCGGCGGCCTCGAGCTTCTCCCTCGGCGTGGTGCCCGTGATTGCGATGGCAGTCATGCCCGCCCGCCGGGCGGCATCCAGGCCCGATAGCGAGTCCTCGATCACGGCGCAGCAGCTCGGGCGGACGCCGAGCTTCCTCGCGGCGAGCAGGAACACCTCGGGATCAGGCTTGCCGTGCTGCACTTCGGCGCCGCTGACGGTGGCGGTAAACAGGCGTGCGTTCGGCAGGCACCTCATGACCACCTCGACGTTCTCGGGCGGGCCGGACGAACCGACGGCCAACCGGAACCCGGCCGCCGCGAGGGCGGCAATCAGGTCGCCCGCCCCGTCCATCTCAGGGAAGTCCGTCTGCAAGAGCTCGCGGTAGTACTGCTCCTTCCGGTCGCCCCAGCGGTCGGCCTCCTGGCCGCTGACGCCCCAGAAGCGCGGGATGATCTGCCGGTTGGTCTGCCCGAACGTCGAGGCGAACTGCTCCTCCGTAATCTGGACGCCGTGGGCGGCCGCCAGGCGTTTCCAGGACTCGAAATGCGCCCGATAGCTGTCCACCAGCACGCCGTCCATGTCGAAGATCGCTCCGAGCATCTCCATCCCGCTTGTCTCCTCTGCACCGGGCATGGAACATACCACCGCGCATGTCCGCATACAAGCCTCGAACGCGGCCAATTCCGGGCTGACCGCTTGGACCGCCAATCACTTAACCTGCTCTTTGGAAAGCCTTTACATTTCAGCAGAGGTCCGATGTTTCTTTCTGGAAACACGTTGACATTTGGCAACGTGGCCGCCTACAATACGGGTTCACATCGTATGAAGACCGACCTTCAGGAACTGGCCGCTGCGGCGCTCGGTGTCCTGCCTCAGGCGGCTGTGATCGTCGATGGCAAGGGTGGCGTGCTCTTACGCAACGCCGCCGCGGATGCCATGCTGCCTGCGGGGAAGCGGATTGGTGAGCTCCTGGTGGACGGCGAGGGGCGGCCGGTCCTGTACTGGCGGGTGGAACTGTCAAGCCTGGCGGACTCCGCGGGCCGGGCGACTCATCGCGGGGTGTCGCTGGTCGGGCGGGGCGGGCGGCAGGTGCTGGCGGACATCCACCTGCGGGTACTGCCGAAGCGGTTTGGGCGCCGGAGGCGTCAACTTGGCGCCGTGCAGGCGGTTCTGGTGCTCGTGGAGGACGTCTCCGGGCGCGTGTCGATGGAGCGTCAGCTTGCCGCCGACGAGCGCCTGGCCGCGATGGGGCAACTGGCCGCCAAGGTCGCCCACGAACTCAACAACCCATTGGACGGCGTGCTGCGGTACATCGGTCTTGCGGAAAGGGCGGAGAAACCCCAGGCGGCAAAGCACCTGTCCAAGGCGCGCAGCGGACTGATGCGGATGGCCGACATTGTCCGCGGGCTGATGGAGCAGGGCAGGGAAGGCCGGTCCGTCGGCCAGAAGACCCCCGCCGAGAAGCTGCTGGACGAGGCCGTGAGCGTCATGCAGCCGCGGGCGCAGGCGCTGGGCGTGGCGGTGGTGTGCGACCTGGCCGGGGGGCAATCGCCGGTCAGCAGCAACCTGTTCCAGGTGTTCTGCAACGTCATCAAGAACGCGTTGGACGCGATGCCCAACGGCGGGGTGCTGACGGTCCGGATGCGGGCCTTCGAGGGGAACCTGGTGGTGGAGTTCGCGGACACCGGGGTCGGCCTGACGGAGCAGGAAGCGCAGAAGGTATTCGAGCCGTTCTACACGACCAAGGCCCCGGGCGAAGGCGCGGGGCTGGGGCTTTGCATCTGCCGGGAGATCGTGACCCGGCTGGGCGGGACGATCCAGGCAGCCCCGCGCAAGGAGGGCGGCGCGGTGATCACGATCAAACTGCCTTTGTCCGAACAGGGAGCAAGTGCGTGCGAGTGAACTGCCCACGGAGCGCAGTCCGTGGGCTTTGAGATTGTCTGGACCCATCGGTTGGGTAGAGGTGGATCAGTGATTCACTGATGAGCAGGACGGACGCCGGATGGAAAAGAAACCCGAACCTACCTTGCACCCGAAGGCGCGGATTCTCCTGGTGGACGACGACCAGATCATCCTGGACAGCCTGGGCGGGTTCCTGGAGGCGGAAGGTTACGACGTGGCGTTGGCCTCGACGATCCGGCAGGCGACCGACTGCATGGGAGGCGGGCGGTTCAACCTCGTCATCACCGACGTGAGCATGCCGGAGAGCGACGGGTTCGAGCTGCTGCGGCACATCAAGGCCCGCTACGAGGAAGTGGTGATCATCATGATCACCGGCTACGGGTCCATTGAGTCGGCCGTCGAGGCGATCAAGCAGGGAGCGTACGACTACCTGACCAAGCCGGTGATCGACGACGACGTTCGGCTGGCCGTCCGGCGGGCGCTGGAGCAGCAGCGGCTGCTGGCGGAGAACCGGCAACTGAAGCTGGCGCTGGCCGAGCGGTGGAGCTTCCAGAACATCGTCGGCCAGGACTACCGGATGGCGAAGGTCTTCGACCTGATCTCCGCCGTCGCGGACAGCAGGACGACGATTCTGATCACGGGCGAGTCGGGGACGGGCAAGAGCCTGATCGCGCGGGCGATACACGCCCACTCGGCCCGGCGCGAGCGCCCGTTCGTGGAAGTCTCCTGCGGCGCGCTGCCGGAGACGCTGCTGGAGAGCGAGTTGTTCGGGTACGTCCGCGGCTCGTTCACCGGCGCGCTGAGCGACAAGGAGGGCAAGTTCGCCGCCGCCGACGGCGGGACGGTCTTCCTGGACGAGATCTCCACCGCCTCCCCGCAGCTTCAGGCCAAGTTGCTCCGCGTGCTCCAGGAGAGGCGGTTCGAGCCGGTCGGCAGCAACGTGACGGTCGAGGTGGACGTCCGCGCGATCCTGGCGACCAACCGCGACCTGTGGGCCGAGGTGGAGGCGGGGCGATTCCGCAAGGACCTGTACTACCGCATCAACGTGGTGAACATCGAGCTTCCCCCCCTGCGGGACCGGATCGGCGACATCCCGCTGCTGGCGACGCACTTCCTGCGGAAGTTCCATGACGGGCCGGACAAGTCCGTCCAGGCCTTCTCCGGCGAGGCCATGCAACTGATGCAGCGGTACTCCTGGCCGGGGAACGTCCGCGAACTGGAGAACTGCGTGGAGCGGGCGGTGGTACTGTGCCGCAATCCGCTCATCGGCCCGGACGACCTGCCGCCCGCCGTGCTCAAGGGCGCGCAACCAGCGGTGGAGCTTGAGGCCCCCGATGGGACCATGACCCTCGAACAGGCCCTGGTGGGGCCGGAAAAACAGATCATCCTCGCGGCCCTGGCGGCAAGCGGCGGCAGCCGTCAAGACGCCGCAGCCAAGCTGGGCATCAACCGCACGACGCTGTACAAGAAGATGAAGAAATACGGCCTGCTGGAAGGCAGGGCGTAAATGCTGCCGGGGCTGCGGACTCCGGGCTCACGCCGGGTCGGGCATCACATCAGGTTCGGCGCGGCCGGTTCGAGCGCGCCGGCGAGATGGGCCGGGACTTCCACCGGCGTTTGGCGCCGCGACGAGTTGTACTCCCTGTACGCCTTGTGGGTCATCCGGTGGTTGTTCCGGTAGGAGAGATTGGCGCACATGGTGACGATCGCCCCTCGCCCTCGCCAGAGGTTGTGCCACACGCGGCGGAAGATGTTGGGCAGCGAGTAGAAGGCCCGGTCGCAGGCGTCCATCTCCTTCATGATCTCGGTGCAGGACATGTGCTTGTACTGGGCTACCGGGAAGGTCAGGGTGTAGTACCTCCAGTCCGCCGGGAAGTTGTTCGCGGCGACGCGGCCTTGCGATTTCATCCTGTCCCACAGGGGCGTCCCCGGCAGCGGCGTCAGGAACAGGGTGTTGAGGACGTCCACGCCGTATCGGTCCCCGGTTCGGGCGATCTGTTTGCCGATGCCCGGCCGATCCGTGTCCAATCCCATGATGAACGAACCCGCTACCAGGATTCCATGCCGCTGTATCCGGCGGACGGAGGCCCTGAAGTCCCTGTTCTTGAGAAGGTTGAACTTCTTGCCGACCTCCGCCAGGCCCTCGACGGTCGGGGATTCAAAGCCGATGAACACGCCTCTGCACCCCGCCTCTGCCGCCAGGGTCAGCAGTTCTTCGTCGTCGGCGATGTTGACGGTCGCCTGGGCGATCCACTGCTTTCGGAGGTCCGCCTGGATCATGGCCCGGAACAGGTCCTTGGCCCGCTCGATGTGTTCCTTGCGGGTCCCGATGAGATTGTCGTCCACGATCAGGACGTGCTTCTCGTGGATCAGGGCGAACTCTCGCACGACGTTCTCAATGGGCCGGTGCCGGTACTTGGTCCCGTTGAAGGCCGACACGCTGCAAAAGCTGCAATTGAGCGGGCACCCGCGCGTGGTCTGGATGGCCCCTAAGGCGTACCCGGACTTCAGCAGGTCGTGCCGGGCCGGGGGGATGTCGGCCATGTCCGCATGGTCGCCGGCGTAGAGAGGCTTCAGCGCTCCGTGCCGGACGTCCTCCAGGACCTGCCGCCAGACGCCCTCCGCCTCCCCGGTCACCACCGAGTCAACGCGCTGAGCGGCCTCGGGCAGGCACATCGTCGAATGGATGCCGCCCATCACCACAGGCACGCCCATCGCGCGGAACTCGGCCGCCACCTCGTACGCGCGGTTCGCCTGCGAGGTGAACGCGGTGAGGCCGACCAGGTCCGGCCGCGGCATGGCCTTGTAGTCGGGCACGTGGAGGTTCTCGTCGATGATCTTGATGTCCCAGTCCGGCGAGGTCAGCCCGGCCAGGACCAGCAGGCCCAGCGGCTTCCAGACGCGGTAGCGGTTCCAGCGGCTTTCCTTCACCTTGGCGAGGCTTACTAGCGGATTGAACGGGTTGATCAGGTACAAGCGCACGGGTCGTCTTCTTTCATGCTTTGCGGCCCACGCTGCGTCGGGCGGCGTGGGTCATGCGGCCCACAACTGGGTTCTCGGTTCGATTACGATAGAGCATCCTCATGGCGTTCGACGAAGGGATCGGAGGCCAGTGCGATCGCTCCCGTCGGACCGTTCGCGGACGGCGACGGTGAATACCCCGACATTTCAGCGTCTGGCAGTAGTATCGACATGTGACGGTTCCATCTATAGCGGGCTTTCCGCAGGGCACCCGGCCTTCTTGCGGGGCTGTCGTACCCAGTTTCCTTCTACGTATCCGAGGGCGGTGATATCGTGCCTGCGTCAATCTCCCGCCTTCTGTGGCCGGCCGTCGTCGGCGTCGTAGGGCCCGCCCTCGTGGATGCGGCCGTGGACGTCGATTCGTTCGATGGAGAGGGCCTTGCCGGTGTCGGGGCTGACCTCGGCCAGCACGGCGCACATCCGCGGGTCGCCGGTAGCGACCTCGAAGTACTGCGGCATCGAGGTGGTCAGCGACTTGAGCACGCGGTCCTTGCGCCTTCCCAGGACGCTGTCGTAAGGCCCGGTCATGCCGGTGTCGCTGATGTAGGCGGTGCCCTTGTCCAGGACGCGGGCGTCGGCCGTAGGCACGTGCGTGTGCGTGCCGAAGACGACGCTCACCCGCCCGTTGAGATACCAGCCCATGGCGACCTTCTCGCTGGAGGCGTCGGCGTGGAAATCCACAACGCGTATCTTGACCTCGGCGGGCATCTCGTTCAGCGCCCTATCGACGGCGGGCCAGGGCGAGTCCCAGCAGCCCATGAACATCTGCCCCAGCACGCAGGTCACGCCCACCTGGAACCGACCGGACTTGGTCGGCACGACGATCCACCGTCTGCCCGCCGCCGAGGACAGCAGGTTCGCCGGCCGGACGATCCGGTCGGAACTCTCCAGGACCTGGATGACCTCCTTCTTGCGATAGACGTGGTCGCCGAGCGTCACCGCGTCCACGCCGTAGTCGAGGAGCTTGTTGAAGATCGCCGGGGTCAGCCCGCTCCCGCCGGCGGCGTTTTCGGCGTTGCAGACGACAAGCTCCACGTCGCGCTGCTGGATGAAGTCCTTGAGATGATCGGCGAGCACGCCTCTGCCGGGCCTGCCCACTACGTCTCCGACGCACAGAATCCTGATTGTCACGACCCCATCGCTTTCTAGCCCCCGCATCGCCGCGAAGGCGCCGCGGCGATCGACCGCCACGGGACATCCGGCCCGCTCCGAGGCACGACCGCGGCCGGTCTCATCCGGATCACACGCAGACCGCCACGAGCAGTGCGGACGTACCAACACCGCCCGGCCCCGTGGCGCGGACGCATTATAGACCATCCGTTCGCCGCGCCCAAAGGGAATTTCCATCATTGGACAAGCTCGGAGCGATGCGGTATCATAACTAGAAGAACCGCTCAGGGGAACCCCGGCGGAGCGATGACGATGATTCAGTGCCAGAATTGCGAGTTCTTCCACCGCAACCCCAACGGGGAAATCTCGTTCTCCTGCGATCCGTTCGGCACGATTAAGGAGCCGGAGTGCCTGGTGAAGTGGCAGCTCATCAAGATGAACCAGATGGTCGCCGGGTACCAGGCCACGCTGAGCTACTACAAGAAGCTCGCCCCCATGCAGGAGAAGATGTTCAAGGTCATGGAGCGCGAGATCAACGAGATGGACGAAGGGGAGAAGTGGAAGGCCCCCGACGAGGAGGACGAAGAGGACCAACCCGAAAACGGCGGCGCGGAAGACTGGAATGCCCGGCGGGGCCCGCCCTGAGGGCCCGGTTGGCTTGTCCTGCCGCGCCGTTCTGCCCCGCGAGCGGGCAGCCAAAGACGCACGCCGATCGCGCAGGCGCTACTCTTTGACCTGGGTGGTCAGGAAGATGGGCAGCGTCATGTGGCCGATCTGGTCCTGGAGTTCCTCGATGCCGTCGATGTGGCGGTCCTCGTCGTTGAGGATGTCTTCGAGGATTTCCCGCGTGGCGAAATCGGCCACGTCCCCGGCGAGCTTGATGGCCGCGTTGTAGGACTTGATCGCGTCGGCCTCGGCCGCGTGGTCGTTGACGAGCTGCTTGGCGGCGTCGGCGCCGATGCTGATCTTCCGCAGCTCGGAGACGACCGGCGTGCCTTCCAGGAAGACGATCCGCCCGATGAGCTTCTCGGCGTGCTTCATCTCGTCGATGGCCCGCTTCTCGAAGTGCTTGTGGAGCTTCTGGTAGCCCCAGTTGGCGTTCATCTCCGAATGGACCATGTACTGGTTGATGGCCGTCAGCTCGTCGGCCAGCAGCGAGTTCAGCGCTTCCAGCAGTTTTGCGTTGCCTTTCATTCGTCGCTCCTCTCTATCGCCATCGCCGAAAACCGCCGCGGCATCGCGATGCGGGCGGGTCCGAAGACGCTCCGGAGCCCCTATCGCCAGCCGTTGCCAGCGGCGTTTGCCGAATTATAAGCGCCGCGCGTCGTTATTCCAAAGGTGCGGAAGAGAAATATCACCGGCCGGGTAATGGGTCACTTACGGGGTGTGGTACGACAGGCGTCTCGCCTGTCGGGACGGAGACCAGGCGCGAATTCGACAGGCGAGACGCCTGTCGTACCAGTAACTGACCCATTACCCGGCCGAAGGTGTTGGATGAGCGTGCTCGAACCGTGCCCATCGCGCGGCGGGTAGTTGCTTGCGGTCATTCAGCGCCTCTGGGACGTTGCCGGTTCTGCCGGGAGGAAAGGACCTTGCGGGACGGGCCGGGGGTGGCGTAGATTCAAAGCGTTCCGGGCTGTTTCCCGCGTTGACTCCGGCCCCACGATCGCGGGACTCCCGCGAGGAAAGGCCAATTCGGATGATCGCTCGCCGGATCGAACTTGCCGTCGGCCTGGTCGTGTCGGCGTGCGTCTTTGGCTGCCCGCCCGCGGGGCAGAACGGCGCGGCAGGACAATCCCTCGTCAAGCCCCAGTGGATCAACCTGATGGACGAATCCCGGATCAAGCGATGGAGGGTCATCAAGGGCACGGCCAGTTTCGACGACGGCGTCATCGTGCTCAACAGCGGGAGCAGCGCGGACGCCTCCATCATGGCCGACGGGGTTGACCTGAAGGACGGGGCCGTCGAGATCGAGATGCACCGCAGACACGCGAGCCGGGACGATGCCCCCATCACGGTGGCCCTGCGCCTGGTCCCGCGGATCGACTTCAGCAGCGTCTATATCGTCTGCCGGCCCGAACAGGTCGAGGCATGCCGCAGCGCCATCTTCAACTCCCAGCCGGGCGCGGAGTTCATTGCGAAGATCCCCAAGGCCGAGAGACCTCCGGAGGTCTGGCGGTTCGTGATGACCGGGGGCAGGATCGACTGCTTCCGCTTCGGGCAGAAGGTGCTCACTTACGCGGACCCCAATCCTCGCCATGGCACAATCGCCCTGACGGCAAGCAACTGCCGCGTGCTGGTCTCGGCCGTCCGATATATGCCGAGCGGGAATTGACGAGCGCAGGTGGTCTGGCAGCCCATCGAAGAAGGCCATTTGTTGTGACGAGGGCGCCTGCCTACCCGACGGAGGCAGGCGGGTCCCGCCCGCGTCACTTCTTCAACAGGCTCTTGAGCGGGGCGCCTACTTCGGGGGGAACCCCTCGGGCATCCACGCGGGCAGGTCGGCGATGGAGGCCCTCGCCTTCTCCGACGTCGGCACACCCCATGCCTGGAAGAACGGGCCGAGGTTCTTGCCGGCAGTCCGGGAGAAACGCGCCATCCACTGGTCCCTCTTCTCGTCGTCGTTCCTGGGCCGCTTGCCAGCGGGCAGGTCCCGATACTCGGCGAAGACCTTCTTGAACGGCTCCCATCCGAACGCCTCCTGGAGCTGCATGTACATCTGGAGGCCCAGGAACGGGTCGCTCTTCCACTTCTGGAAGTCGGTCCCCCCGGCCAGGTACGCCTTCATCGTCCTCGCCCGGGCCTGCTGGGAGATGGCCGGGTGCGACCTGGCCGACGGGATGCCGCAGACCTTGTCGCAGACGTACAGGGAGAACAGGTTCTCCGTGACCTCCCCCGTGCCGTCGAAGGTCCAGTCGCCGGACTGATGGTTGTGCCCCAGCTCGTGGAACAGCCCCCACTGCCCGGCGGACAGCTTCGCCAGGTTCACCATCGGCTCGGCCGCGTCCAGGTGCGTCATGATGGGATAACCTGAGTGCATGTAGCCGGCGCTGATCTGGACGTCCGTGACGTATCGCTCGGGCCGGGTCCTGTCCAGCGGCCGGGCCGCGAGTTCCGCGCAGGCATCCAGGATGCGATCCCAGAACTTCATCAGTTCGTCGGGATTGTCCAGTTGCCGGATCACCTTCGACGGGACGGTGAGGATGACCTTGCCGGTCGCCAGTTCCGCCCAGGGAGCGGGCAGGTTGCGAATCCTCTGGCGCCAGTCATCGAGGCTGGTCCTGCCGGCCAGGTAGTACGGGGCCTCGACCGCGTTCGATACCTTGGCGGGGAACGGTTCGACCTTGCAGTTGCCGGGGACTTCCACATAGATGAGCCCGCCGAATGCGCTCGCCGCACGGGCGGCCGGTTTGTCCAGCGGCCAGTGGGAGCGGACCTCCGGCACGCGGGACCAGGAATCGAGGTTCCACAGGGTGTCGCTGTGGGCGCCGATGCGAACCTGGAGGCCTTTCCCGGCGGCCGCCTCGGGCACGTGGACCGTGACGACCTCACCGGGCGCGGCGTACAGGCCCGTGCTGTGCCAGCCGGGGACCTTCGTATCGATCTCGATGGTCTGCGCGACCCGGTTGGCGTCGGCGGGGACGCCCCCCGGGAACTCCGCCGCTGCCGGGTGGGCCTGAACCTTCTCCGGGGGCAGGAGCTTCATCTGCCGGACTTGCAGCGTCAGAAGGACGCGAGCGAGTGCCGCGTCCGCCTTAAGTGGCTTGGCGCGCGTCGGGATTGCCGCCGCGGCGCTGTCCTGCTGCAACTGGCGGAGCCTGGGCAGCAGCAGCTTGTCGGAATCGGGCAGGGCGTGGGCCGCTCGCGTCACCACCCAGGCGGCCTGGGCGATCTGCTCCTTGCTCGGCTGGGTCGTCGCCTTCACCTGCGCGACCAGCAGGTCCAGCGCCTTGCCTGCGTGGGAAAGCTCCGGCGGGGAGGCTTGGGCGTCGTAGCCGCCCTTGACGGTCTGCTCCAGCGTGCCGTCGGTCCAGACGATACCCGCCGGCGCCAGAAGCCGGTTGCCCGCGTGATCGGTCAGCAGGCTCTTGCCGGGGTTGAGCTGGAGCCAGCCCCATCCGGTGTCGGAGACGATCAGCCCGCCGCCTTTCTCCACGAAATCCCTCACCGCTGCGAACTCCTCCTGTCGCGAAAGCGTGTGGGGGTTCAGCAGCAGGACGTCGCACTCGCCGAGTCTCCCGAGCCAGTCGGCGCCGTCGATGACCGTGGTCTTGATTCGCTTCTCGGTCAGGAACGCCGACAGCTCCTTTGCACCGTGCGCGCCCACCTGCGGGCCTTGGGCGGAGGCGCCTCCGGCGCCGGCCGACCAGCGGACGAGGTTCACCATCAGCCGCCCCGTGTCATCGGTGGCAAGGGCCTGTGTGCCGAAGTAGCCGTTGTGACCGAAGGCCACGATGCGGCCCTTGCCCATCCTGGCGGCCGCGACGACCGGTTCGCGCATCGCGCCGTGAGCACCGCCCACCACGACCGGGAATGCCGAATCCCCGAACACGCAGAGCGGACCGGGGACACCAGGGGCGGTGATCTTCGAAACGCCCTCCAGCATAGCCTTCAGGTCCCCCGGTTCGGCGAGAACTGACGTGCTCGCGCCGGCGATGACAAGAGAAAGCCAGATGAACCGGTGTTCCGGCACTGTTCCCTCACCTTCTTCTCACGTGCGGGCCGGGCGCCATGGCGGCCTCGGCTGATTGCGGATCATGCATGGCGGCGAACAGGCACTACGGTCCCACGGTCTCACCGTCTCACGGCCTCACCGTCCCACGGTCCCACCGTCCCACGGTCCCACGGTCCCACCGTCTCACCGTCTCACGGTCCCACCGTCCCACCGTCCCACCGTCCCACCGTCTCACGGTTTCTTCTCAAACCATCCCATCGGCTTGTTGGGGCACTCGATCTTCATCGTGCTGGTGGGGGCGGCCCAGCGGACCGCGTTGGTGACGACCTGAAGCACCTCCGCCTGGTGGTAGATGGGGAACGTCTCGTGCCCGGGGCGGAAGTAGAAGACCTTGCCCGCGCCTCGCTTCCAGCAGCACCCGCTGCGGAAAACCTCCCCGCCGGTGAAGTTGGAGATGAAGACCAGGTCGTCCGGCTGGGGGACGTCGAAATGCTCACCGTACATCTCCACGTGCGGGATGATGAAGCACTCGCCGATCCCGGCCGCGATGGGATGGCCGGGGCTGACGACCCAGAGCACCTCGCGCTCGCCCACCTCGCGCCACTTGAGCTGGCAGGTGGTGCCCATCAGCTTGCGGAAGATCTTGGAGAAGTGCCCGCTGTGCAGGACGATGATGCCCATGCCCTCCAGGACGCGCCGGTGGACCTTCTCGACGATCTCGTCCTTCACCTCACCGTGGGCCATGTGCCCCCACCAGGTCATCACGTCGGTGCCGGCGAGCACCTCGTCGGTCAGCCCGTGCTGCGGCTCGTCCAGGGCGGCCGTCCGCGCGACGATGCCGGCCTGCTTGTTGAGGTGGTCGGCGAGGGCGCCGTGAATGCCCTTGGGGTAGATGGCGGCGATCTCCCGGTCCTTCTTCTCGTGTCGGTATTCGTTCCAGACGGTGACGCGAATCTTGCTGGCCATGACTGATCTCCTTAATTCGCAGTCAGCTTATGGACCTGTCGGTGAAACCGCAAGCGGTCCTCCGGCGAAACTTGACAGACCATGCGGTTTGGCGTAGGTATGGGCTTTGTCCGTGGTCCCGCCTCCCGGTGAGCTCGGAGCAAATCCTCTAACCAGCACAGAGGTCCGGAGTGAAGGTTTTCGTAGTCAACTGCGGCAGCAGCTCCATCAAGTATCAGCTTTTCGACATGAAGGACGAATCGGTCCTCGCCAAGGGCCTCCTGGAGCGCGTGGGCTCGGACTCGGCCCTGCTTCATCACAAGACCGACGGCGTCACCCACGAGAAGCAGGTCGCCGCCCCGAATCACACGGCCGGGATGACGACGATCCTGGAAGCCTTGGTGGACCCGAAGATCGGGGTCATCCGAAGCATCGACGAGATCGACGGCGTCGGCCACCGCGTGGTCCACGGAGCGGAGGAAATTACCGGGTCGGCCCGCATTGACGAGGCCCTGATCGACGTGATTCGCCGGAACATCGAGCTTGCTCCCCTGCACAACCCGCCGAACCTCGCGGGCATCGAGGCGGCGATGGAGGCGATCCCCAACGTCCCCCAAGTGGCCGTCTTCGACACGGCGTTTCTCGCCACGCTGCCGCCCAAGGCCTACCGATACGCCGTCCCCGAGGACTGGTACAGCCGCTTCCACGTCCGGAGATACGGCTTCCACGGAACCAGCCACCGGTACGTCACGTTGCGGGCGGCGGAGCTGCTGGGCAGGGACCCCGCCCAGGTGAACCTGATCACCTGCCACCTGGGCAACGGGTGCTCGATGACGGCGGTCGCGGGCGGGAAGGCCGTGGACCACTCGATGGGGATGACGCCGCTTGAGGGGCTGGTCATGGGCACGCGGAGCGGGGACATCGACCCGGCCATCATCCTGTACATGCTTTCGCGCGGGCTGTCGGCGGAGCAGGTGGACGAGGCGCTGAACAAGTCGTCG
>Ga0315291_10006122_pt1 | contig 14970 bp, 12 predicted proteins | sample YL17G12_20_MG_FD_203070 | JGI IMG/M metagenome (GOLD analysis project Ga0315291, IMG submission 203070) | Sediment microbial communities from Yellowstone Lake, YNP, Wyoming, USA - YL17G12_20 | ecosystem: Environmental > Aquatic > Freshwater > Lake > Sediment | place: USA: Wyoming | collected...
AATAAAGCCCAGTCAGGGGCGTCTGGATGATGGGGATATTGCGTGAATGGTTGAGTAATGGCACCGGCTGAGCATAGTCGGTACGGTAGAGCCAGGTGTTATTGATCCAACCCGGCTCAAAGTTTGGATTGAAGCGTTTAAACGCCGGCAGGAAACGCTGCAGCAGCTCATCCTGGCTCAACTTGAAATACTCATGGTCTGGCTCGAGATAATCCCCACAGTAGATGATATGATCGCCACCAAAATGCTCAGGTGACACGAAGTTGGTGTGTTCCACCAATGCCAGGAAAGGGAAACCAGCCGATTTGGGAAGGTTGTACCAATAATACCCCTGCTCTGAAAGCTGATGTTTGAGAGAAAGGGTCATGACCACTGCCCCCATGGATTTTAGCTCGCGCAGACCTTTGAGGTAATCTGGGGGTAAAGTTGGAACAAGACGTGCCAGGAGGTTGGGAGAGGTGGTCACCAGACATTGATCGTAATGAACCTGACCGTTGGGAGTAAAGAGGTCGATCCCGTCTCCACCTGGCGACGGGAGGATTTGTTGAATGGGTGAATTTAGAAATAGAGTAACACCCATTCCTTGTAAGGTGGCTGCAAACCGGTCCGCAAAAGCCTGAAAACCCCCCTGAAAGGTGCCCAGGCGGGTGGTGCGGGCTTTCAGGCGAGCCCACATCCATGCCATATTGACCTGTGTAGCGTATCGTTCGCCAAATTTACCGATCATCAACGGTTGCCACATCAACTCATAGACGCGATCCCCGGCCCATTTGCGCATCCAGGTATCCACAGTGTGCATTTCAAGGGCTTTCCAATCATTAGTCAGGCGTAAGAACAGCCCGACCAACCCGAAGCGAGCTTTGTTGATCCCCCAGCCCAATCCGGGAAAGAGGATGGCTTTGAGGATCGAATCGAACGGAAAAAAGCGCCCTTGATAATACATGACCGTATAGGGTCGGGGGAAAAGCACTTTATCGCTCCACCCAAGCTCATTGATCAATCCAAGCATGTGCTTATCCGAAGCAAACCAGTGATGATAGTACTGCTCCACAGACCAATCCCAATGGGGCTCTTTGAAACCAGCTGCCAGACCTCCAACATGATCGGAGGCCTCATATATAGTTACTTGATTACCACGACGGATCAGATCGTAGGCGGCAGATAAGCCTCCAAAGCCAGCACCCAATATTGAAATACGCTTCATATTCGATTGATTCCTTCTGGTTGGGCTGGCTCATCCTTAGCCTGGATGGTTTCCGTCCACTTGATGCCTTCATGAAACATATAGTAGAGACCCAGTGCAGTGACGGGGAACCATAAGGCAAAATGAAGCACGAAGGTGTAGCTTGCGGCTATCTCGCGTGGAATATTGTACGCCTGAAGTACAGCAATACCGGGCAGGTCGAAAGTGCCCAGATAGCCCGGGGCGGAGGGAATGGTGGTTGCTAAATTGACGACTCCATTCATTAACATCAAGGCAAAGAAGCTGACCGAGAAACTGAACGCATGCATTACGAACCAATATTTGACTGTCTCAAGAAGCCAGATAAGTACTGAGGTGAAAAAGACCATCACCACATCAAGCGGGGAGCGGAGTGATTCCAGACCATCGAGGAAGCGCCGGCTGATCCCAAGGGTTTTTTCACGGATGCGAACAGGAGCCAAGCGCTCTACCAACCATGTTACCAGACGTTCAGTGGGAGTGGGGAACATAGCAGCGATTAGGAAAACAGCCAATGCCCCAAAAAAGGCTACACTCCCCCAAATGGCAACCTCCCGGATGCCGAATTTTATCCCCGCTATATCGATGGAAACGCTGGTGAGACGGGTCAGCTCAGCCAGGTTAACGAAGACGAAAGCCAACATCACGATGCCGTCAAACACACGCTCAACGATGATGGTGGCCAGGGATGCTGAGATGGGTACACCTTCCTTGCGTTTGAGAACCACAGCGCGCACGACCTCTCCAGCTCTGGCGGGAAAAATGTTATTCCCAGCGTATCCTATGGTGACGATGGGAAACATGGTGCGGGTGGAAATGGCCTTCAAAGGTCGCAGGAGGTAATGCCAGCGCCATGAGCGCACCCATAGGGCGACAAAATACACAGCGACACCGGGAATCAGCCACCAATAGTTGGCGGCTTTCAAGACCTGCCATAATTGAAAATAATCGATTTTTCTTAAGACCAAATATAGAAATAGGGCGCTAATCAATAACCCCAACCAGAATTGCCAGCGTTTCATGCGTCACATTCTACCATATCGAGAAATTTTAACAGATTGTGAAAATACCTTCAAAGAATGGATCGATTAACCGTAATAACGATACATTCTCGAAAGTGTGACAATTGGAGAATATATATTACCAATAGCTATAAACGAGGAATTGCATCCGGAAGGATTATAATTTTCAATATGAAAGCCAGAAGCGTGATAGCCGTGATTGCTTTTGTGCTACTCGTGGCAGCAGGGATAGTTTTATATGCCTGGACTTCGAGACCCCGGTTGATCGAAGTCTATCCCCAGGCAGGGGCGTCAAATGTTCCGGCTACCTCACCGATCCGGTTAGTGTTTTCCCTTTCAATGCTAACTGAGTCAGTCAGCGCACACCTGAAAATCGATCCAGCCATTGGAGGCACATTCAGCTGGGATAATCATAGCCTGACTTTTACACCTGACCAACCATGGCCTGGCGGGCGGGAGATCGGCGTAAGCCTGGAGGCGGGAGCCAAGGCAGCAAGTTGGATGGCATTCCCAATGGGCGGACAAAGCTGGTCATTTACTACCAGTCAAGCAGCTCTCGCTTATCTTTGGCCATCGAATGGCTCAGCTGATATTTATTCCCTGGACCCTGTGACTGGAGAAATTAGCCAATACACCCAAGGGATGAAGGTGATTGACTATTCCGCCAGCAGCGATGGGATGACGTTCTATTTCAGTGCCAGTAATTCTAAAGGTGGAGCAGATCTTTACCAGATAGATCGGATTAAGGCAGAGAGCTCGATCAACAATTCATACCGACCAGAGGAGCTGTTGGATTGTGGCGTGGCGCAATGTAGAAGCCCCGTGGTGTCTATTGATGGTCATTTTTTGGCATATGAATATCTTCTGCCTACTCTAAGAGGAGGTTTAGGTCCGGCGCAAATCTGGTTATTGAGCTTGCCAGACCTGGAGGCAATCCCCCTGGGGCTGGCAACCCATGAAACCGTTCAACCGAGTTGGTCACCAAAGGGTTGGCTGGCGTATTACGACCGAACCAGCAGCGGGTATGAAGTGGTTAATCCCGTTTCCCAAGAAAGAGTGCAGCTGCCAAACCAGACGGGTCAACCGGGTGCCTGGAGCCCAAACGGAGAATATTATCTGGCGCCTGAGATTTCCTACCTTCAAACACCTGGGAATTATGAAACCGGAACCAGTCACTTGATACGTTACCGTATACAAAGCAACACTACAGAGGATATATCCGGGGCAAATGATGTGGAGGATGTAGAGGCAAGCTATTCACCGGATGGTGGAGCGATCGCGTTCACGCGTAAATTTCTGGATGTGGTACGTTGGTCGCTTGGCAGGCAGATATGGATCATGAATGGCGATGGTTCAAACCCCCACCCAATTACTGATGAGGCTGATTACAATCATTATGATCTTACCTGGAGCCGGGATGGGTTAATGCTTGCCTATATGCGTTTTAACCAAGCGAAATTATCTGATCTGCCAGAATTGTGGATGGTAACTGCAGATGGCAGCAACCCGGTGCAGCTAGTGATTGGAGGATATTCACCTTTATGGGTACCATAGTGACTATAGGAGCAAAGGCTCCAGAATTTCAGCTCCCCGATGTAAAGGGGAGATTGTACGCCCTAGAAGACCTGCTGGGCAATACTGTAGTGCTGAATTTTTGGTCAGCTGAATGTGTATGGTGCGAGCGAGTGGATCATGAATTAATTACTTTCCTGGACCGATGGAAGGAGCAGGTGAAAGTACTTTGGATTGCTTCAAACGCCAACGAATCACTAGAGCTGATCGAGAAAGTGGCGTCTGAAAGGAAGCTTCCGACTGTATTATTAGATGCTCATCTGCAGGTGGCGAACTTGTACGGGGCACAGACAACGCCGCACTTTTTCGTTGTCGATAGAAGCAGAAAACTTGCTTACCAGGGAGCCTGGGATGATATCACCTTCCGGCGACGAGTGGCAACAAAGGTATATATACCCATGGTCATTGAGTCATTAAATCAGAACCTTATCCCCGAAATCACTCAATCGCAACCCTATGGGTGTGCACTTGTGCGGTTTCCTGAGTCGTCTAGCTAATCCTTTAATCCACGAGCAAGGTTCTCTTGCGGTAAGAGGCAATGGTAAATAAATGCATGAATGGGGGTGGGGATATTGAGCATTTGTCCCATATGCACAAGGGCTCCGTTTTGGGCTTCCAATTCAGATGGGTGACCATCGATGATATCCCGCTGCATGGAAGCCATGGTAGTCGGGGGTAGTGTGTCAATGTAAGCCAGGGTGTTGGCAACGCTATTGGCTGGTAGTTGAATGCCTTGTACGATTGCAATAGAGTAACACTCCTTCAGCGCTTCTTCCAGCATCAGACGAGTTCCCTTAAGGGAGCGAAATAGTCCAAATGGGACCCTGGTGATTGCCCCGATACCGCTGACGGCAGAAATAAAGAGGAATTTTTGCCATATTGCGACGTTGATATCGGGAGGAATTTCTGCCGATACCCTGGCGTGTTCAAAAGATTGGAGAAGTTTACGAGTTCGTGAGCTCGGTCGATTATCTAGCTCTCCAAAGGCAACGGAAGGGTCAATCGCGGTATGCTGGATATGGCCAGGAGAGGCGATGCGACTGGCAATCCGGCATAAGCCACCCAGGATGTGCTCTCTGCCGAGTATTTCCGCGAGCTGCGAAGGAGCTTCCACGCCATTTTCCAATGGGACGACAAATGTATTTGAGCCAAGCATCGGCATGATCGCTTTGGCAGCTCTAGTAATATCCCAAGTCTTCACACATACCAGGATTGAATCAACCTCATCAACCTGGGTTGTGTCGTCGGTGGCAATAACCGGCTGGATGGTAAAATCCCCATTGATACTTTCGACGTTGAGACCGTTGGCAAGCATGGCGTGCAAGTGCTCGCCTCGAGCGATGAAGGTAACTTTTTCTCCCGCGTGTGCCAGGCGGCCACCAAAATAACCCCCAACTCCACCAGATCCAAAGACTACAATATGCATAATCACCTCTCGAAGTAGTGTTAACTGATTTTACATTATATTTATGATAGCTGTATGAATCGTGTGAATGTGCCACAACTCGAATAAAATCGGGTAGAATCACTTGGAACTATCCAATGTTGATAGGCGTCTATGATCTTTGAACACAATGGATCAGGGTAACCTGCTTCCAAGTATTGTGAGGAGAGTCTCATGAGTGCAAAAGAATCACCCCAAAAGGTAATCGAGGCACACCGCAAGCGTCAGCAAATGCGGCAGAGTACACCGATGGCCGTCATGATAGGGGCAGCAATCTTACTCATTGCGGGGGCAGCAGCACTGATCTTCTGGTTGTTGGGGGATAATTCTCCGTTAAAGGCGGCAACACCCACACCGACGGTAACGTTCACACCTACCATGACTGCGACGGCAACACCCTTGCCAGCGACCAATACACCTACCATAACTCCAACATCACTCCCGACGGAAACCGCTACACCGACAGTAACCCCTACCCCTTCAGGACCATTTGAGTACACTGTACAGCAGGGGGATACTGGGCTGGGCGATATAGCGACACGATTTGGAACAGATATCCCGACTTTACTTGCCCTTAACCCATCGATTGACCCTGCGACACTGATCATTCTTGTAGGGCAGAAGATCCTCGTCCCACCACCCAACATGCTCCTGCCAACAGCTACATCGGTCTCGACATTGGTACCACCAGGCACACTGATCAATTACACCGTGATGCCAGGAGATACAGTGGGTGCAATCTCGGTCCGATTTAATAGCACGGTGGCGGCGATTGTCAAGGAAAATAAACTTGCCAATGCAAATGATATCTCCGCAGGGCAGATCTTGAGAATTCCAGTCAATATCGCCACACCGGTTCCCACGGCAACAGTGGGCACGGTTTATCCAACGGTAATCGTAGCAACGAATACCCCACTTGCACCCACCGCCACTCCTTAATCACTAAATCTCTAAGCAAATACTAAACCACAACGAGAGTAAACCTCTCGTTGTGGTTTACTTATTAATCTTGACAAAATAGAGTAAATATAATATATTTCAACCTGCTTAATTAATTGAGGGGATTAACTATGTCTGACAATACTCTAATTACGCAAACATTACAAGATTGGTCTGGAGTGTTCTTACAACATTCCATGCGTGAATTTAAACAATTAATGGATGACAATGGACTATCGCCTTCCCAGATTATCGCTCTTTTTAGTCTCTATCATAGTGATCCGTGTGGTGTTACCGCAATTGGGAGTATCCAATGCCGCATCCAGCCAACTGATTGACCGATTAGTCCTACAGGGCTTAATTGAAAGGACCGAAGATCCAACTGACCGGCGAGCAAAATGCTTAACCATTAGAGGCAAAGGAAAAGCTCTGGTAGAGTGGGGGATTACCGCTCGCACCCAATGGATGGAAGGTTTAACCACCAAACTGACCCCAGAACAACAGGCAACCGTCATTGCAGCATTAATTATGCTCACCGATTCTGCTTCCAAGGTGGGGAAAAATCGTGAGACATAATCTGACTTAACTACCTAATTCCTGCTTTTGGGAACCCAATTCAATCGTTCGAATACTTTATAGGGTGAAAATCTGAAGGGCAATACGCGACTGAAATCACATACATAATTTCACGAGAGCTTGATATGTCAAAGGCTCATTTCTCCAGCGAGACACTATAGGGTTGTATGGGTAGATATCCTGGAGAAAGATCATCCGAAACGGAAGTCGTGATCAATCTTTCGCAACATCTTTGATTTATAAACATTCGTGGATTATGGAAAGGAATTAATCTTGAACAAACGAAGATCCAAACCCAACCGTTCGGCTTTTTCAGGGGGTAGAAGCCTATTGCGGATGGCTAAATACTTATCAAAGTATGGGTGGTTAGCAGCACTTCCTTACCTGTTTTTAGTTATTGCCACGATTGCACAGCTAGCCGTACCACGCCTGGTCAGGAGCATCATTGATGCCGTTACCAATGGAGTAGTCGCCAAGACTTTGCTTGCCCAACTACCAAATATTCCAAGCCAATATATCGGGCAAGCATTACCACAAATCTTGAGTTTTCTAAAACTCCCAGCGAATATGACGATTGACCAGCTCACCTCTCATTTGCAGATTGACCAAACAAACGCACCCAGGTTGCTGGTGCAATCTGGAATCCTGATCCTCATATTTGCAGCTTTGCGAGGGGTATTTGCATTCCTGCAAACGTATTGGGCAGAACGAAACTCACAAAGCATGGCTTTCGAGATTCGGAATGACTTATTTGCCAAGATCCAACGTTTATCATTTTCATATCACGATCGGAACCAGACTGGCCAGTTGATGATCAGGGCGACCGATGATATTGAAAAAGTACGGCTCTTTCTAGGACAGGGATTGTTGCAGCTAATTGGTGCGATCTTTCTTCTAGGCGCGACCCTTGTCATCTTGTTTACCACAAATGTACAGCTGGCATTGGTGACGATATGGATTTTGCCAGTATCGCTGATCCTTTTCATGATCTTTGGTACCATCAGCCAACCACTTTTCACCAAAGTACAGATAAAACTATCCGCTTTGAACACCATACTGCAGGAAAACCTTGCAGGAATTAAAGTGGTAAAGGCTTTTACAAGAGAGCAAAGTGAGCAGAAGAAGTTTAAAGATTCGGCAACCAATTTAATGAATCAGCAGATTATGATCTCACGCTTATTTGCATTTTTAATGCCTCTGGTATTCTTGGTTGCGAACCTTGGACAAGCAACAACGCTCTACGCAGGAGGACAACAGATCATCCATGGCACGCTTACATTGGGTGAGTGGCAGGAGTTTAGCCTGTACCTGGTGTATTTGTTCTTACCTGTTGCACAATTTGGATTCATTATCACCCAATTTGGTCAGGCCGCGGCATCAGCAAAACGCATATTTGAGATTCTGGATGCTAAAAACGATGTTACGGATAAACCAAATGCTATAGCGCTTCCTGTGGTGAGGGGTGAGGTTAAATTTGAAAATGTGACCTTTCGTTATTTTCAAAGTGGTGAGCCAGTCTTGATTAACGTCAGCTTCGACACACTACCCGGGCAGAGGATCGCTCTGCTTGGTGCAACCGGCTCAGGCAAGACCACGATCATTAACCTGTTACCGCGCTTCTACGACCCGAGTGAAGGAAGGATCACCATTGATGGTTTTGACCTGAGGGATGTCACTCTGGATTCACTGCGCTCACAGATAGGAATTGTCCTACAAGAAAGCACCCTGTTTTCAGGAACCATCCGTGAAAATATCGCATTTGGTAAATCGGATGCCAGCATGGAAGAAATTGTGGCAGCCGCCCAAGCAGCGGCGGCACACGAGTTCATCATGTCATTCCTGGATGGATACGATACCCCTGTGAGTGAACGCGGCACGACTTTAAGCGGTGGGCAGAAACAGCGAGTGGCGATTGCACGTGCTTTATTGCTCGATCCGCGCATCCTGATCCTGGACGACTCGACCAGCAGTGTTGACCTGGCGACTGAAGCCAAGATACAGGCTGCACTTGATTTGCTGATGAAGAATCGAACCAGCTTTGTGATTGCCCAACGTATCAGCACGGTCATGAGTGCAGATCAGATCCTCGTACTGGATAAAGGTCAGATTGTCGCCCGAGGAAGGCATGAAGAGCTGCTGGAGACAAGTGAAATTTACGCCGATATCTACTGCTCGCAGCTGATTGATGATTCAGTAAAGGAAAGCGGGACATCTGAAGTTGCTGAACCAATTACTGAGTCCGCTTAAGTAGAAGAATATAAATCCTAAAAGTATTTTCTTGGATAGGTAGAAGGAGCGATTCATGTTTGCTAACCCACGTCAAATCATGGGAGGAGAAACCCTTAAACCGAAGAAATCTGGTGAGACATTACGGCGATTCGTAAGGTATATCAAACCATGGTGGCCGATGATGATTATTGCCGTGGTGTGTGTGGTCACAGCCACGTGGGCACAAGTGACAAACCCGGAGCTTACCGGGCAATTGGTGGATTGTTACCTCATTGCTCCGACAGGTGGAAGCAGTTTGGCGAACATACCCCAGGTTGGGCAGGTGGCTAATGCGTCTGAGACGAATTGCTGGCTGTCCCAGAGTAAGGCACCCCAGGGATTGACCCAACGGGTCATAAAAATGGCTTTTCAAGCTGGAGGGTTCTCCGGACCACCTGCAGATATCACACAAATGACCGATGCAGAACGGGTGGCAGGGTTGGGAAGGATGATTATCTTGATCATCATCCTTTATGTAATGGGATCAGGCTTAACTGGATTGACCTTTTACTCCATGAGCTGGGTAGGCCAGCACATGTTGCGTGCCCTCCGGACGGAGGTATTTGAGCATTTGCATAACCTCCAATTGAGTTATTATGCGAATCATGAAACTGGAGATTTAATGAGCCGGATCACCAATGATACGGATACGATCCAGCAAGTGGTGAGCTTCGCCCTGGTAAGCGTGGCGAGCGGGATATTGTTGTTGGTATGGATCGCTATTAACATGCTCACCCAGAGCTTACCATTCGCGCTGCTCAGCATGGCGGTGACACCGCTGATGGCGATTGCGACCATTTGGTTTTCGGGGCAAGCGCGGAAAGCCTTCAGACGTACACGGACAGAAATTGGAAATGTAAATGCCGAGTTACAAGAAGGCATTTCAGCAGTGCGTGAAGTTCAGGCCTTTAACCGTGCGGACCAAAATATCGAACAATTCAAGGTAACCAACGCAGCCAACCGGGATGCAAATGTACGGGCGGTTTCATTTACCAGTGCCCTGGCACCGGCGCTTGAAGCGATGGGTTACCTGGCACTGGCTATCGTCACCGTGGTGGGCGGGCTGGCATTGTTGAACAACCAGTCGTTATTCGGTACGGTGGTCTCCTTCGGGCTTGTGATCACATTTTTGGTCTATGTGCAACGCTTCAACCAGCCCATTCAACAAATCGCCATCCTATGGACAAATATTCAGAGTGCGGTGGCAGGTGCGGAACGCATCTTTGGCTTACTGGATGTGCCGCTTGAAATGCAAGACCGTCCGAATGCGATTGAGCTGCCACAAATCAAAGGCAAGGTGGAGTTCAAGAACGTCTCTGCTGCATACAAGGAAGACCAGCCAGTACTGTGTGAGATCAACTTTACGGCTGAATCGGGGCAAACCATTGCTATTGTTGGCCCTACGGGGGCAGGAAAAACCACGATGATCAACCTGATCCCCCGGTTTTATGATGTAACGAGCGGGGCAGTCTTGGTTGACGATGTGGATGTTCGGGACGTGACGGCAAAATCTCTACGTGAGCAAATTGCGCTTGTTTTGCAGGATACATTCATGTTCAGCAACACCGTGATGGAGAATATTCGTTTTGGACGCCCAGACGCAAGCGATGATGAAGTGATCGAGGCAGCAAAATTAGCACGAGCAGACACTTTCATCGAGCGATTGCCGGATAAGTACCAGACGGTACTTGGTGAACGGGGAAGTGGACTCAGCCAGGGGCAGCGTCAATTACTTGCGATTGCGCGGGCAGCACTTTCTGACCCACGCATCTTGATCCTGGATGAAGCAACCTCCAGTGTGGATACGCGTACTGAAAGGTTAATCCAGCAAGCCTTGGAGAACTTATTAAAGGGCCGGACCAGTTTTGTCATCGCTCACCGCTTGAGCACGATCCGAAATGCCGACCTGCTGCTGGTGCTGGATGAAGGAGAGATCGTCGAGCGTGGCACACATGTGGATCTATTGGCGCGAAGGGGCTTCTATTACAACCTTTATATGAGCCAGTTCCGAAAGGATGCACCGGAAGAGATTGCCCGCTTGTTTGATAAAGACGGGCACAAGAAGGTGGCAGAATCTACCCCTGCCTAGATTTTGTGGACGGATTCGTTAGAAGGCGTTCAATGTCTTAATCCAGCCATTCAATGATGGTAGCTTCACCCTGACCGACGCCGACGCACAAGGTTGCAAGACCGTAGAAAGGACGCTTTTCGGAAGGAGCGCGACGTCGCATTTCATGGAACAGAGTGGTGAGAATACGTGCACCTGAGCAGCCCAAGGGATGACCTAAGGCAACTGCCCCACCATTAACATTGGTGATTTCGGGTGAAAGCCCCAGCTCCTTGATGACCGCCAGAGATTGCACAGCAAAGGCTTCATTGAGCTCGATTAAACCTATATCCGATAAGCTTATCTTTGCCCGTTCGAGAGCTTTGCGAACTGCACCGACTGGACCCAAGCCCATGATGCGAGGTGGGACCCCTGCTGCCGCAGAGGCAACAATGCGTGCTAAGGGTTTAAGTTTTAACTCAGCAGCTTTTTCAGCGCTCATCAGGAGAACAGCAGCTGCTCCATCATTCAGACCGGATGAATTACCTGCCGTGACGGTGCCTTCCTTGCGGAAAGCTGGTCGCAGGCGAGATAGAGACTCCATTGTCGTATCGCGACGCGGGCGCTCGTCTATAGAAACGATAATAGGATCGCCTTTCTTTTGGGGGATACTTACCGGAATAATCTCTTCAGCAAATTTACCCGAATCAATAGCTGCAATGGCGCGTTGATGACTTACCAGAGCAAAGGCATCCTGCTGCTCACGGGTTATTTCAGGCATCATTTGGGCGATATTCTCAGCGGTTTCTCCCATCGATTCAGTGCCGTAGAGTTCCTGCATCTTGGGGTTCGGGTAGCGCCACCCCAGGGCGGAATCCCAGGCAGTCAGATTGCCAAAAGCGAAGGCCTGTTCAGCTTTGGGGACAGAATATGGAGCACGCGACATGCTTTCGACTCCCCCAGCGATAAAAACGTCCCCTTCACCTGCGCGGATGGCGCGGGCAGCCTGATTGATGGCGTTCAACCCGGAGGCGCATAAGCGGTTGAAAGTGACGGCTGCCACTTCGACGGGGAAACCTGCCAGTAGGGTGGCCATGCGGGCGACATTACGGTTATCTTCACCTGCCTGGTTCGCACATCCCAGATATACTTCCTCGATCAAGGCAGGATCCAGCTTGTTACGAGTGATGATGGCTTTTAGAACATGGGCAGCCAGGTCATCAGGTCGGACGTGAGCAAGAATGCCACCCAGTGACCCAATGGGCGTTCGAATGGCATCAATGATCATAGGGGTAGGCATAAGGTTCTCCTATAAATAACGATGTTTCGATGAAAGTATGGATTGTTATGATTTTACCATTTCAGACGATAATTGATTCAAAGTGGAGCTCTGAAGTGGACGTGATTTTGCGATTAACAGAATTAGTGCTTGCATATTGTCACTTTTTCCGGTATCCTTATACCAGGTTAAGTGTTAAACAGAGGTGAGGAGCAAACCATGCTAGAGCGAAGAAAGTACCCACGAAAAGACTTGCTCTTATTTGCCAATGTGTATGACTCAAAAAGTGGGAGAATCATCGGGACTTTATTGAATATTACGTTGGAAGGCGCCATGGTGCTGACCGAGAGCAAGATCGATCAAAATAATGTGATGGAATTGCATATCAAGCTGCCCGAAGATTTCGTCAAAAAAAACGAACTTGTTTTCACTGCCAACAGCCGCTGGTGTGCGCCAGATATTAATCCGGAATACTTTGATGTAGGGTACCAATTTGTGAATGTAAGTGAAGAGGACGGCAGTATCATCCAAGCAATCATTGAGAAATACGGTTTTAAAGAATAAAAGTGGGTGTTATAATTTAACTGCGGGCTTCATGCCCGCAGGTTTTATTTAAATCAAAGATTTCTCCAATTTTAAGAGCCAGGCCTTCAATTTAATCCCACCAGGTCCGCCATAGCCGTGTAAAGATCCATCAGAACCCAGGACGCGATGACATGGGATTACAAGCGGGATTGGGTTGGTAGCTTCAACACGACCGACAGCGCGTGCAGCGTGCACCTTACCTGCTTGTACAGCTATCGCTTTATAAGTTGAGGTTTGACCGTAGGGGATTTGTATGGTGAGGCGCAGTACCTGCAGCTGGAATTGAGTCATCCCGGGTAAATCCAACGGCAAGGTAAACTGTTGGCGGTTACCAGCCAGGTATTCAGATAGTTGATGGAGCGCTTCCGCGGTGTGGGATTCATCATAAACAACATCAGCATTAAAGCGCCGTCCAACCTGCTGGGAAAAATCTGCTTGAGGCATACTCCAATCGACCATCATGAGCCCCTGCTCTGAAACCGCAATCCATAATAGACCAATCGGGCTTGAAGGGAGCAATCCGATGTAAATTGTTGACAAGGCTTGGTGGGAGGTTCTAGGACGATGAGATGTGGAATGATCCATAGTTTAATTGGAAATATAGGGGGTGTGAAGTTTTAGTAATTCGACACCTTGTCAATCAAGCCTCTTTCTCGAGCGATATGCTCACAAAAGCGGAAGAGAAAGATGGATATTACGCCGAAGACAATGGTCAGTCCGAGCATGATGGCAATGAGCTGAAGATTACTCAAATTCTGTAATGTTGGGAAGGCCTCAGCGACATGACCAACCAGCGAACGGCGCAACAATTCCAGCCAATAAGTGACAGGCATGATGAAGCCGACTGGGCGTAGCCAGAAAGGCAAAACTTCCAGGGGGAAGATAGCCCCGCTAAAAAGAAAGAGGGCGCCGGCTACAGCATCTCCGATAAATGAAACGTGCTGGGTGATCAACAGACTAACCCCGGCGAGGATCAAACCCATCATGGCAAGCATAATCACACCAATCACCAGCGAGACCAGGAAAAGAGGCCAATTGATCGCGGCTGGGTTGACATTCACATGCAGGAAGAGTACACCAAAGACGATGGTGATGATGACAGAAATAGAGCCTACCAGGAATTTAGCGACCCCGCGCCCGATAAGGTAGGCTTGGATGTTAATAGGCGCGATATACATGTACTTAAGGGTTTTATAGTGTTCCCGGTCATCCGTCACAGCCCAGGAAATCCCGGTCATTACGGCACCTACATATATGTAGAAGGCATTACCTAGGTAGATGTATGAGAAGATAGGTGAAGCAAAGTTACCGCTGGTGATAACGCTGTACATGACAACCAGAATAGCTGCCCCCGCTAAAGGTTTGATAATAGAGTAGATTGCAAAGAGAAAAGGATCGGTCCAGTTGGATTCGATTTGCCAACCCAGCCAGGCAGCAATGCGGAAGGACCTAGAATAACCAGGTAAGGGATTTTGTGTGGTTTGGAGTTTGGTTGTATGCATAGATTCAATGGCATCTTAGCGGCGATTCTCGGTGATACGCCCTTCTCGGATGGCCAGTTTTTCCATATAAGCGAGCATGTATCGGGCGGCAATCAGAAAAACGATGCTTAAAACACTTAAGACGATAATCTCAATTGGCACAGATACGAATCCCAAAGAAGGACCGGTCTTAAAAACGAGCTGGCGCATCGCGTCCAGACCTAAAGTGAGAGGAATAATTGAAGCGACTGCAGAAATCCAAAAGGTGAAGCTTTTAATGGGAAAGTAAAAGCCCGAGAACAAGTAGACCGGTTCTGTTGCCAGGTTGGAGATGTGCCAGGCCTCACGGCTGAGAAGAAGATAGAGTGAGGCGGCCATCATTCCAAGTCCATATAAAGCCAACATTGTCAGGATAAAGACTGCGAAGAGCTGGACAAAGCTAGATACAGCATATTGAACATTGAAAAACAGACTACCCAGCACGATGATCACCAGAGCGCGCAATGTAGTGGAGAGTAAACCACCCAAAGCCATG
>Ga0315291_10006123_pt1 | contig 14969 bp, 14 predicted proteins | sample YL17G12_20_MG_FD_203070 | JGI IMG/M metagenome (GOLD analysis project Ga0315291, IMG submission 203070) | Sediment microbial communities from Yellowstone Lake, YNP, Wyoming, USA - YL17G12_20 | ecosystem: Environmental > Aquatic > Freshwater > Lake > Sediment | place: USA: Wyoming | collected...
AGGAGGTCCCATCCCGAACGGGCGGCCGTCCGTCCGGCCCCGGCGTGGAACTCTCCTTCTTTTTCTCCGAGCTCGAGCATGTCTCCGAGCACGGCGACCCTCCTCGGCGCGGGGAGGCGGGCCAGGGTTTTCAGGGCCGCATCCAAGGCTCCAGGGTTGGAATTGTACGAATCGTCGACGAGCCGGATACCCTTCCCGAGCAGGATCAGGGTCCCTCTCATCGCATAAGGCTTAAGCGAAGGCGCTTTCGAGATCACTGCTTCCATGGGCAAGGACATGGCATAGGCCGCGGCCGCGGCCGCCAGGAAATCGTCGACGAAGCTCTCGTAGACGAAGGGGAGGTCGATCGCGGTTCCCTCGCGACCGTATGTCAATTCGAGGCTCAATCCATCATAGCCCCTGTGCCGGATATTCGAAGCCCGGACATCGCAGATGGGGGAACGGCCGAAGAGCACCCGCCGTCCTTTCCAGGAGGCGGCGATCCCGGCGACCAGCTTGTCGTCGCCGTTGAGGACGACCGTTCCGCCGTCCTTCGTCCCGTCCAGGATCTCCTTCTTGGCAAAGGCGATCCCTTCCATGCCGCCGAAGAACTGGAGATGGACGGGAAGGATATTGGTGATGACGGAGATATCGGGCGGTGCGATCCGGGTCAACCCGGCGATCTCGCCCGGGGCGCTCATGCCCATCTCGAGAACAGCCACCTGATGTTTTTTTTCGAGTTTCAGGATGGAGAGGGCGAGACCGAGGCGGTTGTTGAAGTTCTTCTCCGACTTCAAGACGGAGTATCTGGACGATAGGATCTCCGCCGTGAATTCTTTGACGGTCGTCTTGCCCACGCTGCCCGTGATCCCGACGACCAGGACGGGAGTATCGGCAAGGACGCTCCGGGCCAGGTCCTGGAGCGCCCGGACAGTGTCCTCGACCCGGACCAGGGCGAAATCCTTTCCCGGCGAGGCGGCGTCCCGGGAGACGACGGCCCCGAGGGCCCCGTTCGCGGCAGCCTGGGGAATAAAATCATGTCCGTCCCTGTTCCCGACCACGGCGAAGAAAAGTTCGCCCTCCCGGGCGAGCCGGGAATCGATGGTGAACCCCCGGAATATGAGTGAGGGGAAACCCTGGAGGACCCGGCCCTTCACCCTTCGGGCCAGCTCTTCCAAACCGATCTCGGCCACGTTTAAGTCCTTCCCATTTCTTCGACGAGGGCCTTGATGACTTCGATATCGTTAAAGGGAACAGTTTTGTCGTTCAATATCTGGTAGTCCTCGTGGCCTTTCCCGGCGACCAGGACGTAATCGCCCTTCCGGCTGAGGGCCAGGGCCTTCCGGATGGCCTCCCTCCTGTCGGGGACGATCTCGTAATTCTTCGCCCCGTTCTTCCCGAACCCTTTTTCGATGCCGGTGATGATCCTGAGCGGGTCCTCCGAACGGGGGTTATCGGAGGTCAGAATGGACCAGTCGGCCAGTCGCGCCGCCACGTCGCCCATCCTCTCCCTCTTTTCCGTGTCCCGGTTCCCGCCCGCCCCGAAAACCAGGATGATCCGTCTCGGCTTCAGGTCCCGGACGGTCTCCAGCAGGTAACCGAGGGCATTGTCCGTGTGGGCGTAGTCGACGACGATCCGGACTCCCAGTCCGTTCTCGACCACCTCGAACCGGCCCGGCACGCCCTGCAGGGCGGAGATTCCCCGCGCGATATCACCGGGCTGGATGTTGAGGGCCAGGGCCGAAGCGGCCGAGGCCAGGATGTTGTAGAGGTTATGCCTGCCGACCAGCCCGGAAGTGAGGAGCATCTGCCCCCCCGGATAGCTGACCTGGGCTTCTACGCCCTGATCGGAGAGTTTGTAGCGCTCGGCGCGGACGATGGCCGCCGGTTCCAGGCCGTAGGTGATGGTCCGCATGGGGAGCTCGGAAACGAGTTTCTTTCCCCACGGGTCGTCCATATTGACGACCGACGCCACCCGTTTGTGGTTCATGAGGAAGAGCTTCTTCTTGGCCTCAAAGTAGTTCTCCATTGAACGGTGGTAATCCATGTGTTCGCCGCTCAGGTTCGTAAAGACGGCCACGTCGAAGCTTACCCCCCAGACACGTTTTTGCTCGAGGGCGTGGGATGAGACCTCCATCAGGCAGTGGGAGGCGCCCGCTTCGACCATCTCGCTCAGCATCCTCTGCAAGTCCGGCGCCTCGGGCGTCGTCCTGGCGGCCTTGACCCGGAACCCGGGCCCGCGGTAATCGATGGTCCCGATGACGGCTGGGGTGGAGCCGGCGGCCTTGAGGATTTCCTCTAGGATATAGGTGGTCGTCGTCTTGCCCTTGGTCCCGGTCACCCCGATGACCTTGAGCTTCAAGGACGGGCGGCCGTAGAGATTCGCGGCGGCGAGGGCCATGGTTTCCCGGGCGTCGGTGACCCGGACCCAGGGGACGCTGAGGGACTGGGGCCGCGGCCACTCGGAGAGGACGACGGCGGCGCCCCCGGCTTCGGCCTCGAAGACGAAATCCATGCCGTCGCTCTTTTCGCCCTTCAGGGCGGTGAAGAGGGCGCCCGGCCGGACATCTTTGGACGAGTAGGCGATACCCAGGATCTCTTCCATCCCGCTCGCGTCCGAGGACAGGACGACGGCTTCCTTGAGGACATCCTGGAGTCTCATGGCCGGCTCGCTTTCGCCATCTTCGCGGTGACCAGGATTTCAGCCTTCGGCTTCGGGGCCGCATAGAGGTATCGGAGGACACGGGCCGAAATGTCTCGGAACACGGGCGCGGCCAACTGGCCGCCGTATTGCATCAAGCCCTTGGGCTCGTCGAGGACGACGATCATGGAAATGATCGGATCGTCGGCAGGGACGAAGCCCACGAACGAGGCCATGTGTTTGGCGGAGGAATACCCGCCGAGATCCTCGTCGAACTTCTGGGCCGTCCCCGTCTTGCCGGCGATGTCGAAGCCCTCAAGCCTGGCGGGCAGGCCCGTCCCTTCTTCGACGACACGCTTAAAGATCTCCGCCAGCTCCGAGGCCGTTCCTTCGGAAAGGACCTTCAGAGGCACTTGGCTCCCCGGGCTCGAAAGCCCGCGGACCCCGGCGCTGAGGGAGATGGAAGGCCTGATGAGTCGGCCGCGGGTGGCGAACACATTCATGGCTCTGAGGACCTGGACGGCCGTGACCGAGATCTCATAGCCTATGGCGATGCGCAGCGAAGACTTCTTCCAGCTCGACAAGGGGCGGCAGATCCCATACTCCTCGCCGGGGAGGTCGATCCCGGTCCGCTCGCCGAAGTGGAACGCCTTGATCATCTGGTAGAGGTTCTGTTCGCCGATTTCCTGGGCGATCATGATGGCTCCGACGTTGGAGGACTCGATGAACACCTCGGGGAAAGACAGGATTCCCAGGCGTTTGTGGTCCCGGACGAGACTTCCACCGACGGAGATGGAACCCTCGCGGCAGTCGTAGGTTTCGCCGAGCCCGACCCTGCCCAGCTCCCGGGCGGCCGCGGCCGTGATGATTTTGAACGTTGATCCGGGCTCGAAGGTGTGTTGGATGGCCCTGTTCACGCCATCGCCGGGGACCACGGGCGGATAATCGTTCGGATCGTAGACCGGCCGGTTGGCGATCGCCAGAATCTCGCCCGTCTTGGGTTCGGAGATGACGACGGTCCCCCAGTCGGCGCCACAGGCGGCCATCGCCTTTTCAAGCTCGGTTTCGGCGATATACTGGATGGTCTCGTCGATTGTCAGGTACAAGTCGTTTCCGGGGACAGCCTCCTTGAGGGTCTCGAATTGAAAGGCCCTCCGCCGGGCGTCCCTCAGGATGAGCCGACGGCCCTTCTCGCCTTCGAGGAGCTTGTCGTATTGGAGCTCGACTCCCGCCAGCCCGTTATCGTCGATCCCGACTCCGCCCAGGATATGGGCGGCCAGGGTCCCCAGGGGGTAGGCCCTCTTGTTCTCATCCTGGAGGAAGATCCCTTTGATATTGAGGCCCAAGAGCCTTCCGACCGCTTCGGGATCGATCTTCCTCTTGATCCAGATGAACGTGTCCTTTTTCTGGAGCCTTATCCGGATGCGGGACAGTTCCTTCTCCGAAAGCCCGAGCAGGCTCTTGAGCCGGGCGATCTGTTCCATCTGCCCTGTGGCGGACTCGCTTTTGAGCGGGGAAAAGAACACGGAGGGCGAGGGGAGGCTCCGGGCCAGGATCTTCCCGTTCCGGTCGTAGATCGTCCCCCTCTTAGGAAGGACTTCCATGTCGGTCTGGCTCTGCTCCAGGACCTCGGCCTTGAGGCGGCCGTGGTTGAGGATCTGGAGGTGGACCAGTCGTCCGAAGGCGGCGACGAACCAGACCGCCAGGACCATAGCCAAGGCTGCGGCCCTCGGCCTCATCCCGTTCGAGAACAGGCCTCTCATGATCCCTTCTTCTCCCGCGGGATATCGACGCCTTCGTAGAGGATCTGCCCGGGCTTGGGGTCGGTCAGACCAAGGCTCTCCCGGGCGATCCCCTCGACCCGGCGGAGGGAGAGAAGTCCCGCTTTTTTCGTCTCGAGCTTCTTGATCTCTTCCTTGATCCTCGCGACCCGGTCCTCCAGGCCGGCGATCTTATAACCCAGCTGAATGGCCTCGGACTGGTACAAAATGTAGAACGTGACGATGACGAGGAGGAGCAGGAGGAACACCGCGCCCAGGGCGATCTCTTTGGGGTTGTATTTTCTGTTGACCATTCAGACCCTCTCCGCCGCCCTCAGCTTGGCCGAGCGCGCCCGTGAATTCGCCCTGACCTCCGCTTCGGAAGCCGTGACGGGCTTTCTGGTCAGAGCCTTTAACCGGGGGGCGCCCTCCCCGGACGCCGAAAGGGCTGCGAACGTGCGCTTGATGATACGATCTTCCAGGGAATGGAAAGCGATGACAACGAACCGGGTCCCCGGTCGTGCCAGTACCGCCATTCTTTCCAGGAATTCGGCGAGACCTTCCAGCTCGCCGTTGATCTCGATCCTCAAGGCTTGGAACACCTTGGCGGCGGGGTGGACCTTGCCCTTTTGCGGCCGCCACCGGTAGATCTCTTCGACGAGGCGGCGGAGCTGGTCCGTGGTCTCGAAGGGCCGGAGCTTCCGCCGGGTGACGATCTCGCGGGCGAGTCTCCTCGTTTGAGGCAGCTCTCCGTATCGGCGGAACATCCCGTCGAGTTTGGGCTCGGAGTATTTTTCCAGGACCTTGGCTGCGGTCGTCTTCGTTCTCCGGTCCATGCGCATGTCGAGTGGGCCGGCCGCGTTGAAACTAAAACCGCGCTCCGGGGAATCGAGTTGGAAGGACGAGATCCCCAGGTCAAGGAGAACTCCCCGGACGGAGGAAAAATCGATCTCGTCCTCGGGGAGGTCCCTGAAGTCGGTCAGGAAGAGCCGGACACGGTCCGCGTAATCGGCCAATCTTTTCCGAGCCTCTCGGAGCGAAGTTTCGTCGCGGTCGAAGCCCACGACCGCCGCCCCTGGATTTCTTCTCAGGATCTCGACGGAATGGCCCCCCAGACCGAGCGTTGCGTCGATATATGTCCCCGCCCTTCCTGCGTCCAGGAACGCTAGAGCCTCTTCGAGCAGGACGGGAACGTGTCCATGGGTGATCATTCCCGTTTCCTTCGAGGGACCAACTGGGCGATGTTCTCGAAGTCCGCGTCCGTCAGGGGTTTCTCATCGAGAGTCCCGTCCAGATTTTCCTTGTTCCAGACCTCGAGGTGGTTGGAGAGGCCGATGACCTCGACCTCGTCCCGGAGCCCGGCCTTCTCCCTCAGGACCTGGCTTATCAAGATCCGACCCTTGGGATCGATCTCGTGCGTCGAGCCCTTCCTGTTGACGCGGAGCATGAACTTCCGGACGTCCGGACGGAGGTGCAGGGCGCCCTCGCTGGCGATGCCGACCATCTCCTCCCAAACGGAAAGGGGGTAGATCTGAATGGACTCATCGCTGAGGGATGTGATGAAGAGTTCTTTGCCGTAGACCGCCTCGATGGTTTCCCTGAATTTCTCGGGGATCTTGAACCGACCGCTGGCATCGAACCGGGCCGTGTAACTTCCGTTGAAAGAGCTGGTCATGGCGATTTATCCCAATTCATCCCGTTTCGTCCCGTTTTTACTAAAATATAAGGGAGAAAATACTAAAAGTCAAGCGAAATAAATGAGAAAAAAGGGGGGAGGGGCGGACCGGGGGTTAGAGCTCTTCCTCGTCCTTCTCGAATTCCTCGCCGTCCGCGGGTTTCGGAAGCTCATCGAGGATCGATCTTGCGGCTTCGTAGTCCTCTTCCAGGACGAAGATCTTGATCTCACCGAGCCCGTTCATCGAGAACGGATAGATGGAATGGAGGATGCGCCCTCTGAAGACGGAGCTGATGCCGTGGCTTTCGAGAAGGGCCTTGATGACATCGGCCTCGGACTGCCCCCAAACGCTGTGGAGCTCTTTGAGCGGCTTTTCCTGTTCAGGGGCCACGGCGGGTTTCCTTTTTCGAGGCGAAATAGTCGTCCAGAATCTCCCTGTGGTCGAAGGCCAGCGGGAACCGGACCTCATCCCGGGTAAAAACGCCGATCGTTTGGGCGTCATCCGCGGCAAGGGGCTCCCCCGATGCCTTGGCGATAAAGACCGTTGTGATCGTGTGCCCTCGCGGGTCCCGCCGCGGGTCGGAATAGGTGTGGAACTGGCGGACGAGCTCTATGTCGAGGGACGTCTCCTCCTTGGCCTCTCGGACGGCCGCCATCTCGAGGGATTCGCCGTAATTGACGAAGCCCCCGGGGAGGGCCCAGCCGTAGGGAGGGTTCTTCCTCTCGATGAGGACGATGCCTTCGCGGCCCACGTCGTCCTTCATCTCAATGATGACATCGACCGTCGGGACGGGATTCTTGTGCTCGGGCATCAGTTTCTATGTTTCTCTCTGGAGCTTAGCGTAAATCGGCCGGTTCCACAAGTTCAAATCGATTGGCATTTCTTTTCGTGTGAGAAGGAATTTCAGGCTCCGGGCATCGCCCCTGTTAGGGGAAGTGCGAGCGGCCTGGAGCCGCCCTTGACCCCCGGCCCCCGGGGAACCAGTCCCGTCGGTTCCCCCCATCGCACCTCTGTCGGCGACGCGGACAATTTCAGAGCCCCCCTCCGATTATCGGAGGGGGTAGGGGGTGGCAAGAAATATGAACAGAGTCTTGGGCGCGTCGCCGAAATAGCCTTCATAGGATTCGGGTTCCCCCTCCGCTACGGGGGCTTACGGGCGGCATCCAGTGCCGCCCGGTAAGAATTTAGCCCGTATTGATTCAATCACAAGAAAAGAGATACTTCCATGGGGTCCCATGGGAAGACACTTGTCCTCAGGAAATGACAGGCACGCCGCCTCAATTGACGCGTTTCCTCAGACGGGGCTTGGCACGGAATATGCTATATTGAAGTTGGCATGAACCCTTCAGGGAAGGAGAACCGGTCATGAAACTCAAGAGTCTTGGGATATTGTTCCTGTTGGGGATCTTTGTTCTCGCCATATCTTTGTCGGCCTCTGACAAATACAAAATCGTCGACGGACCCAAGGACTTCTACTTCGGACATATCAGCTTCACCGAAACCGGACCGGAGGGCGACGGGCCGGTGATCCTGCGGGAAGGGAGGACGGCGCCGGAGCCGGCCGTCCTGAACGCGCCTTTGGGGCCCGGGGATACCGTCCGGACGACGGATATCAGAAGGTGCGAGGTCCAGTTCGACACCGGGACGATCGTCCGGCTTGATATCTCGACCGAGCTCAAGATCGAGACCATCTTCGCCCGGAGCTTGAGCTTGAGGAACGGCATCTCAAACCTGTCCCTGGCCAGAGGCCGGGTCTATATCATGTATAAGGAATATGACTCCCGGGAGCTGTTCCAGGTCTTGACCGCGAATGCAGCGGTCAAGATGAAGCACAATACCGTGGCCATGATCAAGTCTATGGAGGACGGATCGACCGATATCCAGGTGCGGCACGGGGGAGCCTCGGTCATGTTCGGGCCGGACGCCAGGACCGCCCGGGAAAAGGACGTCAAGAAGCTCCAGCGTCTGGTCATCCTCAAAGACCATCAGTTCGAGACGGCCGGTTACGTCGAAGGCACGGAATTCGAGAAATGGAACGATGAGATCAACGCCGGTTTTGCGGACCTCCACAAAGGGAAGAACGCTCTTCCCAAACCCATCCAAAAATTGCCCAAAGCCGTCTTTTATTTCGCCCAGAACTACGGCAACATGTACGGCGAGTGGCTGTGGGACGCCCTCTACGGCTATGTTTGGCGCCCCTTCTATAACGACAGATATCCCTGGGGAAACTGGCAGCCATACTTCTACGGCCACTGGGCCTCCTACCAGAACCGGATGTTCTGGGTGCCCGATGAACCCTGGGGCTGGGTGCCTTACCATCTGGGGATCTGGCAGTGGGACAAGAAGCTGGGCTGGGTCTGGTTTCCCGGATCATTCTTCGCTCCGGCCTGGGTCGATTGGGATTTTTTCAACGGTTGCTACGCCTGGCGGCCTTGGAGCTTTTGGGATTGGTATTATATGGATTCGTTCTCCGGCCCTTGGGGCGCGTATGGGTTTTATGTCCAGGGAGACTATTGGACCTACAACTGGCCCCCGGATCATTCCCAGACCGGCCGGACGCCCGGGCCGGTCCTGACCAAGATCCACAAGGACCAATTGAAAAAGAGCGAGTCAAATTCCCTGCCCATGCCCAAGGAGATCATGGCGACCTACAAGAACGTGATCGCCGGGCTGGAACGAAAGGACCCGCGGGTCCTTGAATCCTTGAACCGTGTTCCCGCTCACCTCGTCTTTGTCGATAGGGCCGGCCTGAACGCGCGGCGCATCCAGGACAGGGCTTTGACGTGGGACAAGGTCATGAAACCGGCGGCCTCGACGCTCGACTCCCGCGTGGCCGCGGAGCGGGTCATGATGAAGGAGCCTTCCCGCGAGGCCATGAGGGTCTTCAAATCCAATGAGCTTTCGGGACCCGATCTCAGGAGACCGGAAGCCGGTTCCGCTCCAGCTCCGGATCCCATGCTGCGGAGGATGGAAGGACGCGCCCTGGACCGTTCGGTGGATGCCCTGAGATCGCTGAGCTTCGGACCGGCCGAACGTTTCCGGGACTGGAATCCGGACGTCCGGATCGCCCGGTCCCTCGGCGTCCGGATCGACTACTCGAGCGCGAACAACGAAGTCCGTTGTCCACAACTTGGGATCTCATCCCGGGACACCGAGCGATTCGGCGTCAGGCTGAGCTCTGCCGGGGTCTCCTCTTCCTACCCAGGGAGTTTCTCGGGAGGGTCGGGGGTCCCGGGCGGATCTTCCTATCCGTCCGGAGCTTCCCACGTTGAGCATTCCGGCCCCGCCTCCTCTGCGGGCGGCAAGAGCGGCGGCACGACTAAAAAGGACTGACCGCGAGGCAGGCCCCGAGGTAGTGCCTCGGGGCGTCCAGGGCCAGCTTCAATTTTTCAATCTCCGTCTTGTAGGCTTCCAGGAATTCCTTCCTGAGCGGTTCGGCCGGCTGGAACTTCCAGCCCATGGGGTTGACGTACTTCCCGTGGAAGGTGATGCGGTAATCCAGGTGGGGCCCCGTGGACTCTCCCGATGAGCCGACGTATCCGATGACCTGCTTGGCGTTCACCTTTGCGCCCACCCTGATCCCGGCGGCGAACCCGCTGAGGTGGAGGTACATGGTCTCGTAGGCGTTCTTGTGACGGATCTTGATCATCCGGCCCGCCCCGCCGTTCCATCCGGCCTGGGTCACGGCGCCGTCGCCCGTGGCTTGGACCGGAGAGCCGAGCGGCGCCGCGTAATCCACGCCGTTGTGGGCCCTGTAGATCTTCCGGATGGGGTGGAAGCGGCTGCGGCTGAAACGTGACGAGATCCTGGCGAACTTCATGGGTGACTTAAGGAACTCCTTGCGCAGGGAGTTGCCGTCGGGATCGAAGAAATCGGACTTCCGCGTATCCGGGTAGGTGAAGCGGAAAGCCAGGTAGGTCTTCCCCTGGTTCGTGAATTCGGCCGCCAGGATATTCCCATAGCCTGAGAAACGGCCGTTCAGGAATTTCTTCTCGTAGACGAGCCTGAACGCGTCGCCCTCCCGGATGTCGGTGTAGAAATCGATATCGGAGCCGAAGATGTCGGAAAGCTCGAGGGCCAGGAAGTCTTCCTCGCCGGCCTTGTTGACGGCCGCGATGGGGCTATCCTCGATCGGGGCCCAGAGGAACGCCGTCCGGACCTCGAAGGGAACCTCTTTGATCTCCGCCCGGAACCGGCCCGATTCGTTCCGGACGACAAGGGACCTGTTCTCGTCGATGTCGTACTCGAGCGATGTCCATTCGCCCCCGGGTGTCGTCAGGAGACGGATCTCGCGTCCGGCCCGGATCCTCCCCAGGTCATAAACGGGCTTGACCTGTTCCTTCAGCTCATGGACTTCCTTGGGCAGAAAACCGTACTTGGGCAGGATCTCCGCCAGCGTGCTCCCGCTGGAGATCGTCTCTTTGTGCTCCCGGGAAGCCGGGACCGGGCCGATGACGGCGGGCGCGGGGGGGATCGGGATCCGCCGGACCTCAGGCGCCGCGCCCGGCCGCGGGATGATCAGGATGATTAAGGCGGCGATCACGGCGACTAAGGGAAGGATGCTAAGGAGGGCTCGTTTTCTTCGGTGGGGGATCCTGCCGGCCGGAGACCGGTGGCCCCGCCTGCCGTTATGATCGAGATCCATTCTCTCCATGAAGACCAAGCCTTGCCCAAGGGAATATGAACGGCCGGTCCGCAAAAAAGGTTGCGGCGGCAGTTCCGGTCAGGACGGGATCTCCTTCGGCCGGGGTTTTCTGCGGGCGCTCTTCTTGAGGGCGCGCGCGGCGGCGACCGCGGGCCCGGAGAGGACGTTCATGGACAGGAAGGTCACCAGGAAGATCTTCGTATAGAAGATGAGCCCGCAGACGACGATGGCCAGGAACAAGGCCGTCCGGATGTCGATCCTCCGGTTGAATAGGGCGTTCGTGAAATTCCGGTATGGGAGCGTGCTGATCATGCAGAACGAAACGAAGAGCGCGAGAAGAGCGAAAAGGAAGGACGATTCCTTTGATTGCACGGCGGCCGGATGGAAGAAAGGCAAGGAGGACAAGAACATCGCCGCCGAAGGCACGGTCAGCCCTTGGTAGAACCTCCGGTCGGGCACGGCCTTGGTCCGGACGTTGTAGCGGGCCAGGCGCAGGACTCCCGCCGAGAGGAAGACGAAGCTGAAAAAAAGCCCGGGCGCTCCCGTCCTGCCCATGCCCCAGAGGTAGATCAGGAGCGAGGCGGCCACGCCGAACGAGACGGCGTCCGCCAGGGAGTCCAGCTCGATCCCAAAGTCCGATTGGGTCTTCGTGGCGCGGGCGACGATGCCGTCGAAGCCGTCCATGAACGCCGCCACGATGATCCAGAATGCGGCCCAGCGAAAACGCCCGTGGAGGCTCATGTGGATGCTCAGGAAACCGAAGAAAAGGTTGGTGAGGGAGAAGAGGCTCGGCAGAAAGAACATCTCCCCGTAATTTTTTTTGACTTTCATGGTTCGACCTCGGCGATGACGCTCTCGCCGGCCTTGACCTTTTGGCCGACTTCGGTTTTTATCTTCGTCCCCGGCGGAAGGAAGACCTCGACACGGGAACCGAAATACATAAGGCCGATCTTCTGCCCCCGGACGATGCGGTCGTCAGCCCGGACGAAGCATTTGATCCGGCGGGCGGCGACACCCACGATCTGTTTCAGGAAAACAGCGAGCTTCTCCCCTTGGATCAGCAAGGAGTTGGACTCGTTGAGCTTGCCGGCTTCGTCCCTGTAGGCCGGGAAGAACTTCCCGGGATGATAATCGACGCGGCGGACCGTCCCCGTGAGCGGCGCCCTCGTCAGGTGGACGTCAAAGAGGGAAAGGAATATGCAGATGTGCGTGACCGGCCCCGGGAGGTCGGGATGGGAGGGGAGGGAATCGATCATAAGGACCTTTCCATCGGCGGGCGAAAGGACCAGGCGCTCGTCCTCCGGGATTTTCCTGACGGGGTCGCGGAAGAAGAAAACGAATGCGGCCGCGAGAAGGAGGAAGACGACACTCAAGGGCCACCACCCCGCGTAGAGCAGAAGAACGGCGAGGGCCAGCGAGGGCGCGATGAAGAGGAGACCTTCCTTGGCGATCTTCATGTCCCTCCATGCCTCCTTATGTCGTTACGAATGAAAATCATAGACCCCCCGGGGGAAAATGTAAAGGCGGTTCTTGGCCGACGGTCGGGCACGTTTACTTTTTTGTCTTGCGGGCGATCTCCTTCCTGACGGCCTTGTGAAGGACAAAGAAATAATAGACGGCCAAGAGAACGAGAATGAGCCCGCCCCGGGCGACGTTCCCCCGGACGATCGATAGGACCGCGTAGCCCAGAACACCCAGGAGGACGAAGAGATGAACGATCGCGAAGATGGTGTCGGACATGCGATCTCGGGCGATCGGGGTCCGGCCCCGTCGGCCGTTCTCGGTTATTAACTTTCCAGCCGGGTCACGGAGAGGATCGTAACGGGCTCGCGGGGAACATCCTGGTGCCCTCCCTTGGACCCGGTCGCGACTCCGGCGATGGCGTCCACGACGTCCATCCCCGCGACGACCTTGCCGAACACGGCGTAGCCGAACTTCTCGGCGTCGTTGGGCTGGTGGTCCAGGAAGGCGTTGTCGACGAGGTTAATGAAGAACTGGGAGGTGGCGCTGTCGATCTCCGGGGTCCTGGCCATGGCGAGAGTGCCCCGTTTGTTCTTCAGCCCGTTCGCGGCCTCGTTCTTGATGGGCGGCTTGGCGGACTTTTCATGCATGTCGGCCGTCATCCCTCCGCCCTGGACCATGAATCCCTTAATGACCCGGTGGAAGATGGTCCCGTCGAAAAATTTCTCATCTGCGTAGGAGAGGAAGTTCTTGACCGATATGGGTGCCTTGTCCTGGAAAAGCTTGACGGTGATGTCGCCCTTGTTCGTCTTCAACAGGACCTGCGGGTTGGCGGCCTGGAGCGTCAACGCCGTGACGGCGAAGAAGCCGCAGACGGCGAATGTGATCAATAATGTCTTGGACATCGTGACCTCCTTAGGGATCTTATCCGATAGTCCAAAATAGCAGAATCAGCCTGCTAAATCAATGAATCGCGGTTCGGTCGGCGATATTTACGCTCTTATTTCGTCGGCCTGTTCTTCCACTTTTCGTATTGTTTTTCCCACCAGTTGGACATGTCGATGGGACGGCCGTTGATAAAGATGAGCTTGACCTCCGTCCTGGCGTCCAACGGGTCGCCTGCGGCCAGGAAAAGGTCGGCGTCCTTGCCGGGCTCGAGGCTGCCCAGCCGGTTCTCAACCCCGAAGACCTTGGCCGGATTGATGGTCAGGGCCCGGACGGCCTCGTCCCGGTCGAGTCCGAAGGCCACGGCCTTGGCGGCGTGGTAGGTCAGGTCCTTGCCGAAGGCCGGGTCGTCGCCTGACGAGAAGCAGATCGTGACTCCCGCCCGGACGAGTTCCGCGACGTTGCGGTAGGGCGCGTCGTAACCGTCCTCAGGCTCGGACGGTCCCTGGTACAGGCTGTCGATGATGACCGGGATGCCTGACTGTTTGATCTTGTCGGCGACCTTGAATCCCTGGACGCAACCTCTGAATATGGCCTTGAGCTTCTGCTCCTTGATGAACTTTATAGCCAGCTCGATGTCCTTGGCCTTTTCGACCGAGATGATCACGGGAAGCGTCCCGTCGAGGACGGGGGAGAGGGCTTCGTACTTGGGATTGAACGCAGGCGCGGCAACGGCCGGATTCTCTGCGGCCAGCTTCTTGAGCTGGAGATACCGCCGCGCTTCATTGAGGTAGTCCTTGATCTTATCCACGATCTTGGAGGTCACCTCGTCCCCGGACTCCTTCTGGACGCTCACGCCTTCCTTGGGCGGGCGCGGGGTCATGGGGAAATTGATAAGGGAGGTTGCGGCCTCGTTGACGGCCATCTCGGGAAGGGACCAGCCGTCCATCTTGACCAGGGCCGAGATCCCCGGGAACGTGCCTCCGGACGGAGCGACAAGCGCCGCAGTTGTGCCGTTGACGCGGCCCGTGCCGAAATGGACCGAGAACGGATTGATGGCCCAGGCGGCCCTGACCTCCGGGTTCTCCTTGCCCATCTCCCGGTAGTCCACCGTGCTGGGAATGGCCCCGATCTCGCTCAAGCCGAAATGGGTGAAAGCGTCGATGAATCCCGGGTAGACAAACAGGCCCGTGCCGTCGACGACCTGTGTCCCTGCCGGCGCCTGGAGGTCCCGGCCCAGGGTCTTGATCTTCCCGTTCTCGATGAGCAAGCCTCCGTTGGGGATCGTTTCACCGACGACGGGGACGATCGTGGCGTTCTTGATGAAATAGGAGGACCCGGCCTCCTGGCCGGGAACCCGCGCGACCGATACCGCCAGCGCGATCGATATGAGGAGAATTCGCTTCTTCATGGTCAAACCTCCGCCCCGGTCTTCTTGTCCTTGGGGGCCTTCGCCTCGGCTTCTTTCTTCTTTTCCTCTTCGGCCTTTTTCCTGTCCTCGAGATACTTGGCCCGGTCGAAATAGACCGTGCCGTCGACGATCGTCATCCGGCAGACGGTGTAGGGGTCGAGGGGGTGGCGGCTGAAAACGGCCAGGTCGGCGTCCTTGCCGGGCTCGATCGTCCCGACCTGTTTATCGACGCCCAGGATCTTCGCCGGGTTGATGGTCAGGGTCTTGATGGCCTCGGCCTCCGAGAGCCCGCCGAAGCGGACGGTCTTGGCCGCGTCGTTAAAGAGGCGGCGCATCCGCTCGGGGTCGTCCGAGTTGAGGGCCACGAGGACACCCCGCTTGGCAGCCAGGGCGGCGCCGTGCGGCATCGTGTTGTAGGCTTCCCACTTGTAGGCCCAAAAATCGACGAAGGTCGAGATCCCGACCCCGTTCGCGACGAGTTCGTTGGTGATCCGGTAGCCTTCGAGGGCGT
>Ga0315291_10006125_pt1 | contig 14968 bp, 13 predicted proteins | sample YL17G12_20_MG_FD_203070 | JGI IMG/M metagenome (GOLD analysis project Ga0315291, IMG submission 203070) | Sediment microbial communities from Yellowstone Lake, YNP, Wyoming, USA - YL17G12_20 | ecosystem: Environmental > Aquatic > Freshwater > Lake > Sediment | place: USA: Wyoming | collected...
AGCATAATGGGCTCCTTTCCGAACTTATTATCATTAACAATAATAAGCATCGGCAGGAGCCTGTTTGCTGGTATAATGAATCTGTTATCCATCGTTCAACAGCCTAAAAATTGGCAAAAGTCGAGCTAAGAACGTGTATGAAAAGTCAGATTATCTAGGTTTAAGCCGATGAAGCATAAGATTGATCATAGCAAGATGTATCATCGTTTCACTGCTTTGCGTGAGCGACTCATAATCTTTGCTCAATCGACGATATTTGCCCAGCCATGCAAATGTTCGCTCAACAACCCAGCGACGCGGCAGCACCGTAAAGCCGACGACATCATCACATCGCTTAACAATTTGCAATACCCATTGGCCCACCGAGGCACACCAGTCAATCAGTTTGCCGGCATAACCACCGTCTGCCCAAATCAGCGACAACCTCGGAAACAGACCTCGCAGTTTTTCCAAAACCAGCATAGCTCCGTCACGATCCTGAATATTTGCCGCATGTACCACCACTGCCAACATCAAACCCTGCGTATCTACCACCAAATGGCGTTTTCGACCAGATATTTTCTTTCCGGCATCATAGCCACGCTGCCCCCTTTTTCGGCGGTTTTGACCGACTGGCTGTCGATAATTGCCGCCGAGGGGCCTACCTGTCGACCGGCATCGGCTCGCACTCGTTCGCGGAGGTGGCTATGAATCTTTTCCCACGTCCCATCGCGACGAAACCGCCAATAGTAATCATGCACGGTCGGCCAAGGTGGAAAGTCATGTGGCAACATTCGCCACGAACAGCCAGTTCGCACCAAATACAAGATGCCATTGACCGCATCCCGTATATTCGTGCTCCGCGGCCGGCCACCAGGTTTTACTTTTGGAAGCAGTGGCTCAATCAATTGCCATTGCTCATCTGTCAAATCAGTTGGGTAAGGTATTCTGTCCATAACTCAGTTATCGGACAAAACACCACTTTTCATACACGTTCTTAGACGCTTCCTGAGAATCAGGTTTGGCGCTCGCAACCACCACGCCAACTCGCGCTGGGCGTACGCACTTGTCCAGTGAAAACGTTGGGCGGCCGGATTCGCGGGAATCCCCCATCGCACGGAATCCGCGGCACTTGGAGCCCGACCCGTACGCATACTCGCAGTACCTGAGCCGTGGTGTGGCGTTGGCTTGCACCTGCCAAATGCCGGGCAACCTCGCAGAATCACCACTCCGCACCAAAGGATGACGAAATGACACCGCGAGAATCGCACTCTGCAAGAAGAAACCGCCGCTTCCAGCCATATCTTCACCATCCCGCGCAACAAACGGCCAGGCAAAACCTGAAGGGCTTGCTATCGCCAACGGTGGATGTGGTTTGAGGTACGCGGCAGACGGGCCTGGAGGCAGAACGGGACGATCTCAGAATGTGTCTGCCGTTTTGACCTTCAAGATGTGCGCAGACGTCCGGGGAAACGCAGGCACCGTCCCGGCACCATCTCCCCGTGCCTCGCCTACCAATCTTCGGGGAGGTCTATTCGATATGCCAGCCGCAGTTACTGTGGAGTGTTCCACGTGGAACGCAACCGATGAGGAATCGCTGCCGTCAAGAGCGTGGGAAACGTGAATACGTTTCACGTGAAACGTCGTGAACCGCAGAGGGGATAGCTGATTAGACTCAGATTGCGGCAGGGGACCTGAGTAGGAAGATTCGATGGTGCGGAGAGCCGGGGAAAAAACGGATCGGAGTTTGCGGGGCCAAGCACAGAAGGTGGAAATGCGCAGCCTTGTGGCAAGGGGTTTGTTAGAAGCATATCTTACGCGACACCTGGTCCTATAATAACCGCGCGGTTTGTCAAAATGTTCGGGCGTAGGCGTCGAAGTCCTCTGCGGAGCACGAATCTTGGCAGACTACTACTCCGTCAAGATCAAACCTGTGGGCGTCATCGTGAGGCGTTTTGGCTCCGGAGCAGCCTCTATCCTTCGGGTGGTATAAGATTGCCACCCATTCGACTGCGCTCAGGGCAGGCTTCCTCGCAATGACACTCTGCATTTTGCCTGATACTGACCACCACAGGGCATGATAGTGTTATGTTCGCCCGTTGGCGAATCGTCGATGGCGAAGGTCACTGTGTTTGGCGGATACACGGCGTAGGAGCGTTCGAGATAGCGGGAGACGGGCAGCTTGCGGCGATGGTTTGTGGGCCGATGTTTGTATGGACGTGGTGGTTGTGGCGGGCGGGGAAATGGTGTACACTCTGGCGTTCAGGAGAATGCAGAATTGAAACCGGCAGACTTTGGCGGGGTCGCTAAAATGAACGAGCAGCAGAAGGGCAAGAGTCCGCAGGATAGCGCGGTCCAGACGCGGTACTTAGTTATGCCTCAGCAGGCGAACCCCCAGGGCACGGCGTTCGGCGGGGCGATTGTGGCGTGGATCGATATGGTTGCGGCAATGGCGGCGCAGAGGCACTGCGGCAGGGAGGTGGTTACCGCGGGGATTGATTCAATCGTATTCAAAGAGCCTATCCGGATCGGCGACCAGGTAGCTTTGAAGGCGGCGGTCAATTACGTCGGGCGGACGTCGATGGAGGTGGGCGTGCAGGTGACAAGGGAGGACCCATACGGCGGCAACAGCGTCATCGCGACGACGGCTTATCTGACGTTTGTGGCGTTGGACGAGAATAAGCAGCCGACGCCCGTGCCGCCGATACTGCCACGGACCGAAGCCGAGAAGAGACGCTACGAGAACGCCAAGATACGCGTGAAGGCGCGAAAAAAGCTGCTTAAAAAGATTGATTGAGCCACAGAGAGCCTGGCGCGGCCTGTGGCCGCAGCCAAATCCGAAGCACTAAATCCGAAATCCGAAACAAATGCGAATCACCAAAACCCCAAAATTCAAAACAAACCATAACGTCTTCGACGGTGGTTATGGCAGCCGGATTCCAATATCAAGCAGAAAAAACAAAAACTTGAAAGATTGTAGTACAGAGATGAAATGAAATGGATTCTGCCACGAAGGCACGGAGGACGACGGACGAGGGACGACAGAGGACAGAAGACAGAGGGAATATGGGCGCGAAAAAGGACAAGAGGCATGAAGTCCAATAGGAAGCGGGGACTTGCGATTATTGGGATTGCCGGCGTAGTTCCGGCGTGTTCTTTCTGGTACCGCGAGAGCGTTGACGAGGCCCTTGCGCCCCGGAGCAGAAGACGCTATTGTGGAAGGGCGGATTAGATGATCGCAGGCAAAGCCGGATATAAGAAGCTGCGAGTGTGTTTGGTTTATGCAGGACTGGCCCTGGCGACCATAATTGCATACGAGCCGGTTCGGCACAACGAGTTTGTTGACTTCGACGACAACGAATACGTGACGGAGAACGCTCGGGTCAGGGGCGGGATAAGCAGGGAGTCGCTTATCTCGGCTTTTACCACTCCACATTTCTATATGTGGCATCCTTTGACATCGCTGAGCCATACGCTGGATTGCGAGGCGTTCGGGTTAAATCCGCTTGGGCACCACTTAGTCAGTTTGTTGTTTCACGCGGCGAACAGTCTGCTTGTCTTGATGGTTTTGAAGAGGATGACCGGGGCGCTTTGGCGTAGTGCGTTTGTGGCGGCTGTTTTCGCTCTACATCCTCTGAGTGTTGAGTCTGTTGCGTGGGTGTCTGAACGAAAGAATGTTCTGAGCACTTTCTTCTGGCTTTTGACAATAGCCGCCTATATTCGCTATGCGGAGCGTCGGAGCATAGGGAGGTATCTGTGGGTGCTTTTGGCCTTCTGCCTCGGCGTGCTGGCCAAACCGATGGTAGTTACGCTGCCGTTTGTTCTGCTGCTGCTGGACTTCTGGCCCCTCTGCCGGCTTCAATTGAGTGGCGAGGCGAAGAAGACTTCGCGCAAACGGCAACCGGTTGAAGCAGCCCGTGAGAAGCTATCGGGCAGACGCTTAATACTGGAGAAGATACCCTTAGTTATCCTCGCGGCGGTTTTGAGCGTAATAACGTTTATGATTCAGCGGAGCGGGAACATAGTGGCTTCGCTGGAGACTTTGCCGGTGAGCGTGCGAGCCGCCAATGCCGTGGTTTCTTATGTCAGATATATAGGGAAGATGATTTGGCCCAGCGACCTGGCAATGTACTATCCTTATCAAAGCCTGGCGCTTGGGCTTGTGATGATGTGCGTTGTGATATTGGCTGCGGTTACGGCAGTGGCGATTGTTATGAGGAGGAGGCGCTATCCGCTGGTCGGATGGCTCTGGTTCATCGGGACGCTCATCCCCGTAATCGGCCTGGTGCAAGCGGGTTCGCAGGCTATGGCCGACCGATACACGTACGTCTCGGGCATAGGCATCTACATCATAGTCGGGTGGGGCGTCGCTGAGATTGCAGGCAAATGGCCGCACAGAAACTTGGCCCTTGCCATATCATCTTGTGCAGTGTTGTCGGCCCTGCTTATAGCGACACGGATACAGGTGCGATACTGGCGGGACAGCTCTTCTATGTATGAGCATACCCTTGCGGTGACTGAAGACAATCGCATTGCGCACAAGCTGTACGGGGACTTTCTGGAGAAGACCGGGCGGCTCAAGGACGCCATCGAGCAGTATGACAAGGCCGTGAAGATCAGTCCCGGATTCGAGAGCGCCCGTGAGAAGATGGGCCTGACGCTGCTTGAAATGAAGGAATTCGACAAGGCAATAATCGTTTTCACGGATTTGTTGCGCGCCAAGCCCGATTGGCCTGAGATGCACGTTCGTTTGGCGGTGGCATACTCCCAAAAGCATGAGCTTGCCGCGGCGGAGAAACACTTCAAGGAGGCGTTGCAAGCCAGACCGCACTGGGCCGAAGTTTACAACGGGCTGGGCAAGGTCTATAGCGCACAGGGAAGATATGAGCTGGCGCTCCTGAACTTTCAGGAGGCGCTGCGTCTTAAACCTGATTACCCGGACGCGAGCGGGAATCTTGCAAGGGTAGTGAGACTGATGCAGCAAGCCAAGGTCGATGGCGGCGCCGGAGGAAAGAATGAGAAGTAGTCGGCGAAGTCAATCCCAATAATTCGCGTTAGGTAAAGAAAAAGGTGTTGAAGAGAACCGGTTGAGTTGAACGATGGAGGAACTATGAGTTCGCAATATATGTCCCGCGGTGGAGCACGCGGGCAAGCCCAGCCCTACAATACTGACTTCAAAATGAGACGCCGCTCCGCTGGGCTATTTGAATAGATTCCTCGACTGCGCTCGGAATGACAAAGGCTGCGCTCGGAATGACGAATTTGGTTTTGTCAGAGTGCTTTAGAACTCTTCTTGAGGTGAATCTGAATTACAGTGATATCAGCGGGGGTAATACCGTTTATTCGGGAGGCCTGGCCGAGAGTGCCGGGCCTGAAGGCGGAGAGCTTCTCTTTTGCCTCGGCCCGCAGATGCGGGATGTCGCGGTAATCGAGGTCGGCGGAAATCTTTTTGTCGTCGAGGCTCCGCATACTCACGGCCAGGCGCTGCTGCTTGGCCAGATAGCCCTCATACTTAGCATCAATAATTACAGCTTCAAGCACATCGCGGGCCAGCCCCATATTCCTGACCTCAGGATTTTCGTGCAACGTTCCAGCCACAGTATTGCCCGGCTTGCGAAGCTGCTCCCACAGGCTTGTGCCCTGCGAGCGCTCGTTGGCGAGATAACTCTTGAGGCTGCGGATGTCATCGAGCTTTTTTTGAAATCGCGCCCATCGTTTTTCGCAGACAAGCCCGGCCGATTTGCCGATTTGCGTCAATCTTCGGTCGGCATTGTCGGCCCGCAGCGCCAGGCGATATTCGGCGCGTGAGGTGAACATCCGGTAAGGCTCGGTAAGACTGCCCAAGAACTCCGCATTGTCCGAGGCGTCGGAGGTGATCCCTTTGGTCATCAGGTCGTCGATCATTACCCCGATATAGGCCTGGTCCCTGCCCAGGACAATTGGCTCTTTGCCTTGCAGCTTTCTGGCTGCGTTTATGCCCGCGATAATACCCTGGCCCGCGGCCTCTTCGTAACCGCTAGTGCCGTTTATCTGGCCCGCGAGGAACAGGCCCGAAATCTTCTTTGTCTCAAGATTGCTCTTTAGCTGGATTGGCGGGCAGAAATCGTATTCTATCGCATAGCCGTAATGGACGATGCGGGCGTTTTCCGTTCCGGGCAGCAGCTTTAGCATCTGCTCCTGCACATCCATAGGCAGGGAGGTGCTTATGCCGTTGCAGTAAATGGTTGTTTGTTTTTCATCCTCCGGCTCCAGGAAGACCTGGTGGCGGTCCTTGTCGGCAAAGCGGACAATTTTTGTCTCTATACTCGGGCAATAGCGCGGGCCGGCGGAAGTAATCTGGCCGGTATAGAGCGGCGCACGATTGAGGTTGTCGCGGATCAGCCGGTGTATCTTCTCGTTGGTGTATGTAATCCAGCAGGGTATCTGCGGCCTGTTGATTCTGTCGGTCATAAATGAGAATGGAACCGGCTCTTCGTCGCCGTATTGGGCTTCGAGCTTGGCCAGGTCAACCGTTGCGCCATCAAGCCTGGCTGGAGTGCCGGTTTTGAGTCGGCCAAGCTTCAGCCCGATTTGCTCAAGGCTCGCCGAAAGGTCATTCGCAGCAGGCTCTCCAAGTCGCCCTCCCGGAATCTGTTGCGCGCCGGTGTGCATCAGGCCGCGAAGAAAAGTGCCTGTCGTCAGAATGACCGCCCCGGCGCGGTATGTCGTTCCATCGCTGCAGCGCACAGCGGCCACCCTGTCGCCTTCGGCGATAATCTGCGCGGCTGTCGCCTCGACGATGGTGAGGTTTTCGGTCTGTTCGAGGCGGGTGCGGAGGTAGTCTTTGTACTTGTACTTGTCGGCCTGCGCCCTGGGCGCCCGAACGGCCGGGCCTTTCGAGCGATTGAGCAGGCGAAACTGGATGCCGGTGGCGTCTATCGCCAGGGCCATCAGTCCTCCGAGGGCATCGACCTCGCGGACAATCTGCCCCTTGCCCAAGCCGCCGACGGCAGGATTGCAGCTCATCTTGGCTATCGTGTCACGGCTGATAGTAATAAGGCATGTCTGCGCGCCGATTTTCGCGGCGGCATACGCGGCCTCCACGCCCGCGTGACCTCCACCCACAACAATACAATCAAAATCTGTCAATTTCGTTCTGCCGGACATAGGCAGTCAGTATAGCTTTCCGAGCTTTCTAATCAAGTCTTGACAACTGATGTCATTTGTCCAATAATATAATCAGAATAAAGGATTTGATATGTATTTTGAGATAATAGGTGAGATTGAGAGTATTGAGACGATAGCCGGCGGCGGAAGAATCAAAGATATTATGCGGCTTCGTAAACAATATGGCTCGGCTAAATGGCGAAAACTTAAAGGGACTGCAAAAGTCCGCCTTCAGAGCGGAAGTGTCCGCAATGCCGAGATTCACCGGTATGAAGCCCATGGCATAGGCAGAAAGAAGTTGAAAATCAAAAGATTACTGGATTGAGATTATGGCTAAAAAGAGCAAAGAACAGCCGTTGGCGCTTTGCATAGAGGACAAGGAATGTGAGGATTTGGAAAAGCGTAAGATTTACAGAGTCCTGCCGGACGACGAAGCAGCAAAGGAAGGATACCTGAGAATCATTGATGAATCTGGAGAGGACTACCTGTATCCTGAGTCCTACTTCGTTCTTGTTGAACTGCCTCTCGAAGCGCAAAACGCCTTGCAAGGTGTAAGCTGACGGAAACCAGATAAGCAATAGTTGGACATTTTTGTCGTCGGTTAAGGAGTTATCGCCGTGTCTAACAAGCCCTCGCTACAGGATTTAGCCCACGGGGCAACGATATATAATGGTTTACGCCAGAAAGACACCGCAGAAATAGACGTCCGCGTCGATAGGTACCTTCGGGCGGAACACCTCCCCATCGTTCCAAACTCGTGGTTTGCTCCTGCCTCTTCGGAGTGCATTTTATTATTCAGTTATGGCTTCTTTTACGGTTGCATCTCACAATGTCAGGCTGTGGGAGAAGCGCTCATTAAGTTCATATGCAAATGTAACGACTTTCGGGAGAAAAGGAACTTTGAGCAAAACGTCCGTACGCTAAAAAAACGCGGATTCATCGACGACACGTTTGAGAAACTCTGCCATTCCCTCTGGGAAGATAGAGATGACTATCACCACATAAACCAGAACATCGAGACCGATAGGCAACGTCTGGAACAAATGGCACTCACTAAGATTCGGACGCTCGGAGAATTGGAGAAATGGGTCTTCCAGTACTCTGATACCAATGGATGTATCACTCCCAAGTGGCCGAAGTATTGGCCCATACAAAAAGATACAAAGTGCCAGGTTTTCTTGCGACTCTCACCATAGGTGATATGCTCTTGTCTGCCCGGAAAAGAACAACGTATCAGATAGGACAAATTCTTTGATTTTTGAAAACTTATATGGTATATTCATGGTGGTTCTTTCGCACAATAAATGAATATGTTGGTTGAGTAATCCGCCTTTGGCGGATTGATATGAGCATTAAAAGGAGCAATTGAAATGGGCTATGTATATGCAGATATTTCTATTGAAAATCCTAAAAATAATAAAATTAACCCAATATCCATCAAGGCTCTCGTTGATACCGGGGCAATGACACTATGTATCCCCGAACACATCAGTTTACAGTTGGGTTTGGAGCCAATTGAAAAAAGAGAGGTAACTACTGCGGATGGTAAATCTCATGTTGTGCCGTATGTCGGTCCGGTACAAATAGAATTTGAAAATCGCACATGTTTCACGGGAGCATTAGTGCTGGGCGATTCTGTCTTAATGGAGGCTATACCAATGGAAGATATGGATTTAGTTATCAATCGTTCCACGCAGAAAGTGTCCGTAAATCCGGAAAGTCCCAACATTCCATCTGCACTTGTAAAATAAAAGGAGCGATTGAAATAGCATTCGAGAAATAATTGACTTATGTCTCGAAGAAGAAGAAAACAAAGAAGCCCTTAAAAACTTCCATCCGCAGGAATTGAGTTTCCACACACTATCTTATGCGTGAACTTTAGCCATTTTAACATTAGCGATCGGCATTATTCACTTGTTTCAATGAATTTCATGCAACTCGACCTTTTTGGCACGAGTTGCGTTTATTTCTTAAGTCCTTGTAAATAAAGAGTTAGATACTTTCAATTTTGGCTAAACCCCACTTATGCCTAAATTACCCGCCCGGCACCACAGGTGTGCCGGCTGATCGTCGAACTTCGTCTGTGCAGCTTCGTCAATCGTCTTTCGTCCTTTTGCCATCAATGCCCCTTTTTTGCGAGCGCGACAGCGGAGGCTATGGCGAAATTGGCGGTGTGCGTGATGCTGACGCTTATATGGCTGATGCCAAGAGCCTCGGCGATTTTCCTGACCTCGCCGTGCAGACTGACCTGCGGCTGACCCATGCTGTTGTTGACGACCTCTATATCCGTCCAGGCGATCTTGCCCCGCCAGCCCGTTCCCATCAGCTTCAGGACGGCCTCCTTGGCTGCAAAGCGGCCGGCGAGTTTTTCTATCTCGTTCCTGGTGGATTTGGCATACGCCTGCTCGGCGGCGGTGAAGACCCTCTCGATGAAGCGCTGACCGTGCCGCTTGGCCATATCCTCTATCCGAGGGCAATCAACAAGGTCTATGCCGTGCGCCACAATTTCCATCGAACAATCCCGAAAACCCGCCACTGATGATCCGTCATTTCGTCTGCGCCGCCGGCTCTTTCACTTCCCTGCTCATCGCATATATCTTGTTCAGGCAGAAATCTATGAATTCGTCCGTTTCGCCGATCGCCGCCTCGCGCAGAAGTCTGTCAGTAAGCTTGCGGATGGCCTCGTTCTGACGGTCCGTGAGTATTCGCTCATTCACCTGGCCCTGCACTTTCTCAAGCGGCTCGTAACCCTCCAACTGTTTTTCCTCGAGCTTCATTACGAAAATATGGCCCACCGCCTCGGCAGGTCCTGCGATTTCGCCTGGATTAGTTTGCTTGGCCAGCTCAGCCAGAAGAATGTGAGACCCTACGAGGGAATCCGGGTTGACCTCCCACAGTCCCCCGTAGGCCTGCGCGCGCGCGTGGGAATATTCCTCCGCCAATTTCGCGAAATCTTCTCCGGCCCTGGCCCGCTTTGCCAGGTCCTCACCCAACTTTCTGGCTGCTTCCGCGCGATTTTCGTCGATGCTCTTCACAGGGACCTTGAGAATGTCTATGTCAATCAGGCGAAACTTCAGCTTTGCCTCCCTGCGAAACAGCTCGCCCTTGTGCTTCTCATAGTACTCGACGATCTCGCCGTATGTAACGGGCTTTTTGTATGACAGTTTCGATGCGATGTAGGACTGGGTGATGACGAACTTTTTGTGCTCGTCCTTGAATTTCTTTCGGTCCATCCCCATTGCTCTGAGCGCTTCGTCCGCTTTGGCCTCGTCGCCTCCGTATTTCAGGACAAACTTTCTCAGCTCCTTCTCCGCCATTTGGTCGAGGCCCTCATTCGCATTCTTCCCGATCTCTCTCTTGGCGTGCTGATAAAGCAGGACCCCGGATATTCTGCCCAGGACCACGTCTTTGAGCGGGCCTTTTGCCAATTCCCTGAACCTGTTGGGGTCGTTGTCTTTGGCGATGGGCTTTAGAAGCTCTGCGACGGTTTTCGCTTCACCGTAGCGGTCGGCCGAGGCACTGAGCACCTCGTCGCTGGTTATTGTATCACCGCCAATCACCAGCACGAGGCCGCCGGCCTTCTCCACCGTCTGGATTTTTTCCGTAATTGCTATCTGCTCCAGCTCAGCATCGGTCAGCGTGGGGCTCTTTTCGCCGCAGCCGCCTCCCGAAAAGAGCACCGACAGACCCAAGACCACCAGCAACCACTGAGCACAATTCCTTTCTCTATGCATCCTGATTCGACCTCCCGACCCTGAGGACGGATGTTCCTTACACATTCGGGGGCGCGCCGGGGGCGCCTTTGAGCCCGATTTCTTCGGCGACCTCTCGCATTCCCATTATCGTATCGTCGATGAGGTCGTCCAATTCGACGCCGAGCATCTCGGCGCCTTTTGCGATTACGTCGCGGCTGACGCCCGCCGCGAAGGCCTTGTCCTTCCATTTCTTCTTGACCGATTTGACGCTCAGATCGAGGACGCTCCTGCTCGGTCGCACCAGCGCGGTCGCCGCCACCAGGCCGGTCAGCTCGTCAACAGCATAGAGCGCCTTCTCCAGATCACTTTTCGGCTCAACGTCCGTGCATATACCCCAGCCGTGGGAAACGACCGCCCGGATGTATTCGCTCGGCCAGTTCCGAGAAGTCAGAATCTCCTGTGTTTTACGGCAGTGCCGGTCGGGGAATTGTTCGTAGTCCAGGTCGTGCACGAGGGCGATAACGCCCCATTTTTCCTCGTCCTCTCGGCGTTTGCGGGCGCAATATCGCATCACGGCCTCGACAGCCAGTGCGTGTTTAATCAGCGCCTCGCTCTTGTTGTACTCTTTCAATAGTGAAAGGGCTTCCTGCCGGCTCGGCCCAGGCTCAGCCATGACTTTCCCCGTGACAAAATCCGACCTGTTGATTCTGCGCCAACAAAACAAGGGGTGCCCAAACGCCCTCCATTGCCTTTTAGGGACCCCATTGCAGGTAATCTACCGCCCTACGGCCGAAATTGCAATTGCTATTTTCAAATCCTGCGCGTGCCTCAACCGCCGCTTCGCTGCGACGCACCGTCCGGCGCCCAGTTAACCAGATGCGAGGCGTCTTCCGGCGTGTCGATGGCGATTCCGGAGTCAATTTTCTTATAGAACTGCACCACGAGCCGATATTTCTTGTCGATCCTGTCGTATTTTGAGGTCAGCTCCCGCAACTGCTCCGGCTTGGTGAAGGCCCAGAACGCAAACATGTTCACATCGTTCTCTATACTGCTTTGAGAGTATTTGACTAAGAAGCCGCGGCTCAGAAGCTCATCCGTCTGGGCGAAGATGTCGTTCTGGCCCAGCATCTCGACTCCAGTGCCGTTGTATTCCCAGCCGGCCACATTCACCGACTTCCAGGCCTCCTGTGAGAACTCCCCGGCGTAGTTCATCAGAAATATGCTGGACAGCTCCGAGTGCATCTGGCTAAGCAGGAACTGCTCGGTATAGCCTTTGGACTGCCCCTCACTGTTGACGTAGATCGCGCTGTTGCCGTACGCCGCTCCAAAGCCTTTGCCGTAAAACTTCATACCGCTTATCAGGTAGATATGCGTCAGGTTCTTTTTGAGCACTTCCTTAGGGTAGGCGGAAAGAAATTTTTCCACGGCACCGAGAACCCTGGTGATTTCTTCCGGCGGCATTTGCGAGCCTTCCCCGGATATCGGCGGACGCAGCCATCTCGCGGGGAAGAATGCCGCGGCATTGTATTTATGCCGGACGCTTACGCCGTAATTCCTTTTAATCCTGTCAACCATCGCTTCAATCGTGTTCGGCTCATTGGTGGGGGGCTTCTGAGCGACCGTCTCCGGCGTCTCCTCCACGGTCTTCTCATCGGCCCTCGGCTTTTCAACCTTCTCTTCAGCCGCCGGCTTGTTCACCTTTTCATCGACCTTTGGGTTCGCGGCCTCGTCCGCTTTCACATCGTCGGCCTTTCGTTCAACCTTCGACTTCTCGATGTTGCCCCCGGACCGCCCTTCGAATTTTTCTATGTCGAAGGTCAAAATTCCTCTGCCGACGCCGGCCGCGTCACCCTGCTTGGCCACCTGAAAGGCGATATACCGCCCGTCGTCGCTGACAACCGGATTTGAGGCCTTGTAACCCGGGTAGTCGGAGAAGAACGTCATTCGCTCCATCTTGCCGGAGCCGTCCAGGGTCAGCTTGTACAGATCGATATACTGCGTCCCTTTGCCGCAATGTTTGTCGCATTCAACCAGGGTATATTTGCCGTCGGGGAAGATGCCTTCCGGCTCATCATACTGGCCCGGCGCGTTCGAGTAGTTCACGACCTTGCCGCTTTTGAGATTAACGCCGCAGACTTCGGTGCCCTGATACCCGTAGGCGCTGAATATCAGCTCCTTCTCGTCGGGCGGGCGAAGGTTCTGCGTCTCAAGTCCGGACTCAAACGGCAAACCCTTCTTGTCCAGGACCTTCTTTTTGTTCGCCAGTTTGGGCGTTCCGTCCTCGTACTTTATATCCGCCGACCAGAAAGCCCCGCCCTGCGTCCAGACGATGTGCATGCGCCTGCGCGAGACAGCCGGCCCTTCCGAGCACTTCTCGCCTAAAGGCACAGGCGGCGCGGAGAGGTCCTTTTTCAATACCCACAGCTCGGCATTGGCTTCACTGCGGCTGGCCCACGGATTGGCTGCGTCGAATTGCCTTGCGCCCGAAAGCAAAATGTCGCCGTTGCTCAGGTACAGCGCCCGCGTGTAGCCTTCGTGAAAGTAATTATGCGTCATCGGACGGATGATATTGGTCTGGAGCTCGATCTCGTACACGTCGCCGAAGGTCTTCTCGACAAAGAGGATTCGCTTGCCGTCGCCGGACCAGTCGGCGCGCTCGCCGAAGTGCGTTATGCGTTTTATGTGCGGCGGAAGCTCATCCAGGGGCGAGATGCCCTGCTTGCCCTGCGTGCCTCCACGACAATCTGCCGCCAATACTCCCACCAAAACGGCTAACAAAAACTTCGTATTCTCACCCTTCATGGCTTTCCTCCTTTGCGAGTATTGCCCTGGGACTTCGTCGGCGGAGTCCTCACTGTCTCTGTGCCGCTCATTTGTAGTAGCGCCCCAAATCTTCGACTATCGCTCTTTTCAACTCGAGCGGATCAATCGATCCCAGCCGGCGGTAGATAATCTCTCCTCCGGGCTTGATCAGAAGTGTATAAGGAATCCCGCCAAGCGATTCTTCGTCCACCGACTCCATCAAAAGGTATTTGTCGTCGGATTCAAAGAGATAATTCTTGCAGGATGCCTGCTTCTGTTTCAGGAATTTGCGGGCTTTTTCCTTCCTATCGGGAGAGTCCGCGCTGATCGTTATCATTTCAAAGTCCCGCCCCCTGTACATCCGGTTAATCGCGACAAGTTCGTCAAGCTCCAGCACGCAGGCCCCGCACCAGGTCGCCCAGACATTGACGAGGCGCAGTTTTCCGGAGTCATTCCCGACAAGCTCTTTTATGCCCTTTGCATCCACCATCTCCAGATCGACGTTTTCATTGGCCCACTGTTCGAAGGCCTTTTTCACGTATTCTCGTTTGCCGGCCCACTTGATGGAACAGCCAAAGGTCTTGGTTTTTTCGACGGGGACTTCTCCGCCTGCCAGCAGCGCCTCAATTGCGTTGCGCGTATCGCGGGATTTGACCCGTTCGGGCTTCTCGGAATCGTCGATTCGCCCGACAAAACGCAGCTTGCGCTGCTTGTCGAATATGAATACGTGCGGCGTCGAGACCGGACCGTAAGCGAGGGAGACCTTCTGTGTCTCTCCGTCATAAAGATAGGGAAACTTGAATCCTCTCTGTTCTGCGCGGATCTTCATTTCCTCAAGTGAATCGCTCATATCGGAGTATCCAAGCTCGTCCAGGCGCACGGCGTTGGGATCGTTCGACGAAATAGCAACCAAAGCAACGCCTTTGTCCTTGTAATCGGCTGCGAGCTGCTTGATCCGCTCTTCGTATGCCTGGGCGGTGGGACAGTGATTGCAGGTGAAAATAACGACGAGAACCTCGGCCTGTGCAAAATCCGCCAGTTTGCAGTTCTTGCCGCCCACACCGGGAAGATTGAAATCAGGCGCGCTCTGGCCGATCTCCAGCGTCCTGGGCATCTCGGGCGCCGACCGGCCCGAACCCGGCGTTAGAAGTATGGCCGCGATTACGACCGAAATGCGTTGACTGCATTTACTCATTTTTTGCCTCCAGTCCATTCGGCACGCCTATTTTACTGTTTCACCGCCCCCATCATACCTGCTCCGGCTTACTATTTCAACTTCTCAATTTCCTCGGTCGCGACAAATTCCATGCGCCCGTCACTGAACAATCCACAGCAGCTCCAATGAA
>Ga0315291_10006127_pt1 | contig 14966 bp, 13 predicted proteins | sample YL17G12_20_MG_FD_203070 | JGI IMG/M metagenome (GOLD analysis project Ga0315291, IMG submission 203070) | Sediment microbial communities from Yellowstone Lake, YNP, Wyoming, USA - YL17G12_20 | ecosystem: Environmental > Aquatic > Freshwater > Lake > Sediment | place: USA: Wyoming | collected...
GCGCCTTGCACTACTCACTGGTCGCGATCTACGTGCTACCGAGTTAAGGTGCTGCCCAGGGGTAAGGCCTGGCGATCCTGAACAATTGCTCTCACGTCCCCCCGATGATGTCTTTCAGCCAATCCGGAGACAAAGGGCCTAGCGCTCTGGAGACAGAGGGCTAGGACGGGCCAAAAGCGGCCTTTGCGGGTTCCGGCAGATACGACGGGGCACCCAGAATCTTCCCAAGCAGTAGCTCATGCCCCGACCTGTCGGGGCGCCACCGCTGAATGAAAACGGCTTGCTGGCCGGGGGAGTGAGCGGCCAAAGTGTTGTGGTGGCACATCTCCCTTCCAAAGAGAGAGCGCGGGTTCGAATCCCACCCGGCCCTCCACATCCAGACCCGGCGGCCTCCTTCGTCGATTTCCACAACCACGGCCACTGCCACGAGGCGCTGGCGAACGTGACGTCTGCCGGCGTCCACAATGGCCGACGGGAGGCCGCCCTCGCCCGAAGGAAGGAGTTGGAGCGACGCACCATCGAGGAGGGAGAAAGATTCAAGCGCTGCTCAGTCAACCGCGAGGCATCGTGGCGCAGCCCTAGAGGATCTTGCCCAGGAAGAGCTTGGTACGGTCGTGGCGGGGATTGTCGAAGAACTGCGCGGGAGGGCCCTCTTCGACGACAACGCCTTCGTCCATCAGCATCATACGGTCGGCCACCTCGCGGGCGAAGCCCATCTCATGGCTGACCACGATCATGGTCATTCCCTCCCGCGCCAGCGACTTCATCACCTCCAGCACCTCGCCGACGAGCTCCGGGTCCAGGGCGGATGTGGGCTCGTCGAAGAGCATCACCTTGGGCTCCATGGCCAGGGCGCGGGCAATGGCCACCCGCTGCTGCTGACCGCCTGAAAGCTGGGCCGGATAAGCGTCGAGCTTGTCGCCCAGGCCCACCTTTTCCAGCATGGCTCTGCCGGCTTTCAAGCCCTGGCTTCGCCCCAACTTCCGCACATGGATGGGCGCATCGATGACGTTGCCCAAGGCCGTAAGGTGGGGGAATAGGTTGAACCGCTGGAAGACCATGCCAATGGAGGCCCGCATCCTGGCCACCTCCCGCTCGCTCTTCTCCACGAACTTTCCCTTGACCTCCCGATAGCCCAGAGGCTGACCGTCCAGGTAGATGCGCCCATGATCCACAGCCTCCAGGTGGTTGATGCAGCGCAGCAGCGTCGTCTTGCCGGAGCCGCTGGGCCCGATGACCACCACCACCTCGCCCTTGGCCACGTCGAAGGTGACGCCCCGCAAGACCTCCAGCCTGCCGAAGCGCTTGTGCACGTCCTGACAACGGATCATGGGGAAGTTGCCGTATATCTGCATGGCCGATCACCGAAGCCGCGAGCGGGCGACCCCAAATGCCTCCGTCATCCGTCCGAACAGAGTCGGCGGCCGTTCCCGCTGCCCGACAGCCAGGCGAGCTTCCAGCTCTGCCTGCGCTAGACTGAATGCCGTCGTCATTACAAGATACCAGATAGAGGCTACGGTTAGCAGCTCCAGAATCTTGAAGTTGACCACATAGATTGAGCGGGATGCCGTCAACAGCTCCATCAGGCCGATGGCGAAAGCCAGAGATGAGTTCTTGAGCATGCCGATGAATTCATTGCCTGTCGGCGGGACGATGACCCGCAACGCTTGCGGTAGGATGATGCGCCGCATGGCCTTGGCGGAGGTCATGCCCAGGGACTTGGCGGCATCCATCTGCCCTGCCTCCACCGACTCGATGCCCGCTCGTACGATCTCCGTCATATAGGCCCCTTCGTTCACTCCCAGGGCGAAGATGGTTACGCGGAAGGATGTAAGCTGGTGCGTGATGTCTGGATTGTCAAAGAGCTGCGGCACCCCGTTGTACCAGAAGAGGAGCTGAATCAGGAGGGGCGTGCCGCGGAAGAACCACACGTAGAGGTTGGCCGGAACGTTCAGCAGTGGGTTCTTGGACATGCGCATCAGAGCGGAGGCCAGCCCCAAGACGACGCCCAGCACCTGGGCTGCTATCGCCACAACGATCGTGCGCTGCGCTCCCTCCAGAATGACCGAGTTGAAAAGGTAGTCCCAGACGATTCTTGGATCATAGTCGAGGGACGGAAAGGGGATTGACATGGCTGTCGCCTCCTCTTTGAGCCTGTTTTCGGTCTTCGCTCATGACGGCTGGACTAGAAGAAGCCCCCGGGCCAGCGACTGAACGCCGGGGGCTTCGCCAGTGGCGGGCGAGGGTTGAGGGGACCCAGAAAGGTCTCCTCCCTTCCTATTCGATGGCGCCGCCCTCGAGGCCCCACGTCTTGAGGATCTCGTCGTACCTCCCGCTGGCTACCAGCTTCTGGAGGGCAACCTCGATCGCCGCCTTTAGCTCTGTGGATGTCTTGCGGACGCCGATGCCGTAGGGGGCTGCCTCGATAGCCAGGCCCAGCGCCTCCAGCTCCCCCTCCGATAGGCGGGCGTCGTTGGCCACCACCGGGGAGTCGGCCAGCACGGCGTCGACCCGGCCGAGGTGGAGCTGCTCCACGGCCAGGGGGTTCACGTCGAAGGTGCTAATGTTGATTTCCGCCTTCCCCGCCGCCTTGAGGGCCTCATTGGCCGCCTTCAACTGATCCACCTGGATGGTGCCCAGTTCCACGCCCGCGGCAAGGCCAGAGAGGTCTTCGATGCCCCCGATGTTCTTGGGGTTCCCCTTAGGCACCAGGATGTCAGTGCCAGCGCTCAAGTAGGGGACGAAGTCAATCTCTTTGCTCCGGCCCTCCGTAATGGTCATCGCCGACATGATGACATCGAAGCGACTGACGTCAAGGGCACCGATGATGCCGTCGAAGCCGGTGTTGATGAACTCGGCCCGCACCCCCAGCTCCTCAGCCAAGGCGTCGCCCAAATCGATGTCCAAACCTACGGGAGTCGTCGTTCCTTCCTCGAAGAACTCGATGGGCGCGTAGGCGATGTCCGAGCCCGCCTGAAGCACCCCATCCTGCAACTCGGGTACTCCCGCCGCTGGGGTGCCCGCCGGAGTACCCGCGGGCGTTCTCGCGGGAGTGGCCGTAGGCGTCCCCTCCTCCTTTTCCTCCTCGCAGGCTGCGAACACTATCAGCACCGCCGCCATCGCCGCCACCAGCCAGACTAACCGGAACCATCGTTCGAAACGCATGCTATCCCTCCTTGTGCTTGGCCGCCAAGAGCCGAGATTGATCCGATTATACCCTCAAGGGGGCGCTTGTCAATCAGGCCAGCCGCGGGCCACCCCATAGTGCAGGGGCAGGTTCGCTACCCCCGTGCGAGCGCCGGTCACTTGCGCCGTCGCCTCCCCTGGCCCGCGGCCGCTTGCACGTGGCGATAGCTGGCCTCGACCGCCAGCAGGGCCAGCGACACGTCACGCGGGCCGCTCAGGCGCAGGTGGAGCCAGTCGCCGAAGGGCCTGCGCTGGTGAGTGAAGGGGGTCACCCTGGCGTCCTCCAGGAGCTGCTCCCTTTGGGGCGAGGGCACCTTCACAACCACACCTCTGTCCTGGAAGAATGCAAACATCTTGCCCTTCACCAGATAGGCATCGCAGCCGAACATGCGGCGCGGCTCTACCTGGCCCCAGGCCATGAGGTTGGCCACGATCTCGGCTTGAGCCTGCTCAGGACCCATGCTGAGGTTGGGGGGTAGGGGAGGTCAAAGCCTCCGCCGCCTTCAGCGTGTTCGTCAGGAGCATGGCCACCGTCATCGGGCCGACGCCGCCGGGCACGGGACTGATCGCCGCCGCCTTCTCGGCCACCGCCTCGAAGTCCACGTCCCCCACCAGGCGATAGCCCGCCTTGCGGCTGGCGTCCTCCACCCGATTGATCCCCACGTCGATGACCACCGTCCCCTCGCGCACCATGTCGGCGGTGATCGCCTTGGCCCGGCCCATGGCCACCACCAGGATGTCCGCCTGGCGGGTGTGGTAGGCCAGGTCCTTCGTCCCCGTGTGGCAGATGGTGACGGTGGCGTTGGCGCCCTTCCGCTTCTGGATGAGGATGGCCGCCAGCGGCCGGCCCACCAGGTTGGAGCGCCCGCAGATGACCACGTGCCTGCCGTCGGGCGGGTAGCCGGAGCGGATGAGCATCTCGACCACGCCCGCAGGCGTGCAGGGCAGCAGGTACGGGTCGCCCTTGAACAGACGGCCCACGTTCATCGGGTGGAGGCCGTCCACGTCCTTCTCGGGGGCGATGGCGGCGGTGGCCCGCTGCTCGTCGATCTGCGGCGGCAGGGGAAGCTGGACGATCAGGCCGTGCACCTTGGGGTCGGCGTTGATTTTGGCGATAAGCTCCAGCAGCTCCGCCTCGGAGGTGGATTCGGGCAGGTGGATGGTCTGGGAGAGGATGCCGGCCTCCTCGCAGGCCTGGCCCTTGCCCCGCACGTAGGAGATGGAGGCGGGGTTATCGCCCACCAGCACGAAGGCCTGAGCGGGCATGACGCCTCGCTCCTCCTTCAGCCGGCGGACGCGCTCCGCCACCTCCGCGCGTATCTCGGCTGCTATGGCTTTGCCGTCAATGATCGTGGCGGTCATTCTCCACCCTGCGGGGCGAAGTCGTAACCCAGTTCCCGGAGCCCCTGAAGCAGTTTGATCATGACACCTTGCAGCGACCTCATGGTGAACGGAATATGCTCTCTGTCTCCGTGGATGCCAATTTCGGCCTCGACCCCCTTTTCGATTAGGAGGAACACAGGCTTCTCGAGCGCTTCGGCCACCGTCGCCTCATCCAGAACCCACTGCGAAGTACGGCGAGGGTCGGCGCCTGCGCCGCGCTTTTTTGTCAAAATGCATACAGCTATGGCCTGCTCGCGGATGCGCTCCTTAATCTTCGAAGAAACGCCCCGCGGCGAGTACGCCTCCCCAGTCTCGACGCGGAAGCCGAGCAGCCCCAGGAAGTCGCACAGCACACCAGCCACCAACTTGCCCGCGTTGTCGAAGCTGTGCGCCAGAAACACGCTCCTCCCGGTGCTCGGACTTCCGCCCGGGAGCGTAGCGCCCGTCTTCCGGGCGTCCGCGGCTTCCGGCGCGCGCTTACCGCCGCCCGGCACGCGGCCCCGTCTGACGCGACTGGCGCTGACCCTGCCGCGGGGGGTTATGAACGCGCTGTATCCTCCAAACGTGCGCGCAACCGTTACTAGTCCCTCCAGCTCGAGCTCGTCAAGGTACCCCTCGACCAGCGGGACGTCGATGTTGACCGCCGCACCGATTTCAGCGGAGTCTACCAGTTGATCGCCCTCCGAATCCAAGAAGAGCAGTATGTCATCGGGTGGCTCCAGTTCGGGGGCCTGCATCGCCTCACTTGGCTCGCGCGTTGCTTGGACGGCTCCGACTCTGGGGGCCGCGAAGGTCAGGTCGAGATCGTGAAGCCCAGAGCCCCATTCCGGCGACTCCGCGGCGGTGAGGTCAGCGCAGCGGAAGACGATTCTGCCGCCTGGGAAGCATGGAGGCCTCACCGGCATGGGCGCGGGAATGGTGACAACGTAGCGCCCATCCTGGGTAACCGCACTACCCCACTCAACCTCGTCGATGAGCGCCACGATCCGGCCTCCATCAAAAGCTGGCTGGCCGTAGATAGTGACGCGCCCGTTGTACGTGCCTGGAATTACAGGGGGACAGAATTCGTCGGTCGCCATCGCTTACACCTTCTCGTGCGGCGTGCGGGCCACCTGCGTGCCGTCGGCCAGCTCCACCACCGCGTAGTCGCCAAACATGCTCGGCGCTTCCTTCTGCATGATCCGCAGTATCGCCAGCGCCACCTTGCGTATCTCCACGTCCGCCCACTCGTTCGCCCGCATCTCGATGAAGTGGCGCAGGGCGCGGGCGTTGGCCGTCACGAAGATCATCGTCTCGGTGGCATTGGGCAGGACGCTGCGGGCGGCCTGGCGAGCCAGCTTGCGCCGCTGCGTGCGGTCGGGCAGGTCCTTGTACTTGGCCGCCAGCCCCTCCACCAGCTCCACGTAGGCTCGATGGGCCATCTCGACGGCCCGCAGCCAGATGGCATGCAGCCCCTCGTCCTCGGCGATGACATCCGGCTCGACGAAGTTGGCCATCGATTCGTCCACGTAGCGCTGGGAGAGCTGGCTGTAGCCGAAGCCGGCGCGGTGGCGCACCAGCTCGTGGGTGAAGGAGCGCGACACGCCGGCGATGATGAAGTTCCAGACGGCGTGCTCCAGGACGCTCCCGTGCTTGGACTCGATGATGTTGGCCAGGTACTCGCGACTGTCCTTGCGCCCCTTGCCGTAGGACAGATAGCAGAGGCGTCCGGCCGCTTCGGCCAGCACCTCCGCCCCCACCTCGCTGTCCGTCTCCCAGGCCATGCCGTACTCGGCCAGGAAGCCATCGATGGCGGCCTCGTCGATGAGCTGCCGCCCTACCAGATAGACCTTGGGCTCACGGATGATGTTCACAGCCCGCCTCCCACCGCTAGACGCCTCGCCAAGGGCAGGCTCATTATAGCTCGCGCCCCCGAGGGGCGTAAAGAGATTATACGATTGCTCCCCTGCACAGTTTCTCCCCTCCATGCCCCAGCCTTGTGGTCATCAACTATTCAGATTCATCTCTGAGGGTTGAAACCCTCAGCTTCGAGGAAGCTGCGGATTTCAATCCGCAGGGAGACTCTATCTTCTCGATGCCCTTCAGGCTGAGGTTGTGTGTTAATCCGGCAGAGGGGCTGTGCTAAAATGAGCGGGACTATGGGCTCGTACGCCGTGGGCATCGATATCGTCGAGCTGGAGCGGGTGGCCGCCGTCCTGGAGCGCCACGGCCAGCGCTTCATCGACCGCATCTACACCCCCATCGAGGCCGCCATCTGCCGCGGCCGCCCCCACGAGCTTGCCGCGCGCTTCGCCGCCAAGGAGGCAGTGATGAAGGCCCTGGGCACCGGCGCTCGCGGCGTCGCCTGGCGGGAGATCGAGGTGCTGCTCAATCGCCGCGGCAAGCCGCTGGTCTACCTGCACGGCCACGCCCGGCAGCGGGCCAGCGAGATCGGCCTGGATGGGCTGGACCTGAGCATGTCCCACTCTCGCCAGCATGCCATCGCCTTTGTGGTGGCCAGCGCCAACTCCCATCACGCTGAGGGCGACCCCGACCGCTGGCGAGAAAGGCTCGTCGAAATCCTCAAGGAGCGCGGGCTGCTGTGAAGCTGGTCACCGCCGAGCAGATGATGGAGCTGGAGCGCAACGCGGGCGTGCCCGTGCCCCAGCTCATGGAGAACGCTGGCCTGGCCGTCGCTCAGGAGGTGTGGCTGTTCCTGGGCGAGGTGGCCGAGCGCGCCGTCCTGGTTCTGGCTGGCCCCGGCAACAACGGCGGCGACGGCCTGGTGGCCGCTCGCCAACTGCACGACTGGGGCAGCAAGGTCAGCGTCTACATGCTCAAGCCGCGCGACGCCGAGCAAGACCAGGTCTACCGCCAGGTGGTGGCGCGCGACATCCCCGTCAAGACCGCCGCCGACGACAAGCGCCTCCAAGCCCTGGAGAAGATGCTCTCGCGGGCGGAGCTGGTCATCGATGCCCTGCTGGGCACCGGCCGCATGCGGCCCATCGATGGCAAGCTGGCCGCGATTATGAAGCGCTTGGCCGCCGCTCGCCAGGGGCCCCTTCCCCCCCGCATCCTGGCCCTGGACCTGCCCACCGGCGTCGACTGCAATACCGGCGCCGTCGACCCCCTCTGCATCCCCGCCGAGGTGACGGTGGCCCTGGGCCACAGCAAGGTCGGCCTGCACACCCTGCCCGCAGCCCAGTACTGCGGTCGCATCGTGGTCGCGGACATCGGCATACCACCGGCTCTGAGCGAAACCCTGCCCTACGAGCTGATGACCGCCGCCTGGGCACGCTCCTCGCTCCCCCCAAGGCCTCCTGAGGCCAACAAGGGCACCTTCGGCAAGGTGCTGGTGGTGGCCGGCTCCACCAACTACATCGGCGCCGCCTATCTGGCGAGCGTCGGTGCCGGCCGCGTGGGGGCGGGCCTGGTAACGCTGGCCTGCGCCCGCAGCATCTACCCCATCATGGCCGCCAAGCTGGTGGAATCCACTTTCCTCCCCCTGCCTGACGTGGATGGCCTCCTGACAGCGGAGGCAGCCCAGAGCGTCCTTCAGGCCCTCGACCAGGGCTACAACGCCCTCCTGGTGGGCTGCGGCCTGGGCCAGATGGCCTACGTCCAGGCCTTCGTACTGTCCCTGCTTCCTCGCCTGAAGCGCGAAACCCTGCGGGCGATGGTCATCGACGCCGACGGCCTCAACGCGCTGGCCCGCAAGGAGCACTGGTGGCATGAGCTGACCGTACCCGCCATCCTCACCCCCCACCCGGGGGAGATGTCTCGTCTCACCAGCCTGCCCATCGCAGACATCCAGGCCGACCGCCTCCAGACAGCCGTTCGCCAGGCGAGCGACTGGGGGACGACGGTCGTCCTCAAGGGCGCCCATACGGTGGTGGCAGCCCCCGACGGCCGCGCCCGCGTCAGCCCATTCGCCAACCCCGCCCTGGCCTCGGGCGGCACCGGCGATGTCCTGGCGGGGGCGATCACCGGGCTGGTCGCCCAGGGTCTGGAGCCATTCGACGCCGCCGCCCTGGCCGTCTACCTGCACGGGCGGGCGGGCGAGAAGGTGCGCGGCGAGCTGGGAGACGCCGGCCTTCTGGCTGGCGACCTCCTGCCGGCGCTGCCCAAGGTGATCAAAGAGCTGAGCGGCCGCTAGGATGAAACCGCGCAGGCGCTGGCTGGTCCACCCTCAAGCCTCGGCCCTCGCCGGCAGCCCTTTCCCTCCCCTCATCCGCCACCTCCTCCACTATCGAGGCGTGCGCAGCGAGGATGAGGCCGCTCGCTTCCTCTTCCTGGAGCACCGCCCGGAACACGATCCCCATCTCCTACCGGACGTGGAGCAAGCCGTTGAACGGCTCTCGGCGGCCATCAGCGGCGGCGAGGGCATCGCCGTCTTCGGCGACTTCGACGTGGACGGCGTGACTGCGGCCGCCCTCCTGGCCGAAGCGCTGGCGGAGCTGGGAGCGAGGGTCATCACCTACATCCCCAATCGCTTCAGCGAAGGCTATGGGCTGAACGTGAGCGCCATCACCGGCCTTCGCCAGCGGGGGGCCAGCCTGCTCCTGGCCGCCGACTGCGGCACCAGCTCAGTTGCCGAGGTGGAGCACGCCTGCCGCCTGGGCATGGATGTCATCATCCTCGATCATCACGCCATCCCGCCAGAGCTGCCGCCGACCGTGGCCCTGGTCAACCCCAAGCTTCTGCCAGAAGCGGGTCAGGAAAGCCCTCTTGGGGAGCTGGCCTCGGTGGGGGTGGCCTACAAGACAATGGCTGCCCTCTACCAGGCCCTGGGACGCGCCTGGCAGCCGCAGCGCTTCCTCGACCTGGTGGCCATCGGCACAGTGGCCGACGTGGCCCCGCTGGTGGGGGAGAACCGCTATCTGGTGAAGGAGGGCCTGGCAGCCATCGCCAGGGCGGAGCGGCCGGGCCTGTGTGCCTTGACCGCGGTGGCAGGACTGCGGCCCGAGGGTGTGGACAGCGAGGCCATCGCCTACACTCTAGGGCCTCGCCTCAACGCCGCCGGTCGCCTGGCCGACGCCAACCTTAGCCTTCGCCTCCTCCTGACGCAAGACGAGAGCGAGGCAGCCCAGGTCGCCCGTCAGCTCAACGCCCTCAACCAGGAGCGGCAACGCCAGACCGAGGAGGCCCTCGCTACGGCGGCCGAGCTGCTGACCGCCGAGGACGCCCAAGCGTCCCTCATTTTCGTTGGCCATCCGGACATCTCCGAGGGCATTGTGGGACTGGTCGCCAGCAGGCTAGTGGACGAGCGCTACCGACCCGCCATCGTCTACCAGCGGGGCGAAAGCGAGAGCAGGGGAAGCTGCCGCAGCATCCCCGAATTCAACATTGTGGCCGCCCTCGGCCGCCAGGCCCATTTGCTAGTGCGCCACGGCGGCCATGCTCGCGCTGCTGGCTTCACCGCAGCCAACGCCAACCTGCCCGCCCTCAAGGAGGGCTTGCTGGAGCAGGCCGCCAGCGAGCTTGCGGGGGCGGAGCTTTCGCCGGCGCTGGCCATCGACGCCGAGCTGCCACTCGGCCACCTGCGGGGTGACGACATCCGCTGGCTTCAGCGCTTTCAGCCCTACGGACAGGGCAACCCCGAGCCCACTTTCCTCAGCCGCGGCGTCTCCGTGGTGGAGGCACGCCTACTGGGCAACAACGGCCAGCACCTGCGCCTGAAGCTGAAGGATGGCCCTGTCACCTGGCCGGCCATCGCCTTCGACATGGGCGAACGGGCGGTGGAGGCTGGCCAGCGAGTGGACGTGGTCTACTCTCTGGCCAGCGAGCGGCGGGGCGAAGATGCCCTGGAGCTGCGCATCAAAGACCTCGTCCCCAGCGGCTAGGGTATCGCCCCGATCTTGCCGCCCCCGTGCCCCTTGCGCTACAATCGCCTCTGGACGCCAGAAGGGAGAACGCCTCAATGAAGGAATACGCCACCGAGAACATCCGCAATGTGGCCCTTATCGGCCACGGCAGCACCGGCAAGACATCGCTCTCGGAGGCGATGCTGTTCAGCGCCAAGACCATTAACCGTCTGGGCCGTGTGGACGACGGCACCACCACCTCCGACTTCGACCCCGATGAGATTCGCCGCAGCTTCAGCGTCAACCTGTCGGTCCTGCCCTTCGAGTGGCAGGGGACCAAGCTCAACATCCTCGACACCCCCGGCTACGCCGACTTCGTGGGCGAGGTCAAGTGTGGCGTGCGCGCCGCCGACGCCGCCGTCATCATGGTCTGCGCTGCCTCCGGCGTGCAGGTCGGCACTGAGTATGCCTGGGCTTACGCCGACGAGCAGAACCTCCCTCGTCTGGTGTTCATCAACCGCATGGACCGGGAGAACGCCGACTTCCACCAGACGCTGTCTCAGCTCCAGGAGATGTTCGGCCAGAAGTGCGTGGCCTTCCAGCTACCGCTGGGCGCCCAAGCCAACTTCAGGGGCGTGGTCGACCTTCTCACGATGAAGGCCTATGTGGGCGAGAAGGGCGAGGCCCAGGACGTGCCCAAAGAGCTACTGGAGCAGGCGACCAGCCTGCGGGAGAAGCTGGTGGAAGCGGCCGCCGAGACCGACGATACCCTCATCACCAAGTACCTGGAGGGCGAAGACCTCAGCGAGGAGGAGCTCCGGCGGGGCCTAAGGATGGGGGTGATCCGCGGCTCCCTCATTCCGGTGCTCACGGGCTCGGCCACCAAGAACATAGCGGTGACCCTGCTCATGGACGCCCTCTGCCGCTGTCTCCCCTCGCCGACAGATATGGCAGTGGCGGTGCAGGACGGTGAGCCCATCCAAGCCGACGCCAAGGGCCCTCTGGTCGCCCTGGTGTTCAAGACTACGGCCGACCCCTACGTCGGTCGCCTCACCTACTTCCGCGTCTACTGCGGCACCCTCAAAGCCGATTCGCAGGCCTGGAACGCCAACAAGGGCAGCGCCGAGCGCATCGGGCCCCTATATCTCATCCGAGGCAAGAGCCAGGAGCAGGTGAGCCAGGTGCTGGCCGGCGACATCGGCGCCGTGGCCAAGCTGACCGAGACCAGCACCGGCGATACACTGGCCAGCCACGAGAAGTCAATCATCCTGCCGGGCATCTCCTTCCCCGAGCCAGCCTTCAGCGGCGCTGTCCACCCCAAGAGCAAGGCCGACCTGGATAAGATGGGCAGCGCCCTCACTCGCATCGCCGAGGATGACCCCACCCTCCGCGTCAGCCGCAACCAGGACACCAACGAGACGATCCTGTCCGGCCTGGGCGATTCCCACGTGGAGGTGGCGGTAGAGAAGATACGCCGCAAGTTCGGCGTGGACCTGGAGATGACCACGCCCAAGGTGCCCTATAAGGAGACCATCACCGCCAGCTCCTCGGCTGAGTACACCCACAAGAAGCAGACTGGCGGCCACGGCCAGTATGCCCGCGTGGCCATCGAGCTGACGCCCTTGCCCCGCGGCAGCGGCTTCGAGTTCGCCCAGCGCATTGTCGGCGGCGTTGTGCCCAGGCAGTACATATCGTCGGTGGAGAAGGGTGTGGTGGAGGCCCTGCAGGAGGGCGTGCTGGCCCGCTATCCCATGATCGACATGAAGGTGACCCTGTTCGACGGCAAGGAGCATCCGGTGGACTCTTCGGACATCGCCTTCAAGATCGCTGCCGCCGCTGCCCTCAAGAAAGGAGCCCAGGAAGCCCATCCGGTGCTCATCGAGCCCATAATGAACCTGCAGGTCGCGGTGCCCGAAGCCAACACGGGAGACGTTATCAGCGACCTCAACGGCAAGCGGGCCAAGGTGCTGGGGATGACGCCCGAGGGCACCCGGACGGTGATCGAGGCCCAGGCGCCCCTGGCCGAGGTGCAGCACTATGCCGCCGACCTACGCTCGATGACTCAGGGTCGGGGCAGCTACTCTATGCAGTTCAGCCACTACGAAGAGGTTCCCGCTCACGTCGTCCAGCGCATCATCGAGCAGGCGCAAAAGGAGCAGAAGGGCTAGGAGGGGCGGGGCCACCCCGCCGGCGGCTAGCGTCAGGCAGTCTGGCGCTCGCTGGTCTCCCGGCAGGCCGTGACTGAGACCAAGCGGATGCAGTCGATCATCCGCTTCTGAGCGGCCAACTGGGCCACCCTTTGCTGGAGGCCGGCCAGAGCGGACGGCAGGTCATTGCTCTCCACGTCGTAGACGGCCAGGTACTTCCCCTGCCCCGGGCCGGGGTTGCCCATCAGCTCATAGCGGGTGCAGCCCACGAAGCCCGGCGTCTCCAGGATGTCCGGCACGTGGGTGCTGTCGTACCACTCGTTGAACTCCTTCTCCCGCGTGGAGTCTGTGCAGTCGGTGAAGACGAGAACTACGGCTCTAGGCATTTCCCCCTCCTTAGGATTCGAAGGCCTCTAAGGCCGCTACCCTGAGCGAAGCGAAGGGTCTAGATTCTTCGCTGGGCTCAGAATGACGGTGGACAGGGCTGTCCGCCCTCCATTTCGTAGCTGCAGACCTTCAGGTCTGCGCCGGAGGGCAGGGCTAAAGCCCTGCAGCTACGGCTGCGATTGCTTATCAGCGTCCACGATGCGAAAGAAGCGCCGCTTGCCCACACGGATGGTGGAACCCGGCCCTACCACCGCGCTCGTACCCTTCAGAGGAACACCGTCTACCTCGATGGCCCCCTGCCGAATGAGGCGCCTGACCTCGCTGCGCGACAGTCCACAGTGCTCCACAACCAGCAGATCGATTGCGAATTCGGCCGAAGACTGGCCACGAAACTGGAGCGGCACCTCTTGCGCCGACTCTTCCGGAAGCTCCCGCCGGCGGAACACGCGCGTGAACTCCGCCTCCGCCGCCTGGGCCGCCTCGGCGCTGTGGAACTGCCCGACGATCTCCCGCGCCAGACGCATCTTCACCTCCATCGGGTTCAGCGAGCGCGTCTGCAGGGCCTCCCCTATCTCCGCCAGCTCATTGTCCGGCACGTCCGTCACCAGCTCGTAGTAGTCCATCATCACGTCATCGGGCAGCGACATCACCTTGCCGTACATCTCCTGGGGCGGGTCCTCCAGGGCGATGTAGTTGCCCAGGCTCTTGCTCATCTTAACCCTGCCGTCGGTGCCCACCAGCAACGGCACCAGGAAGCACTGCTGCGGTTGCTGGCCCATCATCGTTTGGAGGTCGCGGCCCACCAGCAGGTTGAACTTCTGGTCGGTGCCGCCGAACTCCACGTCGGCCTCAACGGCCACCGAATCGTATGCCTGGAGCAGGGGGTAGAGGAACTCGTGGAGGCCGATCGGCTTGTGCGCGGCGAACCGCTGGGAGTACTCGTCCCGCTCGAGGATCTGGGCCACCGTAAAGCGAGCGGCCAGGCGCACCACTGTCTCCAGGTCGAACTTGTCGTACCACTCGCTCTGCCAGCGGATCTCGGTGCGCTCCCTGTCCACCACCATGAAGAACTGGCGCAGGTAGGTCTCAGCGTTGGCTTTGACCTCCTCGGCGGTCAGCATCGGGCGTGTCTGCGACTGGCCGCTGGGGTCGCCGATGCGGGCCGTCCAGTCGCCCACGATGACCACCACCTGGTGGCCAAGCTCCTGAAGCTGGCGCAGCTTGCGCAGGCCGACGGCGTGCCCCAGGGTGAGGTCGGGGGCGCTGGGGTCAAAGCCCATCTTCAGGCGAAGGCGCCGGCCGGAGCGCAGGGCCTCCACGAACTCGTCCTCAGGGATAGCCTCCACCACGGCGCGGCGGAGGATCCAGCGCAGCTCCTCGTCTTTGGGAACTCTGACAGTAGCCTTGCTCATGATAAGTAAGCCCTGGCGGCGGCGATGTCCTTTTCGATCTGCTCTTTGAGAGCGTCCCTGTTAGGAAAACGCATCTCCCCCCGCAGGCGGTGCAAGAGCTCGATGCGCAGCTCCTGGCCATGCAGCTCGCCCTCGAAGTCCAGGATGTAGGTCTCGACGGTCGGCTTGTCCTCGCCAAAGGTGGGGCGCAGGCCGATGTTGGTCACGGCGGGGTAGGCGCCCTCAACCAGGTAGGCGCGGGTTACGTAGACGCCGAAGGCGGGCAGGGCGCGGTCGAGGCCGAAGGCGATGTTGGCCGTGGGGAAGCCCAGCGATCTGCCTCGCTCGGCACCCCGAACGACAGGCCCTCGCAGGGAGAAGAGACGGCCCAGTAGGCTGGCCACCGTCTCCATGTCGCCTCGGGCCAGGGCCTGGCGTACGGCGGAGGAGCCGACCTTCTCGCCGCTGGCCCCCAGCAGGACCACCTCCTCCACAGCGAAACCCATCTCGCGGCCCATGACCGCCAGGGCCCGCGCATCCCCTTCGCGGCCACGCCCCAGGCCGAAATCGCTCCCCACCACCAGCAGCTTCATCCGCAGCTCCTCCACCAGCAGCGACACGAACTCGCGGGCGGAGAGCTGAGCCAGCTCGGAGGTAAAGGAGAGGATGGCCACGCTGTCCACTCCCTG
>Ga0315291_10006131_pt1 | contig 14962 bp, 11 predicted proteins | sample YL17G12_20_MG_FD_203070 | JGI IMG/M metagenome (GOLD analysis project Ga0315291, IMG submission 203070) | Sediment microbial communities from Yellowstone Lake, YNP, Wyoming, USA - YL17G12_20 | ecosystem: Environmental > Aquatic > Freshwater > Lake > Sediment | place: USA: Wyoming | collected...
GCACCTCGACGCCAGCGATGGTGACGGCCTTTACCTTGCCGGCCTCAACTTCGGATAGAAGCTCGGTGAAGGTGAGCTGCCGCTCCTGCCGCCCCCGGCCCGACCGCACGACGGTCCACAGCAGCACGACCACGCAGATCAGGACTACCCAGAAGACCGCCGTCTTGACGTTCGAGTTCATTACCACCTCCTGCCCGCGAGGGCCAGACCGCCTAGCCCAGGTTGTGAGCCTCTCGCCTACTAGTATGACGTTCAGACCGGGAACCGGGATTCCCCGTCGCCCAAGAGGCCACCACTGCCGAGGATCCTCACGATCTCCCGGCTGGCGGGCGAGGCCGCATACTCAGCCGCCGGGCCGAACTGCGCGGCCCACAGAATCGTGTCTTCGCTGATGATTATCGGCCACTTCCGCCGAGCCCACACCGGGACCCCCGCGAGTTGAAACAGGCGCTTAAGCTTGACTTGGCGGGCGCCCCCGACTGGCCTATACCGATCACCCGGCCTCCAACTGCGCAACTGGAGGGGACCCGGAATCCGGCCCCTGTCCAACAAGTCCTTTCTCTCTGTATTATAACCGCTTTCTGCTCCGGGGAACCCCTCAACCGGCTCCAGGCTGATTTCCTGGGTCGTGCCCGGAACCCTGTAGCGGCCGGGTACCGAGACGGCGAACCGGTAGCCGGGGTCCTGCGAAGCGCCTTGCCCCTTCGGAATCAGGCGGATCCAGTCGAACGAACGTACCGCCTCCAGGCCGGGGATTTGCGCCCGGCCGTGACCGGCTTGGCGCTCAGCCAGGCGGAGCACTTGCTCGACATGACGGAAATCAATGCTGCGGGCGTCGCCCCGGGCGTCCCGGACGGCCCTCCGGATCAGCCGGCGGGCCGCGGCCCTGGGCAGCTCGCGCAAGGCGCTCGCCCGCAGCATCACGCCGGGAGGGCTCTCCACAAGAAAGGTTTCCGCCAGCCGGTCGATTTCCCCTCGCCAGTAGTCTTCCTCCTCCTGTGCCAGCAGGGCCGTCTGGGCGAGGATCTCCGTCAGCGCCGGGTTCCAGTCCCGGGTCAGCATGGGAAGCAGCTCGTGGCGGATGCGGTTCCGGGCGAAAGCGCGGTCGGTGTTGGACGAATCCTCCCGCCAGGGGATACCCCGCTGGGTGAGGTACTCGAGCACATCGGCGCGATCCACCTCCAGGAGGGGCCGCACGAAACCTTCCTCGGTCACCGGCCGCATGGCCGCCAGGCCCGCGGTCCCGGACCCTCGCAGAAACCGGAACAGGACGGTCTCGGCCTGGTCGGAGCGGGTGTGACCCAGCGCCACGCGGTCCAGGCGGCCCTCCCGGAGGAACTCCAGGAAGAACGCGCGGCGGGCGCGCCGGGCGGCCTGTTCGAGGTTGTCGCCAGCGGCCATTCCCAACACGTCTGCGCGCCGCAGGTGGAACTCCAGACCCAGAGAAGCCGCCAGCTCCCGCACGAACTCGGCGTCGGCGGCCGACTCCGCGCCCCGCAATTGGTGGTCCAGATGCAGCACTTCGAGCTTCAGCTCCCAGCGCGGCGCCAATTCCGCCAGCACGTCGAGCAGGCAGACCGAATCCGCGCCCCCGGACACGGCCACGCCCACGCGCCCGCCGGGCGGGAACATGCTATAACGAATGATGAGCCTCGAAACGCGTTCAAGCACTAGCCGCTCCACCACTTAACATTCTAAGTCCCGTCAGGAGGGCGCCGGCCCTCCCGACCACGCACGGAGCGAACGCCAGCTAAGGAGCAATCACATGGAGCCCAAAGGTGATATCGCCCTGATCGGCCTGGCCGTGATGGGCCAGAACCTGATCCTGAATATGAACGACCGCGGCTACACGGTGGTGGCCTACAACCGCACCGTCTCCAAGGTGGATGATTTCCTGAACGGAGCCGCCCAGGGCCGCTCGACCGTCCTGGGCGCGCACTCGCTCGAGGAGATGGTCAGCCTCCTGAAGACGCCCCGCAAGGTGATGGTGATGGTCAAGGCGGGCAAGGCGGTGGATGATTTCATCGAGCTGCTGCTCCCCCACCTGGAGCCCGGCGACCTGATCATCGACGGCGGCAATTCGCATTTCCCGGACACCATCCGGCGCACCAAGTACCTGGAGTCGAAGGGGCTGCTCTACATCGGCACGGGCGTCTCGGGCGGCGAGGAAGGGGCGCGGCACGGCCCCTCGATGATGCCCGGCGGAAGCCCCGCGGCCTGGCCGCTGGTGAAGGACATCTTCCAGGCCATCTGCGCCAAGACGCCGGCCGGGGAACCCTGCTGCGACTGGATCGGGGAGGACGGCGCCGGGCACTTCGTCAAGATGACGCACAACGGCATCGAGTACGGCGACATGCAGCTCATCTGCGAGGCCTACCAGTTGATGAAGGACGGCCTGGGGATGAGCAACCCGGAGATGCACGAAGTCTTCGCCGAGTGGAACCGGGGCGAGCTGGACAGCTACCTGATCGAGATTACCCGGGACATCCTGGGCTACCGGGACGAAAACGGCGAATACGTGGTGGACCAGATCCTGGATAAAGCCGGCCAAAAAGGCACCGGCAAGTGGACCGTGGTGGCTTCGCTGGACGCCGGGACGCCGCTGACGCTGATCGGCGAAGCCGTGCATGCCCGCTGCCTCAGCGCCATGAAGGACGCCCGCGTGGCGGCCTCTAGAATCCTCCGGGGACCCCAGGCCCGCTTCAGCGGCGACAAGACGGCCTTCATCGAAGACATTCGCCGGGCGCTGCTGGCCTCCAAGCTCGTCAGCTACGCCCAAGGCTTCATGCTCATGCGGGAGGCTTCCAAGGAGTACCACTGGAACCTCAACTACGGCGGCGTGGCGCTGGTGTGGCGCGGGGGCTGCATCATCCGCTCGGCGTTCCTGGGCAAGATCAAGGAAGCCTTCGACAAGAACCCCAACCTCGAAAACCTGCTGCTGGACGACCACTTCCGCGGCGTGATCGAGAGGTGCCAGGAGTCCTGGCGGCGGGTGGTGATGAAGGCCGTCGAGCTGGGCATTCCGGTTCCGGCGTTCACCACCGCGCTGGCGTTCTTCGACGGTTACCGCAGCGCGCGGCTGCCGGCCAACCTGCTCCAGGCGCAGCGGGACTATTTCGGCGCCCATACCTACGAGCGTGTGGACCGGCCGCGCGGCGAGTTCTTCCACACCAACTGGACCGGCCGCGGCGGCGCCGTCTCCGCCAGCACTTACACGGTCTGAGGGCAAAATGGGGACTGGCTACAGCGTCCCAAGCGAAGCGCGTGGACGCTGCTGCCTGTCCCCATTTTCGGAGGCTCGGCCATGCAAGAACTAACCCACCGCGCGTCGCGGATCAGGCTGCTGCTGATGGACGTGGACGGCGTCCTCACCGACGGCAGGCTGTACAACGTGCCGGACGCCGTCGGCAACATGGTCGAGACGAAGGCCTTCGACTCCCAGGACGGCATCGCGCTCCAGTGGCTGAACTGGAAGGGGATTCAGGCCGGGGTCATCAGCGGGCGTTCGTCGCCGGCCACCGAAGAGCGCTGCCGGCAGTGCAAGATCGCCTACGTCTACCAGGGGCACATCGAGAAGATCCCGGTCTTCGAGGAAATCCTGGCCAAGGCCGGCGTGCAGCCCGACGAGGTGGCCTACGTGGGCGATGACCTCACCGACCTGGTCATCATGCGCCGCGTGGGGCTGGCGATTGCCACGGCCAACGCGCGGCCGGAGGTGAAGCGGCATGCGCACTGGGTCACCCAAGGCGAGGGCGGCCGGGGCGCGGTGCGCGAAGTGGTTGAGCTGCTGCTCAAAGCCCAGGGATACTGGGCGGAGATTCTCCAAAAGTACGAGGCCGTGCCGTGAGTGAGACCATCGGAGTTCTGGTGCACGCTGAACCCGGGCCCGGCGTGCTGCACCAGCTCACCGGCGCCATCGCGCGGTGCCGGGGGGACATCGCGCTGGTGGAGATCATCGAGAACCGGCTCCCGGAGGCGCGGATCTACTTCGAGATCGACCTGCCGGGCCCGCCCGAGGAACTGATCGGCGAGTTCCGGAAGCTGCCTGTGGTGCGGCAAGCCCTCCTGGTGAACACCTTCCAGAAGATCTACGGCAAGCGGATCATAATCGTGGGCGGCGGCGCGCAGGTGGGCCAGGTGGCCATCGGGGCCATCTCGGAGGCTGACCGGCACAACATCCGCGGGGAGCACATTTCGGTGGACACCATCCCGCTGGTGGGTGAGCAACCCCTGGCCGATGCCGTCCGCGCCGTGGCTCGCCTGCCGCGAGCGCGCGCGCTGGTGCTGGCCGGCTCTCTGATGGGCGGGGAGATCGAGAAGGCTGTGCGCGAGGTCCGCGCGCAGGGCCTGCTGGTGATCAGCCTGAACATGGCCGGCAGCGTCCCCGACGCCGCCGATCTGGTGGTAACGGACCCCGTCCAGGCCGGCGTCATGGCGGTCATGGCCGTCGCCGACACCGCCAAGTTCAACGTGGCCCGGCTGAAGCGCAGGGTGTTCTGAGGGGCACGGCCCGCCACAGCCCGACCTGGCGAGTTGGATAATAGGAGGCAGGAGTATGCCCGTGACCATTGCCGCGAGCGTCGTTCTGCCCGAAGCCGAGATCGCGGAGATCTGCCGCCGCTACCAGGTGAAGGAACTCGCTGTGTTCGGTTCGGCCGCGCGCGGCGAGCTGCGGCCGGACAGCGATATCGATCTCCTGGTGGATTTCCTCCCTGAGGCACGTCCGGGACTGCTCGGCCTGTCGGCGCTGACGCGAGAGCTGTCAGCATTGCTGGGGAGGCACGTGGATCTCGGCGTAAAACCTGCGCTGAAGCCGCTGATCCGCCCCAGCGTCTTGGCCGAGGCTCAGGTCGTTTATGCGGCGTGACCGCCAGAGGCAGCATGTCTCGGCACGAGTCCCGAGACGGCAGCCTGGAAAGGCCGCGCCACCAAGCCAAGAGTGCAGGCACGCCCCGCGGTTGCGCGCCCAGATCGCCGAAATCCTTCGCACCGAGTTCCCGGAATGAGCTCGGGCGGTCGCTCGCGGCGTCGTGGAGACGCTTGAGAACTGGCTCCGCAGCGCACTACCTCAACGCGGCATTCAGCACGAAAGCCTTTATGCACCGAGCCCCGCTCGATAGCCTTCGCGCCTGATCGTCGAAGCACGCCCGCGCCTCGGGAAGCTTGAGCTGCGGCATCTGCGGTCTCCGATAATCTTTGCCGTCCCACTGGTCGCAGGCAAACCACCCGACGACGTAGAGGCCGAACGGACAATGGTTGTCCTTGAGGTATCGTTCTGCCAGTTGCGTCTCCATGGCATCCGTCAGGTCGCGATTCCAGCAGCCCTTGACTTCGATAATGGCCGAGATCCGGTCATGGGCACCGTTGCCTGGTTCATTCGTGACCGCATCTACATGGATATCGGTTCGCTCCCCCGGACTCGATCCCGCGCCGCCTCGGATCTCGACCTCGCGGTTGACAACAATACCCCGCCCACCGATGTCCCGCTCCAGGTGCCGCTTGATGTAGTCCGACAGCCGCGGCTCGTCTTTCGGTCGGAACACTCCTTTCCGCACTTCGTCCCACAGATCTATGGCTGCGGGAGTCTCACCCTGAAGCTCTGCCTCCAGACGCTTCAACGACTCGATCAAGACCTCCAGAAGCTGTTCGCCGGTCTGCACGAAGCGCCGTTGCGGGTTGGCGACGATCTCCAACAGGTGCTTGGGCTGAAGCGGCACCCACGAACGCTGGCGCGCTATCTGCTCTGCTTCGAGAAGGGGCCACTTGAGCCAGACCAGGTGAGGCAGTTCCGTCATCGCGCGCCGGATTCCCTCGCACGCCTGCACAGTGCCCCTCTCTTTGAGCTGGTCTAGAATGGCGGCGCGCCACCATTGCAGCGTCTGGGTTGAGCTGACGCAACCCTCCGGCTCGTCTTCGAAGGACACATTCCGGGCCAGCCAAATGAACAGGTCCGTCAACTGTTCCTCCGTGAGCCGCTTGGCCACCGGAGCCCTGTGCGCCCAGCGAGAACGGTACGTAATGTCTGACAAGACCTTCAGGCCGAATTCGGTGTCGCGCTGAACGACTGGCCACACCACCCCCCAGCCCGCGTCTTGGGCATGAAGCACAAGTTCCCGGGCAGCTATCACTGCCCGCTCACGATCCTCCCCTCCGGCCTGGGGAAGAGTGCCTATCGCGGATGTTGCGATTTCTCGGGCACGGGGGACCTCATGTCTCAACAGCTCACCGAGGAGCACGCCGAACGCCCCCGGCTTCAGGCTTCCGTCCGTCACCTTCCTAAGAAGGGTGTCCGCGAGACGCTGGTCCCAGACTGACTCCATCCTTTGGACCACAAATACCGTCCCGTGTCTCTGGTTCTCCGCGCCGATCAGCGTCAGCAAAGTGTTGAGCACGGCGTTCGGCGCCCGCTCGTACGCCAGCATGATAAGCCGCTGGTGTCGCTCGTCATTCCCCAAATCGCCGACGAGCGGATAGACCAGGGTCATGGGCGCCCACTTGTCCCAGACCGGGCCCGGGAGACTGGAGACGAGAGGGGAGGCCTCCGTGAGCAGCAGCAACAGCGCCCGATAACCGGCATGGGCCGGGCGCAAGAATCTGTCGGTCCCGAGCCATTTCTCGGTCTCAGGGTCGCAGGCCCCAAGATATCGCTTTGCCGCCGCGATGATCCGTGCTCTCGTCCCCGCGTCACTTCTCTTCCAGCCCGGAAGGACAGTCAGATCGGGTTCCAGCTCCAGCTCCTGACGGTAGTGCGTACTGTCGGGCTCAAGGGTCAGTTCCAGATTGAGTCGCCAGAAGGCGTCGAGGTCGCCGGACTCAAACCGCTCGAGTTGAACCGCGATGCGTTGCTCGGGTGGGGGATCCAATAGGGGTCGCGCGGTCGGTTTCGCCTCAAGCTCCATTTGGGCATACTCAGCCTTCATCGCCTGGGCCCGCGGCGAGTCCAGCTCGACAGGCTCGAGAAGCCAAGAGAGTTGTTCGGCGAGTTGTTTGCTTTCCCGGCTGGCGCAAACGACCGCATCCAGTTGCCCAATGTCCCGGCGGTCGAAGGTCCGTGCTATCAATGCAGCAACGAGCCGTTGCATGCCATCGCTTTCGGCCGCCCGCAGGCGATCGATCAACCAGAACGTATCGCTGCTATCGGTCAATACGCGCGGGTGGATCAGGAAAAAGCGATCCTGTGGATCGGTCAGCAACGGGAGCATGGCGGCAACGAGTTCGCGCCGCCTCTCGACGTTCTCGGCCAGTTTTGCCCTGAACGCGGAGGGATGCGGGCCCCAAACGCTCCCCCTGTGAATGCGGAACCATTTCTGCGCGGCGGCGGCCAAGGCCTCCGGGATTCCGGGAACATCGAGGTGGTCCAGCCCCATGGCTAGGATTGCATCAGCGAGTTCGCCAAGTGGCTTATCCGGGGCGTGTCCCACCCCACGGTCTTCTACCCATTTCAGCGTCAACGGGAGGTCGCTCGGTTGAAGCCCAGCCGCGATATCGCTGCGCAGAAACCGGCCATACATCCCGATGAGATTGGGCTGCTTCGGCGGGGTGAGCGCAGCAAGAAGCTCCGCGGCCGTGAAGAACCGTGGCCATGTCGAGATGAGCCCGCAGCCTTTCAACTCATCGTCCGGATCATCCCCTCCATGCCCCATCGCGAGCGGCTTGAGCATCTCCTTGGCTCCATCCTCGCCGATCTGGCTGATTGCGAATGCGGCCTGTACGCGCGCCGCATGCGAGTCGGTTTCATCCAGCGCAACCTGAACGAGGTCCTCCTGGAGGGAGAGGATTTCGCCGGCCTCGCCAATATCAATGGCAACGCGGCGGACGACGATCCCCTTCCCCTTGTCTCTGATGTAGGGGCGAAGCTGCTCCGCGAGGCCCGCGTGCTTCAGCTTGTGGTACATCCACCTGAGGTCCCAGTCGCGATCGACAAGCTTTCCGTGGTCATAGAGCAGGAGAAGGTGCTCGACGAGATCCGCGCGATCCTTCACGTCAGCGGCCGCAACATCACTCCGCAGGAGAACCTCGGGATCCCGCGCTATGATGCCTCGAAACACATCCGGCACCATGCTCGCCACCCAGGCAGCCGTCTCCCGGAGTTGCGGGACAATCTTCCCATCCGGATGGAGGATGAGGCGCATAATGCGATCAGCCGGGAGCCCGTGCTCAACCAGAAACCGCGCCGCCAAGAACTCCGCGTAAGTCTGGTGAGCCCACCCGATGCGATTGAGGCCCCTCGATGAAAAAAGGCCAGTGTCGAGGGTCTCCCGGATCGCCGGCTGGCTGACCGCGACCGCAGCGTCCTTCTTGCCCTCGGTGCCGCCGATCAGGTCTTCAAGCCGGATGTCTTCGCTCGGAACATCGCCTTGATCGACGCCGGTCCAGATCGCGTATCGATTGCAGAAAATGGCGATGGCTGCGATGCGGGCGGCGACAGCCAAACGCTGCTCGGCGGTCAAGTCACCAAAGAGCTTGGCGTCACGGCGACTTTCGCTGGTCTCCTCACAAAGCAATCGGCATCCCTCCGCGTAGAGCTGCGCTTGGCTGGCCGGAAAGCCCTGTCGGCGCCGGTACGTGTTCAAGAGGAAGTCGAGCGTCACCGGCTTGATGGCGAGAGGGACCGCTTCCCTTCGCCCGAGTTCGCTGAGGAACGCATTTGGATCCACCCCGGTGGCTCTTGCTGCCTCGGCAACGTCAACCCGTCGAAGGGGAGCCAACTCAAACGCCTTCACGGCGTCATTGCCCCACAGGCGCCTCAAGGCGGATTCCAGACCACTCGGCCACTCAGCCGTGCGGCAGGCGATCCGCACCGAGAGGCGATCAACGGGAAGCTGTTCCAATTCATTGGCAAGCACCGCCGCAACGTTGTCGATTCGCATTCGGCATTCGTCAAGGCTATCGAGGAACAGATCCAGGTGATGGGTTCCTTGCCGCCAGGAGCAGAGGGCCGGCGATTCGAAGAGATCTTGGTGCAGCCTGGAGTCAGTCTGGTACGCGCGGAGATCCACCCAGTGGGTCTCGCCGCCAGAACTCGCAGCGCGCTCCTCAGCCCGGTCGCGTTCGCCTTCCAGGGCCGTAGACTTCCCGATTCCCGGCTCACCGAGCAAGATCAAGCAGGGGAAGTGGGCGACTGACCCGAAAGGTACGACGTCGGGATTCATGGCGCTTCCCCATCTTTCGTCGGGGTCCACCAGAAACCCGCCGTCCGACAGGTTGATGCGGCCTCCCCTGGGACACCAGAACCGCTTCCAGTTGTAGAGTATCCCCGCCATGACTTCCCGCTCATTCATTCTACAGGCCCGGCGCACATCACGAAGAGTGCCAGCCGAGGTGCAGCATCCCTCCCGGTCCCATCGCGGCCGATGCCGTCCGCGCCGTGGCTCGCCTGCCGCGAGCGCGGGCGCTGGTGCTGGCCGGCTCGCTGATGGGAGGCGAAATCGAGCGTGCCGTCCGCGAGGTCCGCGCGCAGGGCCTGCTGGTGATCAGCCTGAACATGGCCGGCAGCGTCCCCGACGCCGCCGACATCGTAGTCACCGACCCCGTTCAGGCCGGCGTGATGGCGGTGATGGCCGTGGCCGACACCGCCAAGTTCAACGTGGCCCGCCTGAAGCGACGGGTGTTTTAGCGAGAGCTAACCGGCTGATAGAATGGTAGCCAAAGGGTGGCTGCCATGGCCCAAGCGGGAACAGTAGTAAGGCCGGACCAGATTCATGATCTTGTTCGGCAGATCGTCGAGCGCTTCCGCCCGCAGAAGGTCATTCTGTTCGGCTCTTATTCCGACGGCACTCCAGACCAAGACAGCGACGTTGATTTGCTGGTGGTCATGGACACGGACGAGCCACCGCTCCACGCTGCCGCCCGCATCGCCGCCGTCATCGAGCATCCCTTTCCCATCGACGTGCTGGTGTTCCGGCCGTCGGACTTCAAGGAATCCCTTGAGCGCAAAAGTGCCTTTGCCACGGCCGTGATGACGAAAGGCACGGTCCTCTATGAAGCCTGAGACCGCCGACTGGATCGAAAAGGCGGAAGGGGACGGGAAGGTGGCACGGCGTGAGCTGGAGGCCGTCGATCCCGTTTGGCATGTGGTCTGTTTCCTTGCGCAGCAGTCCGCCGAAAAGTACCTCAAGGCCGCGCTGGAGGAGCGGGGCCTGCCTTACGGCAAGACCCATGACCTTGTGGTTCTGGCGAGAGCAACCCAGGGACTGGTTCCCGAACTGTATGCCATAACCGCAGGGCTGGCGCGCCTGACGACTTTCGGAGTCGCGGGCCGCTACCCGGGTCTTCGAGCCGACGCGGCCGCGGGACGTGAGGCGATGCGCACCGCAGAGGCTGTGCGCGTCGCGGTGCGGGCCGCCTTGGGCTGCTCGTGATATGGCCGTCGCCGACACCGCCAAGTTCAACGTGGCCCGCCTGAAGCGCAGGGTGTTCTGATCACCGCTGCCCCCAGACGAACGGCAGGCCCTGCGCGGCGTGGCCCTCCTCGACGAAGATCAGCCCATCGTACGCCTTGGAGATGGCCGCCGGCTGAAGGTTCGAGTCCGGGTCGTCCTTGATCCAGCCCGCGCCGAGGCTGTGATAGAGGTGGGGCTCGGCCAGCCACCGGCCCAGCGCGCTGGCCTCGGGCACGGCGCGGAGATCCAGGAACAGAAGCGGCATGCCGGCCGCACTGAAGACCGCGTCGCCGGTCCCCTCCGGCGAAGGCGGCACCTTGTGGTTCACGGGCCCGCCGCTGAGCCTGCCCTTCTCCATCCCCACGGCCCGCACCTCGCCCTGGCGGAAGGCAAAACCGAGGACGTACAGCTTCCGGCCGAACCGCTGGCGCAACCAGCCGCCCATGCTCTTGATTCCCATCTCCTCGCTCAGGCGCACGTGGCCGTTGTGCGCCCACAGCACGAGCTTCTCGGTGGGGTGAACCTGGCCGGCCAGCCACTCGACGTTGCGGGCCATCATCTCGTCGCGGTAGCCGGGACTTGTGCCGGTGGCTCTCACCGCGCAAGCCTGCCGCACGATTTCCGCCGCTTGCCGGGCGTCTCGCCAGGCCGCTGGCGAGGAAGCCCGGTTCAGCATCTCGCGCCGGGCATCGAGCAGCTTCACGACGGTCTCGGCCGCATTGGCCGCGCTCTTGGCCTGCTCGCTATGAAGCTGGCCGGGCTCCTCCTTCAGCTTCCTGACCTCCCGGTAGGCGGTCTCCACGACGGCGACCTCAGCCGGGGCGCTCTGGCGCAGATACTCCCGGACCCGTTCGGCGGCCACGTCCGGGGTCTGCATGTCGAAGGAGGTGAAGGTCAGCGCCGGACGCTCGCCGCGGACCTTGTTCCACGCGCGCATCCACTCGATCATCTCGAACACTTCCTGCGTGTTCCAGGTCCAGAAGTACATGCCGGACAGCGCGGCCCGGGGATCGCCCTCGCCAGTCTTGATGTAGCGGTCTACGGCGAGTGACTCGGGCCAGTTCGCCTCGATGGCGAACACCGTGAAGCCTTTCTCCTTCACCAGGTACTCGAGCAGGCGATGCTTCAGTTGGAAGAACTCGCGCGTGCCGTGACTGGCTTCCCCGAGCGCGACGATGCGCGCGTCCCCGACGGCCCTGCCGAAAGGGGCTAGGTCCTCTAGGTTGCTGCCCGCCTGGACGGTTTCCAGCCGCACCGCGTGCCGCTTCAGTTCGGAGGCCAGCTTCGCGGCAGTCGCGCGGTCGGTGAGCGGCGCTACAGCCCGGCTGGACAATGGCGTGGAGTCCTTGAGCTTCCAGCCTTCGGCCGTGCGAGTCCAGGTGTCCCGATACGTGTTGATATAGGCCCGCTGCCCGCCGGAAGAGGAATAAGTCCCCTGGTTCTCGACCGAGACCACGGCATCATCTCCCGAAAGCTGGACCGCGATCACCTTGGAGCGGGAGGTGATCTTGGTTCCCCCTTGGAGTTGGGCTTTGACCTGCTGGAGCGCCGCGCCGAGCGGCACCTTCATGGCAGGGGTGACAAGGGTGGCGTCGGGTAGCGCCAGCGCGGCGATGACATCGAGGTCGCCCTTCTCGTAGGCGGCGTCGATGCGGTCGTAGAGTCTCTGAAGCGCCTGGCGCGCGGCGTCGGTTTCAGCCGCCGACGCGGTGCTCTGGATGATCTCGAAAGAGACGTCATCGATCCAGGCGCGTCCCTTGCCTAAGGACATGAGCCCGATGTTCAAGGACTGCGCGTCGGCATCGATCTCAGCGGTTATCTCATAGCTCCGCCATTCCGGGGAGCGGATGGGGCGGTCGCCCATGTTGTCGAAGAAACCCATTTGGCCGCCGGTCCGGTCCACCCGCAGCCAGAGCTGCGCGTGGTCGCCCGCCTCGACCGCCTCCAGTCGCACCCAGGCCCGAAACCTGACCCTCTGGCCGCGGTAGGGAGCCGCCTCCAAGCTCTGCATCAAGTTGCCGAACATTTGGGCCGGCTGTTCGGCAGGGACCAACACCACGGCGCATCCCGAGCCGCCATGGCAGCCCTGGCGGCGCAGTTCGGCCGAGTATCCGGCCTTCCGCAACACGGGCGGCACAAACCAGCCGGGAGGCGCCTGACCGGTTTCGCCTTGCTCAAAGCCGGGATTCGCCGGGCCAGGCGGGGGCAGCGAGACCACCTGGAGCAGGAGCACGCAGAAAGCACTCGCCGGTCTCATGTGATGCTCCACCCACAGTATAGGTGACCGGGGTGTATCCTGGGACTCTATGAATCGGCAACAAGCCTGGGAAATCCTCTGCGAGTATACTAAAACGGAAAACCTCCGCAAGCACGCCCTGGCGGTGGAAGCCTGCCTGGTGGCTTACGCCCGCAAGTTCGGCGAGGACGAAACCAAGTGGTCCGTCACCGCGCTGCTGCACGACTTCGACTGGGAGATTCACCCCGAAGCGCCCGACCATCCGCTGAAGGGCGAACCCATCCTGGCGGAGCGGGGTGTGGATGAGGAAATCCGCCGCGCCGTTCTCTCGCATGCCAGCTACACGGGCGTCTCGCGCGACTCGCTCCTCGAGAAGGCGCTGTTCGCCTGCGACGAGCTGGCCGGCTTCATCATCGCCGTGGCCCTGGTGAAGCCGAACCGCAGCCTGGCCGAGGTGGACGCCCGCTCGGTGCGCAAGAAGATGAAGGACAAGGCCTTTGCCCGCTCGGTCAACCGCGACGACATCGTCAACGGCGCCGCCGCGCTGGGCGTGGACCTCGACGAGCACATCGGCTTCTGCGTCACGGCCATGCAGGAGCGCGCCCGCGAACTGGGCCTCGGCGGAAACTGAGCGGGGCGTTCTTCGCCCGGATGTTAGAATCAGTCTGGAAGCTAGTCTTGGCCGGTGCTGGGCCCGGGCTTCAAATCCGGCGTGCGGCCCGTCACGGGTTGCAGGTGGGTTCGACTCCCACTAGCTTCCGCCAGCGCGCACGCGCTACAGAGGGTGCTGAAAAAGTCCTTTGCGAGCCGGCTACGAGCACAGGCTGAATGCCTGTGCCACGAAAACTCAAGGTTTTGCTGGCCTCCGTGGCACGGACTTCAGTCTGTGCAGGACTTTTTCAGCGCCCGCTACACCCCCACCGGCCTCCTCCGATGCCAGTCGGTGCGCTGCTGGAATTGGCGCCCGACTTCCAGCAGCGTGTTCTCGGTGAACGGGCGGCCCACGAGCTGGAGCGCGATGGGCAGACCCTCGGCCAATCCGCAGGGCAGGCATAGTGCCGGCAGCCCGCACAGGTTACCGGCGGCGCCCAGCTCGCTCAAGCCGCGCGACTTCGGTTTCTGGCGATCGGTGTAGCGGCGATCCAGAGGTTCAGTGATCCTGGAGGCCGGGCCGCGCGTGGCCGGCGCCACCAGCACGTCGAAATCCACGAAGAGCTTCCGCAACTCCTGTTGGATGAGCCGCCGGATGCGCATGGCCTTCAGGTAGTCCTTGGCGGGCGCCTCCAGGGCCGCTTTCAGCCCGGCGATCTGCTTCCGATCGGCCAGCTCATCCACCCGGCCGCTGCTGATCAGCGGCTCGAAGACCGCGGCGCCCTCGGTGTCGATGATCAGCCCGGCGACTGCGCCGTAGGGCAGCTCCGGCAACTGGGTCTCCTTCATCTGCACGCCCAGGCCGCGAATGACTTCGAGCGCTTTCCGGAAGTCAGGCCGTGCAGCAGGGTCGGCCCATTCTTCGAAATCGACCGGCGCGAAGCCCACGCGCACCTCCTTGAGCGGCCGCACGTACTGAGGGCCGTAGTAGAAGCTCTTGCCGGCCGAACCGGGGTCGGCGGAATCGCCTCCCGCGATGACCCGCAGCACCAGGCCGCAGTCCTCGGCGGAACGGCACATGGGGCCGATTTTGTCCATGGTCCAGGAGAGGGCCATGGCGCCGTAGCGGCTTACCAAGCCATAGGTCGGACGCAGGCCGGTGACGCCGCAGTAGGCCGAAGGCGTCAGGATCGAACCCCAGGTCTCCGAGCCCAGAGCGAAAGGCACCAGCCCGGCGGCCACCGCGCTGCCGGAGCCACTCGAGGAGCCGCCCGACCAGCGCGTGGTGTCCCAGGGATTCAGCCCGGGGCCGAACATCGAGGCCGCGGCGTAGCGGTAGCCTCCGCCGCCGGCCAGTTCCACCATGGCCAGCTTGCCGACCAGCACCGCGCCGGCCTTGGAGAGCTTGGTCAGCGCCGTGGCGTCGTAATCGAACACCTGCGTGGCGTAAGGGCGCGCGCCCCAGGTGGTGGGCTGGCCGCCCACGCTGAGCAGGTCCTTGGCGCCGAAGGGAATGCCCTGGAGCGGGCCGCGCAGGCGCCCGCGCTTTATCTCCTCGTCAGCCGTCTTGGCCTGCCGGATGGCGGAGTCGCGCAACAGCAGGGCCAGGGCGTTGTACCGCGGACCGAGCTTCTCCAGCCGCTCCAAAAACGCGCGCGCCAGCTCGGCCGCCGAGAACTGGCGGGCCTTAAGCTTGGCGTTCAGCTCGCCGATAGTGGCAAAAAAGGTTTCCGTGCCGAACTCGGGCATAGTC
>Ga0315291_10006132_pt1 | contig 14962 bp, 13 predicted proteins | sample YL17G12_20_MG_FD_203070 | JGI IMG/M metagenome (GOLD analysis project Ga0315291, IMG submission 203070) | Sediment microbial communities from Yellowstone Lake, YNP, Wyoming, USA - YL17G12_20 | ecosystem: Environmental > Aquatic > Freshwater > Lake > Sediment | place: USA: Wyoming | collected...
ATGCCGCAGAGAACGCCTCCCGGTCAACGCCGTTTCGCACCACGCTGATCTTATCTTCCGGGACACCGTAGTAGTTGATGAACTCGGCCTTGCATCTGTTCGAGTTGACGATTACCCGCGTCCCGGCGGCAAACCGCTCCGGCGCGAGCATCGAGCGCTCGATATACAGGTGAGTCTTGTGAAACCATCTGCCCGGCGCTCTCGCGGGGTCTATGCCCACGGCGTCGAGGTAGGCCCTGTGACATCCTACGCCGAGAGTAGCGACGTCGTATCGGAACACCCTTGCCTGGGTGTGGATCAGGTCGTTTCCGGCTGCCAATCTGGAGCTGAGCCAGGCGAAGCCGAGTACCTTCGTGGCTCGGTCCAGTTTGAGCATGGGAACACGGTGGAAGTGCGCTCCTTCCGCGGCTTCCGAGTCCCATTCATTGGCGTATATGTGGACTTCGTGTCCTGCGGCCAGGAGTCCGTTTGCCAGCGCCGATGTCCGGCGTTCCAGCCCCCCATGACGGTGGAGGTTTTCTATCAGTAGTCCTATTCTGAGTTTTTGCATGGCTTAGCTTATCACCTCTTGCGCATAATGAAGTTGTTGCAGTAGCCATGCGCGTCCCAGAACCGATCGCCTTCGCGCTTCTGATGGACCGAGGCATCAAACTCGGATATGGGTACCAATCTGCCTGTTTGGACGAAGGAGCCATCATAGCCCCGTTCCTGAAGCCATTTCAAGACGTCCACCACTGAGCGGCCTCGAAGATGCCTCTCCTCACATTCAAAGACCAGTACAGGTGAGTGCTTCTCAATCAGGCGTTCCGCACCTTGGAATACCGCCAGTTCATGTCCCTCTACGTCAATTTTCAATGCCGCTATTCTGGCGGCACTATCTGCGAAATAGCTGTCCAGCAAAACAATTTCGACCTCTTCCATGGCGCAATTTGGATCGTCGGCGAACTTCTGTTCCAAAGAAGCACCCGCTGAGGCCGTTCCTCCTGGGATGTACAGGGTCATGCGCCCCTCACAGTCCGAAACTGCCTTATTCTCCACGATTACGTTTTTGAGACCACACCGAGCAACGACCTCCTGGAGGTAGCTTGCCGGACCTGCCTGCGGTTCGAACGCGACGACTCGCCCCGGTCCGACCGCGCGACTCAGTGACCAAAGATAGCTGCCTTTATACGCGCCGCAGTCGATAGCTATGTCGCCAGGCCGGATGGCCGAGATCGACGCGAGAAGTTCTTGCCGCTCGTCCCGATAGCGCGCCTTCAGGTTTCGGTATAGGAAGGTACAGATCACGTAATAGACCTCCGCGATAATGAAATTACTCCACAGGGAGCAAACTATTGTAAACTGCCTCGGTTGCGTCCAGCATGGCATCAAGGCTGAACTTTTCTTCGACCAGCTTCCGACCGTTCGCGCCCATCTGCCTCGCACGTTCCGGGTTTTCCAGGATGGCGAGCACAGCTTCGGCTAATTGGTCTGAGTTCGCCTTTTCAACCAGGAATCCCGTCCGGCCGTCAATCACCTGCTCGCGGATTGCGCCTACGTTGGTGGCGACCACGGCCTTTTTCATCGCCATTGCCTGAGTGATGGCCTGAGGTGCCCCCTCGTTGCTGATGGAAGCGAGGACAAAGACATCCAGCGCCGCCAGTATTTCCGGGATATCCTCTCGGTAGCCGGCCATGATGACCTTATCGGCGATGCCGAGGCTGGCGATCCGGGCGGCCAGCCGCTCCTTAATGCTGCTGGCAAAGGCGATGTCGCCCACGATGAGAAATCCGGCGTGTGGATGTTTTTCCAAAATGCGCGGCGCCGCCTCCAGGAAATAGCTGTGTCCCTTCATTCCTCTCAGCATGCCGACCGTACCGATCAGGGGCGCATCCGGCGAAATTCCCAGCTCGGCTCTCACGCCCGATCCGTTTACCCTCAAAGGATTGAACCTGTCCAGGTCAATTCCCGTCGGGATGGAAACTACTCTGTCGGGGCTGAGACCCACTCGCTCGATGATATGCTCGCGAAGCGCCTCACCGGTGGCGACTACGACATCGGGGAGCTTGCCGTAGAGAAACCTTGATTCGAAGCTCTGCCTGATCGGGATGGAGAGATGGCGGGTTCTGATGACCTTTACTCCACTGGAGAGCTTCGCCGCGAGGCCCGCGCACCAGCTATCCTTCGAGCTGTGAGTAACGACTATGTCCACCCTTTGCTTTCGCATGAGCGCTCTGAGACGCCGTATGCCCGCGATGTCGAACGCGCCGCCCAGTCGCATGGCAAACGTCTCGATGCCCTGCTCCGGCGCGCGCTTCGAGATTACGGACCCCGGCTGGCAGGCGAGCATCACCTTATGGCCGCGCCGGATCATTCCCAATGATTCGGTGAGTATCCGGATTTCCTGGCCGCCCCAACCGGTGGATACCTCTGTATGAAGAATCCTGTATCCCATGCCTGCGCTCAATCTCTCCGTCTGGCTGCGAGCCGCATGTCCCGCCCTGAAAACCAACGGCAGACGATATTCCTCGTAAGACCGACGACTGGAATTCTCCTCAGCTTGTCTTTCACCCATTTCGAGGGCAAGGTCTGCACGGCGGTCACCTCGTATCTGGCCCGGTTCAGTATTATACCGAGCGACTTAGGGGTGAAATGCCAGATGTGATAAGGTATGCTCCAGCCGGTCCATTCCGCGCCGTACTTGGCAGCGTCGAAAGAATTAGTGTTCGGGCATGCAACTATGAGCACGCCGTCGGGCTTCAGCCATTCCCGCACCTTGATCAGATTGTTGACGGGCTCCTCCAGGTGCTCCACGACGTGCAGCATAGTGATAACGTCGAAGCTCGCGGGCGCGAAATCGGCCGACTCAATGGTGCTCTGTCGGATATCCAGCCCGAGTCTCTCTCTGCCCTGCTGAACGGCCCATTCGGATACCTCGATACCGCGCACTTCGTAGCCGACTTCTCTGGCGCGCGCGAGCAAGTAGCCCGAAGCGCAGCCGATGTCAAGCAGCGAGCCTACCTTCTTGTGCCGCCGGACGAAATTGACCCAACTGCGCTGGCCCGCCACTTTACGCGCCAATTGCTCGTCGTCATCCGATGTCATGATCTTGTGCCGCGTGAAGTAATCTTCGTCGTACAATTCCGCCAGGCGCCGGGCGTCGGGTTTGGGATCCAGCCATCCCAGCTCGCAGTGCGGGCATTTCAAGACGCGCCACTCGCCTGCGGAAAGCATAACTCGGGCGTCAGCGGCCCCACATAGATTGCATTCAGGCGTCATTTGGAAGAACAAACTCCCCTTAATGCGTTCGCGAGAAGGTTTCCGCCTACCTTCAACGAGTACTTCTCCTCCGCTGTGCGCCGCCCCTCCTGCCCGATGCGCCGCCGGAGCTCCGGATCCTGCGCGAGCAGGGAAATTTTGTCCACCCACTCCTCCTCATCTCCCGCGAGAAAGCCATTCTGCCCATCCAGGACGAACTCGTTGTTCAATCCAACGCGCGACGAAACCGACGGAATCCCGCACGCCATATACAGGATTGTCTTGAAGCCGCATTTTCCGCGGGTCCAGTCGTCATCGGGGAGCGGCATGAGGCCCATATCAAGCTCGTGAAGCGCCGCGAGCTCCCCGTCGAGCGTCCACGGAATGAATTGCGTCGGTAGATTGGGGCTGCGGTACTCCTGATTGCTTATGACCGCCAGCGAAATCCCGGTATCGGCGCTGAGCCTTCGGAAGACGGGCTCCAGACGTTCGAGGTAGACCAGATTCGGCTTGCTGCCAATCCATCCGATGCGTACCTGTTCAGGCTCACGACGCCGTGGTGCCGGCCTGTAATAGTCTGTATCTAAACACGTGGGGATGACCACTACGTTCGGATTATGCTTTCGCGCGTAGTCCGCAAGATAGCCGTTGCCGACGGTAACGCAGGAGGACTTGGAGAACATGGCGCGGAGCCGCTGACGCACTTTTATCCGGGTCGGCAGGCTCCAATCGCGCCTGGGGCAAGTCCATATAGTGTCGTCGAAGTCGAAGATGATCCTCCGGGCGCATCTCGATGCAGCCAGAATCCAGGGGACGGAGAATAATTTCTTCTGCACGAAGACAACATCATATTCCCGAAGGCGCCGGAGCCTGCGCATGGGCATGGCGCGCGCGCGTACTACCTCGCACGCGAAACCCTCCGCCTCCAGCATCCCTATGTACTGATGAACGCGGTATCGGAAGCTTGCACCGGTTATATCTGAGTCAGTAATGAATAGTGTGCGCATGCGTAGAGACTTACCTAGGGCTGCCGGCGATGAGCGGCTTCACCCGGGCGATCACCTCATCCGGCTTGATCTGAGACATGCAGGGAACTCCCTGGTCGCAGGATGATCGCAGACAGGGAGAACATGGAAGATCCGCACGGATCAAATAGTGTCCTTCTCCCTGCGGGCCGGTTATCCGGGGATCGCTCGGCCCAAACAGCGCAACAACAGGGGTTCCTACCGCCGCCGCCAGGTGCATCACACCGGAGTCCACACCCACGAATATCCTGGCCCTTTCCAGCACGGCTGCAAGCGCCGGCAGCGAGGTCTTCCCGGTCAAATCTATGGCATTTCCGCTGAGAGCGCGTATGCGGTTTCCACCGCTCAGCCCGACGACGACTGACTTGATGCCGAATTCGTCCGCAAGCCGGTCCGCGACCTGCGCAAATCCCTCGTCCGACCAGCATTTGATCTCGCGGCTGCTCGACGTGCCTGGGCCGAGGATAGCAAATTGTTCGCCCGGCGCGATGCCGGTAGATCGCAGTATCTCGTCAGCCTCGTGCCGCTCGGGCTCGCCGGGCTTAATCAAGCCCACATAGTCCCTTTTCGCCACAGGACAGCCGATTGCCTCCAGGAGCCGCAGGTTATTCTGCGTAGACGGCGGCGGCGTCCATGGCACGCGCTGGGTGAGAAACGGCGCCGCTGGTGAATGTGCGAAACCTACTCTGGCGCGGCTTCCTGAGAGCAATGCCAGGATTGCCGTGCCGAGCGAGGTGGAGAAGATGAGCGCGAGGTCGAACCGCCGTCGGCGCAGGCGAGCAGCGACCCGAAGTCCCGAGCCGATGGGACGCCGCGGGCGCTCGATAACCTCGTTCACGAGGCCGGAAAGCAGGAGGAGTTCTTTGCAGTGCGGCCTGGCCACGCTCGCGATGTGCGCTTCGGGAAACGCCGCCCGCAGATTGTAGAGCGCCGGAAGCGAGAAGAGCAAATCTCCGACCTGATTCATGTGGAAGCAGGCTATTCGGCTAGGTTCTCCCAATCTGAGGTACCTCGATACTGATCTGGCAGCGGCTCACTTTAACCAGGCCAGTCGGTCGTCCAGTATGTCCAGAATGCGCTCGGCTGCCGCTTCAAACGACACGCTGCCATCAGGCCGCCGTGGGGTCGGCACAAGGTAATCGTAGCGCAGGAAGTATAGGAACCTGGTTGTGAGTTCGACGTTGACTGGCTTGTCGATCGCATCTGCCAGCACATCCGCGAGGTCATCATGCGGCCTGAGGTGATGGACCACCCCAGGGATGTTGTAGAAGGCATCTGCCAGCGTGATCACCGGCCGTAGGTAGAGCAGCCCTTCCACACCGACCGACGAGTTGAGCGTGATAACTGCCTGTGCACTAGCAATGATCTCGCTTACCGGCCTCTTACGCAAGAAGTACGCGTCCGGCAGGGAGGCGCGCAGTGCCGAGTAGTCCGCCCGCCCGAAGTCGGAGGGGTGCTCCTTTACAACCAATTTCAGCGTGTCCCCGGTACGCGCGTTGTACTCCTCCAGCCGGTCCCAGGTGTAAGTCACGGCATCTTCCAGACAGCGGAAGCGTGGCGAGAAGAGCACCACCTGGGTATCATCATGTACTTGCATGACGAAGAGCACGTAGCGGTGCGGGAGAGGCTTATCGTCGTCGCAGTCTGCACTGACGTCCTCGTTGGCCTTGCGCAGCGGACGTTGCCGGAAATTCATCTGGAATAGCTCCTTGGCCTTCTGCGGGTCCATGGTAATGCTCTGATAGAACTCCACGGGTTTCCCAGTGATGCTGTTGGCGAAGTTGATACCTTGAGGATCCATCGCGACCGAGTTCGGGAGGACGCCATTCTCGCAGAAGACCGTCTTCAAGCCGAGCGACTTAGCGGCAGCTACGGCGGAGCCCAGGGGTATGGAGAAGCCGTTCCACACCACCAACAGCTCGGCGCCAGCGAGCTTCCGCCTGAAGAGGTTGTACCATTCGATGGCCCGGCGACGCAAGCGTGATCGCCATCGCGGTGTGTCGAGATCGGGATGCTTCAGCATCTTCTTCAGGCGGTAGTAACGAGTTATCCTCTCGATCTGGTCGGGTTCGAGGCTGTGCTGGCAGAACATCGAAGTGGCAACCCGCTCCAGCGTCAGCGGATAAACCTTCAAATGCTTTGCCTCGACGCGACCTGCCAGCGCGTTTGCCATAGGCTCGAACAGGCGTGCCTGGTGCCCGTAGTACGAAAGAAAGACTACCTTTTTGCTTCGTGTAGACATAGCTTTGATGGTGACCGAGCGCTGGCAGTTGCGAACGACCGTCGCCTGCTATGCACAGTCACCCCCAGTGTACTCGTCGTCTGCAGGCCGTTGGCTCTTTTTTTCTCTCAGCAGTGGTTCAGCAGCTCCCAGAATGTCCTCATGGCTTATTGACTTCATACAGTCGAAATGCTTGCAGGTCGGGTGCCGCAGACAGGGCATACACGGGAATTCCTTAGCCACTACAGCAAGTGTTTCCTTCTTCATGAGATGCCTCCACCTGGTGGGTCCGAACAATCCCACCGTCGGACGGTCCAGGGCCATCGCAATGTGCATGAGACCCGTATCCACAGCCACCACCAGGCCGCTCTTCTCGATTATGGCTGCGGCCTGCTTGAGAGTGGTCTTGCCCGTAGCGTCAGCGGCTTCAAACCGCATCATACCTCGAATCCTGTTTGCCAGTTCACAGTCGGCTTTCGATCCGACGAACACCGGCAGCATTCCGTAATCGGAGATCAGGGCATCGGCCAGGTGGGCCCATCCATCCTCTGTCCAGTGCTTCTGTTTCCAGGTCGTTGCGGGACACAGGGAGGCAAACCTCTCTGGCCCACAGTCCGGAGATGCACTTGCCAAAAGTGCTCGCGCGAACTCGCGGTCACCATCACCGATCGGCACGAGCATGTCCAGATCTTCGGAGACTATGTCCAGGAGTTGGAGCATATTGAGGTACTGCTGAGGCCCTCGTACCCTGAGACGGTGCGATGGCAGGTGGAGGTCGTAGAACAGAGTGGCTCCCTCTTTGGCGTTATCGTAGCCCACTCGACGGCGCGCTCCGGATACGCGAGCAGCGAGTGCGCTCCGCAGCAGGCCCTGGAAGTCAATCGCCAGGTCGAACTTCCGAGCACGCAACTTCGGCGCCAGTTTCGCCAGGCCGACCAGGAAGCCGGTTGCCCAACCTATCGCCGATTTCGAGTTCGCACTGCGCTCCAGTACCAGGACCTCGTCCAGATACGGGTTGCCGATGACCATGTCCTTCGACTTGTCCTCCACCACCCAGGCTATATATGACTCCGGATATGCCTTCCTGAGCGCCTTCGCCACCGGCGTGGTCATTACGACGTCCCCGATGGAGCTGAGCTTAACGATCAATATTCGCTTGCAATCCAGAAGTTCAGATGGCATCTCAATCCTGTCTCGATTTCGGCGGGCTGCCGATCCTGCGAGTGACGAGCTCCCAAAAGCCCTGCTCGTCGTCCAGCTCCAGGCGTATATGAAGCGCCGCAATCGGCACTGCGAACCGGCGCCCGTGGAGCTTGACGGCGTCCTTCTCCGTGGCGACTACGAAGTCCACGGCGTTTTCCACAGCGCTCCGGCCGACGCGCTCGATATCCTCGTCGGAATACAGGTGGTGGTCCGGCAGACGTTCCCTGCCGGCGATCGCGGCTCCCGCCGCCGCCAGCGTCTCCTCGAATAAGGCGGGATTGGCGATCGCGGACAGCGCCAGCACCCTCTTCCCGCGAACGGCTTCCACCGGCAGCTCCGAGCCGTCCACCAGGGAAACCAGCGCACACGGCCCGAACCGGCCGAAGTAGACCGGCGCCGAGGGCAGATACCCGCGAATCTCCGCAAGCATATTTTCCCGCGAACCCGGATCGCAATCGCCGGCCGCTATTATGCAATCCGCACGCCTCAGCGCGGTCGGCGGTTCGCGGAGCCGGCCCGCAGGCAGAGTGCGTCCATTATCGAGCGGGTTAGCGATGCTGACCAGAACGATGTCAAGGTCCCGATGCAGCTTCCACACCTGAAACCCATCGTCGAGCAGCAGGAGATCGGCGCCCAGATCGCCGATCGCGGCGCGGCCGCTCCTGGCCCTGTCTTTGCAAACCAGCACCGGCGTCCCCGGCATGCTTCCCGCCAGCATCGCAGGTTCATCGCCAGCCAGGTCCGGCGTCAATCGGACATTTGCCTCATCGGAAACTACTCCAAATCGCCCGCCGAGCGAACCTCCATAGCCGTAGCTCAAAACCGCCGGACGCCAGCCGCGGCCCGCCATGCCCTTGCAAAGATACTGCACCGTCGGGGTTTTACCCGTGCCGCCGACGGTGATGTTCCCGACGCTGATTACCGGCTGGCTGAGGCGCTGCTTCTTCCTGAGGCCGATCTCGAAAGGCCAAAGGTACAGCCGAAGGACGGCCCCATAAGCCACCGACAGTAATACTAGCAGAAACCTGACGACACCGGCAATCGGGCCTCGCCGCTTGCCGTAGATGGTTGATTCCAGGTAGCCGACGACGACGGGGCTAGGTCTCACTCTCAGCCTCCGCTCGGGCGTCGAGCAGCTCGGCGATCAGGGCCGCGCATCGGGCGGACACGCCCCGGTTCTCCGAGACGAGTCGGCGGCAAGCGGCATCTATCTCCGACAGGCGTCCGGCATCCGACAGCAGAGCCTTTCCCCGCTCCGCCAGCTCGGCCGCATCCTTGACTTCAAAGCCGACGCCGGCCGAAATAGCCATCTGAGCCATATCGCGGGTCTTGAATATGTACGGGCCGAAGAGAACCGGCTTTCCCTGCAAAATGGGCTGGAACAGGCTGTGCCCTCCCTTCGCGATGAATGTGCCGCCCACGAATGCTATCTCCCCGACCGCGTACACCGCCGCCAGCTCGCCGAATGTATCCAAAACCAGCACATCGTAATCCGCCGGAACCGCGTCTCTCTTCAAGCGCCGGGCGCAGGCCAATCCCTGGGCTTCCACGAGCGCCTGAATCTCTTCGCCGCGTTCGATTTGCCGTGGGGCGATGATCAGGCGCAAATCCTCCGCACTCCTCCGCATATCCTGAAATGCCGCGAGGATCGGCTCTTCTTCGCCAGGATTGGCGCTGCCTGCCACGAATACACGCGCGCCATCCGGCAGTCCGAGGTCCACCCTCAGCGCCCTAACCGCATCATCAGGCAGTTGAGCGCCCTCCTGATCGAACTTGGTGTTGCCGAATACGCGTATGGACTCAAGGCGCGCGCCAAGCTCGCGAATACGCTCGGCATCCGCCTGCGTCTGCATGCAGCAGTGAGTGATGTTCGAGACGGCCCACGATAGCAGCCAGCGCCATCTCCTGCTCCGACGCAGGCTCCGGTCGGAGACGCGCCCGTTCACGAGGATGATCGGTATTCCCCTGTGCTTCGCCGCCGCCAGGAAGTTCGGCCACACCTCCGCCTCCAGTATTACGATGACATCCGGCCTCACGCGATTCAGCGCCCGGTTCACAAGTATTGGATAATCTAGTGGCAGATAGGCAACGGCATCCGCAGACTTGGCGGATTTTCGGGCGACGGCGCTGCCCGTTTGAGTGATTGTCGTGACCAGGATAACAGCGTCCGGCAGCAGCCGCCGGAGCTCATGCTGTATCGGCAGCGAGGCCACTACTTCGCCGACCGACACAGCATGAAGCCAAATGAGCTTTTTTCCGAGTGCACGGTCTGCAAGCCGCGGCAGAGCGCCCAGATTCTCACGCCAGGATTCGTTCGACTTCCTGGCAACGAAGATGCGCCACAGGTAATAGATGATGGCGCCTGGGAGCGAAATGAAGAGCAATAAATTGTAAATGAAACCTGCCAATCGGGTTAGCAACCTTCCTTGACCGCGAGCTGCGCCTGTCGCTGAAGATCGTCCAGCGCGGTCTTGATGACCTCCTCGGGAGGCCGCTCGGCGCCATGGTTGAGGTATATAGGTTCGCCGAACATGAGTGCGCACCTGGCGAAAGGCACCGGCAGCGCATAGCTGTCCCAGGACGGCATGAGTCTCCTGGGTCGAGCGCCCACGCCGATGGGAATGATCGGGCAGCGCGCGTGCCGAGCCAGAAAGACTATGCCCTCCTGAACCTCGTTGGGCGGCCCCTTCGGACCATCCGGCGTAATGGCGAGGATCCCACCCTCTTGCAGCTTCTTGACGGCGGACAGCGCGGCCTTGACGCCACCTCGCCCCGAAGAGCCCCTGATTATCCTGTACCCGAGCCTTCCGACTATGCGAGTCTGGATTTCGCCGTCTCTCGACAGCGAGGTTACGGCCCAGATGCCCATCCCGCGGCAGTAATGGACCGGCAGCAGCGTGCGCCCGTGCCAGACCGCCATGATAAATCCGCGCCCGGATTCGATAAGCTCCCGCACCCGCTCGTATCCGATCACGCGAAGGCGGCACGTGCAGCCGATGAGGTGAATCATGGCCCACGCCAGGAATGAGATCAGCCTATACTCCAGCTCTTGCCAAAACCTCTCCATTCGGGTATCACTCCGCTGCGCCGCCCCTGCTCTGGACGGCGTAGAGTTCCGCATACAGCCCACCCAGGGCGAGGAGCTCCTGATGCGTTCCCGACTCGACAATGCGGCCCTGCTTTATCACAAGAATTTTGTCCGCGTTGACTATGGTTGACAGGCGGTGCGCTATCACGAGCGTGGTCCTGTCGCGCATGAGCCGGTCGAGCGCCTCCTGCACGACCGCCTCCGAAGCCACGTCGAGGGAGGATGTTGCTTCGTCGAGGATCAGCAGCTTCGGGTTCTTAAGCAGCGCACGGGCAATCGCCACGCGCTGTCTCTCGCCGCCGGAAAGCCTTGTCCCGCGCTCGCCGACAAGCGTATCATAGCCCTCAGGCAATCCTTTGATGAAATCATGGGCGTTCGCGGCCTTTGCGGCCCCGACTATCTCCTCCTCCGTGGCATCCATCCGGCCATAGGCGATGTTCTCTCTGATGCTGGTGCTGAAGAGGATTGTCTCCTGCGGCACGATTGCAATCTGCCGGCGGAGCGAGTCCAGCACCACGCCCCTTACGTCAATCCCATCAACGAACACTCCGCCGCTCGTGACATCGTAGAATCTGGGGATGAGATTGGCAATCGTGGACTTGCCCGCGCCGCTAGGGCCCACCAGTGCGACCTGCTGGCCCGGTTCGACCGTGAAAGATATGCTCTCGATCACGCGCTTTCTGCCGTCATAGCAGAACGAGACGCTTTTGAACTCGACTTTGCCGTGAATAGGAGGCAGCGTGACGGCATCGGGGGCGTCGTATACCTCGGGCGCCTCATCGAGCACGTCGAATATCCTCTGCGCTCCGGCCATGGTCTGATGGTAGATGACGTTGAGCCGCCCTATTTCCTTTGCTGAGGCGGCTATTCTATCCAGAGCGACCAGGAAGGCCATCAGCGCGCCGACGGTGAAATCCGGGAATCTGGGGCTTCCGACCATGGAGCCGCCGTAGACAAGCACGAACACTACGCCGGTTACTCCGATGAGTTCCAGGGTGGGGGTCATAGCCGCACTGCGTTTCACGGCCCGCATGGCTGCGTTGTAGGTCCGCTGGTTTTCGTCCTCGAATCTGGAAGCCTCGTAGCCTTCCATGCTAAATGACTTCACGATGCGAACAGCCGAGAGCGTCTCCTGAACTATCGCTGCGATATCCGCGAGTTTGATCTGAAGAACCTCTGTGAGGCGCTTCATGCCCCGGCCGATTTTCAAGATCGCATAGGACATCAGCGGCAGGGCGACCATCGCGATCAGCGAGAGCTGCCAGTTCATGGTGACAATTTTGCAGGCGAGGACCATGATCGTCAAAGGCGCCGAAACGACCTGGATCACGTGGCTCGCCGAGCCTTGAATGAGGCCGATGTCATTCGTCATCCTCGACATCAAGTGGCCTACCTTCGTTCGCTCGAAGTAGCTGAGGGACAGCTTCTGCAGGTGGGAGTACAGATTGTTCCTGAGGCGCACGGCGATCTTGTTCGTCGCGGAAGATATGAAGTACGCCTGGCCGTATGAGAAGACCCATTTTGCCAGATGAATGCCGACGATCAGCGACGCCGTTATCCAGAGCAATCTAGTTTCGTGCTTCGTGGCAGCGTCAACCAGGTTCTGGATTAACTGTATGAACCAATACTGGATGCCGGCGATAGAAGCTGTGCATATGAGGCCGAAGGTGAACAGCCCCCAGTACTCGGCATAGTATCTCAGCAGGCATTTCTCGGTATTCCGCTTTCCTAAGTCCCTGGTTTTGGTCTCTTGTTTCTTCTGCATGATGTTTCTATGCGCTGCAAACGGTCGGGCTGATGCCTAGAAGCTCCAGTACTACTCCGGCAGTCTTTCCAGTAGCTCCCGGGCTGCCGAGAACGGCCTTCGCTTCCGCCAGGCCGCGCAGCATCTCCTTCCGCTCCGGAGTGTCCGCGATCAGCTTCAACATAAGCTCCGAAATCCGGCTGGGAGACGCGTCCTCGGCTATCAGCTCAGGGCAAATCTCCCTGTCCAGGATGATATTCGGCATCCCGATGAATTTCACATTCCTACACCGCAGCCTGAACTCCAGCGTGGTAAGGCGACTGCCCCGATAGATAATTACCATCGGGCACCCAAGTATCATCGCCTCGACAGTCGCCGTGCCCGATGTCACAACCGCCGCGCGGGAGTAGGCCAGCAAATCGTAGGTCATCCCCGACAGCAGTTTAATGCAGACGGGGGAGGTCGGCGCTGCAAATTGGTCTCTGCGCGCCTGGGCGCGCACGCGGTCGGCTATTAACAGGCGCGATTTCCTGCCGATGCCCGATTCAGCAGCGCCTTCTGCGTGGTAAGGCTCTGCCTTGATCCACGATATACGCGCCAGTTCCTCCGCAATCGCCTTCAAGCCTATCGAGGGCGCAACGGGAATGGCGAACTGTAGCTCCGGCATGGGTTCAGCCAGCCTCGCCGCGGCGAGCGCCAGCGCCGGCAGGTTATAGATTATCTCCTGGGTGCGGCTGCCGGGAAGCAGGACGACGATCGGTCGGCTGCCGTCGAGCCCGAAGCGCTTGCAAAACACATCTCGGGATAAGCCGGGCTTGACAACATCGAGCAGCGGGTGGCCGAAGAAGTCCGCCCGGAATCCGCGCTCGTTCAGCGCCTCCGCAGACCACGGGAACGGCGTGACCACGCGGTCGGGAATGCCTTTCAGCCGCTCGTAGGTCGCGTTTCTGTTCCACGAGCCCGGCGGGAAGTAGTACAGCACCTTGGTGTCGCCCTTGGGGATACTCCCGCCCAGCCTGACGTTGAACGCGCCGAAATCAATCAGTATAAGTACATTAGGAGGGTGCGTTTTCAGGTAAGATTGAAGCTTTCGGAGCTCGAACGACAGGCGGGGTACCAGCTTCAATGCTTCCGTTATCCCGATGGCGCCCCAGGAGGAGCTGTCGCAAAGAAGCGTGACGCCGGCCTCGCGCATGCGCCGGCCGCCGACTCCACAAATGTCGGCGCTCGGAAGCATCTGCTTCAACCTAGCGGCGAGACAGGCCCCGTGCAGGTCTCCCGATGCCTCGCCGGCGACGATTACCACGCTCGGCACACTCTCGGTCATCTATCTCCGGTGCTCGAGCTGTCTGCCAGCGAATCCGAATTTGATGTTCCGCACGAACTCGAGCAGATAATCGCGCTCCGGGCTGGGCTCAACTTCGCTTTCTATGGTCTCGATGGCCTGGGACAGATTCAGGTTCGAGCGGTACAGCAGCTTATACGCCTGCTTGAGCCCCGATCTGGTCTTCGGCGGGACTCCATTGCGCCGCAGCCCGATGACATTCAGGTCGTACACCTTAGTCGGACGCCCATCCGCCATCATAAACGGTGGTATATCCTGCACGACCTTGGAATAGCCGCCCACCATGGCGAGATACCCGATCCGCACGAACTGGTGCACGCCCACCATGCCGCCGAATACAGCCTTGTCCTCGATGATCACATGGCCGCTGATGCCCACCATGTTCGCCATCATGATGCCGTTGCCCAGGTTGCAGTTGTGGCCGATGTGGCAGTAGGCCATGAGCATGTTCTCGCTGCCCACTACGGTCACATTCTCCTCGCCGGTGGCGCGATGGATGGTCACGTACTCGCGAATGATATTGCGGTCACCGATGGTCAGGTAGCTGCGCTCGCTCTTGAACTTGCTGTCCTGAGGCCTGCCGCCCAGTATCGCGCCGGAGCATATGCGGCAATCGCTGCCTATCGTCGTCCACGGCTCGATTATCACGTGCGGCTCGATCACGGTGCCGTCGCCGATCGTCACGTTGGTGCCGATGATGCTGAACGCGCCGATTTGCACGCCGGCACCCAGCTCGGCGGCCGGATGCACTACCGCCGTCTCGTGGATGACCGCCTTCTCCGATCTACCAAGCTCTGCCTCATTTTGCAACGAGAGTTCGGCCGGACTCTGCAAGGACCTCATCTGGCTCCTCCACGGGTTTCCTATTTCTGCTAACCAGGGCGAATATGAATTCGCCCTCTGCGACGATATGCCTGCCCACCCGGCCGGTCGCCTTTACCTTACCTATTCCCCCTCGGTTCTTCAGCAACTCGACCTCGGTGATCAGGGCATCTCCGGGCATGACCGGCTTGCGGAAGCGCACCTTATCCATCCCGCCGAAGTATGCGAGCTTGCCTTCGTTGCCCGTCATGCTCAGCAGCAGAACGCCTCCTACCTG
>Ga0315291_10006133_pt1 | contig 14960 bp, 15 predicted proteins | sample YL17G12_20_MG_FD_203070 | JGI IMG/M metagenome (GOLD analysis project Ga0315291, IMG submission 203070) | Sediment microbial communities from Yellowstone Lake, YNP, Wyoming, USA - YL17G12_20 | ecosystem: Environmental > Aquatic > Freshwater > Lake > Sediment | place: USA: Wyoming | collected...
TCCCTACGAGGCGGGCGCGGCCTCGGATGTAGCACTACTAAGAGACGAGAACTAGTCGAAATTAAAGCGCTCACCCGTCATCGCGCGCACCGGGAACCAATTGCCGATCAGACGATATTTAAACGGTCGCATGCACGATGCCGGTCCTTGAGAAAGCATCTCTTCTTGTAGAGAAAGCAACGAACGCGTGCCGCAGCTCTTCCGGTCGCCTGCTGCTGCTTCAAGAGCGTCACAAGCGAACTTTTTTAACGTTCGGAGCAGACTACCCGTTCCGACGTTCTGACAGCCATCTTTGACAGGTGATCTCTTGTTCAGAATAAGAGTCGAGGATGACTTTGACGCTTCGCATATCATTCCCGGACACCCGGGCAAGTGCAAGAGCCTGCACGGCCACACGTATCGCGTTGAAGTGTTTGTAAAAGGCGACAAGCTTGACAAGAACGATATCTTAGAAGGAGCGGACTTCACCTTCCTGAAGAGGAATTTGGCTGATCTCATAGCAAAGTATGACCACAAGCACATGAACGACGTAATCACGGGAAACCCAACTGCAGAGAACATTGCGAAGACTATCTTCCATGAGCTAAGGGCCCTGGCCACAAACGGATTGGAAAAAGTCCGTGTTTGGGAATCCCTAAGGAGCTATGCTGAGTATTGGGAATGAAATCCGAAGTAGATCCGCGACAGGCAGCGGTTGAGGAGCATGTACGTGAAATTCTCAAGATACTCAAGGTTGATCTAAACGCCGAACAATTCCGAGACACGCCGACAAGAATCGCGAGAATGGCTTTCGAACTGCTCGCTGGAATGGACAAAAAGAACGAACCAAAGCTAACCTTATTCGAGAATACCGGTTACAGAGATATCCTGAGTCTGAAAGACATACCGTTCTATTCACTGTGCGCCCACCACTCGCTACCCATGTTCGGTCACGTCTCGATCGCCTACATTCCAGGCAAGAAGATAGTGGGCTTGTCAAAACTGCCACGCATAGTGGAGTTCTTCTCAGCACGACTACAGGTCCAAGAAGATTTCACAAAGGAATTGGCAGACTATTTAGAGAAGAAGCTTGGGGCACGAGGGGTATTCGTCATAGTGAAAGCTCGGCACCTGTGCATAGAGATGCGGGGCGCGAAGACTCATGACGTGGACACCATCTCCAGTGCGGTCCGAGGGATATTCGACACTCGCGCATCGACGAAGGCAGAAGCGCTAAGACTGATGACCGCTTGACCAGAGACAGCGCTGTAGTCCTACTGTCGGGCGGGTTGGATTCCGCCGTAGCTCTCTGGTGGGCCAAGAAGAAATGGAAGACCTACGCTCTGACATTCAAGTACGGGAAACTGAACTCGAATGAGGTCAGATCAGCGAAGAGACTCGCCGTGAGAGCACGAGTTCACCATCATTTTGTTGTTGATGTTGGCTTCCTTAAGCAAGTATCTGAATTGAGAAAAAGGCTCACGGGTCAAGGGATTGACCTGAAACGGGTTACTCCCACTTTCGTGCCTGGTCGAAATACAATCTTCTTGGGGATAGCGGCGCACTATGCGGAGATCTATGATGTGAGACACATTGTTACGGGCCATATTGGGCGTGATCCATTTCCCGATTCAAAGCCGGCTTACATTAGAGCAATGAACAATGCACTTTCTGAAGCTAGCTGGCTTCGGAAGAAACATGGCATCAGGATCACAACGCCCTTCGCGGGGTCAACGAAGGAAGACGTGGTCAGGCTTGCCCTCAAGCTAGACGTTCCTTTGGAATTGACGTGGAGCTGCCACAGGAATGGGAAGAGGCCTTGTGGAAAATGTCAGGGTTGTCTAGACAGATCCCGAGCCTTTAACATGCTTGGATTCGCTGCCAAGAAATGAATCGAGAGTGCACATTCAGTTCTATCTCATTACTGTGCCGCCGTCCACAACTATGATCTGCCCATTGACTGCTGAGGACAAGTCTGAAGCAAGGAACGCAATGACGTTCGCCACTTCCTCAGGCTCTATCAGCCTTTGAAGAGGCGATTCCACTTCGTACTCCGCTCTCTCCTTGCCTGAGAGGCCGTCCAGCCATCTGGTCCTAACGTTTCCGGGCGCCACGGCGTTAGCGCGAACATACGGCTTGTACTCTAATGCCATACTCTTCACCAATGCTCCGATGCCGGACTTTGCCACGGAAAACAGTCCTCCGCGGTCGTGTCCAGAGAACACGGGGGAAGAGCACATCAGAACAATCGAGCCCTTCTTCTGCTTCGCCATGTAGGGGACCACGGACTTGCACAAGTGGAACGTTCCCTTCAGGTCGTTATCGAGTACGGATGCCCACTCGTCTTCGGTAATGTCGATCATCTTTTTTTCCCAAATGTCAGTGGACCAGACGCCGTGTACTGCGATCAGGCAATCCATTCTGCCGAACCTTTCGTTGGATTCCGCGACGAACTTGCGAACATCATCTTGGTTCGTCACATCAACGCGCAGGCTAAGCGTTTCCGCTCCAAGGTCTTCACACTCTTTCGAGATGGTTCTTACTCTGTCGGCTCCGGAGTGATAGCCGAGGGCAAGCCTCGCACCCTCTCTTGCCATGAGTCTTGCCGTGGCGCCACCTATTCCGCCCGTAGCGCCCGTTATGACTGCAACCTTTCCCTCGAACAGCCTCATAGATGAATCAGCTCCAGTACTACCGACGTCAACTCCTAGTCTTTCGAAGCTAGGATATGATGTCTGCTACTTACACCCCCTGCCGCGTTTTCCGGATGCGTTCTGTTAATAGCCTGAACGCGTAGACATGGTAGTGTGCGAGTGGCTGTATTGTCCAAGGAAGAGGATTCCGATCTGAAGCGCCTCGCTGAGATGAAAGCATACCTGGAAAGGAAGATCTCGAAGTCCGAGCGCGAAACAGAACGACTGAAGTCGTTTCTTCAAGCTGTCGACTCGGTTCTCGCGGAGAAGAGTTTCAGACGCGTGAAGATCCCTGGAGAGGCTGAGGCTACTGCACCGGGAGCGCCTGAAGCAAAGGAAAGGCAGGCGGGTGAGGTTTGGCCGATAACCACGCCTGAAGGCGTTCATTTGGCAGATCTTCAGATCACCGAGTCTGAGCTTGAACTCCTTCCGGATCCGAGTATCAGATATGACGTTGCGTCTCCACCTCTGCGAGCCTTTCTCGTAGCACGTGTTCTGGATCCGATGCATGTGAAAGATGAAGAGTCAGCGAAAGCGGGTCAACTAAGTGCCGACAGGGTCTTGGCGTATGAAATGGCAGATGATGGTGGCGTCTTGAAGTCCTTGCGAGTACGGAACTACGGGGACCAAAGAAGGCTGACAGAACTAAGGAATGCTATCCGCTGGACTGTGCGCCGAATGTACGAGAAGACCCTTCAGACGCGGTGACCGCGCCTCATGAGAACTTGGCTCCGCTACCCTAGGTGATATCATCCTTTTTCATTTCTGAGAGTATCGTCATCGCCGGACATGGAATCGCACCCAGCCGAGTTAAACTGTTCCCTCTTTCAAAGGTGCGAGAATTGGGAGACTCCAAATGGGCGCAGACGTGGGAAATGACGACCACAGTGTACGGATTGTCGCTAGGTCTCTCCTTCGTCGCGTGGCGGATCGACAGGAGGGCTAACCGCAATCAATCCCTTGCGTTGTAGGTATTCCTCGGCCTTGCGAAGTGTCTCCTTTGCGTTCCTGTATGTGAGGCGCTCGAGGGCCTCGCGGTAGGGCAGCCACTCGTATCCGATATGTTCGCCGGATATCTCTACTTGTTCCTCTCCCAGGTTCTTGACTAGGTAGAATATCACTTCCTTTGACACGGTTCTCCCGCGTCTTCGGTAGAAGTAGTCGATTCGTTCTCTGAAATCGTTCAGGAACGTGTTGTTCTTGAGGCCTGTCTCCTCCAGAATTTCCCTCGTGACCGTTTCCTCCTCAGATTCTCCTTTCTCCACATGACCTTTCACAAAGTCCCAATGTCCGGCTTCGTAGTGGAGAAGAAGATACTCGGGGGCATTTCCGACCCTGAATATGACCGCCCCGCACGACTTCTCGTGTTCCATTTGAGCGTCGCATCCAGTCCGAGGCTATCCTCGTACCCTACGCCATGAGGTATCATTTGTGCTTTGAGCCCAAAGATTCCTGCCCAGATAGGAGCGCGGGGGTTCTCAGATGACTTTGATCAGCAGGAACGACACTATTGCCCCAGCCATCGGGCCTATTGTCCAGCCGGCTATCACTTGCTGAATTATGCGCTTGTTTGTAATTGCCATTCGCTTGGCTGAAGCAGCGCCGCTCATACCGCCGATAACGGCCTGCGATATGGAAACAGGCAGACCTAGTTGGGTGAAAAGGTGCACAGACATAGCTCCCCCGAACTGAGCGGATAGAGCGGTTGATGGGTTCAGGCCTACTAGATTGTCGGCCACGCTTCTCATGGTGCCCATGCTAAGGAAGAATATACCAACGATCGCTGCGGCTGAGAATACGAGCGACAGAACCAGACGATTTCCGATGCTTGGTGAGAATAGTCCCACAACTAGACCGAGCGTGTTCGCACCGAGCGTGTATGCCGCGTAGAACCCGGCGATCAGGGTGAGATTCGCGTAGATGCGATTCAGAGCAAGTACGTCTTTCGCCCTTCGGCCTAACCGCAGCATGGCACTCTCGATGATTGCTGACACAAGGAATCCGAGTGCAGGTGACAAGATCCATGATGCAACAACTGCTGCGGAATATGTGCCGCCGACTTCAACTCCGGTGGCAAGGGCAATGCCCCACGCAGCACCGACCAAGACCTGTGATAACGAAAGCGGGAGGCGGAACAATGTCACAATTGCCATCACGGACAGACCACTGACGAGAATCACCACGATGCCTGATGTCGGCAGTGTCGGGAGAATCTGTCCGCCGAGCACATTCGAGAGCTTGTATCCCTCCACGATTGTACCCATGAGTACGCCGGCTGATGCTATCAGCATCGCATCCGATAGTTTGATGATGCCGGCCCCAAAGCTCGCGCCGAGGCAGGTCGAGAAGTTGTTTCCTCCTAATACTGCGCTGAGCACCGTTGCCAAGGCTAGCATGGCATAGAGATAGATGTCTGCGACCAATAGATCACGACCTGGATCCTAGTCGATTACGTAGGGATCAGATCAGACTGATAAGATCAATCCGAACGAGGTCGCTGAGGATGTTTCGCAATCTCACTTATCTTTCCTCTCGCGTCGGGAGTTCGATTCAGTATTCCATGCTTCTCGCAATGGTACACTGGCTCGCCTACTTTCGCGTCTGACTCGCCGAGTGTTGTCATTTCACGTCCGCAGAGGGGGCATCGCATCTGGGGTCGGCCGAAGGCTCGATTTCATTTGACGATCATGTTCTCATTCGGCCGAACTCTCTCCTGCGTGCAAGCCTCATAGGTCTTTCTCTGAAAGAATAGTGCTTGCACTAGTGATGTAAATCATCGATGTTTCAGTTGCGTTTCTTCCGCGGCTTCGCAACAACGACCGCTATGGCCGCTACGACTCCGAACAATGCCAAGTACGGCGCGAAGATAGCGAATCTGTTGACGAGTTCCATGAAGCCGCCAACCGGCGCACCTACAAGCACGATAGGATCTATCCTTGCGCGGATTCTGAAGTTGCCAGCATAACCCCCACAGTAAGGGGTAGTCAATGTCTCCTTAGCTCAAAAAGCGAAAGTGTGGCTGGTTTCGGCAGTCACTGGAGGCGGCATCAGACAGTGACAGCATGTCAATGTGGTCTGACGATCTTCCCTACTCGGGCGAACTTGTTATCCATAGATCAGACAAGGCAAGACTGCCCCACTTGTGATTCAAACGATGTCCACGAAGACCTTCCCGGCATGTTGCGATGCTATACCTGCGGACATGTTTGGGAAGTCTATTGAGGGAATGTGACCAGAACCAGAGTAGACTGCGCCTAACGCTCGCGGGGTTGGAGTGTGGGCATGCGGTGGAAAATGGGGGGCTTGAGGTTGGATTTGAGATCGCTGAGGTGCCGCTTGAGGCTTCAACTATTTCTCCATTCTATCTGTCCATTTAGAAAAACGGGTCTTACTCATATCCGCTGGTTCAGAGCATAGCGCTGAGAACGGCCAAGACTCCTACGACGCCTGCTCCAAGAGCGAAAGCTATCAAACGCAGAAAATCTGCCTTTTCTGTGCTCATGTTCTCACTTCTGGTGTGGGGAGTCTTGAAGCAAACAGTTCGTGTCTTTCCCACATGGCCGTGCTGTGACCGTAGTCAGAAGAGTCGTGTTACATGTCCCGTTGCCTTACGATCAACGGATCTCTTTCACTGGGACTGACTGAGGTCTGACTATTCATCTAGTCATTTACGAGGCTGCGCAAAACGACTGGGCAAAGCGCTCAGCCGTCGACGGGTTCCTATGAACAGAAAAAGGGAATTACCTACGATACTGCTTTCACGACAATTGTTATGACGAGGTCGGAGCAGTTCTCGGCTGCGTCTGCGACTTCGTCGAGCTTGAAGATCGCCTCTTTGACCTGCAGGTAGGCAAGGGCATCGATATCTTGTCTATGTGCAGAAAGCTTCGAGATCAGGTCGGACTTGATCTTATCGGCGGCTTCCTCTATTTTCTCGACCTCAAGTGACTTGTTCACGGCAACTTCGGCGTTTGTTCGAAGAGACTCTACGGACTCGCCAAGAGTTGTAACGCATTTGTATACGCAGTCAACGAGTTGGCGAAGTGTCGAGTCTCCCTCCTGAAGGTACTCCAAGATCCTGCGCTCGATCGGAGCTTCGGCTATCGCCCGGGCGGCATCTTGAGAAGCGTCCGCGATATCGTCCATTTCCTCAATTAAGTCTAGAAAGTCCTCCCTCATGCCCGCGAAGAATGCGCCTTGCGCGATCTGTATGACTGCCTCTCGGTGAAGGTCATCCGCCATGCTCTCGAACCTGGAAACAATCTCCGCTTGGTCTCTGACTAGGGTCCAGTTCATTTGTTCGACTGCGCTGATCATGTTCTTCAATTCCTTGGCGCATCTTTGAACCATTTCGAGATGCTCGGCGATAAGGTCGAGAACCCTCTTCTCCCTCTTGCTGCCGAGCCGAAACGGCCCTCCAATAGACCAAAGCCGGAACATGCGTACCAAGACTAGTTCTCCCCCCGTAATGACGGGGAACCAGCTCACTCGCGCAACTGTATGCGAGACAAAGATAATGGGGTTTTCCAGGGGTGAGGCTTCTAAGAGGCGGGCTACACCCAGCCTCTCAGTTTCATTGCTTCGGCGACTCGCTGGACCGAAAGCATGTACGCAGCTATTCGCATGTTCACGTTTTGCTTCACATGCATGTCGTATACGTCGTTGAACGCCTTCGTCATGATCTTATCCAAGCGGTCGTGCACTTCGTCAACAGGCCAGTAGAGGCCGTACGTGTTCTGGACCCATTCGAAGTATGAGACGGTGACCCCCCCGGCGTTGCAGAGAAAGTCCGGAATGTGGAACACCTTGTTCTTGAACAGAATTTCATCTGCCTCAGGTGTCGTGGGGCCGTTTGCAGCTTCTGCAACTATCTTCGCCCTGATTTGAGATGCATTCTTAGTAGTAATGACGTTCTCGAGCGCTGCTGGAACTAGGATGTCGCATTGCTCTTCGAGAAGGCTCTCGTTTGTGATGGCTTTCGTTCCAGGGAACCCTACCACACTTCCTGTCTTCTGTTTGTGCTGAAGAACTGCGTTTGGATCAAGTCCTTTCTCGTTGATGATTCCTCCTTTCGAGTCGCTTACTGCGATGATTCGCGCTCCCATCTCATGCAAGATTATTGCCGCATATGATCCTGCATTTCCGTAGCCTTGAATTGCGACCGAGGCGCCCTTCAGTGGGAGATTCAGTCGCTTTGTGGCTTCGCGGATCGTATACGCTGCGCCGCGGGCTGTTGCATCTCCTCTTCCTTGTGAACCGCCTAGCGCTATTGGTTTCCCAGTGATCACGCCTGGGACGTTGTGTCCCCGGATCTTGGCGAACTCATCGACCATCCATGCCATTATTTGTGGGTCTGTGTAGACATCAGGTGCCGGGATATCCAGTTCCGGTCCTATCACAGCGCCGATAGCGTCTATGTACGCTCGGCTGAGCCTTTCCAGTTCGCCGCGTGACATCTCTTTTGGATTGCATATGACTCCCCCTTTGCTTCCACCAAGAGGTATGCCCACACAAGCTGTCTTCCAAGTCATCCAAGCTGCAAGCGCCTTGACCGTGTCAAGTGTCTCCTGCGGGTGGAACCGGATTCCTCCTTTATACGGCCCACGAGCATCATTGTACTGAACTCTGAACCCCTTGAATATCTTGACCTGCCCATTATCCATCCTGACGGGAAACGTGACTTCCAACACACGTTTAGGTTCCCTGAGTAGGCTGTGGACAGCGGGATCCAATTTCAGCAACTTTGCAGCCATATCCAATTGCTCTTGCGCAATCTTGAACGGATTCAGCTCCTCCGTCAAGTCTAATCAACACATTGCGCTGGAACCGGGAAGCTATTTTAAGTTAATCCGCTCTCGAGATCGGCGGACTAGGGCATTCCCCTAGATCAGGCCAGAAGTATGCAAAACACTTTCGCTATGTTCCAGTATAGCGATCAAGGGTCATTCTTTCGTCACCCGTTGACTTGCTTCTACCCTCGATATGATCCTGTATCCTCTTTAGCGCTGCCTCGTGCTTGCCGCTGGCAAGTCCGAGCATCTTCATCATTTGGATGCAGTTCTCTGGCGCATATCCACGAAAGTGGTTGTTGAAGACTCCGAAGCTCTGCTTTGTGTTGGTTCGCACTTCCTCAATTTTGGGCAGCCAGTCGGTGAGTTGGTCGCTGGTGTACCGGTAGTCGTACCAGAGGCCTTGACCTCTGCCGTGCCACCGAACGTATCCGGTATCTGAGGTGACGTGGACTTCCGGAGGCAATAATGGTTCGTCGACAATGCAGTACGCAGCATTGTATTTGCTCAAGATTGCCCATGTGCTCGATTCCAACCATGACGGATGCCTGAACTCGACCACGTAGTTGTACCTCCTCGGCAGCAAGGCGAGGAACTCTTCCAGAAGGTTATCATCACGCTTCAGCGACGGGGGCAATTGAACGAGCATGCATGCCAATTTGTCCTGCGAGAGTAGAGGGTCGAAAAGTTCGCAAAACGAATCAAGCTCCGCCTGTGCCTTTTCATCAAGTTTCAGGCGCAGCTCGTGAGTGAATTTCTTGTTCATCTTCGCGCTAAAAGCAAAGCCTCGAGGCGTATATCGCGTCATGCCGAGTATCGTTCCCTTGTCTGGGAACTTGTAGAAAGATGAATCGATCTCCGCACTGTCGAAGATCGCAGAATACTGTTGGAGCATGCTCTTGTCTGGGTCGTACAGTGGGCCAATCCATTCTTTGTACGACCAGCCCGCACATCCGAGCCGAATTGGCGCCTGCGTTCGCCTAGGGCCGCCCGACAATCCAAATGCCCCTTGAGTGTTCGTGTTGATTGTTGTCCGGCTTATTGCGGATTTCGGGCAACCCTTAAAGGATCTTAGCCGAAGCTTGTCTCGAGTCCACTGAGACTGGTAGACTGAAGTGAGATACGCGCAACTTGCTGAGGTCTTCGAGGCAATCGAAGCTACCTCAAAGAGGCTAGAAATGACAGAGCTCTTGGTCAAGCTGCTCAAGGAAACCCCGAAGGGTCTCGTGGACAAGGTCGTCTATCTGACTCAGGGAAAGCTGTATCCTGACTATATGGGCATCGAGCTTGGAATGGCAGAGAAGCTCGTTGAGAAGGCAATATCATTCGCGTCCGGTCGGCCAGAAGCTGAAGTTGAGTCCGCTTTCCATCGGACAGGAGACTTGGGTCTTGCAGCGCAAGAGGTGCTGAAGAAGCGATCACAGTCGACCCTCATGAAGAAGCAGCTCACCGTAGAGGCGGTGTATGGAACATTCGACAAGATCGCTCACGCAACCGGCGATCGCTCCGTCGACGCGAAGATCAAACTTCTGTCGAGTGTATTAATTGATGCAAGTCCCGGCGAAGCGAAATTCGTGACCCGAATGGCTCTGGGGAAACTGAGAGTCGGAATCGCCGACATGACCATTCTCGATGCGCTCGCGATCGCTTATGCTGGAGGGAAGGAGTTCCGGGAATCGTTTGAGAGAGCCTACAATCTGTCATCCGATTTGGGATACGTGGCAAAGATAGTGGCGACAAACGGAATAGGCGGAGTCAAGGACTTCAAGATATCAATCGGTCGTCCTGTAAGACCAATGCTCTGCGAACGTCTCTCCTCGACCCAGGAAATCCTCACGAAATTGGGAGGGAAGGGGTCGGCTGAATACAAGTACGATGGTCTACGGATCCAAGCGCACATCTCCAAAACTAGTGTTCAGTTGTTTTCGAGGCGATTGGAGAACATAACAAGCCAGTTCCCCGACGTGGCTGAGAGTCTGAGATCCGCAATCTTGGCGCAGCAAGCAATCCTTGAAGGAGAGTGTGTCGCAGTCGATGCAAACACCGGCGACATGTTACCGTTCCAAGTTGTGTCACAACGGAGAGGCCGAAAACACGAGATCGAGACAATGGCAGAGGAGGTTCCCGTGACTGTATTCCTGTTTGACGTCCTCTTTGATGACAGTCAGGATTTCACGCTGACGCCTTACCCGGAACGGAGAATTGAGCTTACCAAGATTGTCAAGGAGTCGGACCAAGTCCGCATTGCAGAACAGCTGACGACTGAGGACGCTGACGAGCTTGAACGGTACTTCGACAAAGCTGTCTCAATGGGGTGCGAAGGCTTGGTCGTCAAGAGCACTTGTACAGAATCCGTCTACCAGGCAGGTGCCCGCGGCTGGCTATGGATCAAATACAAGAGATCATACAAGGCGGAGGTGGCTGACACCTTCGACCTAGTTCCAGTCGGCGCGTTTCACGGTAGGGGAAAGAGAGCAGGAACCTACGGTGCATTGCTGATGGCCGTATACAATCCAGGGACCGACCAGTTCGAAACGATCTCCAAGCTCGGGAGCGGTTTCACGGACGTGGACCTTGACATACTGCTGAACGCACTCAGACAAGATGTAGTTCCACACAAGCATCCTAGAGTGAATTCAGAGATGGAAGCAGATGTGTGGTTCGCGCCTTCAAAGGTCCTTGAGGTTTCAGCAGACGAGATCACCCTCTCACCACTCCACACATGCGCATTGGGTTCCGTTAGGCGCGGCAGCGGATTGGCGCTCAGATTTCCAAGATTCACCGGCAAATACAGAGACGACAAGTCGCCGGAGGACGCCACAACCACCAAGGAAGCGCTTGAGATCTATCATAGACAGCTGAAGAAGATCGAAACTGAGTCGTAGTTAGGCTCGAACGCTAAGGCTAAATTCAGGAGGCTCTAACCCCGTCGCGGTCTACCTCGCTTGCGAATCACCGTTAAGTATTCGGTGCCTTTTCGTGAGGATGCAGGTGTTAGGGAGGAGACATACGAGATAGGTCAAGAATCGGTGACCGTTGCGAGAGTACTTGATCTCATTGTTGGCAGGCACTCGTCCATGAGCAAGTTCGTGGATAGCACCAGCGAGGAGGCGCAGAGACACCATCTCGTCGTCGCTGTCAACTCTAAACTCGCTAGGCTATCTGACGCGGTTCATGACGGAGACAGCATGAGTCTCCTGCTACCGGTAATCGGAGGTTACGAGGAATGATGGAGTCGATCGGAGGATACGCAGGAAGAATCCTCCATGTGGATCTGTCTAAGCGAAATCAACGTGTGGAGGCGCTCTCAGAAGGAGAAGCACGCGCGTATGTTGGCGGCAGCGGTTTGGCTGCAAAGCGTTTGTGGGAGATGACGGACGAAGAGACGGATCCACTTGGGACTGAAAATGTTCTGATCTTCATGACGGGACCGCTCACAGGGACAAAGGTTCCGCTATCAGGTCGTCATGAGGTCGTGGCCAAATCTCCGCTTACGGGAATCTACGGTGAATGTGATGTCGGAGGAAGATGGGGCACCGAACTGAAGAGAGCAGGCTTTGACGGAGTAGTCATCACAGGCAAGTCAGCTAAGCACACTTACCTTTGGGTCAACGAAAGCGGTGTCGAGTTTCGTGACGCAGAGCATCTGTGGGGACTCGACACGTACGAAGCAAGCGCAATCCTCAGAAAAGAGACGGATCAGAAGGCGATTGAAGCATGCATCGGCCAGGCGGGTGAGCGACTCGCACGGATCGCCGCAATAATGCACGATGGTAGAGACGGGAGAGCGGCAGGAAGGTGTGGCCTCGGAGCAGTCATGGGATCAAAGAACCTCAAGGCCATCGTAGCCAAGGGGAATAAAGAGGTTCCAGTAATCGACGAAAAACGTCTCTCGGAAATGACAAAGAAGCTCGCGCCGGAGATTCTGAAGAATACGAAACGCCTTGCCGCTTATGGCACGAGTCAAGTAGTGACGACGCTTGAGGAGCTAGGTGACTTGCCAGTAAGGAACTGGAAACAAGGACGCTGGCAGGAGGGGGCAGAGAAACTATCCGGCGTGACCATGGCGAATACGATCCTGAAAGCAAGGTACTTCTGCGGTGCTTGCATCGTCGGCTGCGGTCGAACTGTGGCGATCGATCATGGCGAGTACGCGGGCGTCGAGGGGGCAGGTCCCGAGTACGAGAGCATGGCATTGCTTGGCGCGAACACTCTCGTCGACGATTTGGAAGCTGTTGCCAAGGCGCACGAGCTCTGTAACAGATACGGATTAGATGTGATATCAACGGGGGCTGTCATCGGATTCGCTCTGGAAGCAGTCGAACTGGGGATCCTCAAGGGAGACCGCAACGAAGAGATCGATCTCACTTGGGGAAACGGCAAGCAGATCGTAGAGATGGTTGAGAAGATTGGCCGCCGAGAAGGCATGGGATACCTGCTCGGCGAAGGAGTGATGCGTGTCACAGCAAAGCTCGGAGGAGGCAGCGAGGCATTTGCGCTCCACGTGAAAGGGCTTGAGCCTCCAGGGCATGACGCGCGTGCCTACAATAGTCTCGCAGTCGGATATGCTACAGGTAACCGCGGGGCGTGCCACCTCCAGGGAATGTCTTACGCGTTTGAACGCTCCGCCACAATGCCAGAGATCGGAATAAATGAGATTCAAGACAGGTTCGGGGTCGTCAAGAAGGGAGAGTTGGTTGCGAAGACCCAGGATCTGATGTCACTCCTCGACTCCATCAAGCTCTGCAAGTTCATTCTCTACGGGGGCGCGAAGCTGACGCACATACTAGAATGGTTCAACGCTGTGACAGGCTGGGGAATTGGCCAGGCAGAGTTCCTGAGAGCAGGAGAAAGGATCTACAATCTGAAACGAATGTATGATGTCAGATGCGGCATCACGAGAAAGGACGACATAGTACCAGCTAGGATGCTTCGAGAGAAGCGCAGAGAGGGCGGGTCTGCAGAGAACCTGCCTCCATTTTCCGATATGCTTGACGAATACTACGCGTACCGCGGGTGGGATCAGAACGGTGTTCCGACCAAAGGAAAGTTAGATGAGCTAGGGCTAGCAGACGTGGCTTCGTAGCCTAGTCCGATCGACTAATATCACCTCGTTGCAGAGTCAGTGGACGGAAGTCCCGCTCTTTGTCGTCACCCAGAGTGATCCTGAGAGTCCCGTTCAGAATCTGGAGGCGTAGCCTATGAGTGCAACGAGGATTCCGGCTGAGGTGAAGCGCATCGCCGATGATATCCGTGATATGAAGATCAGAGGGGCCGGAGAACTTGCTCGGTCAGCAGTCCATGCTCTAATGATCGCCTGTCAGAGGTCATCAGCCAATAACTCTCAAGACTTCCTTGCTGACCTTAGGACAGCTGCGATAACGTTACTTGATACGAGACCGACCGCAGTCTCATTGCCGAATGGTATCCGCTATGTCATGCACAGAGTCAGTCAGGCGAGTCAACGTACTCAAGGTGTCGAAGAGCTTCGTTCGGCGGGCATGAAGGCAGCGGAGGAGTTCATCGCCAACTCAAACACAGCGATACAACGAATCGGCGAAATAGGCGCACGACGAATCCAAGACGGTGACGTGCTGCTAACTCACTGCAACAGCTCTGCAGCGATCTCCGTGATTAGAACTGCTTGGAAGATGGGAAAACGGATCCGCGTCTATGCGACCGAAACGCGACCACGATTTCAAGGCAGGCTAACCGCAGGCATTCTACTCGAACAGGGAATACCTGTGACGATGATTGTTGATGATGCAGCCAGGTACTTTATGAAAGATGTTGACAAAGTCGTTGTAGGGGCAGATGCTGTCACAGCCAACGGGGCCGTCGTCAACAAGATTGGCACCTCAATGATCGCCTTGGCTGCGAAGGAGTCCAATGTGAACACATTCGTTGCGGCCGAGACCTACAAGTTCAGCCCTGAAACGATGATCGGTGAAGCAGTCCCCATTGAGGAGCGAAGCACAGACGAGGTGATAAGCAAAGCCGAATTGCAGAAGCTGCCTGGTCTTGAAGTGAAGAATCCCTCATTTGACGTTACGCCCCCGGAGTACATTGACCTCATCATCACTGAGAGAGGAATCATACCTCCCCAAGGCGCAATTCTGATTCTACAGGAAGTTATGGGAGCTATTACGCTGGAAGAACTCGAAGAGTATCAGACCCTCACGCTTGCGGAAGTCGATTGAGATGCAGAAGTTCCAAGCAGGAGTAAGTCCGTATTCTAAGCGCTACTTGGAGCTGGGATACAAGCCAGATGAAAGCGAACTCCTAATCGCGTTTAGAGTAACCCCGCGTACAGGCACATCAATGGAAGAAGCTGCATCAGCTGTTGCTGCCGAGTCGTCGGTAGGAACATGGACTGAGGTGGAGCTCGGAAACGAGGAGAAGTACAACAAGTTCAAAGCGAGAGTCCATCGAATTGAAGGCGACATTGCCTACATCGCTTACCCGCTCATTCTCTTCGAGGAGAATAGCATACCCAACA
>Ga0315291_10006134_pt1 | contig 14959 bp, 3 predicted proteins | sample YL17G12_20_MG_FD_203070 | JGI IMG/M metagenome (GOLD analysis project Ga0315291, IMG submission 203070) | Sediment microbial communities from Yellowstone Lake, YNP, Wyoming, USA - YL17G12_20 | ecosystem: Environmental > Aquatic > Freshwater > Lake > Sediment | place: USA: Wyoming | collected...
CCACACACGGGCGATGCCGTAGAACGGAGGCAGCTCCAGACCTTGCCGGCCGAGCCCTCGGGTGTCCGTGTACTTCCTGATGCCCGCGTAGGTCTTGCCACCGTAGGTGACCGCCCCGTTGTACGGGGCGGGGTTGGTGAAAGGCGGATTGCCGTCCAGAGTCGTGAAACTCGTGTACGAGAACGCGCCGTTCGAGAAAGGGCAGTAGTTCTTCTGGACGTTGGGGAACGGCCCCGCACCAGAGACCATGTTGAGCAGGTAATTGATACCCTGGCTGAACGGCGCCTGGTCCTGCCAGAGGAGTGGGAAGTCGTACTCACCCCACCCGGGGATGAGGTGGCGGGGGAAGCTGACGTAGATGTTCTTGGTGGGGGCGGCGAGTTCCGTGGTGCCCGAGAAGAGCCCGAGAGGATCCGTCGTCGTCCACTTGGCCGTCAGACCGTCCCGCTTGAGCAGCGGCATCAGACCTTGGGCGTGATAGACATCGTAGCCCACCGTGAGATCGGCGCTGACGGGTCGGTCGAGGTTGAGGGTGTCGTTTGGTGGGCCCGACGTAGTGATGCTCAGAACGGTGAAGCGACCGTTCTGAATGCTATTGTTGGTCAGGACGACGGCATCCCCAACGACGACTCCAAGGGCCACGAAGTCCTTGGTCCCGTCCACGAGCTTCGAGGCGCTGGTGACAGCAGAAAGCAAACTCGTGATGAACGCCGCCGGACGAAGATTCGCAGCGGTGCCATCGAATGTGACCACTTTGTCCGGGAGGTCCACTCGACGAAGCGGCTGAAGCACAACGGTCTTGCTGCCCAGCTCCGCATAGCCCTCGGCCGTCACTGGAAGCCGATCGGCTAGAATCTCGTTCCGGTACTTCGACCAGAAGGGGAGCCCCTTGACGCGGGTGCTGAAGGAGTTTGTGGCAACGGTCTGCTGGTTGAGCAGAAGGTCCGCAGACGGGAAGAGAGCCGCCACCGAGTGCATGGAGTCGGGACGACGCGAAAGCCCACGGCCCGGCCCGTAGAGACAGTGTGCCGTGATGTAGATCCGTTGCGTGGTCGTCGGGAAGGTTCCCCCCAACGTGATGGTCAGGTCGTCATTCGGCCCCGGAAACAGCGGCGAGACTGAGTAGGTGGCCGCCCGGACGTGATCCGTCTCTCCGTCGATGCGAATCGTGAAGTAGATGGAGGAGGGGGCCCCCTCAAAGACCCACCGAACTTGATCAGCGTCACCTCCGGGGAGGCCCGCCTTGAGCTGAGCGACCGGGATAACGAGAACGTCTCCAGGTCCGAAGCTGCCACCCGCTGACACTTTGACCGTTTGGGTGACCGTCAGAGCCAGCGACCAGGACTCGTTGACCGCTACCGGGACTGCTGCCGAAGTGGGCGCAGCGATGAGTTCGAGCTTCTGGAGGCACGCCGCGTCCGAGAAGATCTGCCGGATGTTGTCGGGACCATCGAGCTTCGTGATGCCCGTGGCGGCCGTCCCGTTCGTGATCTTGTCCTGGTAGAAGACGAACGGTCCCTGGGGACCACCACCCGACCGCTTCCAGTTGGTCCTGAGCTGCCCACGGAGGAGTCGATCGAGGTTCTCGTCGAGAAGGGTCTGATGATCGAACCCTCCCGGATTGACGACATGGCGAAGGTCCAGGAGGTCCGTCAACGCCACCTGATCCGCGAACAAACCGTCCGGACGCCCAGCAACGATTTCGACGACGGTGCCCGCCTTGTGGGCCTCGGCCAGTGAGCCGTTCGACCCACGAGTGCCGGGCACGATGGTCATGACCCCACCGGTCGTGATCGACTGGTACTGGAGGAACTCGTCGCCGATCTTGATGATGACCGGGTTCAACGGGGTCAGAGGCAGGGGGATGTTCGAGGCCGACACCAGGGTCAGCGACGTAGCCGTCGCCGAGAGGTCCACCGCGAGGGTCGGGGTTGTGGAGAAGGTCGCGATACCCGTGCGGTCCACCGCCGTCGGGTTGCGGTTGAAGCCACCGTTGAGGTTCTGGCTCGGGTCACCCGTCCAGACGATGCTGTTGCGGCGGAAGACCGCTGCGATGGGGACGGCGTAGACGTAGCCGTCCACGGTCCCGAGCGTGTTGGGCGTTCCGTCACCAGCCCGCCAGAGGCCCGGGTCCCCGAGCACCTGCCGCATGTTTGCGAACGTGAAGCTCGTCGGGCTCGTCGCCGCCCCCTGACCCTTCACGGTCGCCGGGTCGAAGCCGTCCGGGTACCCCGTGAATCCCACGAGGCCCTTCACGACACGGATGCGGTACTGGAGCTGGACCCGCTGCGTCGTCTCGAAGCCGAGGGCAGGGTCCACGAGGTCATCCGAGAGGAAGCTGTAGCCACCTTCGACGTTCCCATAGCGGTAGACGGCCGAGATGCTCGGCTTGTTGAGCGTGGAGGGGTTCGGTGGGATCCGCGCCTGCCAGACCTCCAGGAACACGAAGTCGATGCGGAAGTCACCCGCGTTCGCCGGAGGCGGATCGAGGGTGATCTTGTTCCAGGTGTCGGTGTCGTCCGGCGAGCCCGGGGGTGTACCCGTCCTCGTACCCGTCACCGGCACGAGCCAGCCGTTCACGACCGCCCAGACGACCGCCTTCTGCTCCCCCGACCTCTGCTTGCCGTACTGGAACCAGTTCGACCAGATCGAGTTCGTCGTGAAGACCGCCGACGAGTTCGTGTCGTTACCGAACCACCCAGAGGGCGTTCCGCGAAGCACAGCCTTCCGGGTGTAGTTGACCCCAAGCTCCTGGAGCAGGTTCAACTCCGCGTCCATCGGAGGCTTGCCCTGCTGCCAAATGACCTCGACGTATTCCGTCCCGTCAGGGTCCAGTACGCGCGAAACACCGCTTCCAAGGTTGTGCGACATCAGCTTATCTTTCTGATCTGATTAGTAGATGACCGCCCAGCTTCCGACGCGCAGAAGACGGATCGGGAAGCCCGAGGTGTTCGTCAGCCTGATGATGAACTGCGTACCTTGCCCGATGAGCGGGATATTCAGGAGCCCCCCGTCCGTGGTCGGGTAGAAGTGGCCTCCGTTGTCGAAGCTCACCTCACAAGTGAAGTACGACGGGGTGCTCGGAAACTCAACATATCCCTGCTGGGTCCGGTCCGTGCTCGGATCCAGCACCCCAGCCTCGTACGTCTCCCAGGTGATGATGACCTGGGGCGGATTTGGACCGACCAAGCCAACCATCTGGGAGACGAAGCGTTGGCCCGCGAAGACGGTGATCTGGTTCCGTTCCCCGAAGCTGCCCCCGACGTTCGGGGCGGTCAGGTCCACGTCGCCGAGGTCCATCAAGTCGTCGAAGTGAATGTTGGCGTACCCCGCGTAGTACGCGAGCATTCCCAGGTGCTTCTTGGTGATGAGGTCACTGGCGTCGATCGGGTTCTGGACCGAGATGTAGTCCGGAACCCGGATGACCACGGTGCCCGTCATGTAAGCGGAAGGCCCTTCCAGTACGTCGATGATCTTCGTCGTCGTGAAGGGATTGGCGAACAAGTCCACGAAGTAGAGGGCGCTCATGGCTCAACCCCCCCTCCGGTTACGGAGTCTGTCTCTCATGTAGGAGGCTCCAGGTGGTGCCGTCCTACCATAGGGATGATGGCCGGCCGAAGTCACGTTCGAGTACTTCGGCAGGTTCACTTTCCCGGCCGGCGTCATGAACCGGTGGTTGTATTGCGGCTGCCGGGTGAGGCTGGCCTGTGCCAGCGGGCCTGCGAACGTCGTATCCCTCGGGGAGCCGAAGGTCTGGCCTGCTGCCTGCCAGATTGGACGACCCATGTTCGTCCACTTCTCCTCGATGTCCGTCGCACCGCCGCCGACGACCACATCCTCGATGCTGACGTTGTCCGCGTCCTCGATGCGAAGACCCGTTGCGTCCTGGCCCAATGTCCACAGGAAGACGTCCTCTCGGAAGGCCGTGACGCCGATGGACACCCCGGGGACGACAGAGGGGCAGTCCGCATTCGTGGCATCGACCCTGACTTGGCCGTACCCCGTTCCAGGCGCTCCAGGGCTGAGGAGTTCGATGATGGTCACAGCGGCCACGATGGTCAAAGGGAGCGCGATCACCAGCTTCATCCCAGGCTGGAAGGCTTGGGACAGGCCCGAGAACGTGATCACGTTCCCGACCCACGCTGTGATGAGGGCACCTCCGGAGGGGACGAAAAGCCCTTCGGTTCCACCACTGTCGTAGGTGTTGCCGCTACTGGTTGCCTGGTCGTACCAACCGACCGAAACCGACACGAGCCACCGACTCAGACGCGGGTTCCACTTGACCTTCACGCCAGAGATCCACGGCCACACGGTGCCCGCAATCTTGCCCGTGTAGGGCGGAACCTGGGCCACATCACCATACCCCGGGCCAGGGATCTTCCCTGGCAGATTGCCGAAGGCATAGGAGGCCACGAGGTCGTTTCGTGAATAGTTCGCGATGAGTGGGAGGGTGACCTCCTCCGAGAACCGCGAATTGAGCAGCTTGGCTTGCACCGAGGCGACCCCATCGCTCAGGCGTAGCGACGGAACAACAACCAGGAAGTGGGACCCATTCCAGGCGATGTCGCCAGCACCGTACGGGATCGAGGTGCCCGCATAGTTGAGCCAAACCTCTGGAGTTGCGGTCCGAACGTTGGGCTTGAAGCCGTACACGACGCTCGTGTTGTCGGCGTGCGTCACCAGGACGGCGAACTCATCGTCCACGTCGTTGTAAGCGACGCCGTGGAGGCGGTTGACGTTCGTCGTGGTAGCACCGGTCGCCCAGTTGGGGTTCGCGATGAGGGCCGAACGAGGGTTGATGCCTGCTCGCGTGGACTCCAGGGTGCCGCCGTTGTCGTAGTCCGAGATGCCACCGCTCCGGATCTCACCCCGAATCTGATGGTTCATCAACGTGTCGTGGTCGCCGGCTGCGAACTCTCCCTGAACCGTGAGCTGGTGCGTCTTCGGGTTGTAGTTGATGACGGGGTAGACGCCGTTGGACGTCGAGGAGTACACACCACCGAAGTTCACTGCGGAGACGACGAGCATGTCGCCGGGCTGGATGAGTGGCTGCTGGTAGCGGGTGATCACATAGGTCAATGCGGCGCCACCCACGAAGGCCCCGTACGGGATGATCTCCAGCGTAGTCGCTGAGGACACGTACTCCACGACATAACCGCCCGTATCGGGGAAGGTGGAGATGAAGAGGTAGTCCCCTGCACGAACCCCCAAGTTGAAGAAGTTCTTCGTCGCATCTGTCAGGGTAGTACCCAGCGTCGCGCCAGCAACGGATGTCGTGATGAATGGCGAAAGCTGGGTGCCGAACATCTGGATGACCGTGTACCGGGCCGCCCAGAAAGGTGACCCCGGAGCATAGGCACCCACCCAGACGGGGCAACCCAAGGCATGAGGCGAGAATGCTCCGAGAGGAAGCGTCGTGAACGGCCCGAGACTCCCTGGGTCGGCCGTTGGGTAATCGGTTCCTGTGACCAGGAACCGACCCGAAATCTGCTTGGTCTGGACGGGTCTCGCCAGACCGTCCTCCGGAACGACGGCGTAACAGACCGCGGCGTTGAGGTTGGGAGGTGCGGTAGAGGCGGTCGAGGTTGGCTGGACCACCTCGTAGAAGACCATGAAGCGACTGCCATCCCAGACGATCTTGGGGTTCTGGAAGGACCCGCTGTCGTTGTCCTGCTCGATGACGTACGTGGTCCCACCGCCGCTGAAGTTGACGCCCGTTCCGCCGTTCACGATGGCCGCTGTGGCCGAGTCCATGTTGAACAGGGTGACACCCAGCGTTGACCCGGCGGTGGCGAAGGGGTCGAGGTAGTCCGGTGACAACCCGGCACTCCAAACGACGGCGTAGACCTTCCCTGAGAAGGCCACGTCGCAGACAGCGAGCGTGTTTCTCGTGAGGGTGGAACCAGGAATGGCCGGACCCTTGGAGCCCGAACCATCCGAGATGTGAACCGAGGCCAAGGGGAACTGACCCACCGTCCCACCCGGGCCGAAGATCTCGTAGGGGTCCACCATCTCTGAGGTCTGGAGGTTCCCATCCTCGCTACCAGGGAGGTAGCTCATGCAGAGGAAGTAGCCGACCGCCGCGTTGGAGATGGCAGGAAGAACGAAAGTCCGGTTCGCACGCTCGATCCAGAAAATGGCGAACCGCTGCCCATCCCAGATGACCTTGGGACCGATTCCCGGAGCCGCGTACCGGATGATCGACGTCGCACTCGGGATCCACGTCGGGTACAACTCTTCCCAGGAGATGTCCGAACTCCATGCAGAGAGGTCGCCACGACCCAGAGTAGGCCCGTCCATGTAGAGGGGGTCTTGCCCAAGAGCGTTCGTGTAGACCGTCCCGATGTAGCTCGTGACCAAGTTCGCAGGGAGGAGGTAGTACAGCGAGAAGATGCGCGTCGTCGGGTAAACGAAGACGTTGCGAATCCCATCCGTGTCGAAGGACACGGCCGAAGCCACCGGAGCAAGATGCCGGGTGTAGACGTGGGAGTAGCTCCGAATCGCAAGTGCTTGCCCCGGAGTGGACTCGATCGTGAAATTCCGCAGCGTGACGTTGTAGGGACCGAAGGACTGGCGGAAGAACTCCACCTGGCCCGTCGTGCCGCCCCCGGTACCTTCCGAGAGGCGGTCCACGAACCCGTAGAGGTTCTCGCCCCAGGCCAGAGCCGCCATAGGGCTCTCCAGCAGAGCCCGCCGACTCATGCCCTTGGGGCGGCCAGGAGCGACTCCACGGAAGCCGATGTTGGCCTTGTAGCGGCTGCCAGGTTCGAGAGCGTCGGCGCTTTCTCCAGCCAGCTCCCCAGCCACCTGAGACGGGTAGTTGCCGCCGCGGGTCTGCGGCCGACGCATCAGCTCGACCTCGCGTGGGTCGGTCGATGTGTCAGAGGGTTGGTCAGCCCAGGTGATGAAGTCCGTCGAAGCGATGAGACGGCCATCCGCACCGATGCGGAAGCCTTGGTTCTTCACGCCGGCTGCATCCGGGGTGGAGTACATGAGTACCCACTCGACGTTCGCAAGAGGGACACCTCCCAGTGGATTCCCCGGGAGACTGGCCGTGTGCTCATCCGCGGCGTCGAGGATCGGGAACGAGAGACCCAGGCTCGGGAAGAAGATCTCCGCCCCGCTGGGGAACGTCCGCTTGAGGTGCCAGCCGAAGTTGGCGGTACCGGGCCCCTCTTGCCCGAAGTAGAAGAGTGCATCCGAGAGCCAGCAGTTGCCGCCGTTGGGCTGGTACATCCCCGTGAACGAGTGGATGCACTGCTTTGCTGGGCTGACCGCAACCCAATCCTGACCGGTCCATGACACGTCCGGGATACACGCCTGCATCCCCGTCGTCGTCCACCGATACGAGAAGTTGTGGGGGCTGATCTCCCGGACCTCGTTGACCGGGATGCGAAGCCCCGAGAACAAGGACATGTAGTTCGGCCGATGCGTGATCGGAGCCCGCGTCCCAAGACTCTTGAGCGAGACCTCCAGGTCTCGGGCCACACGACCATTGAGCTGTGGCTGCCCAATGGACAGAACTGGACCCGTTGAAAGCGGGCCGGGAAGCTGGGTGGAGGTTGTGGGGTAGATGAGGCGACCGTCGTCCCGCAGGATGACCGAGCACGTCGAGATGTGCTCTCGGTAAACCTCTGGGTCACCCATGAGAATGCCGCCAAATGTCGGCCCCGTGGCGATCTGCCCGTGATCGTAGTTCTGAGCGACCGGGTACGCGAACCCGCAATGCGAGTTGAAGCCCTGGAAGACGACGCACCAGCTCGCAGCACCCCTGGAAATACGGGCGTAGTCCGACTCACGCATCTCGATGTGGTAGTTCCCGAGGAACTCCCTTGGCTCGACAACCGCGACATCTCCGAGGAGGGATTCCACAGGAAGACCGGCGATGAGATGGGTACGAAGACCGCGGATCTTCGAGATGGGCGTGATGGCATAACCCACGCCTGGACCTTCGGCGAAGAACGGCGATCCACCCTCGTACTTGATGTGAAGATTGGGGTCACCACCCGCCGCCAGCGTGACAACCCCAGAGAGCCCTTGCTGGACGGTCGGGAAGGTCGGGCTGACCAGGATGTGGACCTTGGACCCAGGAACGATCCCGAGGGCATTCCAGTCCAAGACCGCCGGGTCTGTCAGCGAGGTGTCCGGGGGCGTGTTTGTGAGCGTCGCATTCAGCCCACGCCAGAGCGAGTGGCCGCGAATCGTCCAGACGGCCATGAAGCCGCCTTCCGCATCCGCAGCCACGTCCGTCGAGGATACGACTTCGTGGCCCGTGAGGCCCACTGCGGAAGTGGCGGCCAGAACCACCGTGCCGCCCTGGAAGTACTGCCTCGCCATGATCGAGGAGGTCGGAAATCCCGGAATGTCACGGTCGTAGGACCAGAAGGTCACGCAGGTCGTGTATGTCGAGGAGTTGGTCGTGAAGTTCTCGACCGCGATGCTCGGATGATCCGCGTACGGGAAGGGCGGGATCGGGTACTGCGTCGTCGAGTTGTAGAGAACTTCGTATCCCGAAGGGACCAGCGGGTTCGAGGTCGCGTGGAGAGAGAACCACCGCATCGCGATCTGACCACCCGTCAAACCACCGGGGCTGATCTCCTCAACCCACACGACGGCGTACTCGTTCGCGTGCTCTTGGTACGCGATGCGGGGATAGTGGCTGCCAGAGTGGTTCTGATGGTCGTACGGGGTCGTGTTCGACACGAACAAGGGGAACACGTTGTCCTTGACGTTGATGCCAAGGCCCGGGAACCGCGTCGAGCCGTCCTCCAGCACTTCGTTGAAGTAGATGGAGTTCGATGTGGCCTCGGCGTAGACGACGCCCCAGCAGCGACGCACGGGGTTCCACACCGTATCCATCCCTTCGACACGGATCGTACCGGTCAGGGGAAAGACGGTGGGTTCGATGTACGTCTTGTAGGTGAAGCTATCGTCCGGAATTGCAGAGGCGTCATAGACGCCCCAGGTCGTGTTCGGCCCGACCTTGAAAACCGCTTTGCCCCGTGCGGTTGCAGTCGTTCCATCCGAGTCGAAATTCCGGAAGATGACCCTCGTTCCGGGGCCCTCACCCTCGACCGTGGTGCCGGGAGGGATGACGAGTTCGTTCTGAAGGTAGTACCGACCCTTCTTGAGATGGACCGTCCCGTGGGGGGTCGCTGCAAGCAGCCGGTACAAGTCTCGGAGATTGGCGTGTGAGCGGATGCCGTAGACCGACCCCCCGTAGTTGGTGTCAGGGTTCAGGTTCGCGGCATAGTTCGCCGGACCCCCCGCGTCCGAGACCGTGAACTCCGTCTTGTCCGCCACGAACATCTCGGCGTCCGTGGACCCGAAGGCGGCCTCGAAGTCCGACCAGGCGCCCGCGAACCGCCACTTGTTCTCGCCCTGCCGGTACGAGAAGTACCTGGGACCCGGTGTACCAACGGTGACCTCGAAGGTCCCGATCTCGGTCGAACGGCGACGATACAGCTCGACGAAGGGCCGAGACGTGGCGGATGCGGCGTACCCCTCGGGGGTGTCGATGGCCTTGACGTAGCCGTCACTTCCCGAGATGGTTGAACCGATACGCCACCCGCCACTGATCATGCTGGGGTCGAAGTGAACCCGAGCTGCCGGAGCTGCCTGATAGCTCGTGCTTCGAGGCTGGTAGAGGCCCCGAGCGTTCCCCGCAGTCAGGGTCAAATCGATCGCCCAGAAGACGGCGTAGAGGTTCAGACGACCCGTGGTTGCCTCGACACCTCCAACGACCTTGATCTGACCGCCGATCTTTGGGGCGCATGAGAAGCGAACCGTGCCCGCCTTGTAGTCGAACGTCATCCGCTGGTCAGCAGCGGGGAACCCCGGGTCGATGGTCGGGTTCAGCGTCGTGATCGGGTTGTTGAGGTCCGGTCCGAGCCCTGTACCGTCGTCCGGGTAGAGGACGACTCGGTAGCCAAGCGTCAGAAGGCTGGCGCTCAACGTCTGCCGAGTTGCCGGGAAGCTGTAAATGTAGTCAGCCCGGTCCACCGAGGCGTCGAGACCCGCATTCGGTCGAATGACATCCCGGATGCGGTCGAGGTTGATCTGATCCGTGGTCGGTGAGAGGGTGGCGTGAAGGGCGCTCCCCGGGGTCACCATCAGGAACGTCTGCTCCTCGCCGACCGGCCCAGAACCGGGGACCGCGAAGAGCTGCGTCGCCAGAGGCCGAACGATGAGGTAGCTGAACTGGGAGGACGCTCCGAAAACGAGTGCTGGAATCCCGAGGTTTGGGTTCCAGATGTTCGAGACGGTCAGGGTGTTCGGAGCCACCACCGAGATGGTCGCGACCGTATTCTGGTTCTGGTCGAGGACGAAGCCGGGCACCTCCTTGATGAGCAAGAGGTCGCCGGGCAGGACGCCCAACGTCACGAAGTCCGTGACAAGGGTGTTGTCCTGCCAGGAAGCAGCCGCGGTCGCGAAGCCGCTCTCCAGAGAGTCGAAGATGAGGGTCGGGCCGTACCACCGGGCGTAATCCGATACGAGGCCACCCGTCATTGTAGACGAGAGGAGACCTGGACCCGGCTGTGGCAGTGGGGTGATCGGGTAGACGTCGTCGAGATTGACGGACGGTCCCGTGTAGAAGGGTTCGGCGTTGACGTCGCCCTTCCCCACGACTCCTTCCGGAGCCAAGGCCGAATCACCAACCGTGAGCGCCTTCCCACCTGACGTGAAATCGCCACGCCGGAGCTGCTCCAGCTCCAGCCGGGTGAGATTCGAGTACGTCTGCGTCGAGATGAAGGTGCCGGCCATCTGATTTCGTTCCTGTCTACGAGCAGCGATAAAAGCCCAAGCGATTCACCCCGTCACGGGGGGAGCCACTCGACTTCGTCCACACTCAGACCCGTTCCCGCTCCCTTCACGAAGCCGATGTCCATGAAGAGCGGAAATTCCCCGGCTCCGTTGTCACCTGTGAAGAACGACGTGTTGTAGCTGATGATGAGTTCCGGCCCGCTCACCAGTACACCGGTCTGACACCCTCGGAAGTCGAGAGCGAAGTTGAGATCGGGGTCACCGTATGCTCGCCCGAGGTCAAGGAACCCCGACGCACCAGGCACCTTGACGAAGAGGATCGCTCCTCCCGGGTGATCGGCGATGGGGTCACCCGTGAACGGAGCACCCGTGAACGCGGACAGGGCGAGGCCCCGAATACGGATTTTGCCCGTGTTTCGTGCGATGCCCGTGTTGTATGCTCGACGATGGAGACGAAGATGGGAAGCCACGTCCGCTGCCAACACGGCAGCGTAGTTGGGCCCTCCAAGGGGGTGGTATGCCGCCAGGGAGTAGTTCACCCGGGGGTAAACGAGCTGGTCCCCGATGACCTGAGCATCCCGAGAGCCCGCGACGATGGCGGCAGCGGAAAGATAGAGGTCAGCCGGGGCGGGCTCGATGGCGGCCGTGGGGATCGGGGCGAAAGCGGACAGGTAGCGGAACCGCTCGTCCCGGAAGGGCTCGAACGTCGCCGTAGATGATGTCCCCACCCCCGTCTGCGGCCACGAGTTGTAGAGGAAAAGGAGCGAGCTGGTCCCAGAAGCCGTGGTTTCCGGCCGATACACGTTGACGAGCACCCGCGCCCCACCCCCAGTCGGCGTGTGGGGGACAGAAATGCCCAAGTAGCTGAAGGCCGGGTCGAGATGCTGGACTTGGTCCGCGGGCAGTGGGGCTGCCGTGTTCGTGTAGGTGGCCCCTGCACCCGTCTGACGGAGTTGGTAGTACGCCAGCCCTTCCAGGGTGCCGCCAAAGTCTGTGAAATCGTACGAGACGGGGTTCCGGGCTGTGACGAAATCCGCTGGGAGGAGAGCCCCGCTCGGGGTCACACCGGGCAACCAGCCGTTGCCCACAAGGTTGTCCACACGCAGGTCCGTGCCGAACGACATCGGCGACCGGTAGTGCGCGACCCCTGAGAGTGAGATAGTCCCAACAGGGGACTCCACACAGGTCCACGAAAATACCGAGGGGACCGTCGCCGAGAGCGCGTCACGGAAGACGTACCGACGGTTGATGGACTGGATGCCAGCCGTATCGACGGGCACCGCGTCGTAGTCCGGGGGGTAGGCCGAGTAGACGTTCCCCACGAGGTAGTTGGCGGCCATCGCAGCCGGAGCAATGGTCGCATCCGAGTCCGCGTAGGTCTCCTTCCAGTGGACGATCAGGTAAGAGCCGTGAGCCCCCGCTCCGTAGGCCACCTGGAAGAGCGAGAACGTCGCGAGCTGGTAGGAGAAAAAGTTCACATCGTACGCCACGTATGCGCCCCCAAAGGGCGTGTAATCCTTCAGGTAGGGCAGTCGGAACGTCAACGAAGTCTTGTCGAGGCCGACGTTCGCGGCCACGTAGTTGAGCTGAAGCCCTTCTCGAAGGGTTTCATCGAAGTTGGCTGAAGGGCAGGTCAACGCAACGGGCTTGTTGGCGGTCGATCCCAACCAAAGGGCCGAGTAAAGGGTGGTCGTCCCCGCGTTCAGGAAGTCCCCGTCCGTTGAGAAGTAGACGGCGAGAACTCCGCGATCGGCCGGGTAAAGCGTGCCGGTGGTGGGCACCACCGCCGCCGGGTTTGTGGTGATGAAGTGCGAGAAGACCGCGTTGGTGCCGTTCGTGTAGGCCCCACGCGAACCCCCCAATCCCCATGCAGGGATACCGAAGTTCGGGACGGCCAAGTTGTCGAAGCCCAGCTTGTCGGGCCGAATGGGAAACAAGTCCTTCGCTTGGTTGATGAAGTCGAGGACCGACTCGCCATCGACCGGCCCGCCCACGCTGGAGAGAACAGGGATGGTTCCACCCGGGGGATAGAACGGGTTGACTCCGATGGCCGAAGCCATGTGGGCGTCCACAGCGTCCGTGATGTGCGCCAGAAGGGCTGCCGAGCTGCCTCCGCCCCCACCAAGGAAGAGGAAGGCGCTGGCCGTGACCGTGCCTGCCGGGAGCTTCCCCGGACCCGGGCTGACTGCTGCGAGAGGAGTTTTGGGAGACGGCATCACACACCCTTGTTCAGAAGGCGACCCTTCAGGTGGAAGACTGAAGCGGTCGTGGTATCGGTGATGAGGGGCTCGAAGAACACGCCGTTGAGCGCATCGAAGAACGCCTCCCGAACGAGGAGGACCAGGACGAGCTGACCCGTCTGCCCCACCGACGAATCCTCCGTGAGTTCAGCAATCATCGGTACGATGTTCCGGTGCCGTTTCGGGTCCGACAGCTCTTGGCTGAAAGCATTCGGGGTGTAGTAGGTGCCGAGGCCACCCATGAGGTCGTTGAAGTAGCTTCGACCTTCAGGGTCCGTAGCTCCCAAGCCTCGGACGAAACCGACCTCTTCGGGGGCGGGTGTGTAGCCGATGAAGGTCGGGAGCTTGAGCAGCCCGTTGGACGAAGAGAAGTTCGTCACGGAAAGTTGAGCCGAGCCTGCCAGCTCGTGATCCCCATCAAAGGTGCCGACCGACGTGGGATAGATGCCCCCCATCTGCACGTACCCCGACGGGAACGGGTACGCCTCATCCTGTGAGCCGGAGCCCACCGAGAGGCAGAAGACATCTGTGGAGATGCACCTGGGGATGACCCGGATGGCGGTCTGGAGGGTGTTCGACCGAAGAGCCTGGGGGGCTCGGGCCTCGTAGTAGATGGAGAGCTGCTCGTTGTTCTGGGGCAGCGGTCGAATCGCCGTGTACGTCACCTGAAGAGTGTCCGTCGGCACCGTGTAGTCCAACGGGTTCGTGAACGTGATCGTGCGGCCATCGGCGCTGATGCCCACGCTACCGATGATGGGGGCTGCGTTCTTGAGCACCGTGACGATCGAGCTGGCCCGCTCCGTGAGCACGAACGAAGGCCAACCGGGAGGAGTGAAGCCGGGGTCCGAGTTCGATTCGAGCACCGGTGTCGTGATGTTCACCGTCTCGTACTGGAGCAGGACTTCCCGGTGTGGGAAATCGAACGTGTTCGAGGGTGCGAGGGCCGAGTAGCTCACCGGGGCGATGGCCGGAAGCTGCGCTGGGTTGTTGATGCTGACGGATCCGGCGAACGTGTCCGTCGGCGTCATGGTGAGGCCCTCTCCACGAGGGTAGACCACCAAGACCGTCACGTAGAGATCCTCGAAGGTCAGCCCAGTGCCAAAGAGGTTGCCGATGGTGAGGGTCAGAGGCCCGATCGGTAGCACGTTGTAACCGGTGATCATCGAGATGTTGGCCCGTAGGGTCTTCTGCCCTGCCGTGCCGATGAACCACGCATCCGTAACGTCCGCGAACATCACGGCGGCCGAGTTGTAGGCAGCCCAGTTGAATGGGGCGTACGGAGGGATCTCCATCGCTGAAGGTTGGATAGTCACCACCGACCCGGTGACCCAACCGGGTCCACCGGGAGCCGGGATCCGCACCACCACCGTTTCACAGATGGCACGGTCGGAGAAGAAACGACGGGTCGCATCGAACTGCCCGATGAGTTCCCCACCCGCTGCATCTCCTGTGTTCGGTGCGACACCACCGTTTGCGGTCGAGATGCCGATCTCGTTGGTGACGAGGATGGTATGCCCATCGCTCCCGCCGCCCATGATCGGAGCCCCGTTCATCCACTCGGTCTGGATCTTGTTGTCGAGCAGGGCGTTGAAGTTCTTGGCCAACACCTCGCTGAAGTCCCATCCGTTGGGGGTCACCCCGAGACGGAGGTCTGCTACGTCTCGGGCCACCACGATGTCCTCGAAGAGGCCGTCCGGCCGGTCGCTCGGACCAGGGCTCGCTACGCCGCCGTTCTGATTCGTCGTGCGGGCGTACGCCGTGGTGTTGCGACGGAAGATGGTCGAGAGCGGGATGGCGTACATGAAGCCGTCCACGGTCCCGAGGGTGTTCGTCGGGATGCCGTCTCCAGCCACCCAGAGGCCGCTGTCGTTGGCGGACTTCACGTAGTTGAAGAGCGTGCCGGTCCCATCCGGAGTCGCCGCATTCGGGGGCACGCTGTTGGCCACGACCGTCGG
>Ga0315291_10006135_pt1 | contig 14958 bp, 19 predicted proteins | sample YL17G12_20_MG_FD_203070 | JGI IMG/M metagenome (GOLD analysis project Ga0315291, IMG submission 203070) | Sediment microbial communities from Yellowstone Lake, YNP, Wyoming, USA - YL17G12_20 | ecosystem: Environmental > Aquatic > Freshwater > Lake > Sediment | place: USA: Wyoming | collected...
TCCATCTCCGGAACCCGGAATTTCACCTGAAATTGAGCTTCTCATCGAAAGACTAGCGATGGACACACTTGAGCAGGGGAGCTTGACAGGAATGACAATTGGCATACGACATGGGGATCAAATGCCTTTTATTGCAGGTTATGGTTATGCTAACAAGGAAGCTCAAATACCGGCAGGGTCTGACACTGTATATATGCTTGGCTCAGTCACCAAGCAGTTTACCGCAGCTGTTATCATGTATCTTATGGAGCAAGGTGCTTTAGGATTGGATGATCCCATATCACAATATCTACCCGACCTCCCCCAAAGGTGGGAAATTGTAACTATTCGTCAACTTTTAACCCATACTGGAGGTATCCCTAATTATTCCACTGATTCTATGGGCTTCGACATTACGCAGTTTTATACCCCCGAGGAGTTGATGGTCAAGTTCACTAAGTGGAATTTGTTGGACTTTGAACCAGGGACGAGATGGGAATATAGCAACCGAGGCTATTTTTTGTTGGGGATGATAATCAAACAAATCACCGGGCTCGAATATAGCGAATACCTCCACCGGCATATCCTTGAGCCATTGGGATTAGAGCATACAAACTCATGCCTCAAACTCACCCAGAACCTGGCGCAGGGATACCGGATCAATGCATTTGGAACTGCGCCTGAGGTAGCTCTTCCTGTGAATCCAAGTGTTGCATACGGAGCGGGTGATCTTTGTAGCACAGCGGGAGATTTGTTGGAATGGCAGGGGGCTTTGGCAACCGGGCGTGTGGTTAGTGAAGCATCCTATCAAAAGATGATATCTCCTATAGAACTTCCAGATGGCACTCAGACGGGTTATGGTTTTGGTTTAGAAATAGCAGAAAAGAACGGACGAATGGTGATTTCTCATGCAGGTGGAATACCTTCTGGATTTATAACACTCCTGGCCAACTACCCCGATGAAAATTATGGAATTGTATTATTAACCAATACCATGACAGCTGCATACAATCCTCTCATTTCTCTTGAGACATCGATAACCACAAAACTATTGGAAACACCTTAGGCATAGGTATTCAGGGATGAAATTCAGGTTTATTTTGCTTAAGTAATAAATGGAATTTACTTCATTGCATTATCTGTCTTAGTCATATATTTTAGCAAATCGTTTTAGAAACTATTAGCAAAATCTTCCACACTGAATTGGGAAATATTTGCTTTGCAAAAAAAGGTTTCAGGTAGGATAATGGAGATCACCTGGATCAACGAAGCATGACCTAGCGTAACGTTGTTAAATTATGGAGATATATGACGAATGACACGTGACATCCCAATCACTCTTTGGTTTAATATATCGTCCTCGCTGAAATTCCTTGAGAAGATATCTGCTTAACACATGCGATCAAATAATAAAAGGGTGATTTGACTGTTTCTGAGAACCGCAGAGGAGGTATGAATGGCACAATCAGCAACGCATATCAAGCGAATCGCCATCTGCACCGGAGGGGGTGATGCCCCTGGGTTGAATGCGGTCATCCGGGCAGCGGTTCTATCAGCCATTAACCTGGACTGGGATGTGTATGGCATCCGCGATGGTTTCAATGGGCTTCTCATGCCTGAACAGTTTATCGAAGGTGGATTGATCCGCCTGACACGCGAAAAAGTGCGAGGCATCACTCATCTTGGGGGAACAATCATTGGTACCACCAACCGCGGCAACCCACTCAAGTTCCCAATCCAAGGACCGGATGATACGGTGATCGAAGTCGACCGCTCGGATGAGCTGCTGCGCGCCTTTAAGCTGCATCAGATCGATGCACTCATCTCGGTGGGCGGGGACGGATCGATGGCGATTGCCAACGAGCTGGCGAAGAAAGGTTTGTGGGTGGTGGGAGTACCGAAGACAATCGACAATGACCTGGATAAAACAGTCATCACATTTGGTTTTGACACGGCAGCTGCTTTCACTGTGGAATGCCTTGACCGGCTACATACCACTGCAGCTTCCCATAACCGCATCATCGTAATGGAGGTCATGGGGCGTTATGCTGGCTGGATTGCACTGGAAAGCGGGCTGGCGGGATCGGCGGACGTGATCCTGATCCCGGAAATACCATATGACTTGACGAAGGTAGCTGAGAAGATCCATGACCGGGAAGAACGGGGAAGCCTGTTTTCCATTGTGGTTGTAGCCGAGGGAGCAAAACCGAAGGGAGGAAGTATTTCGATAATCAGCCGGGAATCAGGACGGGCTGAACGGTTGGGTGGGTGTGGTGAAAAAGTGGCGGAGGAATTACAGGAACTTACGGGCAAGGAGACCCGCCTGGTGGTGTTGGGGCACTTACTGCGAGGTGGGTCGCCCACTGGTTTCGACCGCTTGATCGCCCAGCGGTTTGGTGCGGCAGCGGTTCGTGCGATTGCAGAAGGTCAGCGAGGCATCATGGTAGCCCTCGACCCACCGACGGTAAAATACGTCCCGCTGGAAGCTGCTACCAAACGCATGAAAACAGTGCCGTTAAATTCAGATATCATGCTGACGGCACGTGATATGGGCATCTGTTTTGGGGATTGAGAGTATCTGTTCCACGATCAAAATAATGAATTAACCTGGTCTACGGTTAATTGATGCATTGTTTCGACCACAATATCCGCCCTGGTTAGTGCCTCGGGCGGATTTGTGGTTGTCACAGCAATGCAGCGCATATGTGCACGGAGAGCAGCTTCTATCCCGGGGATGGAATCCTCGATAACCAGGCAATCTTGAGGGGACTCAACAAGCTGGCTGGCAGCCAGGAGGAAAACTGCCGGGTCGGGTTTACCGGGCAGGTCACCAGGTGTGACGAGGGCATCAAAGTACTTGCGGATGCCCAGCTCATCCACCAGGGTCTCCACATTTTCTGGTGGGGCGGAGGAGGCGACGGCCTGCTTACAGCCCCATGCCTGAAAACGCCTCAACCAATCCGTCACACCAGGCAAGGGGGAGAGATGACCAGGAAGGGCGAGCCTGAAAGCCAGCTCTTTTTGAGCTGCAATCTGCTCGATCCATTGAGGTTCCAAAGGTTTACCTGCCAGGTAGGGAAGCAGATCGTGATTCTTTAGACCGTAGATAAGGTGAAATTTCTGCTTGTCGAAGGGTATGCCCTGTTCGTTAAGAACTTTTTCCCAGGTTGCGAAGTGCAAAGGACTGGTATCTGCAAGCACACCATCCATGTCCCATAATATGGCTTTAGGAAAAGGCATGGGCACGATTGTACCATCTGGAATGTCAATTTAGCTACACCTTTCCAGTTCCATAAGTCGGTCATCCCAGGGAATCCAATTCAATAAGAATGGGATTGAAAGATCCAGGTGATAGAAATAAATCTCCCAATACTCAGGAAATCTTAGCTATGTCTTTGCAATCGCTGGTAGATTATGATTGGAAAGGAGGATAAGCCATGGAACCTTTGGTGAATGCAAAGGATTTGGAGCTCTTCTGGGTGCAGCCGAGGGCAACAAGACGTAATTTCATCCTGCGGTCGGGGAAAAGGATATTTGGTCAGCTTGATTTCCGATCAGCATTCGACTCCCTGGCTGATGCTATTTCTGCCAATGAGGCATGGACATTCAAACGTGTAGGCTTTTTTTCACCACATGTAACCGTGGGCCGGACAGGTTCAAAGATTGATCTTGCTTCCTGCCACCCAAATTGGACTGGAACAGAGAGTAAGCTCCAATTTTCCAGCGGAGAGGTTTATCTTTGGAAGGTGGCGAACTTTTGGGCAACCAGGTACAGCTTAAGTAATGGAGATGGGATTGAATTAGTCACCTATCGATCTGGCTCGGACGAGAAGAAAATTAACAATCTGTTCAAAAACCAAGCGCAAGCGCACATCGCCTTAGAGGCGTGGCAAGTGATTGAGCTGCCTCTAATTGTGATGCTGGGTTGGTACCTGGTGCTCATGCATCAAGACGATTCAGCAGGTGTGGCAGTAATGGGCGCGATAGGGTGATGTTGGTTTCTAGCTTTTACCGAAGGACGAAATACCGGGAATAGGGGGCAATTCATTTTCAGGAAGGTTGTCATATCGTTCAGGTGATACCCTGCCTTGAATACCACCTTCCATTGACCTATAATATATTCAGAAAATTGAATATGCTAATGCTCATAATTACTTGAATTAAGAATTTAAATTAATCCCATGACAACTTTTACTCCTCCGTCAAATATATTCAAGGCTTTGATGCACCCCTCACGACTCACCATCCTGGAAATCCTACGCGATGGAGAGCAATGCGTCTGTCACCTGGAGGCTGTTTTGGGATGCCGCCAGGCATATATCTCTCAGCATTTAATGGTGCTGCGCGAAGCTGGGCTTGTGGAGGATCGCCGTGATGGAGCACGCATATACTACCGGGTGATCAAGCCGGAGGTTTTTGATCTGGTGGAGGCTGCAACGCGGTTGAGTGGAGTGGGAGCGCTTCAAGTGAGCTATTCCAAGGTGAAAGATTGCCCCTGTCCGAAGTGCAATCCATCATCGGATGGAATTGGCACAAAGGGTGAAATGATTGGAGAAGATTAGGACAACCCCATGATGGATTTCCTTGAATTTGCAATTGATAAATTTACATTTCGAACTGCAACCGACCGCTTCTACAGTGATGAAGGCGTGTGGGCTAAACCGGAAAATACTCACGTTCGAATAGGGATTTCTGACTACCTGCAGCAACGCAATGGAGATGTGGCTTTTGCAGAGATCAAGCCGGTTGGAATTGCTGTTGCTTTCGGTGATGAACTTGCGGTGATTGAGACCATCAAGGTGAATATAAGTCTGATGTCGCCGGTTACAGGCAAGGTGATTGAGGTCAATCCAACGATGGAAACTTCACCGGAAGCTATCAATCAAGACCCTTATGGGGCTGGCTGGCTGGTGGTGATCGAAGCTGCAGAATGGGCAACCAACCTGAAGCATTTATTGGATCCGCAAGCTTATTTCGCCAAAATAAAGCTGGAGGCTGATCAGGAGGTCAATAAAGAATGACCGACGTCGATCATACATTCAAGGTCATTATCGTCCCTTGCAGCGGTATTGGCAAAACCTATGGCACTGTCAGCCGCGAAGCCGCGTATAACGTGACGGAAGATTTACGACCTAAAGATACCCGTTTGGTGGCGCTCTCCAAGCTGGTCTTGGGAGATGAAGAGGCACGTTCCGTAGTGGAAGGTAATCCTGCCATCACCATTGATGGCTGCAAGCTAGCGTGTGCCACAAAAATGGTGCAGGAAAGTGGCGGGAGGATCGCACACGATTATGCCGTTTTGGATGTATACCGCCGGTATAAGCAATTCAAACCACAAGGGATTGCTGAGCTGAATGAGGGTGGGGCACAGTTGGCTCAGGCACTGGCAAATGAGATCACACAGGTGGTGGATGAGCTAATCTCCGGTAGGGGAGGTGAAGACAATGGTTGACCTGCCGAAGAAGAAGGTAGGGATTGTAGCCTGCTCGGGAGAGGAATTAGCTGAAGGCACAGTCACGCGCCTGGCAGCACTGCGCGTGTTGGAACAGTTGCGCCCAAGGGATACGGTGACCATCTGCCTGCCGCTCTTTTTAGCGGGTGGTGAGGGTGACCGGGCTTTTGCCAAGTTCTACCCGACGATCTCGGTGGATGGGTGTGAGCTTCACTGTGCAGAAAGGGCGACCGCCAAATATTCTAATAAACCAGCAGCAAGCATCATGGTGCGGGATTTGATCCAGGAAAATAAGCTCGACCTACCGCAAGGGAAACGCCGCCTGAATACCGCTGGACTACAGGCAGTGGACCTCACTGCAGATAAGATTGCAAACACGGTCGATGAGCTGTTAGGAAAACAATGGAACCGCAAGTTGGGTGAGCTCATCCAACTTGAGACAATCGATGAGCCACGAACGGAAACAGATCAGGAATCGGTCATCGCCACCTGCGCGTGTGGGTCTGGAATACCTATCCAAAATGTGATCATCGCGGGAAAGGAAGTTACGCTGGTCGGTTTACCCCTGATATTCCAGCAATTTATGGAAGCTGGAAAAACTCCCACCGAGGAAAATGTGAGGGAGCTGATGGATACCATCAAAATATACAATCCCATATCCACTGAAGAAGAATTAGCTTACAGGGACGGTATACGAAAAGCATATATGAATTATTGGTTCAGGGAAAAAGACAGATGAGCCAAACCTCTTTATACCATACATTCGTTACATGGAAAGGTGATCACTTAGGACGGATTGCGATGGGCAACGGTCCCGAGATGGATTTTTCTGCACCACCCGATTCAAGGGGACTAGCCGGTATGCTCACCCCTGAAGATGCCTTCGTGGCAGCAGTGAATACTTGCATCATGATGATGTTCCTGTGGTCATGTGAGCGATTAAAACTAAAGCTGCTTTCATATGAATGCCGGGCTGAAGGCACAAAAATGATCGAGCTGGATCACACTGAAGTATTCACCCAAATTCGACTTTTCCCTGAAATCCACGTGATGGCTGGAGACGAGACACCCGCGAACATCGAAGCCCGAATTCAAAGGGCGTTGAAATCAGCGCAAAAGTATAGTCTCGTTGCAAATTCGATCAAGTCTGAGGTTAGGATTGACCCAATTATTGAGGTAGTTGGAAGTTCCATAGAAGCAAACTAAGGTTTTTTGGTTAATCAGGTGCACTTTAAACATTTTTTCAGGAGGCGCGTAATGCTAACCGTAAAGGTCCTAGGATCAGGTTGTGAAAATTGTAAAAAGGTGGAGGGGATCGCTCGCAAAGTGTTGACCCTGATGGGCATGCAGGCTGAGGTGATCAAGGTAACCGACTGGGTTGAGATCCGGAAGTACCCCATCTTGGGGACACCGGGATTAGTAATTAATGAGAAAGTGGTCTGCGCGGGACGCATCCCAAGTGAAGCTGAAGTAACCACCTGGTTGGTAAACGCTGAAATGGAGACAGCCTAATATGGCTACCTCCAAAACTGCTTCTCTTGATCAAGCCGGGGGTGTAGTTCGCCAGCTTTCTTTTCTTGACCGCTACCTTACCCTGTGGATCTTCCTGGCGATGGTCGTTGGCGTTGGGCTGGGGTATTTATTTCCAGAGGCAGTAAAAACATTCAACCTGCGAGTCTCAGTGGGAACGACCAACATCCCGATTGCCATTGGCTTGATCCTGATGATGTACCCTCCCCTGGCAAAAGTGCATTACGACGAGTTGGGCGACGTCTTTAAGAATTGGAAAGTCTTGGGACTGTCACTGGTGCAAAACTGGGTGATTGGTCCGGTCTTGATGTTCTTGTTAGCGATCATCTTCCTGCGAGCATACCCAGCATATATGGTAGGCCTGATCATGATCGGATTGGCTCGCTGCATTGCCATGGTGATTGTATGGAATGAGCTGGCCAAAGGTGACACAGAATACGCGGCCGGGCTGGTGGCTTTCAACAGCATTTTCCAGGTCTTGTTCTATAGCGTTTACGCATATGTATTTATTACGATCCTACCCACCTGGTTTGGCTTGCAGGGCAGCATCGTAGCTATCACCATCGGTCAGATTGCCAAAAGTGTGTTTATCTACCTGGGTATTCCCTTCATTGCAGGATTCATCACCAATATAATATTGACCCGCACCATGGGCAAAGACTGGTTTTATAAAAAGTTCATCCCCAAGATCAGCCCACTCACCCTGATTGCTCTGCTATTTACCATCGTGGTCATGTTCAGTCTGAAGGGTAATCTCATCGTCACCATCCCGCTGGATGTAGTACGCATCGCCATCCCATTGCTGATCTACTTCGTGATCATGTTCCTGGCGAGTTTTGCAATGGGCAAACTGGTCGGTGCGGATTACAAGCAGACTACCACACTGTCGTTCACAGCAGCCAGCAACAACTTCGAGCTGGCGATTGCCGTAGCAGTGGCTGTATTCGGGATCAATTCGGGCGAAGCCTTCACGGCGGTCATCGGCCCATTGGTAGAGGTGCCGGTGATGATTGGTCTGGTGAATGTAGCGTTCTGGCTGAAGAAGAGATTATTTGTCGGATGATTGATCTGAAGATCCTGGGCTACCATTCTGCCCAGCGTTATGCCGTCAGGCAAACCGTGGTGGCGGTACAAAGAGCTCTACAAAATGAATATCCTGGGTTGAAAATTGTTATCATGGAGCTGAAAGATTGGGTTCATATTGAAAAATATACTCCGGTACTATCGGCGCCGAGCCTGGTGGTGAACGAAAAGCTGGTTTGTGTGGGCAGATTTCCATCCAGACAGGAAGTACTCGGTTGGATAAGGAGTGCCATTGAAGAATCATCAGGCTTGAGCAAGCCATAATCTCGTCTGGGGAGGAAGCTGATATGAAAAAAGGCATCAATGTGGTGTTAGAAGATCAGCAAATCATCGAATTGATGCGCATCCTTATTGATGATGATGCTGAGGATGCGTTGAAATTTCTGAAGGTTCATTTCAAAGGCAAAGCGCGTGAATTGCTTGAAGGCGGTTGAAGGGTAATGATTGAGGTGCCCGGTGCGGGCATCGTTCAAGTGACAAGTAACATGTTAAAGTCATGAGGCGACGATGTTCCTTGAATCGATCGTTCTAACAAAAATTCTGCCTTGCCTGGCAGAGCCGGGCAAAATTATTGTGATCGGTGAGCCATCTCAGAAGTTGGATGATGTGCTCCCTTATCTGGCTACCCTGCCCAATGTGATCTCTTACAACCCTGAAACATGCACGCTGACACTTCGTCGGCAGCCGGGATTCATCTCCCTTTATTCCGAAAAAGCTTATATTACCAAAGTGCAGGACACTGAAGAGGGGTTGGAATTATTTAAAGCGCTGGTGGATGCGATCAATGCAACCTGGGAACACCGGGCGGAGCTGGTGGCGATGACCACGCGTAAACATTCCCCGCGCCCGCTGGATATATGGACTTTATTACCCCAGACAAATTGTAAAAAATGCGGTGAGGCAACCTGCATGGCATTTGCATGCAACCTGCTATTGCAGGAACGGGAATTGGAGGAATGCACTCCACTACATGGGGATGAAGCTTTTGCGGAGCGGCGGGCAACCCTGACAGCAATGTTAGCGTGAGGTTTCGCTGATCAGGTATAAATCCATGCTATGATTAATTAAAGATGGGGAGGGGAAAGCCCTACTTTTAGGAGGTGTTCCTATGTGGTACAACCCGATCATGGTTTGGCTTCTACTCTCACCCGCGCATGGGTTGCTCAGTGGGAACATGATGATCATAAATTACAATGGGCGGGTGAGCGGCAAGCCCTATCGTGTACCCGTCGGTTATTTACGCGCAGGTGAAACTCTACATACTGTCAGTTACAAACGCCGCAAATGGTGGCGAAACCTGCGCGGTGGGGCATCTGTGACGCTTCACCTGCAAGGGAAGAACATCGATGCGAGTGCGGACGTGATTGAGGACGATCAGGGTGTGGTGGAAGGGTTGAAGGCTTTCATCGGTGGAAACCATCAAGCAGCCCGTATGTTGGGGGTGAAACTTAGTGAGAATGGTCAAGCAGAGCTTGAAAGTCTGAAGCAAGCTGCGGCAGGGCGGGTGATTGTGCGAACTTTTTTGAAATGAAAAATTCTCCCCGGTTTCCTCTCGTTTTCTGGCGGGTGCTGCGCCGATTGAACCGGTGGATGCTCTCCAGGTATGGAGCAAGGAGCAAGGCAGCCGCCAGGGTGTTGGTGCTGACGACCATTGGGCGGAAATCTGGTCAGCCACGCTCTACCCCATTACAATTTGAGCAAGTGGATGGGGTATATTATGTAGCCTCAGCACGCGGTGTAAAAGCAGATTGGTACCGCAATCTGGCGGCATGCCCAAAAGTGGATGTACAGATCGGGGACATGCGTTTCTCCACACTTGCCGAACTAATGACTGACCCTGGTCAGGTTGCTGATTTCCTGGAGCTGCGTTTGAATAGACACCCACTTTTTATGGGTGCCATGTTGAGGCTTGAAGGACTGCCGCGCAAATACACTCGCATAGACCTGGAGAAGTTTGGCGAGCGACTGGCTGTGGTTGCCCTTCATCAATACACCCAAGAATATTAGACGGTTGAATAATGAGCCAACGAACGCGGTTTGTAATCTACCAACCGAAATCCATCCTCAATAAAGGCAAACGAGCAGATCATTGATTCTGGACGAGGTATAGCGCTTACCCGTACCTGGGTTGCCAGCATGGCTGTGCTTTTTGTTATTGCAGAGAGCGAAAATACATCCCACATAAACCGTTGGAAGCGGATGCCATTTATGATGCGGACGCGGATGGATTTTCTCATCTGATCAAAATCAAGGAGAATGCCCCCCAACTCTTGCGCAAAGCGCTCGGTCGCGTGCCCATGGACATGGTTTTTACAGGCGATTACCAGCCTGCGGAGCGAAAATTCAAAATCTCGCGGCATATGCTGGAGGTGTGTTTGGAGCTTGAGTTTCCAGTTTTCGTGCTCACACGCTCACCGCTGGTGTTGCGCGATTTAGAGCTGTTCAAGGCCATCAACCAGCATTCCAGGGCAGTGGTAGCGTTCAGCATCATCTCCACACCAGATTCGCCTGATAACATGCATACATCGCAAATGGAAGGACTGGCTCCGACTGCTGAGAAGCGCTTCAAGGCCATGGAAGAGTTAGCAAAGGTGGGCATCCTCACCGGAACTGTCGCCATGCCCTTGCTACCCGGTTTATGCGATGATGACCGAAACCTGCAAGCTTTAGCAGTATGGACTGCCAGGCATGGAGGAAAGTTCATCCTTGGAGGGGGACTGACCCTGGCGGACCAACAGAAAGAATTCTTCATGCGCGTTCTACGCCAGAATCATCCAGACTTGCTGTCGCTATACATGCAATTGTACCCGGCAGGGAGCTACTCACAGGCCCAACCCTGGCGTAAAGTGGGTTTACGCATTCGTGAGTATTGCCAGCAGGCGGGGATCTCAGACCGTATGCCGCGACCGGTGATCCCAGGAGAAAAACGCAGCTTGAATAAACGCATCGTGGAACGGCTGGCAAACTGGCTGTATACGCTTGAGCTGGAGAATGGAAACCGAAACCGCATTTGGGCATACCGAAAAGCGGCCTGGGCAGTGGAAGACCTTGAGCAGGATATTGGATTGGTCTATCGTGCCATGGGGGCGAAAGGTTTAGAGAGCATTCCAAACGTCAGCCCTCAAATCGCGAAGGAAATTGAACCACTTCTGCGTTCTGATTGATCAAATGTAATAATTATGGCAGCTGATACAGCTCCACTAACACCCCGTTGGTGCTCTTGGGATGGATGAACGCGTATAGCCGACCATCCTCACCCACTTTTGGCTCTTCGTTAATCAACTGAACCCCTTTGGTCTTAAGTTGCCTCAAAAATCCTTGGAGATTATCCACTTCCAGGCATAGGTGGTGCATTCCAGGACCATGCTTCTCGAGGAAGCGACTCAACCCCGAATCGCTGGTGACCGGTTGGACCAGCTCGATCTCACTTTCCCCCACAGGCAGATATGCGATGCGAGCTGCTTCGTTTGGCATATTGGATATGTGCGAAGGCTCAATCCCAAGAATATCGTGCCAGAACTTCAATGATGTATCAATATCTTCCACCAATACCGCGATGTGATGAATCCGCTTGATCTCAGGCATAGCAACCTCTTCGGGTCTAGTTGGATAACTTTACACCCAGGCAGGTGGGTGATACTCACCGAACACCCGACGGAGAACTGAACAGATTTCGCCAAGGGTAACGTCATTCTCAACACAATCGATGAATAGAGGCATCAGGTTCTCATCACTTTTGCTAGCGGTGTTTTCTAGCTGGCTGAGAAGCAGGTTCACTCTAACGGCATCACGTTTATTGCGTAAATCATTAAGGTGAGCCCGCTGTGACTCCTCGATAGTGGGATCCACCTTCAATCGTTCGAGAGTGATTTTCTCATCGCTTTGGAAAGCATTCACCCCCACTACCAACTGATCTCCTTTTTCGATCGCCTGCTGAGTATGATAAGCAGCATCCTGGATCTCTCCCTGAATGTAACCCTGCTCGATGGCTTTAAGTGCCCCACCCAGCTCATCGATCTTGAGGATGTACTCCATTGCAAGCTGCTCGATTTCGTCAGTCAGGTATTCTATCAGATAGGAGCCTGCCAGGGGATCGATGGTATCGGCTACACCGGATTCATGGGCAATGATCTGCTGGGTGCGCAAAGCGACCCGCACAGATTTTTCCGTGGGCAGCCATAAGGCTTCATCCATGCTGTTGGTGTGGAGGGATTGTGTCCCCCCAAGCACAGCAGCCAATGCCTGCAGTGAAACTCGCACAACGTTGTTCTCTGGCTGTTGAGCGGTAAGGGTCGAGCCACCGGTTTGGGTGTGAAAACGAAGCATCATGGAGCTTTCTTGCCTGGCAGCGAAGCGGTCACGCATCAGGTGAGCCCACAGCCGACGGGCTGCTCGGAATTTAGCTACCTCTTCCAAAAAGTTATTATGGGCGTTGAAAAAGAATGACAGCTGCCCGGCAAAATCATCCACATCTAACCCTGCCTGGATAGCAGCTTTGACATAGGCGATAGCATTTGCCAGAGTAAAAGCCAATTCCTGGACAGCGGTCGAGCCAGCTTCCCGAATATGATATCCGGAGATGCTGATGGTATTCCAATGGGGGAGTTCCTGTTGGCAATAACGAAAAACATCAGTGACCAGGCGCATGGATTGGGCTGGGGGAAAGATATATGTTCCGCGGGCGATATACTCCTTTAAAATGTCATTCTGGATCGTACCTCTGAGGGTTTTAATTTCCACACCCTGGCGCCGGGCGACAGCAATGTACATAGCCAGCAGGATGGCTGCTGGTGCATTGATGGTCATGCTGGTGGAGACTTTATCGAGCGGGATTTGACGGAACAACATTTCCATATCATCCAGGGAGGAGATCGATACCCCCACCTTACCCACCTCACCTTGAGACATAGGGTCATCGGCATCGTAACCGATCTGGGTAGGCAGGTCAAACGCTACCGAGAGACCAGTTTGTCCTTGTTCAAGCAGGTAGCGATAGCGTCGGTTGGATTCTTCTGACGTGGCATAACCCGCATATTGGCGCATGGTCCAGAAGCGCCCGCGGTACATCGTAGGTTGGACGCCGCGGGTGAATGGATATTCTCCTGGAAAACCGAGCTGGTCTATGTAATCTGGATCGCCGTCCTGGGGAGTTATCAGGGGTGGCAGGGGAATGCCTGAAGGCGTCTGAAACTCGGGCTTTCGTTCATGTAAATGACGATCATTCGAATGCAATGTACGGTCTTCCCAGCGTTTTCTTTCATCTTCCAAGGTCATAACGATCTCTCTTTACTGGAGCCTTTTCAAAATCATGATTATCCATCAGGAGTATACCTTATGTTGGTTCATTCTGGATTTCCGCGCCGTACTTTAGTCACATGTAGGGATGTGGTAAACTCACACGCATGAAAATATTGACGGTAGACATTGGCACGGGTACCCAGGATATCTATCTATACAATTCCAACCTGGATATGGAAAACAATTTCAAGCTGGTGGTGCCTTCACCTACCATGATCATCCACCGAGAGATCAAGCAGGCAACCGAACATGGGCAGCCAATCTTGTTGACTGGCGTGACCATGGGAGGTGGACCCAGCACATGGGCCACAGAAGCGCATATTCGAGCAGGGTTAGCGGTCTATGCCACACCTGAAGCTGCCTGGACTTTTAATGACGACCTGGCAGCGGTGAAGGAAATGGGGATTGAGGTGGTGAGTGAGGATGAAGCAAGGTTGCTGCCTGAGACCATCAGACGCCTGAGGCTACGGGATTTTGATTATGCTTTGATTGCAGGTGCTTTTCAAACCTTCGGCATCACTTTGGATCACCTGGCAGCAGTTGCAGTCGGGGTGTTCGACCATGGAAATGCACCAGTAAATGTTTCCGACCGGCAGTTCCGATTTGATTATCTGGATGAGCGCATCCGCAAGGTGAACAAGCTGAGTGCGTTTGCTTACCGGGGGGAAGATGTCCCAATCATTATGACGCGCATGCAATCCGTGGTTGATTCAGCTCAGGATATCAACTTTCCACTGGTGATCATGGATACCGCGCCTGCGGCTGTCTTGGGTGCCACACTTGACCCGAAAGTTGCTGAAAGAGAACGTGTGATCATCGCCAATGTGGGAAACTTCCACACCCTGGCATTCCGCATGGGGAAGAATGGGATCGAAGGTTTGTTCGAGCACCATACGGGGTTGGTGGATGCGGATAAATTGGAATCTTTACTGCTGATGCTGGCAGAGGGGAAGATACGCCGTGAGGATGTGTTCAATGATCAGGGGCATGGTGCCTTAATGTATGACCCAACCCTGCTACCCTTGGGTGTGGGTGAATATGATGTAGTCATCACCGGGCCGCGAAGAAAATTGTTCCGACAAGGTGGTTCTTCCAATAAATCCCTCTCATTGCGTCCATATTACCCAGCCCCATTTGGGGATATGATGATTACCGGGTGTTTTGGATTGTTGGCAGCGACTGCGGATGTGGTGCCTGAACTGGCTGATCCGATACGCGCATCGTTATATAACCTGGGAGGGAGCGGTGTTGCCCCCTGGGATACAGATTGACTTGAATTAGCGGGGGATCAAATGCACGGCTGTGGCTTTAAATGTTGCAGTCACTGCCTGACCTTCAATGAGCTTCATTTCAATGGCTGATCCACGCGTGATCAGGGCAACAACGGGTAACCCACAGTCGATAACTACACGGACAAGAGGCCCACTGGGGGTCATACGGATGATGTGACCGCTCAAATGATTGCGCGCACTCGTAACGCTCGTCCCGTCTGTGATGGATAGGGTAATATCCTCCGGGCGCAGGCAAAATAACACTTGCCTTCCGATGGGAATATCTCCCACTGCCTCCAGGTGTAAGCCGCTGGCTTCAACAATGACCTGCCCATTTTGAGAAAC
>Ga0315291_10006136_pt1 | contig 14955 bp, 6 predicted proteins | sample YL17G12_20_MG_FD_203070 | JGI IMG/M metagenome (GOLD analysis project Ga0315291, IMG submission 203070) | Sediment microbial communities from Yellowstone Lake, YNP, Wyoming, USA - YL17G12_20 | ecosystem: Environmental > Aquatic > Freshwater > Lake > Sediment | place: USA: Wyoming | collected...
AGCCTACTTCGTCACTGAGGCAGCCGTCTTCCAGTCTGTCCCACGGGGCTCGAATAAGATCCGCCTGACCGGTGACCTGACGGGGACGTACACCCTTGGAAAGGTCCTCCTGTTCACGGACGGGGTCTACACGGACTTCTACCAGGTGAACGGTTCGACCTTCAGTGAAAGCTCTGGCTTCACCGAGGTCCAGATCACGGCCAATACCCAGAGGCAGTATCCCCCACCAAGTGGCCCGCCAGTGACCCTGAAGCGGTCTGTACGGTCCATCTTGGAGTCCTCGACCAAGGTAGCCCAGACCTCCCACACGCCGGTCCTGACGCTCCCTTACACGGTCTATCGTCGGGTTGAGGGTCAGGTGGGCGTGCTGCTGTCTCAGCCTGACGGCTATCAGATCAATGACTCGGGAGCGGTCACCTTCGCTACGGCCCTCCAGGACAGGGAGAGCTGGGACATCCTCTACACGGGGTACACGACCATCCAAGCTGGCCGGAGGATTCAAGCCTCCTACACGTTCCATATTGTCCCCTCGGAAGCCAACGGCCTCTTAGGTAGCACGCTGGTTGCGGACTACACGACCTACGCCCCTGACACGTTCTTCTACCGTGTCGAGACGTTCACGAACTTCCGAGGTGAGCTAGCAGTACAGTGGCAGAAGGATGCCCAAGCCAGTATCCCGTCGGGTGGACCCATCCTCTCGAACATGTCCGCTCCCAAGCTCTACGAGCAAGGGAGGGAGTCTCTGTTTTTCCAGGAGGGTCACCTGGCCAATGAGGACATCGTGGCCAGGGCCACCCTCAAGTTCTACAACGACGCCGTGAACCTCTTGGAGGACGTCCTCCAAGACATGGACGGTCGAGTGGTAGGCGACCGGGATGGGCGGTTCCTGTTCGACGGACTCATCGACAACCCTCCCAGGACGACCTTCGCTACGGTCACGAACCAGATCGATGACCTTCTCAAGGTGAGCCCGGCTCCGTACACGGTGACTGGACCTCCGTGGATCGTGACCTCTGTTGGTACCTACATCCCAGTCTACTTGGAGTCCGCTGTGAGTCGGTTCTTCCCGACCCAACGGGCCAGGTATAACGCAACTGTTCCCCCCGCTGGCTTGAACGATGGGGATCCTATCCTCGACACCAAGTCCACGAATCTCACCCTGGTGTCAGGGATCCAAAACCGTGTTCCTTGGGCTGTTCTCACGTTGGCTCGAACAGCGACAGCGACAATTCTGGAGGTAGATTACGCTCAAGGAAATGAGTATCTCCTGAGGCCCGCATTCACGAGTGCCCCAGCTATGGACGTCAGGATCGAGGACAGCAACGCGGTAGTTTACGTTGCCTCGGCAACCGTATCCGGCGTGACACCCACACAGATTACCCTCTCTGCTCCTGTGGGGGTTAGTATCCCAGCGGGTGCTACGGTCTTCCTGAATGCCACGGACCCCTTCCACCAGTTTTACCGACTTGGGATTGACGTAGGCGTAGACCTGAAGGCTGGGCAACTCACACATGTGGTGCCAACGTTCCCTTGGGTACCCCCTACCAACAATCCGGCGAATGGCGAGGCTCTTGACCTCACAGCACAGATCACTCCCCTGAACATCGCTCCTGACCGTTTCCCCGCTCTAGACGGGCTCACGACAGATGACGATGGGGATAGACAGCTTCCTGTTCTGACCCCCTACCTCAACAGTGAGGCTCCCCTTCTGAATGGTTCTCCCTCTCCGATTGCCCTGGGGCATCTTGGGACTGAGCTGACGATCATCCGAACGTCCGGCCCGACAGGTACACTCCGATCTGCCACTACAGCCCCGTACATGGATACGGGAACGACCTGTACTGCTACGGTCTTAACGGCAGCATTGGCTTTCCCGGGAACCGTGAAACAATGGGATTTGGTAAGCTTCCTATCCGGCCCTAATGCTGGGAATTTCTATCAGATTGACCTTGCCCCCGTAGGCAACACCCTTACCGTCACGGGACCTCTGATTCCGGACGCAACACCAAGGACCATCACAGTAACAGCTAGTGCGAGCTTGGTGACCAGCACAGCAGCCGTGACTAGTACGACAACTACTGTGGTCTCCACTGGACCCCCTCCCAACTTCCTCACCTCTGGAGTTTTACCAGGGCACACTGTTGTGCTCACAACAGGGCCATCAGCGGGGGAACGTCGGCAGGTACTCACTGTAACCACCACAGTGATCACAGTGAGTACAGCCTTCAGCACAACCGCCTCTCTCCAAGGATACCGGGTGGACAACCCGTTAGGTACCTTCTACGGTGTGGGCTCCATTTGGGGTCAGCTAACGACGGCCATCTCGGCTGAGTTGGGTATCCTTGCAGTCAATATATTCCCAATCGTTGCTGAGCGCCCAGCCATAGAGGACTTCTACAACACGGTCTTTACCGATGTACGTTTGCCAGTGGCTACAGGGACAGCGGGGGCGACAACGATTGGGTTACCTACGCTGACAGATGCCACGGCCAACTTTTCCGAGGTGCTCCCTGGGGATTATGTGTACATTCGGGGAGGCCCTGCGAATCCAGGGGATGATCCTGTGGCGGGCATCTACAAGGTGCTGATGGCCACTTCCCTGACTACTTTGGATATTGAAGCCACATTTCCGGCTACCCTCACAGGGATCACCTATCGGGTTGTGAAGGCCACGGGAGTAACAGAGCAATCACTCACCGCTCTGTTCACGGTGCTGCAAGCCATTGATACCTGGGTTGTCCTCACCCTCCTGTTCAAGTTCAAGGCTACCACCCTAGTTCCTGTGTTCACCGCATCATTCAGTCCAGACCCCAACATAGTAGCCCTAGGCTGGCTCACAGCAGACCTGAATTCCAGAGAAACAGACGTGCTAGCCAGGATAACGGCCGTGGACGCCACCTCACCAGGCTCAGACGCAGACACCGTTTCATCCGTCCTGTCCTCAGGGGACAGAATTTACGACCAGAGGTTCACATGGATCGACGCGAGGATCAACAGGCAGACGGGGATCATAGTCAAGCAAAGCAGGGCGGTGGTGAACAGGCTCAAGGCCCAGGAGGACATCCTGAAGCAGCTAACGAAGTTGCTGACGGCCCCGTGAAGCCCAAGGTGAATTGGGAGTACAAGACGGAGTTCGGCATCAACACCAAGATGAAAGAGATACTCAAGATGACTCTCACGGCTGCCCAGGCTGAGAGGGATCGCTTGAAGAAGAAGCTGGATAAGCTCCAGTACGGCGGATAATACATGGCTGACTGGCAGAGTTTTGCAATTCAGGTACCCGGCAAGGACCTCCTTGAACCTGTTCGAGAAGTCCTTGAGACGCTGCTCGTGTACCTGGAGGTGCTCAAGACGCTGCTGGACACCATCAAGGTGTTCCTCATCGATTTTGGGAACCCTATCAAGGCCCTGGTCGAATCCCTCCTGGCTTTGATCATCGAGTTGCTGAACTCCCTGAGAGTATCCGGGTTTTTCGGCTACTTTGACATACCAGAACCTCTCATAGATGACCCGAACTTTGACTCGTTCTTTGGAGGTACCTCAGCCTTCACGGAGAGATTCAAAGCATCTCTGTACGACTCTCAGGACATGAACCGCCCGCAACCGAGAACTGGGTCCACACAGAGTGGCTTTGTTCTCCTCGTGGTCGAGGCGGAAACGATCTTTGGTTTACTGAAGCTGATCCGGCAGCTCATGAAGTTCTTCGGCAAAGACTTCACAGCCCCGAAGTATGCGGCTCCCGCTAACTTCAAGCTGGTTCACGTCGGGGACAAGGGGGATCCTATCCTGGCGGTGGCCTCCCTCTTCTCAACTGAGATCAAGGCGGTTCAAATTTCCTGGACTTTGCCGACAAACATGGAAACTCCGGACCCTGGGTTCACGGACGTCGTGACCAAGGTTGCAGACGAGTTCGTGCCCCCCGCGTTTCTCATCGAGAGATCCGACATTGCCCCCACAGTCCCCCTGGAGGCTTCCTCGGGGAACACCACGGACCCCGTAAGCCTCTCGGTACTCCATGACCCCACGACTACGGGGTTACCAGAGTACGACCTACTCACAGACTTTACGAGGCAAGGCTCCCCCGGAGACCGCCTATCGGTGAAGGATAGGCTCCTGGATGACCAGGGTGAGCCCCTCATCAAGTTTCAGAGGTACACAGTTATTGATGGGCTGAACGTCACCAACATCTTAGGTCAGCTAGGGACGTTCCGATTTCTCGATACCGACGTGGAGCTTGGGAAGACGTACTACTACAGGGTGCGAGCCTACAGCGGGGAACTGGATGTCCAGAATTCCGGGACCGATTCCTCCTATGTCAACTGGAAATCAGCCATCCCCCCAGGCCGCAATCCCGAGCAGTCCAGCTACACCATGTCATGGCCTAGCAAGGATTCCGACCCCATGATCATGGGGACTCCAACGGCCATACTGCAAGTGACCGTTCCCAAGACCATCCCAAATTTCGATGTGATAGAGGTTCTACGAAGGCTGTTCCAGACTGCTTTCTCTCTGGACTTCCAGATCCCCTTGAGCACGGAGGCTGAGTTTGATCAGGATGGTAACCCCATCAACGACACTTCCCCAATCCAGGTGGGGAGGTCATCCCTCACGAACATCGCCAGTGCGCTAGCAGCTTTTCAGGCGTTTCCTATTCTGGGAGAGATCGCTGCCCTGGAAGCGGCTGGGCAGAGTTCTACAACGGGCAACCCCATCACTGGGGAACCTATCCAGATGCCATGGGAGAAGTTCTCGGTACGGAGACAGTCATCGAGGCTTACCTTGGCCTTGGCCTCCGCTATGCTGGATGCTGGGGAGAATGTGCTGGTGGACTTTCGGGACATCATGCAGGGGCCTTTCCAAGCTGGGTTCCCCGCCTCAAAGTTCCTGGATCCCGCAGGACCCCCCACTCTGGAGAACTTGGTTTTTTACATGACCAAGACTCCGGTGGATACGGCTGGAGTGAAGCGGTGGGATGACGGCTACCTCGACCTCACAGTTCGGCAGAATGTCCTGGTCGCCATCCGCTTCCTCCTCAACCTGACAGGGGTTGGTAAGAAAGTGGACTGGATCGCTATCGTTCCGTTGAGAGATATCATCCCTTGGTCCGGGCAGATCATCTATGAACTGTTGGACGCTATCCAAAAGCTACTGGCTGCTTTCCAAGGGGTCATCGACGAGATCAAGGCTTTCATTGACCTCCTGATCCGGAAAATCGATGCCATGGAGAGGTTCATCGAGTTCATCATTCAGATCCTCAACTTCATCGACGGCCTCCAGGTGGGAGCCTACATCCTGAATGCCTCGGGGATCTCAGGGAACGCTGGGGACTGGGCCAATATCATTGATACGGCTGGAAACCCTCCCCCCAAGCGGCCGGGAGGGTACTCTGCGGGCGTCGGTTTGGCCTATGTAGCCACAAATGCGGCTGCCTTCGAAGCGGCGTTCAAATTGATCTTTTGAGCACTCCCTAGTAGACCCATGGCCTTCGACTTCAACGGTACTTTCAATCAGGCGATGTTTGATCGCCTGCGTACCTTCATTTCGTCGCAGGCACCCCTCATCGATTCCAGGATCGCTCACCTAAAAGCGGAGTCCGACAGGATTGGGGTCATCTCGTTCAAGTACGAGCATGGCATCCCGTTGGGAGCCGTGTCCAACAAGGACTCCTACCTTGGAAAACTCCTAGCAGCCTACGAGGTGTTAGGGGGCAACCCATTGGTGGATCTCCGGATCCGTCTCACCAAAGATCCAGTGTTCATTCTCACCGGCAGTGCGGATGTAGGCCCGCATACCATGAGTAATGGGGAGGTCATCGGAGCCAAGGGGCTGAACGATGGCACCTCCGCAAAGCTCATCCGGCAGCTCAGGGTTACCTTTGATGCAACCATTCAGAGACGGTTTGACTACCTGGAGAGAAAGATTCGTAGAGCTGTAGACTACGCTGACCAGTTGCAGAATGAGATCACTCAGCTCCAAGCCCTGGCTACCCAGACTCAGTTGACGGCTGGTTCTCTGTCTCAGTCTCAAGAACCCCAGCCCACGGGTTCATTGGCTAGTCTCTACTCCCAAATCAGCCAACTTCTCAGTGACCCGACGTATCGAGCCATCACTCCGGACACGTCCAAGAATGCGGAACTCGGGCTGGACGTTTACGCCCCGTTCTCCTCCTACGATGTGCCTCAAGGCGCACCACCGCTCAATCTCCCAGGCAGGGAGGCTACCAGTCCTCAGAGGCAGGCTGGCAACACAGCTCCAGTAAAGCCGGGCCAGAGGTCCACATGAGCTTTGATCGCAAAATTGATCAGGTTTGCACCCATAGGGTAGTCGAGGAGGCTCTGTTCCTGGACACGGACATGCAAACGGCAAAACCCCAGCGGCCTATCGCTTCGGCTGTCTCCACTCAGGTCCGTATTGACGGTGTGTCCTATGTGCCCTCCCAGGGCATCGTCCTTCCCGCTGAAATGGTGAGTGGTAAGGCGGGGCCATATAGCATCACCCAGGGGGTCAACGACAAGCTGGTCCTCAACATTGATGGGGGTGAGGACCAGACGATCACCGTCCGGAGCGGGAAGAAGATTGCCACGCGAGATGTGGTACGTGACTTGAATCAAGCTGTCTCTGACGGTTCCTTTGAGGAAGTCGAAGGCCGGATCCGCCTCAGGACTGGGCGGACAGGGAAATTTGCATTCCTTCACGTGAAGCCAGGGAGCACGATTGCTCCGATCCTTGGACTGATTGAGGACCGCGTGTTCAGGGGCCTGAAGTCGGTTCCTGGCTGGAGCATCGTTCGTGACCCCTCCACCCTGGATGACCGCCCTACACGGCTTGTGGTTTTCGACTCACCCCTCAAGGGCTTCTCGGACTACGTGGAGCTGAACTATGTCACTGTCCGGCAGGAATGCCGGAGGTGCGGTGGCATCGGGGTCGAAAACGACTGGGTTTACGGGCGAAGGGGAGACACCATTGAGGTCCGTGACGAGGCTCTACTCCTCCAGGAAATCCTCAAGATCATGTTCACAGTCCAGGGATCTAACCCGTTCCACACCTGGTACGGCACTGGGCTCACGGATTCCATTGGTAGCAAGCTTGTGGGGATGGTCCAGAACCTCATCGTGACCGAAATCAGCACGGCTTTCAGTCGGTGGCAGTCCATCAAGAAGCAGCAAGAGGAAGCCGTGGGTCAGTTTGTCTCGGACCGAGAGTTTCCTTTTCAACTTCTCAATGTGAGGGTAGAGCAAAGCTCCCAAGACCCTACAGTGATCTTCGTGTCAGCCACCGTACAGAGCAGATCCGGTTCCCCCATCGACATCGAAAGGGGAATCAGGCTTCCTGAGCCTTCAGACCTCCTGGCGGCCACAGCAGCCCAGGGAGCCTTCAGACAGTCCCTCAACTCCTTCTCGCAGGTCGGATAGTCCTACATGGCCGCAACGCCTCAAATAGCTCTAAGAGACGGTAGTGGATTCGCCTCTACCATCGTCTTCACGACCAATCAGGAGTTGGTGACGATTGTAGGGACCATCGCCACCAACATCATCGCCCTCCAGGTGTCGGTGAATGGGTCTCCGTATAGTTCAGACCCTAGCTTGGTGTTCCTCGACTTCACGAACTTCACAGTTCCTACCCTGTCCGCCATGCCGGATGGACTACCCCTGGACGTAGGGGTCAACACCATCCTCATCCGGGCAGTGGACATCCTGGGTGGAGTGAGCCCTCCGGCTACGGTGAGTGTCACCAGGATTCTGTCAGCCGACAACACACAGTTGACCCCAACAGGGATCAAGGTTGAGCGGAACAGAAACTCCGTGAATATCTTGGTCTACAACCCCACGTTCCCGAATGTCCCCAACAACGGTGATCTGAGTACAACTTCCGGGGACTTCCAGTTCCGGGGTTTCAACGTGTATGCCTCCACCACCCCAGCGGGTGTGTCAGGGTACTTCAAGGTCAATCCCACACCCTTGACGGGACCTGTGAGTTACGATGAGGCGGACTTTACTCTGGATGAGCTGTCCGCTTCGTTACCAGCATCCGCCAGGTATCTCCGTGTTCAGGTGACCCAGGAGGATGTGTTCGGGAATGAAATCGCACGGAACATTGACACCAAGTACGACATCCTCGACCTCTCCTCGAACATTCGTTACAACTACGAGGTACTCCCGTACACGCTGTCCCCATTCATTACCTTCACACATACCCGGTCCACCACCAATCCAGACCAGATCAACTCAGATCGGTTCAATGGGGTGCAACCTACAGCTCCCCTCTACTACGTGGCCACGGGTATCTACTACGACACCGTTCTGAGCCAAGAGATTGAGTCTCCCTACTCACAGGAAGTCTTAGGCTCTCCCCTCATCATCGACACGAACGTTCGGGATCTGCCAGGTCGGAATCAGACACAGATCGTCATCGACTTCGTGACGGCCATCGAACGGGTCAACCAAGAGATCAGCATCATCCCTGGGTCCACAACACGGGATGTGAACATTGACCCCTTCTCGTCAGAGGCCGAGAGGCTCTGGTTCCTTGTTGACTTCATTCACCGGAGCCAGAGCTTCGTCACCCTCCTCCAGATCGATGACACAAACGGGGATGGGATTTCTGACCCCGTAGCCGCTAGTGCCTACAAGCAAGCACTCCGTTCGGCACTTGGGTACACGACAGACACAGCGGTTCAACAGCTCATCGACACACAGTTCGAGAAGCTGGCCAAGAACTTCAACAAAACTCGCCTCCCTGGGAGGCCCTCCGTGGGTCAGGTGGTGTTCTACACCCCTACCCGTCCGACGATAGATATCCTGATCCCAACAGGGACCATCGTATCGTCGGATGCTGATACGATTAGCGCAAACATATCCGCTCAACGTTACAGGGTGGGGGGTACCTTCGTACTCCCCGCTGCGGATGCAGACGCCTTCTACAACTTCAACACGAAGCGGTATGAGATCACCGCAGACGTTGTAGCTCAGAGTGTGGGAGAAAACGGCAACCGTCCTGCCGGAACCATCGTTAACGTCCAGGGCCTCACTGGAGTCTCTGTCACGAACACCGAGTCCACCGTGTTCGGTACCAGCCGAGAGTCCAATGCAGACCTGGCAGCCAGAGCAACCCTTGGCTTCGTGAGCGTGGACACTGGTACCGAGGGAGGATACGCCTCCACGGCAGCCGAGCAGATCGGGGTGGTCAAGGCCAAGATCATCAAGTCCGGCGACCCCCTCATGATGAGGGACTACGATCCGGTTCGTCACAAGCACATCGGTGGTAAGGTGGACATCTTCATCCAGGGCCTCCGTGAGCGAACTCTCTCAGAGACGTTCGCCTTCACGTTTGACGTGGCCCGAGACATTCGCATTGAGATCCTGGATCTCCCGAACCTCATCTTCAGGGTTCTGGACTCTCGTGTGACCGTGAACACACCAGTCATCGAAATTCTGGACAACCTCCCCCTCGGATTTGGTGTGCGAAACGACACCTCCGGGTTGAACTACGACCTACTCGGGGTAGCCATCCTCACGTACAACACGTTCAAGATCAACACGTCTATCCCTCAGCCCCTCACAGCCATTGATGACATAATCACGGCGGACTACCGCTTCCGTTCAGTGAATCAGTTCACCTTCACCCTACAGCCGGTACGACGAGTTATCTCTGTCGTTGGTGAAATCTCTGGGGCTCTAACCACAGCAGGGTATGCTTTGTACAAGACTGAGGATCCCCTGGAGAATGGGGAGTCCACCATCGCGAAGGACCACATGGTCATCACACAGATTGGCAACGTGCCGAGCGGTGCGACCATCACGGTGACTGACGAGCAGCATGTCCTCATTGGGTTCTTCGAGGAACCGCTGAACTCCATCGGCATCAACACGGCGACTCTCAGAGTGTTCAGCCAAGATCGCTCTGTGGAGTATGACGGGCCGGGATCAGTATCCCCTGACTTCGACATCATCCCAGGAACGCCTACGACCCCAGCGAAGATCGTCAGGGTGAATCCGTCGGATATCCTGAGTGGGCAAACCGTGAGCGTGGATTACAACCATGACGAGAACTTCACGGTCACCTATGTCATCAACGACCTGCTACAGCAGCTTCAGAGGACGATCAATGTAAGGCGTCACGTGACCGCTGACGTGCTTGCGAAGCAGTCCGTCGAGAACCCCATCGCAATTGAAACAACGATTCAGCTCAAGCAGGGGGCATCCAAGGACAAGGCTGATCCCGCTGTGCGAACCAATGTGAGTCTGGAGCTGAACCAGAAGCTCATCGGTCAGGGGTCGGCCCAATCGGACATCATCAACGCTGTGGATTCCACGGACGGTGTGGACTTCCAGGTCATCCCGTTGGCCAAGATGGGGTATCAGGATGGGTCCAGGAAGATTCGGGAGAGCATCTCCTCGACCTTCGTTGAACCACGGCCCACCTCCCTCGATATTGGGGGCAACCTCGTCTACATCCTCACGGATGCCCTCCTGAACCCCACCACGGATGGTGGAGGGCTAGTAACCGAGCACAAGGGAGTCTTCCAGGATGACGAGGCCATGGTCCTCTCCTCCTCTTTGGCCTCGGTAGCGACCAGTACCAACGGGGCCTACATCATCGGGAATGGTGGGGCTGTCATCGCGGGGTACTCGGACGACACCACGCTCATTGCCGATGGGTTCACGACTGCGGCGGCCATTGAGGCTGAGAGGCTTCGACGGACAGCGAACCATGTGATTGTGGCTCTCTCTGGAGCAGGTCTGCCACCAGACAGCCCCCTGAACCATGTTTACACCGCCTCCTACGTCATCCGTGGGGACGTAGGCCCTCACGACATTGTGGCTACTGCTGTCGAGTTCATCGAACTCGGTGATTTGACGCTCACGTTCAGGAATGCCACCCCATGAGCCGCTGGAAGTTCCTCTTTCACAACGTCGTGGTCCACCCCATTTGTGGAGTCTTGTGGGCATCCGGTGTTCTTTCTCTGGTGGAGCTGGCTGACCGCCTCCACGAGGGGGCGGGTGAACCACCCTAATGGCCAGGTTCGTCATAGACCCTAATCGCCGCAACTTCACCATCGAAAGATCGGGGAAGGAGTACAACCTCCGTGTCCTTCAGCGGGCTCAGGTCATCTTCACGAACCTACTGAACCTGCTCCCGTCGAACTACATTTCGGCCATCCAGGGACCGAACTACACAACGGAACTGAAGGCCATCGCTGTAGAGCTAGCCAAGATCGAACTGGCTCTGGAGGACGTGGACTTCGACCGTGACTTCGAGCATACCCGGAGTGAGTTTCTTCAGTCCATCATCGGCTATCTGCTCTTCTTGAACGGGCGCATCCCTCCCCTGGACTACAATGACGAGGAGTTCCGCCGGTTCTTCATCTCCCTCATCAAAATTTACTTCCAGGGGTCCATCCCGAAATCTATCCACGATGCGGTGGCGTTGTTTTTTACCCAGGAATTCGAGGTGCTGGAGAACTTCCTCCTCACCCGTGCGGGAGCTTCTGGGCTAGACATCTCAGACCAATTCGGATTCCAGATCGACATCTTCACCAACAACGTTTTCCCCACAGACCTCTTTTCTCTCGACTCCGCTCTCCGCATCATCCTGGATCTCATCCGTCCGGCACACACCCTCTTCCGCATCCGGTACATTTTCACGGATCGTTACACCCCCAATCCGCCAGGAGGGCACGTCCTGGATGCCATGCGGTGGAGAATGGCCAGCTACTACTACGAGGATTTCCGTGTTTACTGTGGAGGTATCCGAGACAGGGACAGGCTTGGGCACAAGGTGAACGAATCTGTGGCCAATGAGGACCACTCCGCAGACTTCTAGGAACCCATGCCCGACCAGATCATCCCCCTTGATGGCTACACGATTCAGGTAGTGTTCTCGAATCCGCTCGCTCGGGTTGGCATCGTAGACTTTTCCAACTGGGAGATCACTTCTTCGGATGGAGTCAGAATCACCATCGAAGCTATCGATCCATTGTTCGATACGCTGGGTGGCGGTTCGGATGGGGCTTATGGGCTGGATGATGGGGTTTCGGTATTCGAGAGCCCCACAGGGGTTTTTGTCCCTGGTGATGTTGGAAACTACCTCGGGCTTCCTGAGTCAGAAGTCCCAGATGACCTTCGTATCAGGAGCGTCTCCTCTCCAACCCTGGTGTACCTCGATACCAACTTCAACTTCGGGGATCCTGAAGAAGGCTCGATTCCCTGGACCCACTACAGCGCAGTCACGGAGCTCATCCTCAGAACCACCAAGACCACTCGGGGAGCGACCTACAGGGTCCGAACCAGAAATCTGCTGGACAAGTTCCTCAACCCATTCCTCCTAGACAGCACCTTCGTCTCGAATGCAGCCAAGCCCCAGCTAGACCCTCTGGTTGAGATTCTGGAGGACGGGGTTATCATTGCGGACTTTGGGGAGCCCATGCGGGGGGACAATGTCCTCACAAGCAGCCTAGAGTACACCATCACTGGACCCTCAACTGTAGACGTTACAAGGGTCACTCAGACGGACCCCCAGCATGTGGCCATCTTCACAAGAGGTATGGACGTAGGTTCATACACCCTGACTGTCAATGCGACAGGCACTCCGAAGGACATCGCTGGCAACCCCATTGACCCGACCTTCAACCAGGCCATCTTTTCAGGTTTCTCCCCCCTGACTCCGAGGAGCATCTACACTGACAAGGGACCGATCACCAAGCCCTCCCTGACGTTGCAGTCCACACTGCAAGGGCTGGCTGGAAACATCACAGCGTTCTCAACTCCAGAGATCACCATCACGGGCCTGTCAGGCATACCCCTGACGGGGATAGGTCTGACTATCAGCATCACTGGGGCTGCTACCCCGGCGAACAACGGTAGCTTCGTCATCACCCAGGTCATCTCAGCTACGTCCGTCAAGTACGCCAATCCCGTTGGCTTCTTCCCTGATGCTAACAGCGGAGCTATCGACTGGACAATCCAGGCCAGCATCAACAGCTTCACCGATGTGACCCTACCAGGAGCTATCCTCACCCCTGACCACGTAGGGCTCTACGTGACCCTCAGTGGGGGCATCATCAACGGGGGCACCTTCCGCATCCTGGCGGTCATCCCGGCCACCCTGGCCCATCCTGCCCCAGACCGGGCCACTCTCCAGGCAAGCTTCACCCTGCCTGACGCTTCCAGTGGTTTCCTTGACTGGGAGCTGGTAGACCCGAGGAACGGGCAGATTGCGGATGACCCCGCCGATGTGACGGTGCAGATCACCTCTGCGGCAACAGGGTCCATCACAACGGTTGTGGGATCTCTCCTGGTTGATGGTGAAACCTTCACCTTGGACGATGGGGTCAATCCACCTGTTGTGTTCGAGTTCGACAACAACTCCATCATTACCCCTGGCAACGTCCCCGTGGTCTTTACTGCGCTGGATACGGCTGACCAAGTACGGAACTTCATCGTCTTTGCCGTCAACGGATCCACCGTAGGCATCACAGCCTCCATCGGAGGTTCGGGGCTTGTAGACCTGGTCAACGACCTCCCAGGACTGGGCGGAAACGTCACCATCACCGAAACCGTGGCTAATGCTGGTTTCTTGGTGACTGGTATGAGCGGAGGCACTCTGACCATCCCGGTCACTCCGGATGCGGTCATCGGACTCCTGGGCCAGATTGTGCTCAACACAGCACCCCTCCCGACGGACGATGTGAAGGTGGGCTACAACTGGATCTGCAATCCGGCGGTAGAAATTCGGAGGCTGAACAGCAGGGAGTTCCGGCTCAACTCTTGGAACCGTGACGTTGGGTATCCAAACGATTCCTCGCAGCACAAGTACAGGTACAACAACACCCTGACGAAACCAGGGCTGTATGTCCCCGATGACATGCAGGCGTTCCTGGATCAACCTCTCCTCAGGGACTTGAAGTACAGGGCTTACGAGCGGGCCTACACGGCTGTTTTGAATGACCCCAACCTCCTAGTCCTCAACACGCCCATCCATCGGATTGCTTACCCCCCGATGCAGAGGCAGCTTGCCGAGGCGTTCGTCCGATACGAAGCTCTCACGCTTCCCGAGAGTGACCCTGTAGTCCCTTGGAAGCGTCAAGGGACTGGGCTGGCTTCCGTCTCGGCGGGGGTGCTCACCCTTCAGGACAACTCCACGGGGATCTTCCCGACGGGTCAACCGGCTTTCTGGATCAGAGGTGTGGACCTCACTTTCCCTCACGTCTTTGCGATGGCGTGGAGGTGTGAGATTCAGACAACTGGGTCTATCCTTGACGGGGTGTTCACGGGGCTTGCCGCTGGATACTCTGACGAACAGCTCTCCGTCATCGTCGGCTACTTGGAGAACTCCGGCACGACAGCCAGCATCGTGAGTGTTGTTTCAGGAATCGTAACTCTCACTGGTCTCTCAAACATGGCCCCAGGGGCCGTGGGTCAAACCCTGGTCATCTCGGGAGCGAACTCCCTGATCAACAACGGTAGTTTTGTCATCACAGAGTACGTCTCGTCCTCGTCTGTGAAGATCGCTAATGCCATCGGTGTTGCGCCTGATCTGGCCAACGGGACAATCTCTTGGAAGGGGAACCGTAAGATCGGCTTTGCACGGAGGGGTGCTACAGACGACCCCTCGCTCATGTCCTCTTGGGTAGGCAGCTTTGATTCCTTAGGGAATTCAACCTACCAGCCGGTGGACTTTGACTGGACAGTCCTGCACTCCTACAGAATCTACAGAGATCCATTGGGGGTGGTCCGACTATACATCGACGGAGAGGTGAACGAGATAGCCAAGATCCTCCCGCAAGACCTCCCGTTTCTTGAGGAACTAAACGCTCCCTTCGATGAGATTCAGGATGTGTTCTTCGGGTCTGTCTCTCGTCCGGCTGAGAGCATCTCCAAGTGGGACTTCATTCGGTATCTCTCCCTCCCGCTCAATCCCCAGCAGCTCGCACCGTCCCTGTTCACCAGCTACGAG
>Ga0315291_10006137_pt1 | contig 14953 bp, 18 predicted proteins | sample YL17G12_20_MG_FD_203070 | JGI IMG/M metagenome (GOLD analysis project Ga0315291, IMG submission 203070) | Sediment microbial communities from Yellowstone Lake, YNP, Wyoming, USA - YL17G12_20 | ecosystem: Environmental > Aquatic > Freshwater > Lake > Sediment | place: USA: Wyoming | collected...
ATTTGCGTTCTGGAAGAATTTGAAGAATAGTTTGACGGCGTTGACTATCCTCTCAATCACTATTGAATAGTCTGTTGATGGGTCAAAGGCATCTCCAACGTCGAATCGTACGATGTGCGGTGTGCCTGGGCCATCGAGAGTGATTGTTATCTCGCGGGATTTTGACTTTATCTCGAACTCATATGGGATGTCAAGAATATGGAGGGTCGTCCCGTTCCCTTTCCTGGTTTTGAGCGGTGCAAGCTCTGCTTGAATAGTATTGATGATGAGAGTTGAGATCTCTCTTCGCATTGGCAAAATATTCATTTGACCCTCTTTGCCACGATTCCTTCGCCCCATTCTTCGCTGAACGCATAGAACTTGTAGGAGTGCTTCCTATGTGGGTATCCGATATGTTGAAGGAATCTGATCCCCTCTTTCTCTTCGATGTAGTATGCGTCTTTCCACCATTTCAATATCTTGTATATCTTGTGCTTCGATGCTGGATCTGAAAGACTTACTGTATTCTGGAGGAATGGAAGTTCAGCATGCAGTCCAGCGTTCATGCAACTGAAGTCGGCGACGTCTCCAATGATATGAAAGAACACCGCAGCGTTCGTGCCTCGGCGGACAGTAATGTCATAGTCTACCTCATCTTCACCTACCTCAATCTTGAGTAGCCTATACCCAATCCTCTTGACGATATCTCTGAAGAATGCATGTAAGATCTTGGCAGTGATATCTGTCTCAGCTGGTTGCATTTCAGATACCTAGGGTGTTGGCGGCTCGGAATTAATTATTAGGAATGGATAAATAGAATATCAATGTGGTAGGGATTTCAGAATGTTGATTTGCTGCTCAGGACATATTTTCCTAGGCTGTTCTTTTGCGCGGAGTCTCTTCCGCGTGGTCTCTGAACATCGCGGGACCTATCTCCAGTTCTCGTGCAACCGAAAGGAAAGGAAGGGCATCCCGTTAAATGCCTCGAGAAGTCATCTTATATACTTCTGAGGCAATATCAGTACCACACGGGCATCCTTTGATATCCAGGTAGACATGCGAAAATATCCGATGAATATTTAAGATAGGTCTGAGATATCGTCGAGAGGCTGTTCAATACTTCGTTGATATCTCTAAATGCCCTTCTAGATATTTTCCGGCCCGCTAGAAAGGTCAGAGATATCGAGATATATGCCTAGGAATGCATTATTAATGGTGTCAAAGAGCTCGGAAGATCCGGAACTCAACAATTATATTCCTAGGAATGTATTCTTATTATTCAGAGGACCCGATAAGCGTTTTCTGGGGGCGATTATATATTGACGTTTCTCTAGAGAAACCTAGATATCTAAGCGGACTTGTCGATAGCGTCAAAGATGTCTTTTAGGTCGTCTGGAGGAATTTTTGAGGCCGAAGCAGATATCAAAGAGAGCGCTAAGTTATTATCAATGTTTCCAAAGACCTTATCTCCCCACATATGAGATATCTCAATGGGATCGTGGATAAGGAATTTGATGATTGGATGAGTTATCTGAAATAGATAAGTGTCCTCGAAGATGGGAAGATGAAGCTTGACGGACCTATTGAAAAACTTTACCCACATTCCAACATAGTTCTGAGTCGGCTCTGGAAGCGTAGAGATATCAAAATCCTGGAAGTTGAGCTTCCCCTGGTTGAAGAGAAGATTATAATGCTCGAGAACTTGATCTTTTCGATTCATCTCAACCTCCAGAATATTGCGTGGGGTACTGAGATATTAATGGCCGGGGCGAATTGGGCTCCGTTGGAGTCTTTCGCCCCGGCCATCTTTTAATTTGCAAGATTGGTTTAAGTGGTGACTAAAGAGAATGCCCACACCCTTTGTCACCTTTAATTAAGGTTGGCTCTGGCTTTCGGGCGCACTTTGTCGGTGGGTAATCCCTAAGCCTCACCGCTCCGTGATGGAGGAGCTTCCATTAAAGGGCCAGGCCGAGAATTGATTTAGATGCGCCAAGTTCACGGCCCCGGCCTGACCCCTTATCGAAGCAGGAGTAGAATCTCTTTCATGTTGAATTCCTTTCTGAGTCCAATAGTCTTTTCCGGCGCGCACCGCTTAGCATATTGCTTTGGTCAAGGGCCGTGGTCGCGACTCACCTGAGTAGCTGATTACCACGTGCGCGATCCCTTGGCCTTGCCACTACCTACTATCAGCCTCGGCGCAGGTAGAGTGGCGTGATCCGAGGTCGTTGGGAGAATTGTGACTGAGGGCAGGCGAATCGCCCACCCTCCACAATTATCCCGCATCATAACTACCTAGTTCTGCGTTCATGTTTGTCTCGCATCTCATTTCGTCAGTGTTGGACTGACCCTCATTGCGAGCCGCTAGCCCTGTCCCTCGCCCACCTTCGCCCTGCGGCATAACATGGGGTATTGCCCAAGTTTTAGCTGGTTGAACCCTCCGACTTTGTCCACACCCTCAATATTCTGGCGTAGGTGGGGTACGCGGCCCAGAATATTCTCGGCATCATTTGCGCATCTGGGGTTAGCAGCCCTCAGATTCTAAAGCCAATACCGAGAAAGCCAACATCGGTCATTGGTTCGAAACCAGCCCTAATCCAGCCCGAACCCGAAGGTTGCCTCGTGGGATCACTTCGGCGAGTAAGTCGTGCCGTCATCAGAACTGACATCGGCTCTTCAAGAGGGGCACCGTGATGACCCGATGATGTCCTCAAGAGCCGAGCAATCGACTTTGGCTTACTTGGGGCTCTTACGAGACTTGTACCCCTTCTTCTTGAGATCGGCCCGCTTCTTCTCGAGAGCCTTCTCGTCGGCGAGCTGGTAGGTCACGCCGTCCGGATTGGCCTTCTTCTTCGCACCTTGGCCCATTGTGCCATTGTAGGTGTTGAAGACGCGGAAGGACTTGAGATCAAGGGCGAACACGCAGTGGCATTCGGCCTTGATGCCGTCGATCGGCTTCTTGTCCTTGTCAGTGAAGTCCACGCCCTTGGACCAGATCTCGTGTCCTGCGGCAAGCATCGACTTGAAGTCCACGCGTTCCGTTTTCTCCGCTTTCTTGCCCTCTTTCTTCGCCACGACGGGGGCTGCGGTCGGCGCGGGAGCCGCCGGGTCCGTCGCTTGCGGCGCAACTGCGGGCGGGGTCTGGGGAGTCGGGTTTTCGTTGCTGTTCATTGCGTCTCCTACCTCCTTCGAAAGTTCCTCACTGACCACAATCTTGGCCACTCTGGACTTATGTACTACGTGTGGTTTCTTGGTGGATTCCTCGGTGAGATTGATGGTGCTGCGAACCTTCTCGTTCACGATGTAGATGCGCTTATCGATGGCGCCATCAGCAGAAAAGACCTGGATTCTATCACCCTTCTTGACGATTTCGCTGAGGTCTCCCATTGGTATCCCTCCGTCATGACTGAATAATGCCAATCTAAAATACGTTGGAATGAGGATGAGATTATTTCACCGGCTGTGCCACACCGAGCTTGACCTTGACCATGAGGGCGATATCACCATCTACGTGCTGGACAAGATGATCAAAGCCAAGTACGATCACCAGATCGGGGAGTTCGCCCATGTCGGCATCGACCCTCAGACGATCCAGGATCTGCTTCTCGGTGCCGATCTCCACAATCTCCTCACCATCGTAGGTCAGGAGATATTTCTTGGCCTCGGGCTTGGGAGTAGGAGGGTGTCCTGACCCATCCTGACGCGAATCGTGGACCCTCTTGTGACTACCCAGCCCTTGCACATTCTTGAATGGGGCCTTACAGATGTCACAGAATATGAAGGGGCCATCGGGGCGGCTCGTCTTGATGGGCTCCACATATTTGACTGCGCAGTGTGCCTTGTGAGCATTGAGGCTCAGTGCGGACTCGAACGGCGAGCCGCACCGATCGCACTTGCACTTGGAGGTCTCACCCTTATGACTGTTGAGATGCCCACCGAAAGCGTGGGGATTGGTGAACCAGCTGCCGCAGAACTTGCATCCATATCTCTTGGCCATTGCCTTCTCCTTCTGATGCGGGAGGGGAGGAATCCTCCCCTCCCTTACTGTTGAAGGCGGGTGGGCTCAAAGCCCACCATCAGACTTACGCCTTCTTGACCGCCGCCTTGTAAGGCTTCACCATTCCCTCGGAGATCAGCTTCTCGGCCATGTCCTTGACGTCCTTGGAGGTCGCCCGCTGCTCGTGGAAGGCGTTCGACACCACGATGGTCTGCTTGACGTCGAAGAACCTGCCGAAATTCTCCTCCCCGATGGCCGTGATGATCTTGCCCATCGCCGCTTCGTCTTCGAGGAGAGCGGGCTTGAGGGCGACATCGGTCTTGGACTTGAAGAACTCTTCGAACTTGGCCCCGACCACGCCCTTGATGGCGTCCTCGTTCGTCGGGTCCACGGGGGAGTAGCGGGACTGGACGGAGGTGGTGATCTTGCCGTTGATCTTGACGGAGGAGTGGAACTCGCCGTCGCTCATGCTGGCCTTGACGCGCTCGGTCTCGGCCTCGGGCAGAATGACGGCCTCGGCCTGGGCCTTGAGAGCCTCGGCGTCCTTCTCCATCTTGGACGCTTCGATCCACTTGTCGATCGCCTCGTTGAGGTCGTCACGCTGGACCTCCGGCGTCTTCGACTTGCCCTTGGTGGCGGGCTTCGCGGCGGCGGTCTTCTTGAGCAGGTCCTTGATTCCCATCGCAGGTCTCCTTCAAGAGGGAGGAGTTGGAAAGAAGCAACGAGCCCCGATCCTTCCGCTCCCGTTGATCCCCTGTTAAAAGAATAAATTCATTGTTCGAGATGCTTTGCAGGAATTACTTACGACCTCCGGATCTTGCCGAGCACGACCTTCATTCCGGCTTCCTCCAACATCCTGGTCAGTTCCTTCACGTGGACGTTGGTATATTGGAGGGTGACCGTCGCCTTGCACGACACGTTGTGAATATTGATCTTGATGTTGGCGAGCCGGTCGTTTTGGGAGGTCCACTTGATGATCGTCGGCTTGCTGGATGCGAGCAGCTTCTTGTACGCTTCCTCGTACTTCCTGACCCTGCTCATTTCCTTTCCCTTGACGTCCGTCTCTTTCATGAGATGATTGACTGCCATCTCGAACGATCCAGATAGCCCGTTGATGTCGTGTGATACTGTGCCATTGGGATCGGAGATGGGGTGTCTGGCGTGCCTGACTCTGTACATGACGCCCATCAAGTCCTCGCCGCTCCTGGTGAGGAACTTGTAGGCCCCGTTGCCGTCCTGTTCGAAGACGATGACTCTGCCGATGGGCTTTAGATCCTTGGCCATCGTCATGAAGGCTGCGGCGTCGTCAACTTCGATTGTCATCGGCTGGTAGAACATTAGTCCCTCCGTGTGCTACTGGTATTCCTGCGCTCTACTCACGCTGCGTTCTATTAAAGCATCTCCGCAATTGCCTGACGGACCCGCACCACTAAATCGCGCATTTCGCGAGAATTAATTGCTCCCAACCGGTTGTATTCCCATAAATGAACGAAACGACGATCTAAAATCTTAGCATATTCTGGCGGCCAAAGAATACCGTGATTTTCTCTACTAGGGAGAAATTGTGAATGTATTTGTTTAAGACCATGAGCCATCCAAGCGATTTCATCATCTATCAACAGCCAGAATGGTAATTTTTTCTCGTCAGTCAAGACGTCGGTGATCATCACTAGGATCCAAGGGTTGATGGATGGATTACACGCCCCAGAAGGCTCTATCTCGGCAAGTACCTTGTGGCCATCTCCGCCGTCAGACCGCCCAACAAGCGAGGCCAACTCGATCTTGTACTTGACGCCCATTGTTTCGATCAACTTGAGCAATCTCTTGAGTTCCTTTTCATTAATCTCTACAAACCCGAGGCTCTTGGATTTTCCATATGCTCTGCTAGCATGATCGCTGGCTTGGGTTTCATTATCATATCTGGTGGTTGAGGTGTGTGGGCGCCTGCCAATGATGCCATAACTGCACGTGTAATTGCATCCGTCAACCGCGCACGTCCAAAACCTGCTCTGACCAAGCGTCACATCAATCAACATCGGGTATTGCATTGGATCCCTCGCTGATGTCGATACCTAAAATACATTGGGATTGGTTTGGTGAGAATAATTAATTGTTAATTCTATCGGAGGGCGCCGTGAATATGGAGGGCGGGCGGGCAAGCGGATTGTGCGGCGGGGAGCAATTCCTGAACTGCGCGGCATAGTCGTGATTACCCATCAACCTGTTCGTTGGTGACGTTGATACCCGCAATATAGGGTGATGCCCAGTTCTCGCAGCATATTATGATGCCATTTTGGCGGTGACCAAAGAAAGGGAACTAGCTGAACATGTTGTCGATCATCTGGTGAAGATTGACGATCTTCGACGTGTCGAGATCGCCGTTCTTAAAGATAATATTAGTGCATTCATTGTGCGCCCACAGACCGGGCTCGCACGTGCCATCTTCTATGTTGATTATCACGAGGGTCCTACGGATATCTCTTATCTCTGCAATGAATGTCCTGGTCTGAAGCACGGCGTGGTTGGTCTTGGTTTCCGGGTTGCACAACTCGCCCTCGCTCAGTAGCGTAAACTTGGACGTGTGTTTGCACTTGACAGGCCCCGTTCCGCCCTCATAAACGGCGCGAGTCCGCTTGAGCTTTTTCTTGCCGTCTTCTTCGACTATCTTGGTTTCTATTAACGTGTCGCACTGGGTGCAGCAATATGCCCTCTGTTCGTGAGCCCAATGCGAAACGAACAACTCAAGAACAAGGTTTTCATCTGAAGACCAATTACTACTTGGAATTACCTCTTTCCACACATGGGAGGTTGATTTGCACTTGGGGCACGCCAACTGTCCTTGATCATAGCCGCATCCCTTGTGGGTACACGTTTCTTTGGCGTCCTCCCTCTTGGCAAACCCAATCAGCTCCGCGCTGACAATGATCATGTCGGGAGCGTAGACCTTGCTAGTTGCGTGCATGTGTGCTACCTCATCCTACGATCGGCTCTGACTGCGCGCCGCATAGACTCGGTATCGTCTGGATCAACTGTCACCAGAACTGGCGCTGTGCCCTTGGAATGTGAGGAGATCATGAATCCACGGACTGGTTTCGGGCCGAACTTCTCCGAGCATTTGACGCATAGCTCGGTGTCTGGAAGTGCTTCTAGTCTGATATGAGGAATCTCGTTGTGGCAAAGTCTGCATTCTCGCATTTTACCTCCCCATCAGGTGCCTGTAAGACGTCAGCATCCCGCGCACGTCCGAGGACATCCGGTCCGCGAACTCGAGCGGCGTTCTGGCGTCTTTCTTGATCTGCAGGACGTCCTTGACGATGTTCATGGCCTCGGACTGGTCTTTCTTGCCTTCTGCCCTGTCTTCCAACATGCGCCCGGTCTGCAGATCGATCAAGAGGTGGAAGCTATGGTGCTGCAGGCCGTTCAGGCAATCGATCGAGAGAATCTTCTCCTTGGTGGTTTTGGCGTTCTCGAGCTGCTCGAACGCTTGGGCGATGATATGCCACTTGGGATCCTTGATCAGACTCTCGGTGTCGATAGTGTTTTTCTTGACCGGCTTCTCCTGTGCCAGCCCGAACTGCTTGGCCAGCGAGCCGACGTCCCGCCCAGCCGCCATGCTGGCCTGGACGATCATCTTCCCCATGTTGAAGCCCGCTCCGGTCCTTCGCATTTCCTCGGCCTGAGTGGCGATCTCGTTCTTGAGCATGTCGTTGACGAGCTTCATCATTCCCTTGATGGAGATGTTACCGCTGACGTCTAGGCCGAGGAATTTCATTTCGGACTTGATCCGCTCGCGGACCGCTGTGAGGTACTTGCCCCAGACCTCATCGAGACGGAACTCCGCCATCTTCTGGTCGGATTCCTCGATGCCGGGGAACTGGAAGAGGAATTCGCATCCGTAGAAATCGAAGATGTCCGTGGTGCTGAGCATTTCGACTTTCGCGGCCATAGCTCCTCCCCTTAAGCAAACAGGGTGTGCCCTACCACTTCCTGCATCTTCTCCACAATCTCTGCCAGCGGATGTTCCTTGGTGATTTTCTCGCGATCGGACTGAATGAGCCATTCCTCGTGGATCTGCCCGCCCATCACGGAAATGCGTCGCTGCTGTGCACAGAACGTGTACGCGGCGTTCTCGGTGATGAGCACGAGAATGGGCTCGGTCGCCCCCTCCTTGTTCCTAAGGCGGAAAGACGACATGATCGCGGGCTTGGTGGCGGGGTTGGTGAGTTCCTTGGTACTGAGCTCGCTCAGCTGTCCCCCGTGGTCGCCCACATACCAGAGCCCCTCAACCTTGTTCCCGGTGCCGAGAATGCTGGCTTGCACATTGAGGATCTTCCACTGATCCTCGTCGACGGGCTCGTAGCCTTTGCTGAGCTTCTCGTGAGCTTTCCTGTCGGCCACGTCCTCGGCGACGTACTTGTTGTCGTACGTCTTCTTGGCCGTCTGGCCGCTTTGACCGATCCGACCGTACCTTGTCACCAGATCCCAGCCAGACGATACGTTCTGGGTAATCTCGTACGTCCAGAACTTGTTGTGCCCATCATCTTGGCAGACGTACATGAGGAAGTCTTTCTGCGCCATGTGTGTTTCCTCAGATTGCGTGGCCTTTCTTCTCCTGTACCTTCAACCAGCCGATGATCATATCCGCCATCTCCGGCGGCGCCTTCTGGACAGAAACGACCGTGGACTCGATCTTCTTGCCCCAGAATCCGATCGCGGTCAGTGTGGTGCCCACCTTATAGACGTCGTCGTCGATCACGATGAGCTGATCGCACCCGCTCGAGAGATCGATGACGGCGCCTACGTTGGTGGCGGGATCAGCCGCCTCTTTTGGCGTGAGGCGGCTGATCCTGATCTTGTCGTCACCGAGGAGCTCAACCTTCATCAGCTTGTAGGTGCCTCTGAACATTTTGTCTCCTCCAGGACGGTGAGCGCCTCGGCGATCTTCTTGGCCGCGAGAATCGTGGCGAAGGCTTCTTTCGCCATTTCCTTGAGGGAGAAGGTGTGGCCATCAATCATTCTGTCATGGACCACGTATTCCCTCCCACACTTCCTCAGAGCTCCCCTGATCTTGATGCGGATCTGCAGCCCCAATATGGGGTGTGCTACCCCGCTGGTTTTTCCTCTTCTGTACGCCTCTGCCCATGCCGGGCCTTCCTTTGGGAAGGCCCGGCACCAGCTGCCGATCTCAGCGAGGAGATCGTCGTAGGTGAAATCGCGTTGTTGAAATTGCGCAGCCAGTTGTTCAGCGGCTGAGTCGGCGTGCGCGAAAATATTTTGCATTAGTCACCCCCTTCCTGTGTGGTGACCCTCCTCCTTCGCGCCTTCCCTGCGTCACGCCACCGTCGCTTCGACCTCCTTCTTCGCCTCCGTGGTCACCTTGGCCTTCTTGAGCTCGTCCTTGATGGCCTCGCGCTTCGTCTCGATCAGCTTCTCGAAGGCGCCGAAGGCAGCTTCCATGATGCTCGTCTTCTCGAACACGATCGAGAGCTTCCTCGCGTCGGTGATTTTCTTCATGGCCTTGGAGCAGGCGTCCCTCCGGAGAAGCGCCCAATCCTCGAGCTGGATCTCCTCGCTGGCCAGCTGGACCTCGGCCTCGCCGAGTTTCTGGTCGAGCAGGTCCTTGACGTGCTTGAGATGCCTCTCGAACTCGCGCTTGGCGACGTCGTCCAGGTGCCCCTTCTCTCCGCTGTCGAATTTGATGCAGTCGTAGAGAATGCGAGCGCCCGTGTCCTCGGCCTCGTCGAGCTCCTTCAGAACCGTGAGCGCACGGTCGCGACACTCCCACGGGATGAGATAACAGCTCCAGTTCAGCTGGATCGAGATCCGGCTGATCTTGTCGCGGAGCCTGTTGTAGACCTTGCGTCTCGTCAGCGGAACGTCGTAGATCAGCATTCCGAATTCCATTTCCTGTCCCTTTCAAACGGTTCGAGACTTCATCTGGTTCCAGCGCGGGCACGCCCCGCGCCGCCGCCGCCCCGCCACCGGGGCCGCCGCCCCGCGAGAAGGGGGCCTTCGTGGATATTACCTGTCGAATCCGCTCAAATCAGGATCTCCTTCCTTGTCGTCACTGATGGTGTGGACTTCGTTGAGAAATCCACCGAGCTCCTCGACCACTCGTTCCCAATCCTTCTCGATCTCTTCATCCGACCACCCGAATTGCCTCATAGCTTGGTAGTGAGCGGACTTAAGACTGGTGAACTCCTCCTCGCAGTGTTTCTTGAGTTCGGCATAATTCTTCTTGTCATCCATGATTTAATCCTTTAAAGGACAATGCCAAATGCCCATTTCTCCACAGAGATTATCGCAGTCAGTCTTGCAATTGATGGCGATGTATTCTCGCCTCTTGTCTGGTAGTTGTGGTTTGGACAGGAAGCTACACCCAGTACAGTTCAAGTGTTGGATGCATTCTGCAACAGCCTTGGTTATTTGTCCAATGCTATCGGGGGATGCCAAGTTGAATTTGGCACTGCACCCCAAACCAACCTGGACGTTGACTCCCTCGATCCATATTCCAATTTCCGAATGATCGCCTTTTAGATCCTGAAACCAAATCCTCGAAAATTGAGCATCGGCCCGATATCTTATCGGTTCTACTCTGAGGCCCTTAGATTTCTCTAGTATTGCCTCAGCAATAATCTGCAATTCCTCACCGCTCATATAGCATCTCCCAGACGATCTGTCTCTTGTCGAGAAGAATACTTTGGTGGGTCTTAGAAGGCGGCTTCGCTCTTGCCATCCGCCCCGTCACGCCACTTGATCTTGATCCAGAGCGGATTGTCCTTGCTTTCCTTGCGATCAAGGATCAGTCTGCTGTTCTTGTGCTTCAGCACGATTCCCTCGTTTGCAGGATCTGCTTGCATGTCCTCAAAGAACTTCTTGAATCCTGTCCTGACGCATTCAGGAAGGGCGATGAGCTTACCGTCAACCTTCAACTCTTGAGTCAGTGCCCATCTCTTCTCCTCGATCTCGTTGGCGAGCCAGTTGCCATTGAGCCTGAGAATGCCCCAGACGCAGATGATGTTCAGGCCAACCGCATTCCCAGCCCTTCGCCGCAGCCACTCACCATCGAGGATCGTGTCCTTGGGCGTGTTCATTGCCTTGAAGACTTCGATAATCCCCTTGTCGAAGTCACGTTCGGTGTCGAGCCGCTTGTCGTGGCGCGACCAACATTCGTGAGTGTCGCTCGGCGTGTGGATGAGGTGGGCTCTCCAGCCGTCCTTCTTGGCTTGGGCGATCCAAACACCCTCTTTGTCGAGTTGCTCGAGCCGATCCTGCGACATCCGATACGGTTTATCGGGAAATCTGATGATCATGAAGTATTCTCCTCTTTTCTGCCTTTTCCTGCTTATAATCTTCGTATAGATCCCGTAATTCTATCATCTTCGCGACAACTATTTCAAAACATTTTGGGTCAGCCAACCTGATGATTTCTGTCCTCCAGTATGTGCGCCATTCGTGTGGTGTAATGACTATCTTGTCCTCGTTGATTTCTATTGTGAATATTTGGTTGATCCTCAACTCTGGCTTTTTAGACCACGTAAGGTAATTAAGAACCGACTCTATTTGATTCTCCAACAGGACAGACTTGATGTGCATTAATATTGTGCCAGGGAGCGATCTCTTGGCCCGCTCCCTGGCTGCATTCTGACATCTCTTTTTTCTTTCCTGAGATCGCTGCCTACGTGCTCTTCGGCTCATTGTTCACCTGTTCGGTCATGAAGCTGTCGATGGCATACTTGATGATCTCTTGGTCGTCCTGGTTCATGAGTGTGAGGTCCACGCTCGCTTTCGGAGATGTCACATTCGTGACCTTACCCTTGCCGTCAGCGAACTTTGAGTATCGGTCCACCGCCATGAACTCCTCGCCATTGGTCAGGATGTCGAATGTCGCACCGAGGCTGTTCTGGCACTCGACATGGAACCAAAGGTTGTCCTTGCTCGGCAAAAAGAGGTCTTTGTCGATCTTGCGTCCATCGAGATTGACGAGGTGAACGTTAAAGACCTCTTCGACCTGCGGGCGATAGCCAACGGATCGCTTGACGGACTTAAATCCGTCTCGGCTGTTCGGCCAATGAGCTTCGCCACGCACGAACTTTGGCCAAGGCCCCTCGTCGAAGTTGATGAATTTCCTCACGATCGGGGTCCGATCGATCTTGGTCTTCGATGCCGGTGTGGTATGCTTCAAAGCCTCCGTGATCTTCGAAATTACGTCGCACTCATCGACGTAAGGTAGTTCACGAACCTTGTTCATCCCGCCGTTCTCATTCCTAACGTAGATGTGGATCGTGTACGTGTAATTCAGGAAGACCTCGACGCGAATTCCATCCATCTTGATGTTGATGCGACTTTCGTCTGTCCCCGTGGTGTAGTTGGGCGGATCGGCACCATCGCCGATCGATGTTGTGCGTGGGTATTTCACCTTTCCGAGTTTCATGAATTCTTCAACGATGGCCTTAGGAATGATTCTTTCCTCTTGCTCGTTCATAAACCCTCCTTCAGCGCCTTCCTGATTGCCTTCAGTATGTCGGCATCAGGTTCCTGCGGTGACTTGCACGACCAGGCTTTGGAGTAAGCCTCGTCTACCTGAGTGCAACCACATCCGAGTTGCTGCTCCATGACCAAACCTGGCTTCATCCCCAATCGTTCCTTCTCGCAATTCGGGCATTCCTCGATCGTCTTGAAGATGACCTCTTCGTTGGTCTCGGCGTCGACACAAACCACATAACTCGTGCCGTCATCCATCTCGACCAGCGCCCCGCAGATCGCTTCCGGGTCGGCTGCCGCGTCCTCAGTCGACTCCTGGAACACCAGCGCGAATGGATAATTGGGGTTGTAGAGGTTCTTGACGCGTGTGATAGAAGTCGCTTTCATGTCATCCTCCAACGAACTGGGCTCGGTTGAGATGCCCAACCGAGCCCAGTTGATCAATCGTGCGTGATCCTGACGAGCTGACCCCACGGCGGGGTGTATTCTTTGTTTACGATCGCCCACATGACGAAGAAGTCGGGCTTGTCGGGCCACGGAGCGCACCCGTCCGTGAGGATGATGTTCACGTCGCTCGCGCCCTTGTGGTCAATCATCCATTGGATCGGTGCGTGGAATGAGGTGCCCCCACGTCCCAGAACCTTGAGCTTCCTCCAATCTCCCCTGTGGTAAGCCTTCGGCTCCTCCTGGACCTGGTGATCGAATTGCCCCACGCGGACCTTGAACCGTTGGCTCATCGCCTCGATCTCGGTGAAGACCAGCTCGATTTCCTTGCTGCTCATCGAGCCAGAGGTGTCCACCCAGACGAGCAAGGGAATGCTCGCGTGAGTGCTGTGGCCGGGGATGCCGAAGTGGTTGTGTCTCTTCGACCTCCGGCTGAAAGTCCGTCTCTTGCCCCCTGCCTTGCGACCGACGATCTGTCGAAATTCGTTCTTCCAGTTGTGGATCGGCTTGTCCAGTGCCCTGATGGCTTCGGCGAGGTGCCCAGGCGTGTTGCCGCAAGACTTCTGCGAAGCCTGGTCGACGTAATCCTTGACGACCTGCCGGGCCTCATCCTTGCTGACCGTGGAAGACTTCCATGTCCCGTGGTCGTCGATCCACGAACCCTTTACGACCTTACCCGCGCCACTTCCCCCACCTTTCCCTTCCTTCGTGTGGTGACCGCCGCACATCGGGCAATCTTCGCCCCCGCCGTCGCCCCCGCCGTCGCCCCCGCCGTCGCCCTTGCCATCGCCCTTGCCGTCGCCTCCGCCGCCATCCCCCTTGCCATCCCCCTTGCCATCCCCCTTGCCATTGATCTTCCCGGTCCCACCACACGCTGGGCAGGCGATCTTGAACTTGATGTTGTTCTTGAAGAGGTAATCGTAGATTTCCTCCGTTGTCGCGTCGTCTGCGATGTCATCCATCAGCCGGATGCAATCCTTGGGGAGATCTTCGATCCTGGTCGACCGCTCCTTGCCATTCACGATCATGTCGGCAGCGATGTTCCAGGACAACGAATCTCTGTCGGACCCCACCCTGACGATGTGCAAACGAACCACGTGCTCGATCTCATGCTTGACAACCGCCATCATCTGCTCGGTCGTTAACTTCTCGCAGAAGTCGGTATTGTACAAGCATTCGATTTCGCCCCCGTGAACCATCCGCACACCCATCGTCGGACAGTTCATGTCCTTCTTCCACCTCATGAGTGAGGCCATGGTGCCATACCAAGGTTCAACGGTGATGAGGCGGCACCTTGCCTTCATCAACATGTCCCCGATGTCCATGTTACCCTCCTTTCATACGGCGCGGGGCGGCACACGCCGCCCGCCGCGCCCCTCCCGCCGCGCCCGCCGCCCCCCGAGAAGGGGCTCTTCGTGGATGTTAGACCGTGACTCCTGGGCCTTTCCAGAGTTTGGCGGCCTCGAGCGCACTAGAGTAATATGCGCGTCCACCACTATCGTCAATCCTGTCCATAATCTTGTGTATGGTGGTATATAGCTGGTTGACGCAATCTGGATCGGCAAGTTTAATGGTGACCCCTCCGGGGAAGTAAATGTCAGCTTTATTTATTCTATAACTCACCATACAGAGACGAAAAGTATCGGCTGGTCTTTCTCGTGACATAATTTCTGCCAATAGTCCTTCATCATGATTCCGCGACTTTGAGATTTTAATTTTAGGTTCGTCGCCAATGGCAGATTTCAACAAGGTACGAAATACATTCATCGATTCGTTGATAATTGGATCCTTGTGCTTAACCGCCAAAGTCTCGATTGTCATTGCTTGGACGGTCTTGGCGCGAATGCACGCACCATTCTTGACATCGACGTACCGATCGAACATGAATTGTCCAGATTGATCACCTGGCACTTCCATTTCGACCATGATCGTCACTGTTGTCTTGAAACCCATTTCACCCTCCTCTCTATATTGACTGTCGTCCCCCGCGCCCCCGCGCCCCCGCGCCCCCGCGCCCCCGCGCCCCCGCGCCCCCGCGCCCCCGCGCCCCCG
>Ga0315291_10006138_pt1 | contig 14950 bp, 9 predicted proteins | sample YL17G12_20_MG_FD_203070 | JGI IMG/M metagenome (GOLD analysis project Ga0315291, IMG submission 203070) | Sediment microbial communities from Yellowstone Lake, YNP, Wyoming, USA - YL17G12_20 | ecosystem: Environmental > Aquatic > Freshwater > Lake > Sediment | place: USA: Wyoming | collected...
GCAGGCACAGCTACGTGTCTTCGACCAAACGGCTACGTCCTCCTCCCCTTCGAAGTTGCGGCCTTCATACATAAGTCCACTCCACTCGATGGCGTTCTATTCGAACCCATCGTTGTTCAATTGTTTCAATACGCATGTCTGGGCCGTAGCCCGACACAAAGTCCATATCTCCGATTAGATACAGAAGTTCACTTGTGTCGGACCCAGCGTCATGAACGGTGCGCTGCATCTCCATGTTCGTCGGGAGAATGCCTGGCGCAGATTGTCGCAGACGAAGCTCTCGGTCTTGCAGGTCGTCGGTGAGGTCTTCACCGTCAACGCACAAGCCGTACCAGTCGGAGTCGCCGACCTCTGGGTATAGTCCGCCGCCCCACAGACATTTTCGTCCGGGGGTACCGATCCCAAGCAGAACCTCTAGGTCACGCTGGTTGCAGTACGATACGAAGTTCTTGTTGTCCAAGAACCTTGCGCGTATACCTCCGAGAGCCCTTCCAGGGATAGGACTGAGGAAGTATTGTAGTGTCCATATTCGCTGCGGGTCACGCAGATCAGTGAACTGCCAGCCAGCCAACCCGAAGGCCTCTTGCAGCATTCGCGTTTCAGGGAACGTCGGCAGGTGGCCGCTGTTGGGATTGATAAGCATCTCGCGCCTCCTTGTCTCGTGCCCAAAAAACTAACCCGTTGCAAACCCCGGTCAGCACAGCTAACCAGAACATTATTTCTCCTCCGATACTGGCGCAGCAGGCGCCTCTTCTTCCGCCGGCTCTTCTTCTTCCGCCGGCTCAGCCACCCCGTAGATGGCGCCCATGTCATCGTTGTAAATGTCGTCTGTCGTTACTGGTTTACCTGGCATTGTTTTTCCTCCAGGTGCCTTATCTCTTGTGTTCGAAGGGTATTGCGGGCAGTCAGATCCCCGAGCTAGGCTGCTTGCTGTAGAATGGGATGGGTGACATGGCGTATCTAGATCAAACTGAAGCCAATAAACACTTTCAAGAGCGCACTCTTGAGGGCCTAAAAAGCCACTTCCCCATCACCAGCGGGAACAGGACACTCGAACTCACCCACATTGAGATCGATGAATCCAAGCACAAGCTCGATGACCTCCGCGCCCAGCACGAAGCTCGGGTGAAGGAAGAGACCTGGGGGCCGACCGCCCACGGACACTTTGTTTTGAAGGACCACGTAACCGGCGAGATCATCGATAAGCAGAAAATCCGACTTGCCCAGCTGCCTACAGTTACGCCGCGCCGTAGCTTCATTATTGATGGCTCTGAGTATCAGGCAGATAATCAATGGCAGTTGAAGCCTGGGGTGTTCACCCGCCGGGCTACTAACGATGACTTGGTGGCTGCCTTCAACCCTGCAGGGCACAGAGACTTTAAGATTGTTTTTGAGCCGAACAAGAAAAGATTTGTTATCGATCGCGGAACCTCCTCGGCTATTCCGCTGTACCCCGTCATGAAGGCCATGGGCACAGATGACGATACGCTTGAGGCGTTGTGGGGTAAGGAGATTTTTTCGGAGGCTAAGAAGACTAGCGGCAAGCGTGGCACTGAAGCTTTCTTCAGGGCGGACAAGAAGCGCATGCCGAAGGATGCCGCAGAGTCAGATGCCTATGTCCACGAGGTATTCGGCAAGTCCGAGCTAGACCCCAGCGTTACGCAGAGAACCCTTGGTAAGCGTTACTCTTCGATCACGAAGGGTGTTCTAGAGGACACCACGGCTAAGATGCTGCGTGTATATTCCGGGGCGCCTGAAGATGATCGCGATTCCATCATCACCAAGCGCCTGCGTTCGATGGGTGACTATACCTTTGACAGGCTTACTGCTCGAGAGACTAAGGCTGCTCTGCGTGGAACTATTGTCCGCAAGATGCAGAAGGCGACGAGTATCCGGGACCTGATCAAGTACGACAAGTTCAATGCCCCTATCCGGCAATCCTTCAAGGGGAGTGACATTGTAGATCGCCCTGACCAGTTCAACCCTGTAGAGATGATGGCCAGTGCGCAGCAGACGACCATCAAGGGTGAGGGCGGTATTCAAAACTCGCAGGTCATCGATCAGATGGTCAGCGCCAAGTACATCAACCCTTCGTCCCTCGGCTTCATTGACCCTGTTCGAACACCGGAGTCAGAGAGCTCGGGCATCGTGCTCCGGCTGCCCATGTCGGTGCACAAGAAGGGCATGACGCCCGTAACGACACTTTACAACTTGAAGACAAATAAACTTGAGGAGGTAGACCCTGTGGGCATGGAGTCCTCAGTTGTCTTGATGCCGGATCAAGTCAAGTGGAAGGACGGCAAACCGATTCCGATCGCGTCCAAGCTGAAAGCTTCTATACGTGGTGGCGCCTTCGATGAGGTGAAGTTCTCAGAGGCCCAGTATGTGATGAGACACCCATCGCAGCTTTTCAGCCTGACAACAAACCTAATCCCGTTCCTGGGTAACAACTCTGGTAACCGTGCATCGTATGCAGGGCAGCACATTGAGCAGGCCATCTCATTGCGAGGCAGGGACGCACCTCTTGTTCAAGTCTCAACTGGGTTAGACCAGGCGGGACGCAGTACTTTTGAAGAGGTGGTTGGTAAGCAGGCGTCGCATGTTTCGCCTGTTGCGGGCGTAGTGCATAGCGTTAAGACGGACGCAGTTATCATCAAGGACAGCAAGGGTGCTAAGCATGAGGTACATCTGTACCATAACTTCCCCCTGAATGACCCGAAGACTGTTTTGCACTCTACAGCTTCTGTGAAGGTAGGGGACGCAGTAAAGCCTGGCCAAGTTGTGGCTGATACAAACTTTACGCGAAACGGCACGATTGCTCTTGGTACGAATCTTCGTGTCGGCTACCTGCCGTACAAGGGGTACAACTTTGAAGATGGTGTGGTCATAAGCCAAAGCGCTGCCAACAAGATGGCAAGTGAGCACCTGCACAAACCGGAGATTCAGCTAACAGCAGATATTCAACGCAACAAGTCTAGCTACCGTATGAATTTCTCTGACGCATACAGGCCGGAGCAATACGATAAGCTCGATGAGCACGGTGTTATCAAGGTGGGGGCCCGCGTTGGATCAGGCGATCCTTTGATCCTGGCCATGCGTGACTACAACCCACGAGACCGGATGAGCCTTCAGGCTGTTGGCAAGGCCCTAGCAGGGAAGAAGAATGACAATACCCTGCGTTGGCGCGCAGACCATGCCGGTGAAGTGGTTGGCGTTCACCACGGAAAAGACAAGATCACGGTCCACATCCGCACCGTAGAGCCTATGCAGATGGGCGATAAGCTCGCGGGTCGTCACGGCAATAAGGGGATCGTGACTATGGTCGTTCCCGATGCTGAGATGCCGCACACAAAGGACGGCAGGCATATTGAGGTTGCCCTCAACCCTAGCGGGGTGCCTGGTCGTATGAACGTCGGGCAGGTACTTGAGACTGCCGCCGGGAAGATCGCGGAGAAGACTGGCAAGACATACATCGTTGATAACTTCAGCGGTGATAATCATTTGGCCAAGATCAAGGGCGAGCTGAAGAAGCACGGGCTCACGGACAAGGAAGAGTTGTTCGATCCAGCTACAGGGCACAGTCTTGGTCCGGCCCTTGTGGGCCCGCAGCACATGCTCAAGATGACGCATCAGATCGACAAGAAGAACTCTGTTCGATCTGGCATGGCTTTGCCTGGCAGCGAAGAGGAGCCAGAGAGTTACGACAGTAACCTAACGCCTGCGCGTGGCGGTAAGACGGGCGCTATGCGCGTAAGCCCACTGGACCTATACGTCCTGTTGGCGCATGGGGCTCGAGCCAACATCCGCGAGATGCAGACCTGGAAGAGTGAAGGGCCTGATCCGCAACCGAATGAATCAAAGAAGTGGAACTCCGACCACTTTGCAGTGTGGGAGGCTATGCAGCAGGGAACGATGCCGCCCCCGCCTAAGACTACGTTTGCGTACCAGAAGTTCGTGGACATGCTGCGCGGTGCAGGAGTCAAGTATGAGAAGAAGGGGCACCAGCTTCAGCTCTCTCCTCTTACGAATAAAGATATTTTGGCGTTGTCGAATGGTGAGCTAACCAAGCCGGCACTGGTGGCCCACCCCAAGCTGGATGAGAACGGGGAGCCTAAGCCTATCGTTGGCGGCATCTTTGACCCTAAGATCACGGGCGGTCATGGAGGCAAGGGCTGGAGCCACTTCAAGCTCGCTGAGCCTATGCCTAATCCCGTGTTTGAAGACCCGGTCTGCAAGCTTGTGGGTCTTACGAAAGCTAAGTATCTAAGCGTCGTGCAGGGAAAGGTTTCTGTAAGCAAGTCAGGCTCTCTTGTTGACCTTGGCGCTAAGGACTCAATCACTGGCGGTCTTGGTATCCAGCGTCTGCTGGACAAGGTTGATGTTCATAAAGACTTGGCCAAGTATGAAAAGGAGCTTAAGGAAACTGCGGTGCCGCATAAGTTTGGTCTTGAGGCTACGCCCAAGATCGACGGTCTCGCGAAGAAGGTAAAGTTCCTTCGCGCGCTAAAGTCGTTGGGGCACACAGCCTCTGAGGCGTACATGCTCCAAAACGTACCCGTTCTGCCGCCAGCTATGCGTATCATTTCGGCTCTCAAAGGCGGGAGGTCAGTTCAGTGGGGCGACGTAAATGAACTGTACTCGGCGCTTGGGCAGCGTAACGATGTTCTCAAAGACCCAGATGTTCGTCGGTGGGCTACAGACCACGATTTGCAGGAGCAGCGCCAGTCCTCATATGACGCACTGTCCGCCCTAATGGGGATTGGTACGCCGGCTAAAGACTCTACGCATAAGGGCCTTATCAGCTACATCGCAGGTGACCCCGCTAAGAAGGGGTACTTCCAGAACGTCTTGATGTCACGTCGGCAAGATATGTCGATGCGCTCTACAATCGTTCCTGAGCCGGCTCTAGATCTGGATGAGGTAGGCATCCCAAGGTCGAAGGCGTTTACGCTTTTTCGCCCGTTTGTGATCAAGAAGCTCGTAGAGATTGGCGGCGCTGGTTCTATACCGGAGGCAGCTAAGGTGCTTGGAGCGAAGAACGCGCACAAGAACCCAGACGTAAATAGGGCGCTAGAGCTAGCTATTCAGGACCGCCCTATTCTGCTGAAGCGAGACCCGGCACTACACCGGCATTCACTGCAGGCTTTCAAAGTTAAGTTGGTATCCGGCAAGGCTATTCAGATTCATCCGCTTGTGACTGGTGGATACAACGCCGACTTCGACGGCGATCAAATGAATGTCTACGTGCCGATCCATCCGGATGCAGTCAAAGAAGCTCGCGGGATGATGCCGAGCAATAACCTCTTTAGCGAAGCGTCTGGGCGCGTCGTCTACACGCCAACACTCGAGAGTGCCCTGGGCCTCTATAAACTCAGCCGTGTAGATGGCCACAGCGGCAAGGTGTTCAAGACCCCTGCTGAGGCACTCACTGCGGTAAATGACAAGAAGATCAAAGTAACCGACACGGTGACCATCGATGACAAGAAGACCACGCCTGGGCGCATCTTGATCGCGTCGGCTCTTCCCACAACTATGCAGGATAAGATCTTGTACGACCACACGCACGTGATCGACAAGGGCGGTCTCAATAAGATGTTTCAGACATTGGCGCTCGAGCATAAGCTGGGGTTCGGCGATGCGGCCAATAAGCTAAAGGACATTGGCAACGGGGCATCGTATGGCGCCGTGCCCATCTTTCACGGGCAGAAGGGACCGGCAGCTATTGCTCTGGCAGAGAAGGGGCTGAAGCACGTCTACATGCCCACTCACTCACTGGGTCTTGATGATCTTGAGCCCGACGTAAAAACTCGCGATAGGGTTTTGGGTAAAGCCAAGAAAGACGCAGATCTGATCGCCTCTTCTACTAGCCTAACAAAGGGAGAGAAGGAGCGCAGATCTGTCGATGTGTGGCTTAATGCTTCTGCAAAGATGGAGAAGGAGCACGCGGCCAAGACACACGACAACCCTAACAACCTTGCGATGATGCTGAAGGCCGGCGTCAAGCCTGCGGGGTTCCAGTACAAACAGTTGGCACTTGCCCCCGTGCTGATGAGTGACGCGAACGGTAAGCCGATCCTAAGCCCCATTACGAAGTCATACTCTGAGGGCTTGGACGTGGCTGGCTACTGGACACAGCAGCAAGGCGCACGTCGCGGTACGGTTATGAAGGTTCAGGAGGTTCGAGAGCCTGGTTCATTCTTGAAGCGTTTGGTCAGCTCCTCAATGGATCAAGTTATAGCTGAGCATGACTGTGGCACCAAGGAGGGTTTATTCCTGCCCGTCACGGACGCCAGTGTGCTGGATAGGCACCTGGCTGCTGATGTGAAGGTAGGCAATGCCCACTTTACCGCCGGGACAGTAGTCACCCCTGATGTCATTGGCTGCATCCGCGCCGCAGACAAAAATGCAAAGATCTTGGTACGAAGCCCGTTGAAGTGCGAGCACGCACAGGGCCTGTGTAAGCTATGCGCAGGTCTTAGGCCGGGCGGAACGTCGTATGCGCTAGGAACGAATGTTGGGATTATAGCGGCGCAGTCTATCGGTGAGCGTTCAGTACAGTTGACGATGAAAGCGTTCCATAGCGGCGGTGTTGTCCAGTCGGGTGCCGAGCAGCGCTCTGTGAATGACTTCGAACGTGTGCAGCAGCTAACAGATCTCACAGAGCACATGCGCGACGCCTCCACGCTGGCCATGCACTCTGGCAAGATTGACAAGATTGACACGGACAGGACCGGTGCAACTGTTTGGATCGGGGGCATTAAGCATCACGTCGGCAAAGATCACTACGGCAACTCACTGCACACACCACAGGTAGGTGACGCTAGGAGTGCTGCATATAAGCCTTGGCAGCCTCCGCAGGTCGGCATGACGGTGCGAGCCGGAGACCAGTTATCGGACCCAAACCGCACCAGCATAAACCCTCGAGACCTGTATAAGGCTACAGGTAACATGGAGCGGGTACAGAACTTTTTGGTGCATGAGATTAGCGACATCTACGGCAAGGACGTCAATCGCCGGCACGTAGAGTCTATTGTTCGGAGCATGGGCAACCTCACTAAGGTTGAGGATGCGGGTGATGCTGATGGCGTCATCAAGGGCGAGTTCAAGAGGGCGTCCATGGTTCGCTCCATGAACAAGGAGCTAGTCAAAGCGGGTAAGCGTCCTATCGAACACAGGCCTGTCCTCAAGGGTGTTGATCACATGCCGCAGGCAGTTCAGGAAGATTGGATGGCCAAGATGCAGCACACAGGGCTGCGAGCCACTCTCACGGAGGCTGCATCCGTTGCTGCTAAATCGAATATTCACGGGTTGCACCCAATCCCTGGGCTGGTCTATGGTGCTGAGTTCGGGCTTACCAGCGAACATTCTTTGCAGCCTGGGCGCCTACACCTCAAGGACGTAGCACCAGCCGCCTACTGACTTCAGTGACTAATGACCTCTGTCGTAAAAAGCAACGCGCAGGCTGACTCGTTACAGCGTAGTGACTTCCGCACGTCCATTTCGCAGGGGGAGGGCGGTGCCGCTGCGCACATCATTGAAGGGATTGTCGCCGATGTAAATTTGGTTCTGTGGACGGTGGATGTTGCGTCTAAGTTTGATCTAAAGTTCTACCCGAATGTTCAGATCAGCAGCCCGTACATGCACCACAATACTGGCGAAGGCATTTATGCCATGCCGGATATTGGCGCCAAGTGTCACATGTGCATAGCCAGTGATGGCGTGCCCTACGTGCTTGATTTCATCATGCCGGTGGAGACGCTGGACCAGACATCAGTAGACCTCCCATCCCCGACCCTGCCGGGGCAGGGCGATAGTATAGACACCTCCACAGCAGCGTCCTTTGCCGGTGGTCGTGTCCGTGCAAAGCCCGGCGACATCATGATGCGTGGGCGCAACGGTAACTTTGTTGTTCTTCACCGTGGCGGTGTTCTTCAGATTGGCGCGTCAGAGCTTGCTCAACGTATCTATATCCCGCTGCAGAACCTGATCAGCGACATCAGCCAGACGTACAGGCACTACAACACTGGCGGGGCAATCAACTGGTACCTGGCGCCCGGTGAGTCAGAGACGAACCCATCAACGATCTACAGAGAGACGTACCGACTGCTAGCTGGCGATAAGAAAGCCAGTATTCGTGTCACCGTTGGTCGTGCAAAAGACTTCATCGCAGAAACTACCAATGCGGCGGACGTGGCTGGTCTAGGTATCGGTGCCGGCAAGGACAACCCGATAATCTGCGAGGTCGCCCTTGCCCCTGACTCTATTGAGGCCAATAGCGGGGCCATCGACACTAAAACCCCAAAGGCTACGAAGCTCCGCTACATCTTCGACAAGAGCGGAAATGCCTTCTTACGATCAGAGGGAAACATCCTAGTAGTTGCCCGCAAGACGCTTCGCATCATTGCCGACGAGGACATTCGCATAGATGCTAAGAAGAACTTCACACTGACTGTTGATGACACGACCACGATCAATGGTGGTAAACTTCTTGTTCTGAGCGGCGACATCATGAAACTAAACGGCGGTACGTCGCCTGTTGCACGTATCGGCGACCAGGTGCAGATAAGTATCGTACAGCCACTGGTTAGCTTTGCGCCCGCAGCCCCTGGTGCGCCTGTGGTGATTGGCCCATCTGGTGGACTAACGTCTGGTGGAAAGACGCAGCCATTTTTAACGGGCATCATTACCTCTGGCAACAAAAGTATTCTTGGGTAATGGCTGCTGACGTACAAACAGTTCTTATTGGGTCGCTGGGTGACGTCAATGTTGGCGCCGCAGCAGCTATAGCGCTGTTGAATCCGTTGGCCGCGCAACTTGATTTGGCGATTGCATACTTTCTAGGCCCACTGCAGCTAGAGCTAGAGCTGGCGCTAAAGCTGGCAATCGATCTCCAGGTGTCTCTTAGTCTTGGGATTAGTCTTTCATTAGCCGTGCAGTTAGACCTTGCCGTGTCTTTGGTGGCGTCTATCTCAGCGGCCATAGCTGCTGGTGCCGGCATTGGGTTTTCTTTTGCTGCTGAACTTAGCGTAGCCGTTGAGCTCGGTATCGCGCTGGGTATCCGTATCGGACTTTTGAATGTTCTCCTTGAGGCGATGCTTGCAATCAAGATTCCGGCGATGAGAGCAGCTGCGGAGTTTGCAGCAGCCCTGTCTGGGCCTGATGTAGCTATTTTGATTTGGAACGGAACTAATCCTGGTGACCCGCTAACGCTGTCGCAGGCAGGCGCTTCAATAAAAACAAAGTTTGATGCCGGACTATCCCTCGGCCCTATTACAGGGCCACAGCCTGCGGACAACACGCTAGGGGTGGTGATCGTTGGGTCAGCGCCTTCTTTGGCTGCCAGCTTCGGGCTTATGTTCGCGGACCCCACGGGTCTCATCTTCCCGTAGTTGTGTGCCGCGTGCGATAATCAAGCACATTGAGGAGAAACCATGGATCTATTTCTTCAGTCGTCCCTGACCTTCGAAAAGATTGCTTTCGACACCACGATGCCGGAGGACCCAAATAGTTGGTCCCAGGAAGTGTTGCAGCAGCTTTTTAAGCAGGCTCCATTCCTGAGTGACTTCGCACCGCAGGTCACGATGGATAAGGTGGATGCTGAGAAGGGGTATGGCTTCGGCTACGCACTCATCATGCCGAAGTCGGAAGTTCAGCAGGGCGCAGATCCCGGCGCCATGCAAGCTGCCGGCCTGCGTCAAGTGCGCGTGCCGATCATCATCAAGGACAACAAGATGGCGCCCCTTGATTTGATGGTCACAGATGATTCGAAGGTTGTGCCCCTGACGGAGAGCCGCCTTCGTTCGGCAATCTTTCGCCCTCAAGCGTTCGACGTTACTGGGCGGACGCCGGGTGACCAGTCCATGATTGGCCAGCTCTATCCGCCATACCGACAGAACAATGGCTTCGGTGGCGGTGGCGTTGCCATGAATGTCGGCATGGGCAAAGAGGGTTCTTTCAATCCGACTCCTGAACACTTTAAGGTGCTCGGGTTGAATGCCGACGATGCAGCAAGCATGTCAAAGGGTTGGAATAAGATTCCGTTTAACGAAGAGGACCGGGAGTCTTTTCACAGCGAGTGGCGCAAGCGTGGGATGATGCCTGCCGCAGGAAAAAAGAAAGAGGGAATGAGTGCCTCGAGTAGTGTCCTCGAAGCAATCATGCCTACGGCTAATGAGGCTGATCTCGATTCATTTCGTCGAACCATCACAGACTACGATGTGCGTCTTGCCTATGAGAAAAATGCTGCTGCAACTATCGAAGCGCTTCAAACAATCTTGGCTGATCGCCCGGACAAGGCTAAGTTTGCTTCAGTGATGTCCTCTGTCCTGCGCCCTACGGTTGCGCAGATCGTTCGTATTGACGACGGGTACAGCGTCAAGACTGCGAGTCATTTGTTGTGGGACCCGCAGACACGTCACCTGAGTCGCGGCGAAGCCATTCAAGAGTTCGGTTCTAAGATCGTTCTCGCTGCTGATATGTCCGGCGCTACGACAATCGCTGATGGGGCAGATGCCTCAGTGCCCCCCGAGGCTGACGTGGACACGGAGAAGCTGGCACCTATTGATGTCAGTGGCATGTACAAGGTTCGGTCCTTGGACGGCGTTGAGATGGTGGGCTGTGTTGTCCACGGTCTCTTGGACGTCAACGGGTCGGCGTTGCCGCTCAGTCTGTTTACCAACGGCTCTGTGGCAGCACTCCAGGAAGACATCCTGGGCGAGGCGGTCGAAGGAAAGCCCGTCCTGCCCACAGCAACGGAGCCAAGTGGCTACGGTATGTTCCACGCGATGTTGGCCGGTGGTCTTGTTGGAACTATCCCAATGGACGTCCACAGTTCATGGTCAGAGCAGGGGAAGGGCAAGAAGTACCAGGCTGTTACTTTCGACGGTCGTCAGATCCAGGTAGCCATCCAGCCCAACATCGTCACCGTGGTAAGCCCCGACGAGCAGACAATGCTGATCCCACACGGCTGGCAGTGGACGCCCCTGGGCCCTTCTGGTGAGGCAGCCTTGGTGGGCTCGTCAGACATCCAGGAGAAGACCGCGAATGCGCAGCGCCGGCTGGCATCGGTGGATGTAGTCTCGGGTGGTGGCACATTCTCGTTCCGTGGCCCTGTTGTGGAGAAGCTGGCCAGTGACCAGCGCGAGTTCCTAGATCTCGATGGGGCCATGTTCCTGATGGCCGGTCTGGGCGTCGAGCAGCAGTACGGCATGCGCAAACTGGGTCAGTCCTTCAACGGCAGAGAGCCGGTGCAGGTACGCATTGGCCGCGTCATCACTACGTCGGACGAGCAGGTCAAGCAGGCACAAGCGCGAGCAGCACACGCCTACAGTGTGTTCCCAAGCCTCAAGCGGCAGCTCTTCAAGGAGGCAGCGGTGGTCACAGACCCCGAGGCTGTTGATGCCGTCCTGTCCATCGGCTTCATCAACCCTGAGAACCTGACAGCATTCATCAGCTACATGCCGGCGCTTGAGGCTGCCTCAGAGAAGTTGGCTGAGATCCTCATGGCTACCAGGCTGGGTCTTGATAGCATCCCCATGGGAGCAATCGAGAAGAGCATGCGCGCCCTGGAAGAAGTTCTTGAGGGCCTGAAGGCTCTGGCCTTCGAAGAGCCACAAAAGTACTAGAGCTTGACGTTTGACGTAATATCCGCCAGGTTCGCGGGGTGATCCGAAGGTCCCCTTGCGAGTACTACCTAAAGTATCTTCTGACACACCCGGACGGGTACTCAGAAGAAACAATACGGCGCCTCATAAAAGTTCAGCAACTGGACTTTCTGGGGATGCCCTACCTGCTCAGGCTGCGCGACTCTGTCGTAGTGCCAGACCCCTTCTACCCAGAGGACGAACGGCATCGACCATCTAATAAGTTTCTGCGTAAGGAGAAGCTAGAAAGTATCTACCGGCCCGATGACGACATGGTCTCCGCCAATACCGTCCTGGAGAAGCCCAGGATCAAAGAGGCAGTAGAGGCGATGGTTATCACTGGGTCCAATCCCCAGTGGGTCTCCTTGATGCTCAAGCAGCGTTTCGGCGTAGTCTTTACGGAGAAGGCCATAGAGCTGTACTGCCACTACTACTTCAAATCGGACATCGTAGACTCCACAGAGCTTAGGGCTCTTATGCTCATGCGCGGGGTATCTGACGCTACCACTGACCCTGATGAGCAGCGGCAGGCTGAAGCGTACTTCCAGGCGAACAAAGCCGACCCCAGACACCTTTCAGCGCAGATGTCTGTTACGCCGTTGGCCAACATCATGACCACGATGCGCATGGGCATCCTGCCGACTAATCTCGAACTACAGCGGGTAGTCACCGCAGCCCAGGCTGTGGCCTCGATTGGGTCCCTCGAAGCCTCGATGCGCGGCCTGCCTGAACGAGCACGAGACTTCGCATTGACGGCTAAGATGATGACTGAGATAGCCGAGCAGGTCGGAACTGCAGACGATGATCTCCAGCAGGGCCTGGGCAGGCTAATGATGGCCAACGATGAAACTAAGGTCCCTTACATCGACGATCTATCAAGAGGCAACCACACACTGGACGTCATGCCGCTAGGGCAGGTCGAAGTCCATAGTCTGCCGGAAGTGCCACAGGCAGAAGACGAACAACAACAACTATTTGACCCGCACGACATGGAGGAAAATCCCGATGAGTGATCGAACAATCAGTCTTGGTGACGTTGATAATGCTACTGCTGAAAGCATGCTGCGCTCGCAGCCGGATGCCTTTGGCAACATTGCCGAGTCTGTGCCCAAGTTCACCAAGGTAGACGACTTCACTACCTTTGCTGCGGAGTACTGCCGCATCGACGACAACATCGTGATTCACTTCTTTCACCCGGAAGACATGGAGTACACAGAGCGATACTGGCTAGATGTATTCCCCGGCGTGCTTGATAGCGTTGCCCGCGAGTACTTCAACGCAGACACTCCACGGCTAGTTGCCAAGTACACCGAGGAGCTTCGGTCCTGGTGGTTCCGCGCCAATAGCTATGATCATGTTATCGACGTGGATTACTTTGTGCGTCGGTTTTTTGAGAAGATGGATCAGGCTTTGGAGCCGTCTGCTCCTGCCACCAAAACTCAATAGCAAATTTGCTGTGCCTAACCTTGGTAACTCGTTGATCTGCCTCTGCGGCAAATGCCTTGATGTATCGCGTCACGGGCGCCTTGGCCTCGCTAGGTAGTGCGTGCCAGAGCTTTATGAAGGCGTGTTGCCCGTCGTCGTCCGGTGTTACATGCGCGGGGTAGTCACTAGCAATGTGATTGCCTGCGCGCATCAAAGAATCACGGAGTTCGTCAATCCACATGGCTGCTGAGTTAGTTCGACCAGGGGAAGAAGGCGAGGATGAGTGGGAGCGGCCCTTATCTGACGAGGAGCTTCAGGCTGCCGAGGTGGGCAAGGTATTCTGGAACCCAGAAGAAGAGTATGCCGAAAATCCTTTCGTAGTACAGAAGGCGCTGCATCGTCTACCGGCGAAGGCAAGAGTACGGCCTTCGAAGTTTGCTGAGTACGGCTTCTACTACCCATCAGATGACCTAAGCTACAAGCCCTTCACCTTCGAGGGGCGCAGGCACATGAAGCGTATCTACGATACGTCGGCAAAGCGTTTGCTGTTGATATGTGGACGTCAGGTTGAGAAGTCGACACTGATTGGGAACATTGCGCTGACGTATATGTGCATGGTGCCTGGGTATCGCGTGCTCTACGTCTCGCCTTCAGCGACGCAGACCAAGACCTTCAGCGCGGACAGAATCAGGGAGCCGCTGGAGACCAGCCCTGTATTGAAACGCTTCACCACTCGGATGCTCTCGAGCAACATCCTTGAGAAGCAGTTCGTCAATCGATCTAGAATCACGCTGCGTTATGCGTACTTGAACGCTGACCGTACACGCGGAATCCCGGCATGGCAGCTATCGCTTGATGAGCTTCAGGATATCTTGGCGGAGAACATACCCGTCATTGAGCAGTGTTTAGCGCACGCCCCTGAGAGGTGGAAACGCTTCATCTACTCAGGGACGCCCAAGAGCCTAGACAATACGATCGAGTACTACAGAGATCGCTTCTCTACACAGGGCGAATGGGTAGTGCCTTGCGACGGCTGTGGCTCTAACGCCAAGGGTGCCGGCGGTCGGTATTGGAACGTGCTTGGGGAGAAAAATATTGGCCGTAAGAGCTTGATCTGCGACCGCTGCGGCAAAGAAATAACCCCTATGCACCCGGATGCCCAGTGGGCCCGGATGGTAAAAGAGGCTGCGTTTGAAAGCTTCCATATTCCGCAGTTGATGGTTCCGTGGAAGCCCTATAACGAAATCCTTCTCGACTATGAGCGCTACCCTCGGGACAAGTTCTACAACGAGGTCTTAGGCATATCTTTTGATGGTGGCTTACGACCGCTGACAACGGGGCAGGTACAGGCAAACTGCAACCCCGATTTGCACATGGTGGACTACGAGAACTACAGACAGCTTTCGTACTCGCAGCCGTTCTTCATGGGGCTCGATTGGGGGACCGGCGAAAACTCATATACAGTTTTGACGCTGGCTACGTACATCAACATGCGCTTCAGGGTTATCTTTGCGCACCGCTTCACAGGTCAGGATACCTCTCCAGAGATCCAGCTAGAAAAGATCATGGAGATAATCAACTACTTCAACGTAGCCGTTGTAGGGACTGATTACGGCGGAGGCTTTGACCGTAACGACTGGCTCATTCGGCGGCTGGGTAATCGCCGTGTCTGGAAGTACCAGTACATCTCCAGGCCAAAAAGAAAGCTCGAGTGGGACACGAAGCTCGGCAGGTTCAAGGTGCACCGCACTGAGATCATGAGCGACGTACTCAATGCCATCAAGCGCACGAGTAACAAGGTCTTTGAGTTCCCTCGGTGGGAGGACTTCAAAGACCCTTTCGCCCAGGACATGCTGAACATCTACAGCGAGTATAACGAGACG
>Ga0315291_10006140_pt1 | contig 14948 bp, 17 predicted proteins | sample YL17G12_20_MG_FD_203070 | JGI IMG/M metagenome (GOLD analysis project Ga0315291, IMG submission 203070) | Sediment microbial communities from Yellowstone Lake, YNP, Wyoming, USA - YL17G12_20 | ecosystem: Environmental > Aquatic > Freshwater > Lake > Sediment | place: USA: Wyoming | collected...
AGGGTTAGTAATACCGCGCCTACAATTATAATGCTTACAAAAATTCCCTTTTTGTCTTTCATATTTTTTGCCTCTGATGTTTGTGTGTTAGTGATAACTTTTTATTCCTTATATCTAACATTATGTTATGTATATATAATATTTACTATTAATATTTTTCTATTTCATATAGACCCTAAAAGGGTAATTAAAAAAGAAATTTTATGTTCCAATATTTCATTCAAAACAAAAAATAGACAGTACGGAGGGATGAGATTTGAACTCCCTTTCATCGATAAATAGAAGTGCTAATTACTTTTATAAATTATATAAAATACACTTATAGCACCGTCAAGCATGTATGGTACGACGATACTGCTCCTCTATTTTAATGTGGATGGATAGTTTTTAATATATTGTTATATCTATGACAAAATAGTTGATTCAATCTCATAGATCTCGTGAGAAAATGAGGAAGTCCTTTGCTCAGGAGCTTATTGCTCCCTGTGGAATGAATTGCAACGTATGCAGTGGTGTCCTTGCGATGCAACATGATGTGAAAAGCAAAGGGATTCGAATGCCGTACTGCACAGGATGTCGGCCGCGAGATAAGAAATGTGCGTTTCTTAAAAAAGGATGCTCGCGTCTTCTGAATCATACCGTACAGTTTTGTTATGAATGTCCAGAGTACCCTTGTGAAAACCTTAGACATATCGATACGAGATATCAAACGTTTTTCCGGATGAGCCTGCTTGAAAATCTTGCATATATCAAAAAAAATGGAATGGAAAAATTCCTCAAAATGCAAGAAGAAAAATGGCGCTGTCCAACCTGTGGAGGGTCGCTCTGCTGTCATAACGGACTCTGTTTTCAGTGCGACATTGAGCGTTTAATAAACAAGAAAAAACGGTATCGATGGGAGGATTAGCATATGACATATAAGAAAAAATCGTGGCAAGAGAAGATGGCTGATAAAAAGAGTCTGCCGAAGGTGTTGAATCTGGAAAAAGGTTTTCCGTGCTATAACGCGCTTCATAAGATAGGGCTTGAGGCTGGCGACCGTGTTGTCCTGGTTAACCCGAGAGAAGTTGCGGATGAAATGAAGATGGTGCCTCCTGGGAAACTCACGACCATCGTGCAAATCTGTAAGAAGATCGCACAGAAACATCAGGTGAAAGGCTGCTGTACGCTGACTGCCGGCATATTCATCATGACTGCTGCCAACGCAGCAGAAGAAATGAAGAAGGACGGCAAGAGAAACGATATTCCGTACTGGCGTACGCTCAAGGCGAACGGGGAGTTGAACGAAAAATATCCAGGTGGCACTGTAGCACATAAAAAATTGTTAGAAAAAGAAGGGTTTACCATTCTCCAAAAAGGTAAGAAATTTCGTGTCGAGAACTTCGAGGATTTTTTGGTTCAATAAGTTTTGTTTCACGAGGTCAGGACTTCATGATACCAAAAGTGATTGTTCATAATTCGGTAAGCTTAGATGGTTCGCTTTCTTCCTTTGAACCGAATATGGAACTGCATTATCAGATCGCTGGGAGGTACAAACCCGATATGCATTTGATAGGTTCAAACACCATAACGGCAGGCATTGAACTATACGGGGATGGTATTCCTTTAGAGGAATCAACCGACTTTCAAAAACCAAAGCGGAACAAACACCTTCCCTTATGGGTTCTCATCGATTCCAAAGGAAAATTGGAAGGAATGCTACATACATGCAGACGTTTTGAAATGTGCCGGGATGTTATAGTATTGGTGTCACAGACAACACCACAGAGGTATCTCCACTATCTGGATGAACGGCATTATGATCATCATTGTGTCGGCCATGATTCTGTTGATGTGCGACAAGCATTAATGCTCTTATCTCAGGAATATAATGCAAAAACTATTTTGACTGATACCGGAAGAATTCTTGGGAATATTCTGTTGAATCAAGGATTGGTTGATGAGATAAGCTTACTTGTTCACCCGGTCATCGTTGGGAAAAAATCGTATTGCATGTTTAGGGATATCGAGAGATATTTTGAGGTAACCTTAATGAAATGTGAACTGTTAAAAGAACAGTACGTCTGGTTGGTGTATAAGGTAAAGAAAAAAGAGAAATGTCCTACGCATTGAGACGAGGTATCTGATCTTCATTTTCGCAAAAGGTTTTTTGTCGGTATGATTAAATAGCGAGATGATGTTATTTTTTGGTATGAAGAAGTTTGTGTCGATCCTTCTTCTTGGTGTGCTCTCGATGCTGTTTGCGGAGGTATTCTCCGGGGCATCCACACTCTGGTTTCTTGATCCCTGGGGTCTCCTGGTCGCTTACCCGTTGTATCTCGGGCATGCCGTGTTCTTTCTCAATGTAGCGTTTCTCTGGAAAAAAACGTCGCCTCGCCAGCTGTATTTTTTCGGGATGATGTTTGGGTTGTATGAGGCGCTTATCACCAAGGTTCTCTGGTTTGGGTATCCCGGTTCAACCGGTCCTATGATAAGCAGCTTTTTTGGTGTCGCATGGGGTGAGTTTCTCACCTTGGTGTTGTTCTGGCATCCGGTTATGTCATTTATTGTACCGGTGTTTGTGTATGAGGTGTTGAGCGGGGATATTCTTCCAGGTCACGAACGGTTTTTACAAAAGAATTGGAAAACGCTCCTTCTTGTAGTGGTTTTGATTGTCATGGCAGCAAGTTTTCAAAGCAATGGAGCAAAATATGACCTCCTCAGGTCTGTTGGTTCTATGGTAGGATCAATATTGATAGTTGTTCTGTTGCATTTTCTGGTAAAAGGTAAGAATCTGCAGTCGCTTGCGCTTGGGCAAAAGGGAATGGCCGTTGTAATCCTGTTCCTCGTTGTCCTCTATGGTGCGACAACGGCGCTTATTTTCCCGGAACGACTCCCGATAATGGTTCTTCCGTATGTGTTGATTTTCCTGTGGTATCTCGTTGCAGTAGGTCTTCTCTGGATTGATCGATTCACACCGGTGAGTAATCCTCTGAAAAGAAAACTCTTTTCTCAAAGGGACCTAGGGATTTTTGCGGTGCTGGTCGTGGGTGCGACCGTAGTCTGCAGTCTTGTTTCGCAGGTAAGTTACGCTGTTCTTCTTGTTATGTTTGTGTCGCTCATGGGGGCTGGAGTTATTCTCTTTTCCTGGTGTCTTTTTTCTCTAATAAAACAAAGAATTTCTGTAGTAACACCATAAGAAATATATGGTAATCTTCTGTTCATTAACCACATGATGCTGCACCAGACACCAGAACAATTGTACGTAACAATGTTTCGGAAACCTCTAATGAGCCGCATGACATAATCAATAATGGTGATAAAAAATGGAAATGGATTTAGAACTCACTAACACGGAAACAAAAATAAAAAAAGAAATGAAACACTTCATGGCTCTTACCATAATGAGTCTGGCTTTTGGTGCCATGGCAATGGCGTTTGCGATTGCTACTATCACAACGAATGTTTTGGCGTTGACGAAGACGATTTCAAATATGTATTTCATTCTTTTCTCTCTAGTGATTGGGTTTGTTGTAGCATATTTTGCTCTTCGATATGTGATTTCGAGTGCAGAAGTCATGAGTAAATTTGATGAGATACAGGAAGACGAGAACGGTGAAAAAAATCTACCTTCTGAGAGGGTCACTGAACGTATCGTTAAACTCATGGGTTTGTACCGTGAGGAAAAATCACAGATTAAAAGAATGATTCTTGTAAGTAAAATCGCAGGTGTCTGCTTTTTTGCAAATGCATTAATTCAAACCATTATTGTTTTCATAACTTTCAATTCGGGTATGATTGAATTGATTCCTTCAGTAGGAGGGATACTTGTCAGTCTTATCATGGGCTTGGTAGGATTTTATCTTCCCTCTTCTTTTCATAAATACGCGATTTGCTGGGATGATCGGCTTGTAAAAAGTGAAGATGCAGAGAAGAAGATGGCATCGTTCATGGAGGAATCCTAGTGAACAACCGGCGAACCCAATATGAGATTTATTGGGAGATACTGACCTATTGTAAGACACCACGGTCGATTACTCAGATTATCCAGCGGTGTAATTTAAACTCTAAGATCGGCCAGGACCATATAGATTTCCTCGCATCCAAAGGATATCTAGCAAAAACAATGGACGGAACCAGATCTCTTTATACCACTACACCAGCTGCAAAGGGATATGTAGAGATATTCATGAAACTGTATCTTGAGCTCTTCAAGAACAGTCCGGAGTTCAGACTGTAATTACAATGCATGTCACAAATTCCAAATGATGTTTTTCGTTTAAAAATATGTATACTCCTGTCGGGATCTGAGCGACAATTTACTAGTAAAATATTGGAAACTTAAAAATCCTATTTTTTTGTTATCATATTCTTATTCATCACTGTGAAAAAGTAATAATCGACTGCTTCATCTGGGGAAATGTCAAGTTCTATGGCCTTGCGTCTCATAGATGCAGCCATTGCACCCCCTAGCATTGCAGAAGATTCTCCAACAGTAAGATCGTTAAATTTTTCTTTGAGTTCTTCTGCAAATAATGAAAGCTCCTCTCCATTCGTTGTATGTAGCCAACTATACGTTTCCATTTTTATCTATTCTCCTTCAAACTTCACAATGCTGAAAATATTTTCTCCTTTGATTTTTTCTCTGCCTTTTAAATCTGGCAACTCTACGACAAATGCACATTCAACAATCTTACCTTCTAATTTTTTAACAAGGTTTCTTGCTGCATTCATTGTTCCGCCAGTCGCAAGCAGATCATCAACGATTAAAACTTTGTCCCCTTTATTAATTGCATCCTTATGTATCTCTATCTTGTCTTTGCCATATTCTAATGAATATTCTTCAGATTCACATTCTGCAGGAAGTTTTCCAGGTTTTCGAACTGGTACAAAACCACATCCTAAGCGATAAGCAAGAGGGGCACCTAAAATAAAACCACGGGATTCAATGCCGACGACTATATCAATTTCCTTATCAGCATATCTATTATACAAAAGGTCAACAGTTTCTTTTAGTCCATCTGGACTCTTTAAAAGAGTCGTAATATCTCTAAACATAATATTCTTTTTTGGCCAATCAGGGATTGTTCGGATTTTTGATTTTATTGATTCTGTCATTTTGTTGATCCTTCGGCAATAAATGAATTTCCCCTAAATATACTTTGACATAAACAGAAACCTTTTTTTAGTAATTTCTGTTTGTAAATTTCATGTCTGTTAAAATAGGAATTATCGGCGGTAGTGGTCTTTATAAAATGGGAATAATAGATGACGTTAAAGAGATTGATGTTGATACGCCTTTTGGAAAACCTTCAGATAAAATAACTCTTGGTACGATCGATGGTGTTGATGTTGTATTTTTACCCAGGCATGGAAAAGGTCATACCATTGCCCCGCATAAAATAAACTATAGAGCAAATATATTTGCATTAAAAGAATGTGGCGTGGAATATCTTGTTTCCACTGCTGCGGTTGGCAGCCTTAAAAAAGAATTGAAACCATGTGATTTTGTCATTGCAGATCAGTTAGTCGATAGATCTTTTAAAAGAAGCACAACGTTTTTTGAAGAGGGAATTGTAGCCCATGTTGGTCTTGCAGATCCCTTTTGTAAAACGTTGTCTGATATTGCCTATAAGGTAACAAAAGAAGAAGGTGTTGACGTCCACCGTGGAACCTATATTTGTATTGAAGGCCCGCAGTTTTCAACACGGGCTGAGTCGAAATTGTATCGTAGTTGGAATGTTGATGTCATTGGTATGACGCTAGCCCCTGAGGCAAAACTAGCCCGGGAAGCAGAAATGTGTGTATGCGGAGTTCTCACGGTTACTGATTATGATTGTTGGTATGAAGGAAAAGAAGACGTAAGTGTCGCATCAATAGTAGAAAACCTAAAAAAGAATGATAATAACATGGCTAACATCATAAAAAAACTGATTCCAAACATGAGATATAAAAGAACTTGTGAATGTCATACTGCCTTGGAATACGGGATACTCACTTCGCCAGAGCTTATGAAAAAACATGGAAATCCACGCGTTAATACTGTTTTGCTCAAGAGATTTATAAAATAAAAAACCGGGGGGGGCTATGGTGCTTTTCTTTTGTTTATTACAGAGAAGAAAAACAATAAAAAACATACGGTACCTGAAAAAATCTCTGCTGTAACTGTGATTCACATATCCCGTGTAAAAAACGTTATCGCCAGTATGTATAATCCAACCATTGTAAACCCTGCTGTATACAGATTAACAGATTTGCCATGAATAACGTCTCGCAATTGCGGTAAAAGCATAAAACCGAACGACAGACAAACAAGAGCAATGACAATATCCTGCCGCATAGAAAAAATGTATAACAATTCATTATCCATAAAACTATATGTAAAACAAATCAACAAGCAGGTAAAAAAGCGTTTTGCGGTCATGGTAAAAGAAGAAAAAATTATGCTCCCGTCGGGGGATGGAAAAGCGTTTCTCCTGGAATAACGGACAAGATAGACCCTTTTTTTACGGATCGTTTTCGTTAAACATCTCCTCGCTAAAACTCTTCTTTATTTTTTTTCTTTTTTTTAGAGGTTGAACTATGCAAAGAGAATCAATCTATGATCGAATGACAAACGCAGAAAAAGAAGTTTCTAACCTATTGAAAGAATTTGGGATTCAATAGTCTTTTAAACAACAAGGATTATCAAACTCTAATGTCGTGTCGATTCGTTGGGCTTTACAATTTCTAAACTGGTATCAAATGGGATTATAATTTCTTGTGAATATGGCCAGTCTTCATCCCATTTAAATCTGATGCTCCAGGATAATCAAGTGGATATCTGTAAATTCTAGCAACAGCATTAGTATAAGGCGTTGGGAGAATATTTGAATATTTCCATACAACATTTTTGTCTGGCGTTACTTCTAAAAACAACCCTTGCTGTGCACTACAAATCAATGTGTTGCCATTAGGAAGACGCTGTGCATTAGACAGCTGCATCGAGTACATATCAGACGGAGGATCAGTTGTAAAGATCCATATTGGCTCCTCAGGGGCATATGGAGTTCTAGGTTTATGGGTATATGAACCAGTACTGTTAAGAGGCGGCACTATTTCATCAACAGATGAATAACCACGTGATTGGCCATTGTTAAAAACTATAATGTTTCCTTCCCCTGGACAGCCTGCATCTACCCAACTGGCACCATGCTGTCCAAAAAACATTTTATCACCTGCGTTGCCTGCTCGATATGCCTGCGGATTACCCCACCGGTAGAGAAGATCTCCACCCATACTACTATTGCCACCGGTATGGTCCGCTGCTTCCTCGATAGTTGTGCTATGATCTATCACCCAGATTTCATCAAATTCATGAACACTAACCAATATCTGATCCAATTCTTCATTGTAATCAATAGAGTTAATATGATTCCAATCTTGTTGATGGTTGCCATAGTTTATATCTATCAGTTCAGGATGATCTTCTACAACACCGTAGTTATCTTTCGAAGGATCATACTCCTGTATAAGATGGTCCCAGACATGCCACTCCCAGATAATAATTCCACCACTGGATCCAGTTGGTTCTATTTCCACTATATGATCCGGCCAAAGCGCATCTCCTTGTAATTTACGAGGATCACGACCTGCAGCTATCGCATCTTCTCGTGTTTTATACTCCCATGCAATCAATAAAACATTACCATTAGGAAGTGGTTCAATATCATGATGTGCACAATGATCGGAATTAGAATATTCAAACTCCCATAAAAGATTGCTATCCTGATCAAATTTTTCAACTCTACCAGCTATGCCTCCACCTCTAAAAGTTGGGTTATCGCCTGGTAAGTCCAAGCGAAGTAAATCACCATTTTCAAGAAGATAGTTACACAATCCCTGTATATACTTACTTTTCCAAATATGAACTATTATGCCATTGTTTTTTATGAGATATGTATTTCTTGAATACTCAGGGCCAAAAAGAGTGTAACCTTCATATGACTCTGCACTAGATGATATTTCATTCATAATTTGAGTTTTTACTCCAATGATGCTGGTAGAAATTATTTTCCAAAAAGTCTTACTTGCTGAAGAATTAACAGTAAAAGTTATTAGTGGATAATCATAAAAAATTCCTAAGCCAAAGCCAAATACAATGACTCGTATTTTAGTTGAATCTCCTGCTGAAAGGTAAGGAATTTCATATGTTTTCTTTGGAATGTAAATGAATTTCTCTTTTTTAACGTCAACATTTAATTGAATGTTTTTGATATCTGTATCTCCTTGATTGTATATTTCTACTGTCAAACCAAAACCATCTTTAATGTTTCCAATACAAATATCTATATTCTCATCGCTTTTTTCATAATTATCCTTAGTTATACTTACAGATAAACAATTAACTCCTGCAGTAATAGTTAAAAAAATAATCATTATCAGCGTGATATATTTTTTGAAGATATTTAGTCCTCCTTTCACTTTCATATTATCATGGGTTTTATAATATTTTTTACCAAATCATACCCAAATTTTTAAAAACGTATTAAAATAGTTCTAAATAAGGAATCGATTCCAAATGATGGTATAATCGATATTATCACTATAAATAATATTTTGATGTGCAACAATTATAAAAATTTTTATAAAAAAACAATAATACATTTTACTAATATATATACGTTAAAATAATTTTTATAAATTATCTAAAATAAAATTATGCTTCTGTCGGGATTTAGGACTCACGGGTACAAAGCCCTACAATAGAACCATTTAGCTGAGGAGATTAAAACTTATAGTTTCATGCAGGGAAAGTGATGTGAACACCAATTTACTAGTATGCTCCTCATTTTTTCCTGTTAATATTCCATTATCATCTTCAAGCGGGATTTCGACAGAGGGATACGTGCGTTTACTAGTTAATGTTCCAATTCTGCTGATCATGCGGAGAATCATAGAGACTTTCCGATCCATGAGCAGTACGGAAAAATTATCATTACATTGCGTCCTTAATTGCAACGTGGAAGTTGGAAGGTAAAAACATGTCTGAAGAGAGAGAACCTGCTCAGACATGAACTCTGTCTCTCCTAGAATTAAACAAATACAAAAAATCTTTTAATATGAGCAATATACCAATATTCTAAAATACCGGGAGTTATCGAGGTTTATGACTACTAAAAAAGAAATCGAAGACGCTTTAAATATTGTCAAGGCAAAATTTGATGATCCTAAACTAAAACCACGTTTTGTTGGTTTTTCAAAAAATATGCAGTTTACGTTTCCGGATCTAAAAACAACTTATTTGATGAAGGTAGATAATGGCGCGGTGCAGTCACTTAAAGAGGAAAGTATCCCTGTCCCAGATATTCATGTTACAATTGATAGCGGGATAATTATTGATATCATGAATAAAAAAATAAATCCTATGACTGCGTATCAAACTGGTAAGCTTAAAGCAAAAGGTAATCTAACTGATCTGTTAAAATTACAAAAATTATTGTAGAGAATACAATAATCTAGGATGCTATTGTTTAGGACTTATTCCTGTGTTTGAGATGATAAAATGAAAGCGTTCGTTACAGCTCCGTTTCATGAATTAGGATTTAAAATAATTAAGAAATATATGGACGTTAAGTATGAGAACTGGCGAGAAACAGGTATTCTCTACCGCGATTCTCATGATTATATTGAGAAGATTAACAAAGAAAAAGCTGATGTTTTGATCACTGAAGGGGATATGATTGATGGGGACGTGTTGATCTCTTGCAATATAAAGATTATTGGTATTTGTCGTGGTTACCCTGATAATGTTGACATGGATGTTGCCACAAAAAAAGGCATCCCTGTTTTTTTTACGCCAGATAGAAACGCAGATGCTGTTGCCGATCTTACTATCGGTTTAATGCTTTGTCAGTTGCGTCATATGACCACAAGTGATCGACTCTTAAGATCTGGTACTTTCTTTGTTGATACAGGTAAAGGATTGGCTGACCTTTACAGGCGTTTCATGGGATGGGAACTTGAGGGAAAAACAGTTGGTATCATTGGTCTTGGTGGTGTGGGATTCCGGGTTGCAAAGCGATTGAAATTTGGATTTGACGCAAAGATTTTGATCTATGATCCCTACGTTGATGAGAAAAAAATAAAAGAAGTTGACGGTAAACGCGTGGACTTGGAAATGCTCCTCAAGGAATCTGATCTTGTGTCTCTTCACGCAAAAGTTACTGGAGAAAACGTTGGAATGATTGGCGAAAAAGAAATTAAATTGATGAAACCAACTGCCTATTTTTTTAATACTGCTCGAGCAGCACTTGTTGATGAAGATGCGCTTTTTGAGGCGTTGAAAGAAAAGCGCATAGCTGGAGCCGGTCTCGATGTTTTCGGGTCAGAACCAGTTGATTCCGATAACCGTTTTCTTGTATTAGATAATGTGACGGTGACACCTCATGCGGGTGGATCAACGTTTGATGCTGAGATTCGGCAGTCGTTAATGATTGCTGAAGATATTGAAAAATACTTGAACAAGAAAAAACCAAAGTTTTTGAAAAATCCCGAGGTTCTTAAAAGGTGAAAGTTATGAGTCGGTACGTTTTAGCATTGGATTTTGGTCATGGGGGCGGGAAGGCTCTTTTTTTAGATCTTGATAGTGCAAATCGTTTTTTATCCTATACGGAATGGGAGTATTATTCCCCAGAGGGAGATAGCTATCGTAAAGAATTTGTTCCTGATGAGTTTTTTGACACATTTTGCCGTATGGTAAGAGACTTGGTAAAGAAACACAAGATAAAACCTGAGGATGTTGTTGGAATTAGTACAGCGAGTATGAGACATTCCAATGTTTTTTTAGACAAGAATGGAAAAGAAGTGTATGCTGGTCCGAATACCGATATCAGGGGTCTGTTTTATCAGGATGTTGTTGAACAAGAGGTTAAACTTGATCTCTATAAAGCAACTGGTCAGGGGCCTCCGTTGATGTATATGCCTACACGTTTACTATGGTTCAAAAACGAGAAACCAGAGGTTTTCAAAACTATACACTATGGACTGAATATCGGCGATTGGTTGACTTATAGGCTTAGTGGTGTTATCGCGACTGAGCCATCTCTTGCATCTGCGACGATGTTGTTTGATGTAGAAAAAAAGAGATGGTTATCTGATGTCCTTGATACGCTGGGTTTAAACAGTGTTAATCTCCCTGAAGTTCACCAAGCGGGGGAGCACATTGGTGGGCTTACAAGTTACGTAGCAAAAAAGATGAATTTGAAAGAGGGCACTCCCGTTGTTATGGGTGGTGGTGATACCCATCTTGGTTTACTTGCATGTTCAGCGGTTAATGATGGTGACATTGGTGTGGTTGCCGGTACTTCAACACCAATTATGATGGTATTATCAAAACCAGTTGTTGATGAGGAGCGGAGGATTTGGACAGGTTGTCATATTCTCCCCAATAAATGGGTATTAGAGGGTAACGGTCAGATGGGTGGTCTCTCGTATCAGTGGCTGAAGGATAATTTTGAGAGTTTGCTAGGGAAGACTGAACTGGAAACTTATGCTTACATGGAAAAGCTTGCATCAAAAGTTCCTCCGGGATCTGATGATATGATTGCATCTCTTGGCGCAGAGATCTTTAATATCAATGAGCTAAACATTGTAAGACCAGGGATATTTACGTTTCAGCAGCCAGGACATCCGATGAATACGAACCCTGTGACGTTTGGTCATTTTATAAGAGCAACGCTTGAGAATGTTTCATATGCTATCCGAGGAAACATTGAGCAGATGGAGTCAATTGCAAACAAAAAAAACGATGAATTGAAGGTTACAGGTGGGATGAGTAGAAGCAGTTTGTGGTTAGAGATATTATCTGGGGTAACTGGTAAAAAGGTGATAACAGCAAAAGTAGAAGACGGAACATTGATGGGTTGTGCAATGTGCGCGGCTGTTGGATCAGGAATTTACCATGATTTTGAAGATGCGATAAAAGAAATGGTTGAGTTTAAAAAAGATGTAACACCTGAAGAGGGGTCAGTAGAGATTTATAATAAATGTTATAACAATTGGAAAGAATGGTATAGTAGAATAGGTAACTTGTAGAAAAACATAGGGGGCGAGACGAGATGGAGTATGAGGAACTTAGGAAACAGGTTGTAGACGTCGGGTTGAACATGTACCGAAGAGGGTTAACGCATGAGACTTCCGGGAACATCAGCTGCCGTGTCCCGAAGAAAGAGAAAATACTCATTACGCCGAGCAATGTGCCCTATGAGGTGATACAACCAAAAGACATTATGCTTGTGAATTTTGCTGGTGAAGCTGAAGAGAGTGGCAGGAACCCTTCTTCAGAAACACCATTTCACCTGCTGATCTACAAGAATAGGGCGGATGTTGGGGGAATTGTACATAGTCACTCGGTATATGCACTTGCGGTTGCCGCAAGCAGGAAAACCGTCCCTGTGTTCCTCGATGAAATGTTCTCAGAGATCGGTGGCGAACTCGTTGTTTCAGACTACGCCCTCCCAGGAAGCCAAGAGCTTGCTTCGAATATCCTCGAAAAATTAGGGGATAAGAATGCTCTGCTTCTCGCGAACCACGGAACAGTGTGCTGCGGGAAAGATTTAGAAGAAGCATTTTTGGTGGCAGAAACTGTAGAAAAAATCTGCAGAATTTTCATTCTATCCTCGATGCTCGGTGGTGTCTATCCACTCCCTGAAGAAGGAATCGAATACCAGCGCATGATGTATGAGATGAAAAAGGAGTTTTGAACTGTCTATTCTTTCGAACGCATGAGTTTCATCATCGAGGGAAGACCTTTCAGTTTCGCTATGGTTTTTTCAGAGAATAAACTTTTAAATGTCGTAAGGAATCGCTCGTATTTATCAGCTCTAAAGGGGTACCAGTTAATATCCTTTGTTTTCTTCCCTTTCTCGATGATCACTGCTTTGATGTTTGAGAAGGTGTAGAGGCCATACGGGCCATGGTATCTCCCGAAACCGCTCTGTTTTACACCACCGTAGGGAAGGTTAAAGTTTGCTTGCACCATAAGTGCATTATTGATTGAGACACCTCCCGTGATGATTGCTCTTGAGACTTGTACGGCTTTATCTCGATCTTTCGTCCAAACGCTCGCATTTAACCCATACATAGAATCATTCGCGAGTCGAACAACTTCAGCCTCATCAGTAAACTTCATCATACAAATGACAGGTCCGAACGTTTCCTCTCTCATAATTTTCATAGAATGATTCACGTCCATGATCACCGTTGGTTCAAAAAACAGGGTTTTATCTTTTCGTTTTCCCCCCGAGAGAATCTTCGCGCCTTTTTTCACTGCGTCACTCACATGATCGTCAACGATTTTAATTTGATCTTCTGATGCCATACACCCAATATCGAACTCTCCTTTTGTATCCCAACCCTGTTTTATGTTTTTCACATTCTCCACGACTCGTTTCACAAACTCATCGTACACCGACTCCTGTACGTAAATCCTCTCAAGTGAAACACAGACCTGACCGCAATTGAACAGACTCCCCCATACCGCTGCGTTCACCGCTCGTTCAAGGTTTGCATCCTCGAATACGATCATCGGGTCTTTCCCACCGAGCTCAAGCTCCACGGGTATAAGATATTTCGCTGCTTTCTCCAGGATGACTTTCCCGGTCGCAGTGCTCCCCGTAAAAAATATTTTATCAGGTTTCCCTTCGATGAGCGTATCACCAATCTCGCTTCCTTTTCCATATACAAAGGTGACAACACCGGGTTCAAAACCACTTTCTTTAAAGATTTTTTCCATGAGCATCCCGCTATACGTAGCTATTTCAGATGGTTTGTAAATCACCGTATTACCTGCGAGAACCGCAGAGACGATAGGAACAAGAGAAAGCGTGAACGGAGCGTTCCACGGAGCAACAATAAGCACGGTACCGAGAGGTTCATAGAACACGTATGATTTTTTTCCCATCAAGGCAATTGGTGTCTTGATTTTTTTATCAGAAAGGATAGATTCTGCATTCCTCTCATAATACTTTATGCAATCAAGGACGGGGAATATTTCCATGAGTAGTGCTTCGCTTTTTGTTTTTCCAAGATCTGCTGATAACCCTTCAACGATGGATTCCATGTGGTCTACAATGTATCGCTTGATTTTCCTGATTTCTTCCATCCTCTGCTCAATGGTTGTTTTCCGAAATGTGAGGGACTTCTCCCGGGCTTTTTCGTAAGCATCGAAAATATGTTGAGTTGACCATGTCTTTTTTACACCGAGTTCCTCACCTGTTGCAGGGTTCACCATTACTATTTCTGACATCAATAATGCTAAAATGAAGAGTTATTAATAATTTATTGTTTTATTCGAACAAATGGTTATTCTCGAATAATTACCGAAGGAGATCCAAAAGGTGCCCGTTCTGTTTCAAATCCAGAGAGAAAAAGATCGTCGATATCTTCACAAATCAACGCAGCGCGCAAATCTCGTCGTTGAAATCCTAACTGGATATTAAAGAATGATAACCTCTTAACATATCGGCAAAAAAATCCGTACGCTGGCGGCGGTCCAGGATGAATATAGGGTGGATCTGGATATACTCCATTGCTCTCTCTCAGCTCAGGAATGTCCCGATAGGTGAAAATCCTTCGACCACCACCTCTGCAAATGATTGTGACATTGTGGAAGGTAATGTTGCCTCCTACGTAACTCCCAGGAACAGCTGTGATACTCGATGCTTTCTTTCCTGCAATCGACGTGAGATGACTTATCGAAATATTTTGTATCTTCCCGACTGATTCACTTTCTGGTGATCGGAGGCGATCCCCTAGCCGAATGAAGATTGGATAATTGACATGTATCAAGGTGATATCAGAGACTGTCACACTATCAATCACCCCACCATCAACCGAGATAATCGAAATCCCTGCATACGACGGTAAATTCGGTGAATTATACACAATACAATTTCGATAGATAATATTACGGAAATTACCCACCGACT
>Ga0315291_10006144_pt1 | contig 14946 bp, 25 predicted proteins | sample YL17G12_20_MG_FD_203070 | JGI IMG/M metagenome (GOLD analysis project Ga0315291, IMG submission 203070) | Sediment microbial communities from Yellowstone Lake, YNP, Wyoming, USA - YL17G12_20 | ecosystem: Environmental > Aquatic > Freshwater > Lake > Sediment | place: USA: Wyoming | collected...
GTTCCACGCAAGGAACGCCTGCAGCTCGTCGTTGATCTTGCTGGGAGGGGGAGGCGGCATACGATCCTATCTCACGGGGCACGGAGCCTGAAAGACGCGGCGAAACGTGACACTACCCGAAGACTTGTCGCGCTCGAAAGGATGTTTTCCCGGAGCTTTCGTCTCGAGCGCGTGAAGGATCACCAGCGCGATCCGATCGTACTCCTCCGGGAGTACAGCCCCCGCGCGAGGCCGCTTACCGCAGTCGATCGTCTCCGACCAGCGATCCCGTGGCATCCGCACCACGACGTGAAAGAGCCGCCCGCCCTTGTGGAGCATGCGGATCTCACAGTCGCCGGAGTATCGGATCGCCATGATCAGGCGAACCGATGGTGCGGCACGCTGGAAGACGAGATCCATCGCCACAAGGCGCCCGAAGAGCCCTGGTGCGTGAGACGAATCTCGCTCGCCCAGACGCTGCTCTTTTTGGGATTCGCCTTAGCGCGAGGACGAAGCAAATCCACGGTGTAAAGAACGCCGGACATTCCGCCGTTCTTCTGTTCCGCAAGAGGCTGGAAATAGAGCTCCTGATCGGAAAAACGCTGGACGTACCATTCCCCGATTTTCATAACTCAGAAGCCTGCCCGGTTGGCGTGGTAGCGAATGCGCTTTGCGACCGACGCTACGGCGCGAGACGCGTAGCGGTATTCGGTCGCCATCTCGTGCGCGGTGCTGCGGGGCTGCGCGTTCGCGATCTCGCGTCCCATCTCGGCTAGTGCCTGAGAGAGAGCGTGCATCACGCCAGAGACCCCGTGCCGCTTGATCAGCCGCTTGAAGTCGTCGATCACGACTTGCTCGGCAGCGGCGTGAAGAGCGCCATCCCGATCAGCGGATGCCCCTCTCCGCCCACGAACTTCTCCGGCCGCGTCCACGTCGCCGTGAAGATCCACGCCGAGGTGAGCCCCGCCTCGAACTTGTCGGCGTTCTCCTTGTCGCGGAGCGTCGGGATCGAGACCCCCAGATCGAACCCCGCCGCCTGGAAGAAATTCTTGAGGAACGTTGCGGCTCCTCCCACGTTAGAGAACTGCTTGACGCCTCCCGCGCCCGGCTGCGATCCCGCAAGAGCCACCTGGATCGCGTAAGCCTGCCCCTTCTTGAGTTCGCTCACGGTACCGGGGAGAGGTCCCTCGGCGCCGGGGTGAGCCAGCTTGGGCTTGACGATCTTCTCGTAGCCGAAAAAGAGTGCAGCGCCGCCTGCAGCAGCGGCGAGGACGGGGATCAGCGGAAACGGCATGGGACGAAGACCTTTCTCGGACTTTTGTAAAAGCTCTCTAGCCTATCACGATTTTGTCGTGATCAATTCTCAGGTGGGAGGAGTCACGCCCCCGCCCCGCAGCGTGCGTTTTGCCCGCAGATCTGCCACCTCGCGGTTGAAGTCGAGAATGGCTTGGCGCTCGGCCTCCTCGTCGTACTCGTCGCCGGCCAGGATCTTCACGAGCTCGACGAGGGCCGGCGTCAGAACCTTGATCCACGCGATCCAGTCCATGATCATTTCCTCCCGTAACGGCGATCGACGCCCGCGGCGCACGCCTCGTAAAGCGCATATTGGTTGCCCGCGTCGGACGTCTGCGCGGAGGTGTAGCAAGCGTTCAGCTCGAGGGCGTGAGCCGATCCCTCGGCGGCGTTCCGGATCCGGCCTTCCTTCTCCTGGGGAGAGGAGCACGCGAGGGCTGCGATCAGGACGCTGCCGCCTACAAAGATCTTCCTCATGTGGTCGGCCTCACTTCTGCGAAGTAGAACGGATCGCTCGACACGATCACCGAGTCGGGCCCCGTCCAGATCCCCACCCCGAACCACTCCGAGAGGGTCGTGAGCGGCCGGCCGGGGATCCGCATGTTGCGCTTGGAGAGAAAGATCGTCGCCGGTCGAAAGCCCATGTCCGTCAGGAGCGCCAGCACGTCCTTCTTGGTCTTCGCGGTCTTGTCCCGCGACAGGAACCGCAAATCGTAGAGCTGTCCGTGCTCGAGGGGGTGAGGCGTGAGGCGGAAGCTCATCGGGCCCCACGGATCGAACCCGACGGCGTGAACGATTGTCCACCGGAGGCCCGGCAGCGCCTTGATGTCGATCGCGTGAGCCAGCTGCCCCAGAAAGCGGAACGAAGATCCGCTGGGCGAAACCTCGCCGCCCACGATCATCCCGCGTCCGCTGACCTTGACGTCTTTCCAGGTCGTCCCCGGAGGGCAGAGCCACCAATTCGCGATCGCGCCTGGGATGATCACAGCGCCCGGAACCGGAGGCCGCGCAGGCGGGAGGCTGTAGCTCGTAACCTCACGCGAGCCCGGCGTGGAGGTGCCCCCCGGAGATCCGTAGTCGTATCCCTGCCCGGGCCCCGGAGGCCCGTACGCGTCTTCTACGAATCCACCACCTCCGCCTCCGCCGCCGCCGCCGCCGCCACCGCCGCCGCCTCCTTCGTAGCCGCCTCCGCCCCCTCCGCTTGGAGGCGTAGCTTCGACGGGAGGCCTCTTGGCGAGACAATCAAGATAAAAATTCTGCTCGGCGGCCGTCAGGGCGTCCCACGTCTCTTGCGTGAGCTGATCGTAGCTTTCGCAGGTGAGATTGACGGGAGGAGGAGGTGCAGGCGTCGAGGATCCGGCGTCTCCGGTGCCGCCTGAAGATCGCGACGGGATCGGGATCCCGCTGGGCGGATGATAAATGCTGGCCGCTTGAATGGCCGACGGACCCGTACCCGTCGACGCTGCGGGGGCGCGAAAGACAGGAGTGGAAGACGACGGAAAAGGCGTCGTGCCGCGCAAATCGACCCCGGCGGGGGCCGGATCGAGCGACGGATCGCGGTAAATCGACGCCGACTGAATCGCCGACGGTCCTATCGACGGCCCGATCGATCCGGCAGGCGCCGGAGAGGCCAGTCCCGTTCCCGTGCTTGCGGCGACGCCTCCGATCTTTCCCTGGGCGCCCGCGTCCTGATGCTCCAGCATGGCGCTGTCGAACCCGATCGTGCGAAGAGCGCGCAAGAACGTCTCCTCGCTCGCCGGCCGATCAAAGGCCATCTCGATCCAATAAAAGCCCGGCTTGAGCGTGGCCTCTTGCTCGTTATCGATGACGCTGATCGTGCTCATGTCTACATCGCCTCCGCGGCTTGATACCGCCTGTACCACGCCGCCCAGTTCTGCCGATCCAGTACGCGCCGCGCTCGCTTGAGCGACTCCTCGGCCTTGATCGCAAACGGGTCGCCCGCCTTCACAGACTTGTTCAAGTCCGTGAGCACGTCGCCGAGATCCGACGGCGCTGCCGCCAGACTCCCCTCCGGACGAAGCACCGCGAACGCCATCTTGAGCGCGCCCGCCGAGACGGGGCGCGGTCCTCGAGGACGCATGGCGCGAACCATCTCCGGATCCAGCGTCACGAGGCCGTGGCCGTGATGCGCGACGGCGGCGACGCCTGCGGCAACGATGCTGCGGGGGAGCCCGGTTTTCTCGACGAGGGACGAGACTTGATCCACCGTCGCGAGGCTAGGGGTCCTCGAGAGAAGCGTCACGATCTTGCTAAACCCGGCTTCCCTCTCGAGATCGGGCACGTCCCGCATCTCATGCTCGACGGCGTCGAGCTCCGCGTGGCCATGATCTTCGGCTTCGTCGGGAGAGGTCCACCCGAGCGTGTGAAACACGTTCGTGTAGATGTCGAGGTGCTGGCCCCTGTCGACGTCGCGCGACGCGTCTTTCAGCATTCCCAGCGTGCCATGGTTGGGCGAGCTCAGGGGACTTAGCGTCCCATTGAGGCGCTCCTCGACGCGTACGGGTCCCGTCTCCCGGTTCACCACGCGGTTCAAGTCCTCGAGCCGCGCTTTGTTGCGCAGAAGCGACGCCGCGATCGGAAAGTCCTCGTCGAAGGCCCCCGCCAGCCCCACCAGCCGCTTGGGATCGTCGTCGTGGCAGAGAGCGTGGTGGAGGGTGTAGAGGTTTTCCTCGGTGAGGCCCGCGTCCAGAGACGGGACGTCGATCGTCGGGCTGCCCTGAATAGGCTCCTCGATGGGCTCGAACCTTAGAAAGGTGATCGGACCGGCCGTTTTGGGAGGACCCGATCCCGCGTCGCCCGTCGCCATCCAGCGGGCCAAAAATGTCCACACGGACGGATCCGAGGGGTCTTGAACGACAAGAAGCGCGTGGCCGAAACCGACTTTTGCCAGATCAATCGCCAGCTGCTCTTGCACCGTCGTCTGCCCCAGCGTGAGAGGCGCGGACTCGTACACGTGATTGACGTACAGTTCGTCAACCTTCGCCGTCACGCGGTAGAAGCGGCCAGGAGTCAAGATCCCCCGGCGAGCTTCCGACAAAAGGTCAGCCAGGCTTTTGGAAAAGCCCAGCACGTCCGCAGCAGCCGCGACGGCGTGCGCGGCGTAGACAAGAGGTCCCATCAGGCCTCCCACACCTGCGAGATCTGCTCTTGCCTCGGCACCGGCCCAGAAGCCCGCGCCCAGTTGCCCTCGGCCCACCACACGCCGCTCCCCGCAGCTGTCGTGGACGAAGGCCAGTCGGAGGGGAGCTGCGCGGCCGTCTTGTACGCAATCACGTCCGAAAAGCCGTTGCTCAAGAACTGCGCTTGGATCAAGTCCTTGGTCGCAAACGCCGCTTGCATCCCGGAGAGCTTCAGCTTCGCGCGGTAGTGCTGCCCCTCTTTCAAGATCAGCGGATCGCCCACCAAGAAAATGGGAGCGGCCGGAGGCGCGGGAGGTGCCGGCGGCGCCTCAGGCTGATCGGGCAGGCCCGGCACCAAGCTCGGAAGGACGCCCGGAATGAGAGCGGGCTTGGCGCCTGGGATCTGCGGGAGTATCGGCAGCGGCGGAAGCTTCGCCGGTGCGGGCTCCGGCGCCGCGTCACTTCTGTTCTGCATGAAAAACCAAATCCCCCACGCCGCAACGCCCACCACGCTGAGCGCTACGAAGGTCTGCGGCCAGTTGATGCCGGGGCTCTCACTGTCGGCTGTCATCGCGTCGCGTCTGAAAGCGTGCATCTATTTCGTCTCCGCTTTTGTCTTTGCGCCGCGATCAAAAACCCAGCGCGCGAGCGCCACACGATGCCGACTCTCGCGGAGGCCTCCGCACTCGCCGCCGCCGCTGGCGTAGTGCCCGAGCAGATCGTCGGTAGGGCGTCCTCGACACACCGCCATGCTGGTTTTCATCATGCGACGAGCCGCACGGGTGCACGTCTCCGGATCGGACAAGATCTCTTCGGCGGTAAGCCCCAGAGAAGCGAGATTCGAGATCCCGATCTGAAAAAGACACAGAGAGTTCGCCGGTGAAAGGCACGCGCCCTTTGCGTCTTTCTTCGTGCAGTCGCCCTTGGCTTTCGCGTCAAAACGGCTCTCGAACCACGCCACCGCGACGAACCACGAGGCCGTCTTTCGCGGGCCTTCGTCGCCTGCAAAAAGGGGAGCGTCGAGAGCAACCATCGCAAGCGTCTCGGCGGTCGCCTCGTAGGTGTCACGCCACGGCGCCGCGGGCTGCAGCGCGATCATGGCGGCGAGAATCCACGCTTTCAAAAGACTGAGGGTGATCATCCGCCGGGAGCCTTTCCGTTGGCGGTGATGTCCGGCGCTATGTTGGTGACGATGGCCTCCGAGATCGCGTACCCCGCGCCGATGCACGCCGCAATCACAAGGGCATTTCCCAGCGTCTTGGTCTTCGGAACGCGCGAGAGTCCGTACCCGATCCCGCCCATGACCGAGGACACAGCGAGGCTCGCGATCGTGATCTTGGGGATCACCAGACGCGAGAGGCCCGGTACGTCGGCGAGAGCCTGGGAATTGGCCGAGGGAAGAGCCATCGATCGGCCTATCCTAGGCGTCTTTCTTCACGCCAGCAATCGCGCAGTCGCACGCCGCGTTGTCCCACGACGCGCAGCCGCTCTCGTGGACCTCGAGCAAGTCGCTCACCATCACGTTGTCGTCGTTCGTGGTGGGCTCCACAGGAAAGGGAGTGATCTTCCTGTCCGCGGGCATCTCGCACGCCGCCTCCGGAACAAACACCACCGTGTCCGCGTCCTCGACGGCCACAGCCTCGAGCGCCCGCTCGTACGCGCCGCACGCCTCGTAGGTCAGAAACCAACGCAGCATCCCCGCCGCGTACGCGTTCACCGACGCCGTGTAATAGCCCGCCTTGTGGAGCTCGGCCGCGAACAGCGCAACGTTGCCCTGCTCCACCGCCGGCCAGGCTGGCGCGTACCGCTTGCCTTTGAGAAAACGAAGATGCTCGATCATTGCCGCCGCCAGCGTGGGGTACGCGCGAAAGAGCGTCGCGGGATGCGGCGGATCGAAGAGCACCGCGAGCTTTCCCGGACCGACCGCCTTCTGGTGATCCACGCTCGGATCGAGGCGGATGAGATGCCCCAAGGGCGGGTGCAAGAGCGTGGCGAAAAGCTCAGCCCGCATCCCCTCCCACACGCCTTTGAGCGCGCAGTAGTCGAACCCGTCGCCGGCCACGTGCTTCACGTTGCCGAGATTGTGGTTGTAGCAGTGCGTGCCGCCCCCGGTCTCCAGGGCGTACTGCGCCCAGAGAACGCCGATCGATTCACGAGACGGCGTTCCTCTCTCGTTTGCTTTCCACGCGCGAACGGCAGCGCCGACGTAAGCGTCGACGTCGATCAGGGTGCGCGCGGTCGGTAGAAGCGTCTCACTCATCCGCGTCCGATTCCTCTTCCGCCTTCTTCATCGCTCGCGCCCGCGCCTTGCCCCGCCGAATCTCCTTCTTCGCGGCGTCGCCTGCCAGGGCGCCCTTCTCGATCGAGTCGAAGAACCCGAACACTCCGGCGATCACGTTGGCGGCACCAAGGATCATCGTCTTGGTGTCCGCCGCCGTGGTTTCGTGCTCGCGCAGCCGAGATGTCTTCCTTCCCGCCTTGGGAGCGGAGGGAGCGACGATTAGAGATTTCGACGCGCGCGGCATTTTCGTTATCTTCGTCTATCTCGCCCGATCAGATCGGGTACACACGAAATTCCCTACAGCCGGGGGTGCCCGAAGCTCCCGCGTCTTCGATCCTCCCGATCGCGCTGGGAGGCACGCGCATTGCGACAACCGCAATCTCCCGCGCCTTGGCCGCTGTAGGGGCAACAATCCGAATGAAACCTTCATATTGATTTGCGCTCATGACAACCTCTTATTTTTTATCTAAACCAGACTACCGCGGTGGGGCACCCGTCAGATCCCCAGGCAGACCTTCGCAGCCGTTCCAACGTCCACGGCCGCGCCGCCCAGTCCTGCAGGAACGGCCAAGCCGAGGGTTGCCCACGTGTTAGCGATCGGAAGCGCGCTCCAAGAGCCCGCGCCCGCATCATTCCACGCGCGCGAGGTCGCCTTACCTCCCACGGTAAAGTCAGCAACGGCTCCGGTGATCGAAGGACGGTTCGAGGCGTACCCAAACGTTCCGCCAGCGGCCACGCCAATCCCCGCGCCTACGTTGCCCGAACCCCAAATATGGTGAGTCGAGTCGTTGAAATTCTCGTTTCTCATGCTGCAGCCCGGGCCCAGATGGATACCGTCGCCTTGGGGATTGTTGATGATCGTGAAGAAGGGGGGGAAGGACCACGCGTCGAAGACCCCCACGGTTCCAAAAATTAAGGAGCCGGTGATGAAGCCCGGCCCGCAGGACTGGAATAGGACATCCATATCGGCAAAGATCACGCCGCTGGCCGTGACCAGGACCGCGTTATGGATCCCACCGAGGAAAATGATCTCTCCGGGCGGGCAGAGGGTAAGAGTTCCAAAAAACGGCTTTCCGGTGTTGCAATTTTGCACCCGAAGCCCGTTGACCTGCGTCGTTCCGATAAGGGACGTGCCGATAATGCACGCGTAATACTTGAGGGCGCATGCTGAGCCTGTCACGTCCGCGTGGTTGTTTAGGAATCCTTCTTCAGCGATCCAAAGGTCCTGAAAACCCAAATTGTTTCCCCGAAACACGAAGGGGCCCCCGGCGTCCGATCCTCTGACCGTTATGCCTCCAAAATACACCTTGGTAAGCCGTTCAATCGTAAACGCGTCGAGCGCAGCCACGGGGACGCCAGGCCGATCACCCTGTCCGAGGCCGGGAAAGTCGTTGCCGACGACTTGGCTCTTGAACGGCTCTGATAAACGAGCCGAACCGCCGCCCTGATCGATCGCGGGGTAGAAATAGCTATCGTTGGTCAGATCATGAACGCGGCCCGGCGAGCCCGCGAGGACAGTGCAAAGAAAATTTGTCCAGTTCACCGCAGCGTCGGTGCCCTGGAGCGGCGTATTCGTCGCGCGGTTCTTTGCCGTCACGGCGCTAAAGGTGCCGGACTGCTGGACGGTGGTATTTGTCCCCTTGATGAGCAGTCCATTGCTAGGGCCCAAGCCGACGTCGAACGTGATGGGATCGGAGGGCGGCAAGTCGCTGCCGATATTGACGGTCACCGCAAGCCCCGGTCCGGGACTCAGGACAGCGCAGCAGCCCCACCGGCGAACGAGCTCGGCGAAGGTCTTCAGCGGGCCCCTCTTGCCGTTCGTAAACACCGCCTGCTGACCGTTCCACGAGTCGTCGCCGGTGATCGCGTTGATGAACCAAGCGGCCTGGTTCACAGCTGTGTTGGCGGCGGCGGACGTACTCTCGATCATGACCACCGAGCCCTGCGGCGTGGCCTTGAGGCCGGCGCCGACCTGGATGCCGGTGAATTGACCGATCGTCTGATTTCCAACGTTGATGAGCGTTGCGCCAATGGGAATCGAAGCGGCTGAGGACATGAGGTACCGACTTTCTTATGCGAAACTTTTACAAAACCTGAGGGTGTTCAAGCCCCCTCGTAGCTCCGGCCCTGAACATTCCAGGGGGCCGGTTCCCAGATTTTTAGCTCGACATCTCCCTCACAAGAAGATTGGCGAACTCTGCTTCGGGAGCAGACGCGGCGTTGATTTGGTGAGTGCCCCCCGCGTCGGTGCGCCACTGCAGTTTGACCGTGTGCGCGCCTGCGGCGATCGGGACGCGGAGCCCCATGAAGTTGTTCGCCAGCCCGATGAGGTGAGCTCCTCCCTGCACGGTGACGCCGTCGACGGTTATCCTCAGGTAACCGAGGGTGACAAGCGCGAGCGAGGTTGCGTTTGCGACCAGGCCCAGGACGCCGGCTTGGGTGGTGATCGCGACCGTGATCAGATCGACAAACGTCGTACTGTTCGTGGTGCTGTCGACCAGAAGCTTGACGCCTATTTCTTGCCTAAGAACGATCCCTTGAGGCTGCTGGGGGGGATCGGTCGAAGCGTAGATCCAGCCCTGCTGCAGCATGGCGGCGTCGAGATCGCTCTTGTCCTCGGCCGTCGAGCTGCCGATCGTCACGTCGACGACCGACGACGGGGCCGGGCCCGCGACGACGGGAACGAGCGAAGGGTTGATCGACTGCTGAATTGCGGGGACGTCGAGCCCCTTCCAGTTGTAGCGATAGGTTGTCATTCGTTAGACCCCTTCCTCGACGCTGCAGAGCACGTCCGATGGACTCGGAGAGGTGTTGCCGCTCTTGGTGATTTTGATTCCGATCAAGTCGCCCGCGGCGACCACGGGAGCGTTCACCAGATCGCTACCGTCGGCAGCGGTGGCGGCCATGGTGACAACGAGAAGCGTGTCGACGCCGTTGACTTGTAGGGTGTAACTGATCGTATCCGTGCCTCCTCCTGGCACTCGGACGTGGACGCGCATGTTGCGAAGCGTGCCCGCGCGAGGAATGCGGAACTCTCGAACGACCGTCGGGGCCGCCCCCGTGGCGTCGAACCCCGGCGACATGAAGCGGACGGTGGGCGTCGTGCCAACGTTGAAGTTTCCCCAAACGAGCGTGCCCGATCCACCGCTGGCTCCGGTTGCCCCGGTAGCGCCTGTCGCGCCCGTGGCCCCCGTAGCGCCGCCGCTTGGTCCTGTCGCTCCGGTGGTGCCGGCCCCCGTGGCTCCCGTGGCCCCCGTGGCCCCCGTGGCCCCCGTGGCCCCCGTGGCCCCCGTGGCCCCCGTGGCTCCTGTCGCCCCCGTGTCTCCGGTCGCCCCCGTCGCTCCGGTCGCGCCCGTGGCCCCCGTGGCCCCCGTGGCCCCCGTGGCTCCTGTGTCTCCGGTCGCTCCGGTCGCCCCCGTGGCTCCTGTCGCCCCCGTGGCCCCCGTGGCTCCAGTCGCTCCCGTCGCTCCTGTCGCTCCGGTCGCTCCAGTCGCCCCCGTAGCGCCGCCGCTCGGTCCTGTCGCTCCGGTGGTGCCGGCGCCGGTCGCGCCTGTGGCTCCGGTCGCTCCCGTGACTCCGGTCGCTCCGGTCGCTCCTGTCGCTCCGGTCGCTCCCGTCGATCCTGTCGCTCCGGTCGCTCCTGTCGTTCCCGTCGCCCCCGTGGCGCCGCCGCTCGGTCCCGTCGCTCCCGTCGATCCGGTAGCGCCGCCGGCGCCTGTGGCTCCGGGAGGGCCGGAGGGGCCCGTCGGTCCTATGGCGCCAATCACGTCTAAGAAAATGTTTTCGCCCTGCGCCCGTGCCGAGATGCCAGATCCAAGCGCCATGCCCACGAACCGGCCGAAATTGACGTTGCCCTGCTGAACAATGAACGCGACAGGGACTTCGCTGTTGACAGGCGGCATGGGAAAACTTCCTTAAAGCGACGCGGAGTACACAGGCTCGACGAACAGAATCGCATGTTTTGGATACGGAAGCCTCGCGGCTTTTTCGCGCGCCTCTCGCGCTTGATCGGGCTTGCCCCACGCGTCGTAAAGCCGCGCGACGTCGACGAGGGGCTCCGCGCGATCAGGGCCCCAGGTCCCCGCGTACGCATAGAAGGCCGCCACCGACTCCCACGGCAATCCCAGTCTCCACGCAAGACGCCCGGCGTTGATCCACGACCAAAAGGTTTCCTCGCCGAAACCTCCGGGCATGTTCGCGCGGTGCACGTAGGCCGCAAGCGCCGCCGCCAGCTGGCTGCGATCGGTGCCGCCCGCAAGGTTCGCGGCGTCGCGTAGGCTCTGGGCGTAATAAAAAGCGGTGCGTGTGTTCGTTGGCTCCTCCTCGAGAGCGATCGCGAGGAGGCGTGCGTGATCTACGTAGCGCTCCGCCGTCGGGATGCTCGGCGGAGCGGAGAGGTACGAGAGCTTGTCCCACGCACGCGTGATCCCTTCGCCGCTGCCGCACAGCGCCTCGTGGAGGCCCGAAGATCCACAGCCTTCAAAGCGCCAGTTGTGATCTCGTCTTGTCAGGTGAGGCCGATAGAACCTCGTGCCGCCCAGCGTGATCGGCAGCATGTACGCGGCGACGTTGAGATCGTCGAGAGGAGGCATCTCGCCCCCTGCCGCGTAGCGATCGTCGTCGTCGAGCGTGAGCACCCACTCGGCCCGCTTCTCGGCCTCTTTGAGGGCGATGGTGCGCGTGACGGCGTAGCCTTGCCAGGGGTGCTCGAGGCGCGTGGTGGGTACGGGGAGATCGCGGCCGTCGTCCAGATCGCGCAGGCAGCCCGGGGCCACCACGATCACTGCCTCGTCAACGTAGGGCGCAGCGCTCTCGAGCATGGCGATCACCTGCTCGACGCTGCTGCTGCAAATGGACGAAAGACAGACGCGCGACTTCATTTGAGTCGGCGGCGAACACGGCGGCGAGCGCGTGATTGATCTCGTTCTGGGCCCTCTTCGTCCGGCCTCAGCACGTGATGCTTGGGCGTGAGGCGATAGAAATTCCACCCCATGCCGCCGGCTTCCTGAAGAAAGAGATGCGTACCGTCGGTTCGGATCGTGGTGATGATCGCGTCGCCGTTGCTCGTCTTGCCGACGCGGTAGCTGCGGATTTCTTTCGATCCCCACGCATGCTGAGCCGCGGGCCCGCGGAGAGCGACTTTACGCGTCAAGCGGAGGATGCGCTGCAGCTTGGCGCGATCTCGATCGAGGCGCGCTTGATCTTTCTCCTCACGCGCCCGCCGATCATCCGCGGCGGGGTTGTAGCGGCGGCGGCCGTAGTAAGCCATTCAGCTCCCCCGCTGGACGACGCGCGAGACGTGAAAGCGTCCGTCCTCTGGATCGCTCTTGCCAAACGTGAAGTAGCCCACGCGGATCGTTGCGCCCGCGCTCAGGTGACGCTTGAACCGGCGCGCCGCGACGACGGCCTCGGCGAGGGTAGCGCCGCCGGAGTATTCGCCCGCGTAGCGCGAGGAGGAGATCTTGACGATGTACTTGCCGGGCCCGCCCGGATCGCGACGCGCCGACTTTCGCGATCGATCCCTACCGCTGCTGTGGAGGCTGCGGAGCTTCGCAGCCTTGGCGTGGGCACGTGACGCGTCCGCGAGAAGGGTTGACGCGTGAGCGAGTTGCCGCACTTCGTTCTTGATCTTTTCGGGCCAGTGCTCGCGAAAACCGCCGGAGATCAAGCTTCCTTCGGTTCCGTAAAGACGCCGACCGCGCTCGAGCAGCTGATGATGCTTCTCCGAGATGCGGCGGGCTTTGGACTCGAACGTCTCGCTTAGCTGCGCGTGATCAGTCGACGAGAGCTCGGGAAAAACGCGCGGAAAGAGGCGCGGCTCCTGGAGCACCGTGGGGCGAATGTTCCACTTTGGAAAAGGATAACGAACCGCATAACGCCCGTCTCCGAGGACGATCTCTGCGAACCGCTCCGGGGCGTAATCTTTCATTGCCGCCCCCGCCCCGCCGTGCGGGCCTTCGGTCGCTTGCGCGATCGATCGCCTGCAGCCTGCGCCCGAAGGAGCACGGCGGAGTAGCCGTGCCGAGAATGCTCGATGTAGAAGCGCCGACCGCTCACGCGCTTGGCGTCTCGCGACATACCCAGCGACTGCATTTGGCGAGCTTTCTCACGCATCTTTGCAATGCGTCTACGCCAGAGGGCAGCCTCCCGCTTATTCGTAGCGCCCGTGACGTAAATGCGCTCCAAACTGTTTGCGGTGGCGAGGTAGTCCGCCGCACTTTGCTCTTTGGTGCGGAAAGCGTGCGGGCGATAGTCGGGGACCTTCCAGCCTTTCACATTCCTTTTCTGCCTTAGGGCGTAGGCCACGGCGGTTAGGAGAGTCTTGATCCTCGGCTTGCTCGACCGCATGCCCGCGGGCTGCCACACGGAAATCTTTTCGTCCCCGTAGACGATGCCGAGGTAACTCGTACCCGAGCGGGGACGGCCGATAATGACAGAGAGCGGCGCCGTGACGACATAACTCGTCTTGCCGCCGACTTTGGCGCGCTCGAGGTGTTTATCGAGCGGGCGCAAATCGGCAGTCCAGTTGTCGACACGAAGCTTCATTAGCGACCGCCTTCCATTTTTGCGAGCTTCCGATAGTAGCTCAAATCTTCCGTCAGGTGATCCATCGCGATCTGCTGCGCTACCGCCCGGCTCCGGGTGTGCTCCATCTCCACGCGCGTCCCTTGGGCCAAGGTGCGGGCCGGAAAGTCAGAAGGCGTCAGGCCCGCGCGGCGGGCGAGGCCGTACAGATCGCTCATCCGAACAGGACGCCGACCGCGGGCCTTTGTCTTTCGCTTTCGCTTCACAGTCCCGCCCTTCGGAGCTTCACGTAATACCGCGGATCTTCCGTCAGGTGATCCATCGCGATCTGCTGCGCCGTTACGCGATCCGACGTGTGCTCTTGCTCCACCGTCGTGCCCTGCTCGAGAGCCTCGGGATCGAAGTCGATCGCCGTCAACCCCGCGCGCCGCGCGAGACCGTTGGACGATCCGTCCCGGGGGAGCCAGCGGGCGAAGGCTTCGGAGCGTGTCACCGCGACCTGCTTTTGATCTTGCACCGCGAACAGTCCCGTCCCGAGCTCTCGCACGGGCAGATCCGACGCGCCTCGTACTTCACGACGTGATCCGCCGTCCAGCACGCCGTCTTCTGCGCCCGCCACGAGGTGTCAATGAGCGTGTGCCACTTCGCCACCAGCCGCAGCGCCGCGCTCGCCGACAGATCATGTCCCGATCGCATGAGGAGCATCACCTGCCTCGCGTACACGGCGCGGGCGCCCGGGAGACGACGGGCGGTCTCGGGAGGGCGAGACTCGGTGACGGCCCCTGCCGGGTAGGACGATCGCTTGGTGACGGGGCACGCCTCGTCGCGCGAGCTTCGGCGACGCTTCCGACTCTTGCTCTTGGAAACCCGAAAGCCACCCAGAGGCGTCCGCACCGGCTTGAGTTCCCGGAGGCTCGCGGGCTTGCCGCCGGCTACAGCCTTCGCGACCGTGTAGACGTTGCTGGTCATGGTTTCGAGATCTTCACGCTTCTCCGCCATCATCCGCTTGTGCCACGCTCGGAAACGCTTGCTGCGGCTTAGCTTCTTCTTGGTTTTCTTGCGGCTGCGTTTCATGGCTTCTTCGCTTTGGGCGTCCTCGTCTTGGAGAAGATCAGTCCCCCGAACGAGACGAACGCCACGAAGACGCCGAAGGCGGCGCCCAGGAGAAAGTCAGAGGCGCTTGTGATCGTCAGCATGAAGGGATCTGCATCTCCATTTCCCACCGCAAACATTCTCTAGCCGCGAAGAAATCCAAGCTGAGAGGGAGCTCGCTTGCGGTAACGAAGACGGGCGCCGCGAGCCCACGCGGGCACGTCTCCCTCACTCCAAAGAACGGACTCGGCCATCTGTTCGTGTTCAGATCCCTTGGCGTGCGTGCACTCATGCTCGAAAATACGGGCGAACTTGGCGAGGGTGAATTTCGTGGGAGGCGCAATCGCGATCACGATCATGGCGCCCTCCCGATCGGCCGAGACCTCCGCGCATCCGCGGGTGCGGATCGGCGAAGAGACCACGACGATTTTCTTCAGGCGCGACACGCCCATCGCCTTGAGACCCTTTCCGAAGAAAGATCGCAGATCGGACGTGTCGTACCCTGAGCGGTTTTCGAGAACGAACGCGCAGGCGCCTGCTCGGGCGCCCGGCGTGCTAACGCCCCCGGCGAGCCGGCGCCCTTCGCGTCGTGCGCTTCTTCGCCTTGGCTTTGCGATGGCCCTTGCGAGCCGCCTT
>Ga0315291_10006147_pt1 | contig 14939 bp, 10 predicted proteins | sample YL17G12_20_MG_FD_203070 | JGI IMG/M metagenome (GOLD analysis project Ga0315291, IMG submission 203070) | Sediment microbial communities from Yellowstone Lake, YNP, Wyoming, USA - YL17G12_20 | ecosystem: Environmental > Aquatic > Freshwater > Lake > Sediment | place: USA: Wyoming | collected...
ATGGGCACCATGTGAAATAAAGCTTTTGCTAAGGGAAGCACCAAAAATGGATGGGCACCAGGATCAAGCTAACAACCACCAATTGCCGCAATAGCTTTTTCAAGGGTGGAAGGGGGTGCACGGGTGGAAGGGGGTGCACGGGTGGAAGGGGGTGCAAGGGTGGAAGGGGACGGGATGAAACACTCGCAAGGTTTAACTAACCCCTCCTGTATTCTGCCCTCGACCGAGGCCCAACAAGGGCTTTACGGCCGCAAAACGCCGCTGTGGCTCAGTGGTGGAGCGACTCCTTGGTATTCCGCCATGGGGCTGAAATCCGATGAGGCCCCAGGGAGTCCTTGACCAGACAGGAGTAGGTCGAGGGTTCAATTCCCTCCAGCGGCTTCTTCACCAACAGCGTAGAGAAGGCGCTGGATAGGAAGAGCGCCCGATACGGCGGAGAGGGCGCTCTTCCGTTTCCGCAACGAACGGGAGCGTATGCGAACCGTTCGTTGCGCTTGTCAGCGGCGATTGGAAATGCAAGGAGTATGTACCTTCCGCCCGTCCAAAATTATAATACACCGCTCCACCATATTAACAGCCCCGAGCGAGGAGGTATGGGCCGATGGACAGGTTCAGGACCGGAATAGCTGGGCTCGACAAGCTGATAGGCGGAATACCGACGGGCCGGACGATGCTCGTAACGGGGGAAGCAGGTTCCGGCAAGACCATCTTCGCCCTCCAGTTCGCCCGAAGCTGCGCCGAATCCGGGCTCAAGACCACGTATATGTCCTCCGAGGAGGAGGCCACCGACCTAAGACTGCAGGCATCGGCCTTCGGCTGGGACCTCGAAAAGTACGAACGATCGGGCCACCTGCATTTCGTCGAGCTGGTCGGCAAGCGGGCCACTGAAACGGAAGCGGTCATGGGCATCGGAATCCAGGCCCGCAAGGGCAACTTCGGGGAGATGCTCAAGCACATCCCCAAGGACACCAACGCCTTCGTCATGGACAGCCTGGGCAGCCAGACCGCGAACCTCACCCCGGACGAGTTCCGGGACCGCTTCGACCTGATGATCCACACGCTCAAGAAGCGCAACATCACGACCATCGTGGTCCTGGACAGCGCCACCTCCCACGAGCTCAACGACCTGGCCATGTTCTCCGTCTACGGCGCGATAAAGCTCTTCAAGCGCGAAAATCCCTACACGGGCCGCCGCGAGCGCGTCATGGACGTCGTCAAGATGCGCTCGACGATGACGCCCATCCAGCTTCTGGCCTACGAGATAAATCCCAAGGGGCTGGAGATAGTGTCCGGGCCGGATGCGCCGGATACGAAGTGAATTCTATCCTGTTGTCGCAAACTGGTAAGCCGGGGAACCGGGGAGCCGGAAAGCCGGGGGGGAAAGCCGGATAGCCGGGGAACCGGCAAGCCGGTAACTCTGCGGTACCGGCTCCCCGGCTTACCGGCTCGCCGGCTTGCCCCCCCGGCTCACCGGCTGACCGGTTTCCCGGCTCCCCGTTTCATTTCACTTGTCCGGCAGCCCTTCCGGCAGGAGCTTGCTGAGCCGGGAGAGCGAGAATACCGGGCCGTTCGTGCAGGTGTAGACCTGCCCGATGTTGCAGCGGCCGCACTTGCCGAAGCCGCACTTCATCTTGCGCTCCAGCGTGGTGTACACCTGGTCCCCGGAAAATCCCAGCTTCTTGAGGATGTCGAGCGTGACCTTGATGTGGATGGGCGGGCCGCAGGTTATGGCGATCGCGTTCTGCGGGGAAGGCGCCACCCGCGTGAGGTTGGCGGCGACGAATCCGACGAAATGGGACCAGTCAGGCTCCGGCCGGTCGATGGAGAGGTGGACATTGGCCTTCTTCGTCTTCATGAGGTCGAAGAACTCCTGCTTGTAGATTATCGACGCCGTATCCCTGGCGCCGTAGAAAATGTCCAGCCCGGCGTAGTCCGTTGAATGCCTTACCACGTGGCCGAAGATGCTTCTCAGCGGCGCGATGCCTATCCCGCCGCCCACGATGACTATCCGCTTGCCCTTCCATTCGTCGACCGGGAAATTGTTCCCGTAGGGCCCGCGAAGCGCTATCTTTTCCCCCTTCTCCAGGTACTGCAGCGCGGTCGTGACCCCGCCCTGGATGAGAATGCTGAACTCCAGGTATTCGCCGTTGGGCGGGCAGGCTATGGATATCATGCTCTCGCCCTTCCCGAAAGCGGAGAGCATGGCGCACTGGCCGGGAAGGTGCGCAAAGGGCGCCCGCCCGTCCTTCTGGACGCGCAAGGTCTTTATCATCCGGTCGCCCGGGGGCGTATCCGTCCGGATGTCCGTGACCTCGGCGACCACCGGCAGGTATTCGTCCTTCATCGGACCCCTCCCAGCCTCATGACGCCCTCGGCGATGTTGATGTCCACCGGGCAGTAGCGGATGCACCGCCCGCAGCCGGTGCACATCATGTGGCCGTGGTTGCGGTAGTGATAGAGGAATTTATGGAGCACCCGCTGGCGCTGGCGCATCCACTTGTCCTTGCGCGGGTTGTGGGCCGATGTTTCGCCCGTGAACTCGGGGAACTGGCAGGTGTCCCAGGTCCGGACCCGCCGGCCCGAGAGCTCGTCGTTGGGGGCGTCGACGATGTCGAAGCAGTGGCAGGTCGGGCAAAGGAATGTGCAGATGCCGCAGGATACGCAGCGCTCGGAGAACTCCTTCCAGTAGGGCGAATCGAAGTTCTTCTCCAAAGCGTCGGCCAATCCTTCGGCCTCGAACGGGAAGTTCTCAACCGGGAAATCGTACTTGCGGGCGACCGCCTCGAACGCCTCTTTCGTGACCTTCTCGCCGCCCGGTTCCAGCATTTTCCAAAGGTCGTCCAGCCGGCCGGTGACCTTCTCAACGAGAAGGTTTTCGCCGTCGGGGAATACCATCAGGTCGGCGCCCTGCGTCGAGCGGGGCGACAGGCCCACGGAGGTGCAGAGGCACCAGCGGCCCTGGCGGCTGCAGGCCATGCCTATCACGCCGAACGCGTCCCGCTTCCGGGCATAGCCCGGCTCGGGCATGTCCTTGAGCAGGGCCGAATCCAGCACCTGGAACGAGGCGGTGTCGCAGGGCGGCGTCCCGTAGAGGATGGTCCGGCCCATCGAGCGGTCGGCCCCTTCGACGGCTATCTCGCCCTTCACGCCCAGCGTGTACGAGAGAAGGGTCTCGTTGTTGGGGAAGACCACTCCCTTGGGCGGCGACGAGGGCTTGGTGTGGTCTCCGCACTCGCAGGGCAGTTTGACGGCCGGGCCAAGCTCGACATATCCGCCCTTTCGGCCGGCGCCAGAGGGCACCAGCACCCGCACGTCCTGAAGGCCCCTCAGAACCTGCTCCAACCTTCCGGCGCTTGTCCGGATGACGGTCAATGCGTCGCCCCCTTGTCGTCCGGGTCTGTCTCGGCGTACGACGCCAGAAATGGCGGCGCCTTCGGGTCCTTGCCTGCCTCGTAGCCGTAGATGCTTCTCACCGCGCCGTTGGACAGGTCCAGTATCTCCATGAGCGGCAGGCCGACGGGGCAGGCCCGCTCGCACCAGCCGCAGCGGACGCACCGGCCGGCCATGTGCATGGCCCTCGTGGTAAGATAGACGGCGTTCTCGGAAAGGTGCCTCTCGCGGGATGCCCAGACGGGGGCGTTGGCCTTGTCTCCCGGCGAAGTCCTCGGCGTTATCGCCCGCTCCCCCGGATCTATGGCGCACTCGACGCAGGCGCAGACCGGGCAGACCTCGCGGCAGGCGTAGCACCGGATGCAGGCTTCGAATATGTCGGCGTAATGCTCCCGGCGCTCACCCGTCGAGAGGTGTTTCAGCCGCGAAAGATGCGTCCATTCCGGCTTTCCCTTCTTCCGACCATATTCGCCGACGACATGGTCCGGCTTCATGTCATCGTAGGAGCACGTCAGGCAAGTGGTGAAACCGGAGTCTTCCCAGCGGATGCTCGAATGGCCCATGCCGACGCCCGCTGCATCGCTCGTTATCGGGACGTCCGGTCCCTTGGGCCGCGGGAAAAGGTCCGCCTCGGCGAGCCCGTCGCACCGGGCGCCGATGATGACCAAATTCTCGCGTTTCATGAAATATTCCTGCAAAAGGACGTTGAGCGCCTGGAAGTCGCAGTCCTTGACCACGACGCCTATCTTCTTCCCGGCCAGGGCGGCCTTGTTCTTCTTGAGGAATGTGATGGTCGAGGTGGTGCAGAACGGGGACCAGACTATTTTTTGCACGAGGTCCGAGCGTCCCTTCTCAATGAGGGTCTCGCGGGCGCGTGGCCGGTCCTCGCCCTCGGTCCAGGCAACTATGACCTCGACGGCGCCCGAATCGAGCAGTCCGCCGCATATTTCACGCAGCCGTTCGCTCTCGGCGTTGTAGTTGCGCATGTCAGCCCTCCGCGCAGGTCGGTGTTTCCCGGGCGATGACAGGAGCGTCCCGGAACATGGTGAGCGGCCCCAGTTTTTTGACCGCCTCGGTGATCTCGGTGATGGTCCTCTGGTAGTCCTGCGCCTCGGCGGCTGATATCCACGTGACGCGGAAGCGGTCGGGCTCGATGCCCATTCCGGTCAGGATGGACTTGAGCACCAGCAGGCGCCTTCGGGCGTAGTAGTTGCCCGTGATGTAGTGGCAGTCGCCCATGTGGCAGCCGGAGACCAAGACGGCGTCGGCGCCCTGCGAGAACGCCCTTATCACGAGCATCGGGTTGATGCGGCCGGAGCACATGACCCGGATGTTGAGGACGTTGGACGGCATCTGGAGCCGGCTTACACCGGCCAGGTCCGCCGCGGCGTAAGTGCACCAGTTGCAGATGAAGGCGACGATCTTGGGCTCGAAACCCCCCGTATTGCCTGTATTGCCCGTATTGCCCGTCACTTCCATCTTCATCCCCCCACGCAGGTGCGCAGCTGGTCCAGCACCTGGTTGTCCTTGAAGCCCTTCTGCTGTATCGCGCCCGAGGGGCAGGCGGCGTTGCAAAGGCCGCAGCCCTTGCAAAGCTCCGCTATGACCTTCACCTTCCCGTCGACGACGTCGATGGCCGCAAACGGGCACACGCGCAGGCAGTTCTGGCACTGGGAGCACTTGTCCTCGCGTATTTCCGATATGCAAGGCTCGGTCTCGATGTAGCCTTTCTGGACCGCGACCACGGCCTTCATCGCGGCCGCCTCCGCCTGGGAGATGCACTCGTCCATGAACTTGGGCGCGTGGCATACCCCGGCGAGGAACACGCCGCTCGTGGCGAACTCGACCGGCCGAAGCTTCATGTGCGCCTCGAGGAAGAAGCCGTCGCGGTTCAAGGGCACCTTGAGCATCTTGGCCAGAGTGTCAGAATCTGCGGGCGGGAGCATCGCGGCCGAAAGCACGAGCAGGTCCGGATGGATGACGATACGGCGTCCCATAACGGGCTCGCGGACGGTGACATTGAGCCTTCCGCCGGAGGCTTCGACGATCGGGACCTCGTTATCGTCATGCCTGAGGAACTCGACACCCATCTCTCGCGCTTTCTGGAACCACTCCTCGCGGAATCCGTAGGTCCGCATGTCCCGGTACAGGACCCAGACGCGGGTTTGGGGGTCGCGCTTTTTGAGGACGATGGCGTTCTTGACGGCTGCGCTGCAGCAAACCCGGCTGCAGTAGCCTCTTTTGTTGTTGCGGCTCCCGACGCACTGGATGAAAACGGCCGTGCCTGCATTCGGCAGGTCGCCGCGCAAAAGATGGTCGTCCATCTCGAGCTGGGTCATGACCCGCCTGTCCTTCCCGTAGAGGTGCTCTTCGGGCCTGTATTCGTTACCGCCGGTGGCGATGACGACCACGCCGTGCTCGACGGTCGCTTCGCGACCGCCCTTGCCATCGCTTTGGGCGGATCCGACCTCCACGACCGTCTTGAAATTCCCGACGAAGCCGTTTATCGATTTTATGTTGGCGCCAGTATGGACCGTGATGTTTTTGTCGGACCGGAGCCTGCGTTCGAGTTCCTTGAGCCTGGCCGGCACGTCCTGGCCCTCGACGGTCTCGTGCAGCCGGCCCGCAAGCCCGCCCAGTTTCGGCCGGCGCTCCACCAGCGTGGCGGGGATCCCCTGGGCCGCAAGCTCGAGCGCGGCTGTCATGCCCGATATCCCTCCGCCTATCACGAGCGCCGTCTTTTTGGCCACCGTCCGGCCGCGGGAGAGCGGCTGGAGGTCACGGGCCTTGGCCACCGCCGACCGGACCAGTTTTTTCGCCTTCGCGGTCGCCTCGACCGGCTGGTGCATGTGGACCCAGGAGCATTGGTCGCGGATGTTGGCCATCTCGAACAGGCCGGCGTTGACGCCCGCTTCACGGCACGTTTCCTGGAACAGGGGCTCGTGCGTGCGCGGCGTGCAGGCCGCGACCACCACCCGGTTAAGGTCGTGCTCCTTCATCTTCTGGCTTATCCGTTTCTGGGCGTCCTGCGAACAGGAGTAGAGGTTGTCCTCGGCGTAGGCGACCCCGGGAAGGGTCTTTGCGTACTCGACGACCTCCGGCACTTTGACTATACCGCCGATATTGATGCCGCAGTGGCACACGAAAACGCCCACGCGGGGCTTTTTGCCGGTAAAGTCGCGCTCGGGCGGGTACTCCTTCACGGTCACCAGCTTGCCCCGTTCGGAGGCTATAACCTGCGAGGCGAGCGCCGCGGCCCCGGAGGCCTGCGAAACAGTATCGGGAATATCCTTGGGGCCGGTCACCGCGCCGCTTGCGAACACCCCGGGCTTTTTGGTCTCGACCGGTGAAAACGGATCTGTCGCAACGAAGCCGTCCCTGTTGAGCGCTATTCCCAGGCTTTGGGCCAGCCCGTCCAGCCCTTTGGGGGGAACGAGGCCGACCGAGAGGACCACCATGTCGAAGTCCTCCTGCTTCAGGGCGCCGTCCTCCGCCTCGTACTTTATCCGCAGGTTCCCGCCTGGCAGCTCCGCGATGTACGGGACCCGCGAGCGGATGTACCGGACGCCATATTCGGCCTGCGCCCGCACGTAGTAGTATTCGAACTCCTTCCCGAAGGCCCTAAGGTCTATGAAGAAGATGGTGGTATCGAGGCCCGGGGCATGCTCCCGGGCGATTATTGCCTCCTTCGTGGCGTACATGCAGCAAACTGCGGAGCAGTAGGGATGCGTGCGGGAATCGCGGCTTCCCACGCACTGGAGGAACGCGATCTTTGCCGGCGCCTTGCCATCCGAAGGCCGCTGGACGTGGCCGCCGTAGGGCCCGCTGGCGCTGAGTATCCTTTCGAACTCCATGGCGGTGACGACGTTCTTGTACACGCCGTAGCCGTACTCGTTCCCGGGCGGGAGCGGGTAGGGCTGGAAGCCCGGCGAGACGATGACGGAGCCCACCTTGAGGTCCTCTTCCGTGCCTTTCTGCTCGAAGTCCACCGCGCCGGCCGCGCAGTTCTTCTTGCACAGCTGGCATTTTCCGGTCTTGAAATAGACGCAATAGCGGGTGTCGATGGCGTACTTGAGCGGAACCGCCTGCGGGAACAGCGCGTATATCGCTTTTCGCTTGGTAAGCCCCATGTCGAACTCGTTGGGCACCTTCGCGGGGCACTTCTGGGCGCAGACGCCGCAGCCGGTGCACTTTTCGACGTCGACATAGCGCGGCCGCTTCCTGACCCGGACCGTGAAGTTCCCCGCTTCCCCGGTCATGCCGAGCACGTCGGCATTTGTTATTATCTCGATGTCGGGATGCCGGCCGGCGCCGACCAGCTTGGGGGCCATGATGCACATCGAGCAGTCGTTGGTTGGGAATGTCTTGTCCAGCTGGGCCATCACGCCGCCGATGGATGTCTGGTTGTCCAGAAGATAGACCTTGAATCCGGCGTCGGCAAGATCGAGCGCAGACTGGGTCCCGGATATGCCGCCGCCTATGACCAGAACGGCGCCAACCTTTTCGCTCAGGCTCCCACCTCCACGTTCAGCATCCCCGGCGTAGGACTCCCCCTCGGTCCTCAGGTATACGTAAGGAAGATATCAATTTTATTGGGAACGGTGGCCATGCCACGGCCTTGACGGGCCGGAAGGCACGCTCCCCGCCGCCTGGTACTCCGTTCGGGCCCTGCCAGAGGCATCAAAATATTTTTATCCTTGTATTTCATTGAACGTGCGAGGGTCCAACATGAGATTAGTGGAAGGAATACTGTCTAATGCCTTAGCAGCTCCCGGAATGCCGATGCCGCCGCCACCGCCTCCGATGGCTCCGCCGCCACCGCCCGCCAAGAAATCCAAGCTGCCGTTGCTTGTCACGGTCTTCGCCGTGCTTGGCGTCGTTTTTATGGGGATTTCCCTGGCCATGCCGTGGTACGTAGTGAAGACCGAGGCCACCGGCGGGATAGGGACCATAGAGGGCACCTACTCATTCTCGGGAATAGATTCGAAGATAGACATCGCAGGCCAGTCCTTGTCCAACCACACCGCCTGGGGCGATGTTAAGAACGCAGACAAGACCAAGGGACTTTACAGCCTGACCCAGATAATGGTCATCCTGGGCCTTGTGATGTGCATCCTGCTCCTCGTGGGTGGCGTGATGCTGATGAAGGGGCCCGACAAGAAGAAGCTCGCCGTGTTGTTCGGGGTGCTGGCGCTCGTCTTCAGTCTGCTTGCGCCCGTCCTATTCATGGCGATGCACCCGGGGGCATTGAAGGAAGATTCCAAGGCCGCAAGCGGATCGGAGCCAACTGCCGGCCCTCCCACCTCGTTCACGGGCTCGATGGACTCCATTCTTGGAAAGGTAACATGGGGCCCCGGCACCGGCTGGATAATGGGCTTGCTGGGTTTCATCTTCGCGCTGCTCGGGTTCATACTCGTGCTGCTAGTGAAGAAACCTGGTGTCGCCGCCCCGGCCGCTTAGCCGGCTCCAGCCAATCGCGCGCCGCCGACACAGGATGGGCAAGGCAGCAAAGCACAAGAACAACGGGGAGATGAATCCCCGGGTGCCCGGTGCAAGTCGGGCATCTCCATTTTTTTGCATGCTTCATGTTGAAATTTCACCCGATGCAATTTACGAGCCGTCAGGTGACGGGCATCACCGTAAAAGATGAGTCCGAGGCCGAGCTTCTACGGTGCCCGTCCCTGCTCCCTCTTCTTCGCCCAGGCGTCCTTGAGCTTCGTCGTCCGGTTGAGCACGAGCGCGCCCGCCTTCGTGTCCGGGTCCACGCAGAAATAGCCCAGCCTCTCGAGCTGTATCCGGTCCAGGGGCTTGAGCGCCTTCATCCCCGGCTCCATCTTGCAGCCCTTCAGGACCTCGAGGCTCTTTTGGTTGATGAACTCATTGTACTCGTGGCCTTCCTGGCCCATCGGGTCCTCGACGGTGAAGAGGCGCTCGTAAAGGCGGACCTCGGCCTCGGCGGCGTGGGCCGCCGACACCCAATGTAGCGTGGACTTGACCTTCCGGCCATCGGGCACGTTCCCGCCGCGAGTGGCCGGGTCCAGCGTGCACCGGAGCTCGACGACCTGGCCGTCCTTCTTCACGGCCTCCCTGCAGGTGACCAGGTACGCGCCGCGCAACCGTACTTCCCTTCCGGGAGCCAGCCGGAAGAATTCCTTGGGCGGGGCTTCCATGAAGTCCTCCTGCTCGATGAAGAGCTCCCTCGAGAAGGGCACCTTGCGATTGCCCGCGGCCGGGTCCTCCGGGTTGACGGCCACCTCCATCTCCTCTGCCTTCCCGTCCGGGTAGTTCTCGATCGTCACCTTGAGCGGCCGGAGCACGCCCATGAAACGCGGCGAGGTCTTGTTGAGGTCCTCGCGGATGCAGTGCTCCAGGAACTCGTAGTCCACGGTGGAATTGACCTTGGCGACGCCTATTCTCTTTGCGAAAAGGCGGATGCCCGCCGGCGAATAGCCGCGTCTTCTTATCCCGCTTATCGTCGGCAGGCGCGGGTCGTCCCAGCCGGAGACCACGGAGTTCTCGACCATTTCCCGAAACACGCGCTTGCTCATCGGCGTGTAGGTCAGGTTCAGCCGCGCGAACTCTATCTGCTGGGGATGGTAGATGCCCAGCTGGTCGATGAACCAGTCGTAGAGCGGCCGGTGGTCCTCGAATTCGAGAGTGCAGATGGAGTGGGTGATGCCCTCGATGGAGTCCTCGAGGCCGTGGGCCCAGTCATACATCGGGTAGATGAGCCACTTGTCGCCGGCGTGCGGGTGCGGCAGCTTCAGTATCCGGTACATGACCGGGTCGCGCATGTTCATGTTCGGATGCGCCATGTCCACCTTCGCCCGCAGGACCTTCTGGCCGTTCTCGTATTTCCCGGCCTTCATCTCCTCGAACAGCCGCAAATTCTCCTCGACGGTCCGGTCGCGCCAGGGGCTTGCCTTTCCCGGCAAGGTGAGCGTCCCGCGCGTGTTGCTGATGTCGTCGGCGTTCTGGTCGTCGACATAGGCCTTGCCCGCCTTTACGAGCTGGACGGCCCAGTCGTACATCTGCTGGAAGTAGTCCGATGCGTAATACAAACGGTCCTCCCAGTCGAAGCCCAGCCAGCGGACGTCCTCGATGATGGAATCGATGTACTCCTGCTCCTCTTTGGCCGGGTTCGTATCGTCGAAGCGCAGGTTGCACAGGCCCTTGTAATCGGCCGCTATCCCGAAGTTGAGGCATATCGATTTGGCATGGCCGATGTGCAAATAGCCGTTGGGCTCCGGAGGGAAGCGAGTGTGGACCTTCCCACCGAACCTCCCGGTGCGGTTGTGCTCATCAATGATGTCGCGTATGAAATCGCTGGGGGCTTCCTCGGAGGGCATCCTTCATCACCGGCCGGACAGAGAATGGGTGCCAAAGCCATAATGATTACGGCGCCCTGCAAATTGCACCGGGCGTCGTATTAGCCCCGACCAGAGTCGAACTGGTGCCTAGGGATCCAGAGTCCCTTATGCTAGCCATTACACCACGGGGCTGTGCTGGCCGGACCGCCGGGCGGCCCTTTCCGCTCCGTCTCGGGAACGGTGCGTTCCAATAATGGCGGATGCCGTATTTAACCAAATCGCCCGGGGCCCTCCTGCCGTTCGGGTCCGAGCGCCGAGAGCCTCTTGCCTCGAGAACTACTATAAAAGCCGGAAGGATTAATTTAAAATAATCACAAACGGATAAAACCCCACCCCAATTGATTGGACAAGAGCGCGCAAGGAATACGGATTCAGATGAAGCGATGCACCGTGCGGGGAGTGAACGCGAACCTGGTCGCATTCTTGATCGCCGGGCTGATGGTCTTTTCCTGGCCGGCGGCCGGGACCGGGGCCGACCATGCTCCCGCATGCGCCGGGCCGAGGGCGGTCGACCTGGAGCCGAACGATAGTTACAAATTCGCCAGTTCGATCTCCAACGGTGATTCTGTCGAGGGCAGCCTTCTTATTGACCCTCCGGGGGACACCATTGATTACTACAGGCTCGATGTTCAAGTGCCGTTCGGAAAGGTGCTCTGCGCCACGCTGGCCATGATCGATTACGACCCCTCTTGCTCGTGGAAATATCACTTTACTATTCATATCGATGACATTAATGATACAATAGGCGCGAGCGCGTTTTCGGACGAAGCGACGAAATCAGCTCGATTATACCAGATGAAAACGGCTGACCCGATGACTCTTTACATCAATGTGGAGCGCAATTCCACGAGCCAGCCGGGCCGTTACCGGCTGAGCGTGACATTGTACGACGTTCCGACCTTATCCGGATCACCGGTTTCCGGATATTTGCACAACATAACCGGCCCCACGGAAGCCTGGTACATCGTCGAAACCCCGCCGGCCGACGGCAAGGGGATGACCGTCACATTGGATTGCCCCTCGACTGGCAATTTCGGCCTCGAGGTGTTCATGATCTGGTCGTTTGATCACCAACGGTACCAGCTGAACCAATCAAATGGCAACGCCAACGGAGGAGCGAGAACGGCCTCGGTGGTCGGCTACAACGGTACATACTTCATTCATGCGTTTTCATACATGCTTTACTGGTGGGGCTACGGGCCGTACACATTAAGGGTCGCCCCCGGACCGGGCCCCGAGGATGAAAACGAATTCCCCTCGCAAGCCGTGCTTCTCGAATCCAACGAACCTCAAGGGCCTTTCAGCGTGGTCCAGGGGGTCGATTGGATCGATTGGTACCGGGTGAATCTGAAAACCGGCAAGACCCTGCCAAGCGCCTACTTCAGTCTGATAGATCGGACCAAGAACACCGATTTCAACTTCTCCGCCTATGACAAAGACCTGAACCTGATCAATAGCAAGCTCACCACTTCGGGCATCTACGGAATCGACTTCAAAGACATCACGGTCGGTTACGACGGCCCGGTCTATTTCGCGGTGCGGGTGGACGGGAAAGGATATGACTCCCCGACCCGCCTCATCCTTCCCGGGCGGGGGTCCTACAAGATGACGATGACCTTCAACAACCTCCCACCAAGGCTTACCGATGAACTCCCCCGGATCACAATGGCGGAGGACAGCACCGACTCGGGCCTGCTTCTTTCAGAGCATTTCGAGGACCCGGACGGGGACACTATCAATTACTCGTTGATCGGTTCAGGATATCATACCCGTCCCGTTGTCGACCGGGGCACCGGGCGCGTGGCTTTCACGCCGGAGCCCAGCTGGACCGGCGAGGAGAAGGTCCGGTTCCAGGCCAAGGACGACGGGCCGGGCGAGAAGTCCATAGAATGCAATACGACCGTGACCGTCCTCCCGGTCAACGACCCGCCCTACGCGCTGGCAACCATAGAGGACGTCACGATCGCCGAGGGCAAGGTCTGGCAATCCCCGGCGGCCGCCTCGTTGTTCGCCGACATCGACGACCCGCTGGACAACCTGGGCTTCGCCTGCAAGGTCGTGGATTCCACGGCGCATCCTCCTGGCTCGCAAATGCCGGTCAAATTCGATTCCCAGAACCGCTATTTCGTGGCCGGCCCGGCCCGGCTCTTTTTCGGAGACTTCACTATTGAGATCAACTGCACAGACCGGAAGGCCGGGACGGTCCCAGCCGTCATCCGATTCAACATCAGCATAACGCACGTGAACCACGACCCGGCCCGCAATTCCAGCCTGACTGACCCGCTGAAGATAAGCATGCTGGAGGGCGAAGTAGGCCACCAGGTCAACCTGTACGGGCTCTTCACCGACCAGGACCTGCCGGCGGATTACGCGGCCGACGTGCTGACATTCACATTTTCCGGCGCGCAGAAGCTTGACGCCACCATCCAAGGCGGAAATATCCTCGTGCTCGGGGCCGGAAAGGAGGAGCTCCAGCCAGGATTTCCATTGACCGAGACATTGACCGTGACGGCCAAGGACACCGCCGGCAAGACCGCCACGGTCAACCTGGCCGTGACCGTGGAGCCCGTCAACGACCCGCCGGTCATCCAGACGTTCCAGCCGGTCAACGACGCGGTCACCACAAATGAAGGAACCATCATATCGTTCAGCGCCACGGTCGTCGACCCCGACACGGAGACTTCGGGGATTGTCTATGCCTGGTACCTGGACGGCACTAAGGATACAAAGTTCAAGGGCTCGACCTACGTATACGCCCCAGCATACAATGTAGGAGATTCCGTCCATGTTGTGCGGGTAGAAGTTTCCGACGGGCAGTACAACGCATCGATGCAATGGAACATCACCGTGAAGAACGTGAACCGCGCCCCGTCGGGCTCCATAACGGCCCCCTCAAATTTCACGAAGTACAAGAAAGCTCAGATGGTCAGCTTCACTGCAGCGGGCTCCGACCCCGACGGCGACAACCTGACCTACATCTGGCGCGACGAGCGCGGGGTCGAACTGGGCAAAGGCGCGGTCTTCGCCACGGACAAGCTCCCGACCGGAACGCTGAAGATAAAGCTCGAAATAAACGATGGCAAGGTCGGCGTCTTCCAGGAGGTCACGGTCATCGTGACGGCGCCGGCCGCGCCTCCAAAATCGCCCGGGTTCGAGACTGCTATTTTCGTTGCTGTATTGGGTGTGTGCCTATTGTTGGGTAAGTTAAAAGGTCGCGGAAGGAAACACGGAGGTCGAACTATATGAAACTCGCAACCGGAATAAGGAAAAATGCCACCATATTAGTTTTTTTTTCGGTCACCCTTATGGTCCTGGCATCGCCAGGGGCCGGTTTGGCGGTGGAAACGCAGTCACCCCCATCCCAAGCCCCACGGGCTGCACAGGACATCGAGCCGAACGATGACTACGCCAATGCCACCATGCTACAAAGCGGGGACGTAGTGAACGGGAGCCTGCTCGTGACACCGCCCAGTGACGTTGTCGATGTCTTTAAAATATCTGTCCCATTGGACCATGTTCTCAAATTTATGTTGTACATGGTCGACTATGACATCAATGATCCCGGGCGAATAAATTTTGGGTTCTTTCGATCCGATTCATCGACAAATCGCACGGAATATAGTGATAGTTTTTTTTTGCAACCAGGCCAGAACGTTACCGTAAGAGTATATGCCAATCGCAGTTTGAATGCCCCTTATCCCGTTACTTCCGACCCCGGCCGATATCGTTTGACTGTGGTCGTGGAACCGATTCAGGAAGTATCGTATCAGGGCGGAAAGGTGTCGGGATATCTTCATTACCGGGATGGGCCGGACTCCCATGCCTACAAAATGAATCCGGCCCCGATCGATGAAGCACAATACACGGCAAGCTTGAAGTGTCCCATCACGGGAAATTTTGACTTGACAGTCAGAAATTGGCAAAATCCTCTACCAACTTTCGACGGGGATTTGAATTCCTCCACCTCGGATTATACCAAGACAGCTATTCAGGCATCATTTATCGGCATCCGGGGACAATATTACATATTCATTTATTGCTCCGATGGATTTGGAGCCTACGAGCTAAGCCTAGTGCCGCTTCTAGAAAGGTAGTATATGAATTCTTGCCAAAAAAGCTAGATTGAGGGAGGGCAATATACCCGTCATGGTACTATCGGTTCGTCCGATAACAAACGAG
>Ga0315291_10006149_pt1 | contig 14937 bp, 17 predicted proteins | sample YL17G12_20_MG_FD_203070 | JGI IMG/M metagenome (GOLD analysis project Ga0315291, IMG submission 203070) | Sediment microbial communities from Yellowstone Lake, YNP, Wyoming, USA - YL17G12_20 | ecosystem: Environmental > Aquatic > Freshwater > Lake > Sediment | place: USA: Wyoming | collected...
ATCCTGTCAAACATGCGGGATGCGACCTTCGAGTCCTTCTTGTCGTAAGGCTGGGGATACCCCTCGGCCTCGCCTATCTTGATGCTGTCCTCTATCAGCAGCTCCGCGATCTCCTGCGTGACGCCCGTGGCGAGTATCTCGACATCGTACCTCGCCGTTAGCCAAGGGATCATCCCGCAGTGGTCCAGGTGCGAGTGGGTGAGAAACACTACATCGATCGGAGGACACGGATTGGGGTATAGCGGTGGGTCTGTGGCTGTCATCCCGTAGTCGAACAGGAGCCTCGAGCCCTCGCAGTTGAGCAGAATGCCCAGCCTGCCGACCTCGTGGCCTCCTCCTAGGAACGATCCGTCTATCTTCATGCGTCATCGCCAACGGCAATGGCTATAATATGCTTGTCCCACGACAACGCACCCGCATCGGCCCTCATTCCCCGAGCACCTGGACCGAGAGCTCCCTTGTGCGGGGCTTGTTGTCGAACTCCATGAAGACGATCTGCTGCCAAGTGCCGAGCTGCAGTTGCCCGTCGACCACTGGCACCGTCAGGGAAGGGCCGACGAACGACGCCCGTATGTGCGAGTGCCCGTTGCCGTCCCCCCAGCGCTGGTGATGCTCGTAGTCAATGTCCCTCGGGTAGAGCCTCTCCATCGTGTCGCGCATGTCCGAGACCAATCCCGGCTCGTGCTCGACGGTCGTGACGGCCGCGGTGGAGCCCACGACGAACACGCACGCGATGCCGTTTTTCACTTTCGATTTGTAAACAATCTCCGCTACTTTGCTCGTGATATTGACGATTTCGTCCTTCGCAGAAGTCTTGATGCTGATGCTACCGTTGCTCACAGCCAAATCCGACACCGGGCAGCCCTATCATTCTCGAAATCGATAATCTTTCTTCTGCTTCTCACAGACGCTGGAAGACGAGGATACTGAGATGGTATGTACCATCTCACTCGTAACAGCACCTCGCAAGAGATATATATGGTAGTTTTACAATAGACGGCCTCAGATGAGCTCGGATTCGATATACTTCGGCAGGCATTGGAAGGCCCTCAAGACGGACAGAAGGGTCTGGTTGGTCTCTACATTCAGGGTAGAAATAATCAAGAACGGTATCGAGAAGGCAGGGAGCATCAACAGGCTCGCGCGCGAGCTTGGCTACCGATCGAGGATACACCCGGGCTGGAGCGTCCGGCAGATCCTTGTGGGGGAGCAGCCGTTCCCGTACGAGAAGCTCGTCAAGCTCTCGGACTACGTTGGTTTCCCGTTGGAGGAGGTCCTCAGGTACCGTACCGAGCCCGAGAGGGTAACCGCGGACAACACGAACGACGCGCTGAGGAAGTACGGCCTTTGGTGCTATCACATAGCGAGGATGCGGCTGCGTTGAGCTAGGGTCCAACGAGGCCCAAAACCCTATGTTTTTCTACTTGAACTCCTAGCTCGTGCCAGATGGCGGCCTACCAACATAACACATATATACACTCGACCCTGTTCTGATGAACCATGGAGACTGGAATGGCTTTGGGGTTGGCCTTGCTCATAATCGGCATACTCATGGTCTTGGCCGAATTGGCATCGCCGGGAGCGTTCATACTCGTGCCGGCGACCGTGCTGATCGTCCTCGGGGGTATGGGGATGGTGGCGCCTGACCTGCTACTGAGTTGGTGGTCGCCTCTGCTGGCCGTGATCATATTGATACCCATGACCTTCGTGACCATGAAGATGTACCAGAAGCTCGCGCCGCCCGCGCCGCCTGAGACAACTGTGGCGACATCGCTCGTCGGGCAGAAGGGCGTCGTAGAGTACGAGGTCGTGCCCAACAAGCTTTCGGGCAAGGTTAGGATAGACCACGACACATGGAGCGCGACATCTAGCACGGTCATACCGGTGGGGAAGAAAGTGGTCGTGAAGGCGAGCGAAGGGGTCCACGTGATGGTCGAAGAGGTCCCCGAGAAGTGACGGGACCTCGTTCATGAATTCGGAGAGTGTAACACAGAGGAGGGAGAGGAATGGCAGATGCAGGAACTATTCTGGCATTGTTGGTGCTAATGATAATCGTCGTGCTGGCCGTGATGAGCAGCAGCATCAAGATCATCACGCCGTACGAGCAGGGCATTTACATGCGGCTCGGGCGGTACATGCGTGTGCTGAACCAGGGTGTCAACTTCGTGGCGCCCTTGATCAACACGGTCGTGAGGATTGACCTGAGGACGCAGGTGCTTGATGTCCCGAGACAGGAAGTCATCACGAAGGACAACTCGCCCACGAACGTGGACGCGATCATCTACATCAAGGTCATCGACCCGACCAAGTCGTACTTCCAGGTCACGAACTACAGGACGGCGACGATATACCTCGCGCAGACCACGCTCAGGTCCATCATCGGTGACATGGAGCTCGACGAGATCCTGTCCAACAGGCAGAAGATCAACCTGCACCTGAGGGACGTGCTCGACGAGGCCACGGACAAGTGGGGCGTGAAGGTCGAAGGCGTCGAGATAAGAGAGGTCGACCCCGCGGGCAAGGTCAAGGACGCCATGGAGGAGCAGACCTCGGCCGAGAGGCTGAGGAGAGCCGCGATCCTGAAGGCTGACGGACAGAAGAGGGCAGCGGTTCTCAACGCTGAAGGTGACAAGAGGTCCAGGATCCTGCAGGCCGAAGGTATGAGGCAGTCCAAGATACTTGTCGCAGAGGGCCAGAGGCTGGCGACCATACTCGAGTCGCAGGGTGAGGCACAGAGGCTGAGGATCCTGTCCCTTGGAGCAGCGCCGCTGGACTCGAAGGCGCTGACGGTGCTCAGCCTGGACACAGTCAAATCGATGGGCAACGGCCAGGCGACCAAGATCATCTTCCCGTTCGAGCTCACGCGCCTGATGGAGGGCGCGAGCGAGTACCTCGGGATCGCGAGGCAGACCCCGATGAGGGAGGTCACGAACATCGCGGAGATCGAGCGTGCCGTGGGCAAGACAGACACAATCCTCGGGCCGATTCCTACGATTGCTGAGCTCAAGGAGAGCCTGCGGTCGGTCGAAGAGGTCATGGAGCAGGAGAGGCTCGAGGCCGAGGCGATCGCGGAGATCGCAAAGAAGGACCGCGCGAAGTACATCTCCGGCGAGGAGAAGGAATAGTATCGGTCTCTCTGCTTCAAACCACTTCGGAAACCCTTTCGATGTTCATATGACTGGAGGATCAACCACTGTCATCGGGAACGGAAGCGTGGGATAGACTATTGTCACCGAAGAGAGACCCGCCAGAGATCAGCGAGCAGCTGCGGTGGCTGAAGGAGAAGGAGGATCGTAACCGTCGGCTCGCATGGGCCCTCTTTTTCGTACTCCTGGGCGGGTTCTTCATGGTGTCCGGCGCGGCGCTGATCGGCGACCGGTACTATGATTTCGGATGGGAGGAGTTCCGGTGGCACAGATGGTATTTGGAGGCCGGCATCCTGCTGACTCTGCTCGGCACGATTGTCGTGACAGTCACCATTGTCTACCTGCTGCCGCCATTCAGAAGGTGAGTTTCTCAAGCCGGGCTCGGCCGAGCGGTCCTATCTTCGAGTCTTCATTCTCCAGTTGACGAGGAAGAGCACCGGGGCGATTACAGCGATCATGTAGAAAGCTGCTCCCAATGCTTCGTCACCATCATAGATGAATACGGTTCCGAAGACAAATCCGAAAAACACCGCTACGAACATGAACACACCGATAACGGGCGGCATCGCCTTCTTCGCCATGCTAACGTTCAACTCCTTCGAATCGTAGATATGCCCAAGCGCCCCCGTTGGCGACCCAATGACGCTCATTTCACCTCTCCGCGATGCTATTGCCCTGAAAGAGCATAACAGTTTCCGGAAAAATCCTTCCTGGTCTGCCGCGTCCGGTGGAACAAGACACAGATGTCGAGAGCCGTAGAGGCTTCACTGCTTGTCTCTACCGTGATCTGTTAACGAGTTCCTGGGCGGCCTGTTCTGCGGCCATTATGAGCCCGGCCTCATCCAAGTTCACTATCTTGCGGTCTCTGAGCACGAACTTCCCATCCACCATCGTGTCCCTAACGGCCTGGCTCGGACTCGCATAGACAATGTTCGCGATGACGTTGTCAGGCCGCGTCGGAGCCATAGCGGCGCTCTTCGCGTCGACGATGATCAGATCCGCTTTCTTCCCGACATCGATTGACCCAAGCTCCTTCTCAGCGCCGATGGCCTTCGCGGCGTCAAGGGTGGCCATGTCGAGCACTTTCTGGGCGTTGAGCACGGTCGCGTCCCACTTGTGCGCTTTGTGCATCAGAGATGCGAACTTCATTTCGAGGAACATGTCGAGCGAGTTGTTCGAGGAGCATCCGTCTGTTCCGAGGCAGACGCCAACGCCTTCCGCGAGCATCTCCGGGACGGGCGCGACCCCACCGCTCGCGAGCTTCATGTTCGAAGTGGGGCAGTGGGCCACGCTCACTCCGGCCTTCGCGAGCTCCCTCACCTCGTTTATGGTGATCCAGACTCCGTGAGCCGCGATGTCTCCCTTTGCTAGGAAACCAATTCCCGAGAGGTGCTCCACCGGCCGCTTCCCCGTCTTCTTCTTGTGCTCGTAGACCTCGTGTCTAGTCTCAGAAAGGTGATACTGGCAGAACGTACCTTCTTTCTTGGCAAGCTCCCGAGCCTGCATGAAGGTCTCGTCGGAGCAGACGTAGACTCCTTGGAGTGAGATGATCGGCCTGATGAGCGGCCGGTTCTTGTGCGCCCTGATGAAGCTCTCGCAGTTGTCGATGGGCTTGCCCTTCTGCGTGGTGAACTTCTCGTCGAGGACGGTCCAACCCAGGTATCCCCTCAAACCGATATTCTCGACCGCCTTAGCGATGACATCCTCTGAATAGTAGAAGTCGAGGAGGGTCGTGGTGCCGGACCTCGCCATCTCGAGGCATCCGAGCGCGGCCCCTATGCCCACATCCTGCGGGGTGCGTTTCGCGTCTATCGCAAAGGTCCTGTCAAGGAACTGCTCGAGCTTGACATCGTCCGCGACGCTCCTCATGAGCGCCATCGAAACATGAGTGTGACAGTTGATGAGCCCGGGCATGACGATGCATCCCGAAGCGTCTATGATCTCGTCGGGCCGGGCCTTCACGTGCCCCACGCCGGATATCCTGTCCCCCTCGATCAGGACGTCCCCCTTCAGCACTTCCCTCTTCCAGTTCTGAGTGACCACGAGCCCGCCCTTGACCAGTATGCTCAGATCCACACGCTCCCGAAGCCCGGAACGGTATTAAAGGGCCCACGCATTAAGTCTTCGCAAGTATGGCCAAGATAACTTTCTTAGGCACGGGCGGAGGCAGGTTCGCCACTATCTATCAGGCGAGGGCGACGGGTGGGATATACCTGGAGGATCAGAGGAACCTGCACATCGACCCCGGCCCTGGAGCGCTCGTGAGGATGCGCTCGGTGGGAATAGACCCGCTCAAGACAGATGCGATTCTTGTCTCGCACTGCCATCCCGACCATTACGTCGATGCTGAGATACTGATCGAGGCGATGACCGAAGGAGGCTCGAGGAAACAGGGCGTGCTCCTCGCGAGCCTGAGCGTCATCGAAGGGAATGGGGATTTCGGGCCCGCGATATCGAAGTACCACCTCTCGAAGCCCAAGGTCGTCAAGGTCATGCAGCCCTTCACGAAGGTCAGCATCAAGCCGATCGAGATCGCGGCCACGCCGTCGGCGCACTCTGACACGAGTTCGGTAGGGTTCAGGATACAGACCTCGGGGGGCATGGTCTCTTACGTCTCCGACACGCAGCTGGTGGAGCATGTCATCAAGGCCCACAAGCACTCTAGGCTTCTCGTAGCGTGTGTCACGAGACCCCTCGGCCAGAGAATCCCGCACCACCTGAGCACTGAGGATGCGGGCTACATGATTGAGAAGATCAAGCCCGAGCTGGCGGTCATCACGCACTTCGGCATGAGGGTCATCCAGGAGAACCCGGAGACGCAGGCGAAATGGATCGAGGAGAGGTCGGGCGTCAAGACGGTCGCCGCCAGGGACTACATGACCTTGGAGCTGAAGAAGGACTCGATTGTCGTCGGCGACAGGATGAAGCAGGTTTCCGAGAAGTGACTAGTTCTGTACCTGCGCCTGCATCATGCGCTCGGCCAGGCAGGGCTTCTGCGGGTTGACCGAAGCACGCCTCTCGCAGACATCGCAAGCTGTGATCATTCCTCTGAAAATAGTGCAGTCTCGTTCAGTACACATCTAGTCCCATCCCCGCTCTCGCCTGATGTGAATTAGTGTGCGTGATATTAAAGCGTGAAGGTTGCGCGCAGCGTGCTTCTGCAGTGGAACCTCCGCTTCGACAGGAACGGAAGGCTCATGCGCAATCGTTATCTCGTGCGTCGCGATAGCACATGCTCGATGGCGAAGAAATCGCTCTCCAAGAATGAGATCGAGTCCGTCAAGGCCCACTCAAAGGACCATCCGATGACCCTCGCGCTGATTCGGACGGAGCACGCCCCTTCCGAGCTCGGTCACCTGCTCGCGGGGCTTGCGAGGGCCTGCGGGGTGAAGCTGTTGCGGAGCTCTTGGACCCCTTCTTCAGATTTCGGATTCGCAGAATTAAATTCGAATACGAGAATCTTAGTCGTCCTCTGGGTCGGTGGGGCCAGGACCGAGCTCGTGAGCGTCTCCGAGATCGACGAGGACCGTCTGCTGGACATGGAGAACGAGGTCTTTACCTCCAACTTCCAGTCGACTAGCATAAAGGACGGCTTATAAATCTAGTCCCGAACCCTGCCAGCGCTTGTAGGTACGGTCCCCAATGGTATGCGGGAAACCCTCTTATACAACATCAGATTAGGTGATTATTGGTGCCTTAGGTTGGTGGCTCAACTTTCCTCCTAAGCAATCGATTTTAACAATCCCCACCACACCAACCTCTCAGGCACCATACAGTCATTTGTGATTGCGCGCACACGATTCTCTTTAATATCCGTCGGGGGCATTTCTTGCTATGAACATGACACTCGAGCCGGAGATCCTCAAGAGCATCAAGCCCTCGCCCGCGCAGGACAGGAAAGTAGGCGCGTTGGTCGAGGAGCTGACCGAGAAGGTCGTGGAAGTTTCCCGGAAGCTCGGACTGCATGTCGAGCCGATGCTCGTCGGCTCCGTGGCCAAGGGCACTCATCTCAAGGATCCCGACATTGACCTCTTCATGCTATTCCCCGAGAGCACCCCGCTCGACCAGCTCAAGGAGAAGGGTCTGGAGGTCGGCAGGAAGATCATAGACGGCAGGGAGCACTACGCGCAGCATCCCTATGTCAGGGGCATGTACAAGGGTTTCCAGGTCGACCTCGTCCCGTGCTTCAGGATAAGGGACACCAGGAGCAAGATGAGCGCGGTCGATCGCACGCCGTTCCACACCGAGTTCGTCAAGAAGCATCTCAAGAAGGGCGAGGCTGACCAGGTGCGCCTCCTGAAGCGGTTCATGAAAGGCATCGAATCCTACGGGGCGGAGGCCAAGGTCCAGGGCTTCTCTGGTTACTTGTGCGAACTCCTGGTCATGCGTTTCAGCAGCTTCCAGAAGGTGTTGGAGGCCGCTTCTGGGTGGACGGTTGGCCATATCATGGAGCTCCCGGGCTACGAGGGGAAGGAGTTCCAGGAGCCGTTGACATTCGTCGATCCAGTGGATTCCTCCAGGAACGTGGCCTCCGCGGTCGCCCCTGAGACGCTCCTCAGGTTCGTGCTGGCCAGCAGGGAGTACCTCAAGACCCCTGACAGGAAGTTCTTCTTCCCTGCAGACCGGGATACATGGGCCGAGGCCGTCCTCAAGGAGAGGGCTGGCAAGCGCGTCGACAACATCGTGTCCGTGACCTTCCCCAAGCTGGACCTCATCGACGATGTCGTCTACCCGCAGCTGAGGAAGTCGCTCGTGAACATGGCCGCGCTGTTAGAGAGGGCGGACTTCGAGGTCGAGAAGACCACGATACATGTAGACGGGCTCACCCACCTGCTCATCGAACTCTCGTCCATCGCTCTGCCCAAGGAGCGGAAGCATCGTGGCCCGCCCGTGAACTCGGAGAACGTCAACGACTTCCTGTCCAAATGGAACTCCCTAGGGGTGTCTGCGCCCTACGTCGAAGCGAGCAGGTGGTACGTGATGGTCAAGCGGGAATTCGAAAGGGCCGACGATCTCCTGAGGGCGAAGATGAAGGATGTACCGCTCGGAAAGGACGTGAAGAGGCAAGGCGGGCTCGAGGTCATGAGCGGCAAGGGACTGCTCGGGGAGAAGCACTTGGCGGCCCTCACACATCACTTCGACGAGCGGATGCCTTGGCAGAGATGATCTAGGCCGACACGGCCCCTCACGGCAGGACGGGGATGGACCCCGGCGAGAAGAGCCGCTCGTTGCCGTGCTTGTCCTTCGCGTGAATGAAGAACGTCAGAACAGACTGGCCGCTTATCTGGTCTCCTGTGAAGGAGAACGCGAAGTTCCCCCAGCTGTCTTTTATCATCAGATAGTAGCTCGAAGTGCTGCTGTTTAGGGAGATCTCCGCGACTGCGATCCCGCCGCTGTCGGCCACTTGGGCGGTTATGTTGATCGTGTAGCCGCTCCAGGTGTGGATGAGACCTTCGGGAGAGGCGTTGTTGTCCATCCGCATCCAGGTCATTGCACCGGTCGACTCCGACTTCTTGTAGGCGATGCCGGTCAGGACTGTGCCGTCGCTTACCCATACGGTCACATTCTCGACGCTGGGGTCCGTAAGATCGGCGAAAGGCGTATTCATCAGCAGGACCCAGATCGCCAGGAACGTGAAGAAGTAGGTCGCCACCGTCCCAGCCCAGTTCTTCTTGGTGAACCCGCTGACGTCAACTCGCATGATCGGGTAGAGGAACTTGAGCGAGAAGATGCCGGCGATCCCGACGATGAAGGCAAGCCCGACCAGCCCGCTGCTCAGGATGGTCACCACGCTTGCGATGATTCCGAACAACACGGCCACGCCGACCGTGGATATCGCGGCGCGCGTGTCCCTCAGCTCCTTCGTCAGGAACTCGCGCTCGTTGAACTCAGGAGGCTTGAACTCGTACTCCTCCTCCTGCTTCTTCTCCTTCTTCCGCTTCTTGGCCATCTTGTCCCTGCGAAGCCTCAAGCCTATTTAATACCTTTCCGTGGGCGAGGAGGCGCGATTCTGTCCTTCTGGCTCCGGTCGTCGCTGCGATGATGTTACCGTCCGAGCGAACACTTTCGGATACCTCTAGTCAATATGCTTATATCCTGACCCGCAGGTTTAGAAGAATACAGGTGTGATGGGAAATGTCCGAGGAGGATATCGAGAAACTCCCAGGTGTCGGGCCCGCCATCCTAGAGAAGCTCAGGGAGGCTGGGTACACCGACCTCATGATAATCGCTGTCGATTCGCCGAGGAACCTCGCCGAGGTTGCTGAGATAGGGGAGTCGACCGCCGCCAAGATCATCGCCGCCGCGAAGAAGGCGGCCGATGTCGGAGGGTTCGAGACGGGCGATGTCGTGCTCGAGCGCAGGAAGAGCGTCGCGAAGCTCACATCCGGTTCGAAGGCCCTGGACGAGCTTATGGGCGGAGGGTTCGAGACCCGCGCGATCTCCGAGTTCTTCGGGGAGTTCGGCTCGGGGAAGACCCAGCTGTGCCACCAGCTCGCGGTCAACGCCACGATGCCCGTAGAGGATGGAGGGCTCGACGCACACACGATTATGATAGACACCGAGCAGACCTTCAGGCCGGAGAGGATCACTCAGATGGCCGAGGGCAAGGAGCTCGATCCCGACGCGGTCCTCAAGAAGATACATGTCGCGCGGGCTTTCAACAGCCATCACCAGATGCTCTTGGTCGACAAGGCGCTCGAGATGGCCAAGGAATTCCCGGTGAAGCTGATGGTCGTCGACTCGCTTACGGCGCACTTCAGGGCCGAGTACATCGGCCGAGGCGCACTCGCTGAGCGGCAGCAGACCCTCAACAAGCACATGCACGACCTGCTCAGGTTCGGCGACCTCCACAACGCGGTCATCGCGGTCACGAACCAGGTCGCGGCGAAGCCCGACGCGTTCTTCGGCGATCCTACGAGGCCCATAGGAGGGCACATAGTCGGCCACACTGCCACCTTCAGAATCTACCTGAGGAAGAGCAAGGGCGGGAAGAGGATCGCGCGGCTCATCGACTCCCCGAACCTGCCGGAGGCCGAGGCGGTCTTCGAGGTCTCGGAAGCGGGCATAGGCGACTGAACGAAGGATTAATGCCTATGTCAATTCGTGCGGGCTAGCGTGAAGCTTCTTCTCGAGCTCTCAATGGAGTGCGAGCCCCTCGCCCGTTCGGAGGCCATCGCAACCGCGGAAGCGCTCGGCGGAAGATCCAAGGTTGTCCGGCAGGAGCCCGGGGTGCTGGTCATCGACACCAAGGCCGACCCAGCCGCACTTGCCAACAGGCTCGGACTGTGCCATTTCGTGAGTGAATGGCTTTTCACGGGCGATGAGGGTGAACTCGCAGCGCGCGCCGGGGAGATCGATGTCGAGGGTCCGATTAGGGTGCGGTCCACCAAGGTCGGCGAGGTCAAGGTCGACCTCGCTGGTGCCGCGCGACTCGTCGGAGGCATCGTTGGCAAATCGAAAGGAGTCGATCTTCATCATCCCAAGAGCGACGTCAGGGTAGTGTTCTCAGAGAACGCGCATGTCGGAAGACTCTTGGGCGCAATCGACCGGACCTCGTTCGAGAAACGGAAGAACCGGTACATGCCCTACTTCTACCCCGCATCCCTCCACCCTAAGTTCGCCAGGGCATTGGTCAACCTTACGAGGACGCGGTACGGTGGGAGGTTTCTGGACCCGTTCTGCGGGACGGGGGCGATCGTGGCCGAGGCCGATATGATCGGGCTCGACGCGATCGGTACGGACCTGTCGGAGAAGATGATCGAGGGAGCGAAGAAGAACCTCGAGCACGTCGGGGCCGATGCCAGTTTGATGCTCTCCGATGTGGGCGGCATTGCCGCGTCCGTTGGGCGCGTCGAAGGCATCGCCACCGATCCGCCCTATGGGAAATCGACTAGCACGAAGGGAGAAGGCATCCCCGCGCTCTACAGAAGGGCCTTTGACGCGTTCTCGGAAGTCCTGGACCGGGGATCGTACCTGGCGATGGTCGTGCCGCGGAAGTCACTTCTCGATGATGCGGACAAGTTCAAGCTGCTAGAGACCCACAGCCTTTGGGTGCACAGATCTCTCACGCGTCACTTCTGCGTTCTGAGGAAGAGCTGATATCTCGAGCGCTGTGATCCTAGTTGTCTGCAGAGAGTCGACTACGGTCAGGGTGAAAGTGAGCTCGCGCGAGAAAGAGGAGTTGCGCGCGTTCGCCTCTATCACGATGCTCTCGTTGTTACCTATCACTGCCACCTCTGGCGCGAGTACGAGGACATCGACGGTCGCATTCTCTTCGGAGTTGAGCACGAGGTCAAGATTCTCGGTGAAGTATGACTCGTTCTGGTCTGAGCGTTTGAATACCACCGTCCAGAAGTTGGGCGATGACTGCTTCGCGAATTCTATGTGGTTGAGCACGTTGCCTGTGTTGTTCACATCCACCGAGAACAGGTGCGTACCGTTCTGCACGATAGTGGCGTTGGTGTCGTCCATTGCGACCATTTCGAACGAGTAGTCCTGGCCAACGATCACCAGCGGTTGCGGGACGAATCCTACGAGAAGTATCGAGAGCGTCAGTACTCCGACAATCGTCCTCTTCTTCCCAAGACGGGATATGTCGTTCAGGGGCGGCGGATGCCTCGTTCCCAGGAACAGGACCAGTATGGCCAGCAATAGCCATCCGAAGAAGAACACGCTGAGGGCTATCATTGCGGCCAGCGTCGCCCAGCTCAAGTACCTAGCTTTGTCGCCGAGCAGTGCGCGCGCTACATGGCCGCCATCAAGCTGGCCCACGGGCAACAGGTTGAGCGCGGTCACGAACAGGCCAGCCCAGGCCGCGAACGCGGTCGGGTGAAGCATATAGTCTGTATGTATCGGGAAGAGCTGCTCGAGCCATATGTAGATGGCAGGGAATGAGATGCTGATCACGCTCCCGCCCTCGTTGACTGGCGCGAGCTTCGCACCGTCGTTCGTGAGTATGAGCCCCAGAATCGCCAACGGGATCGAGAGGAGGAACCCCGCGATCGGTCCCGCGACTCCGATCTCAAGCATGGCTTTCCTGTTCGGGATCGGATCGCGTATCGATATGAGCGCTCCGAAGGTGCCGATTAGGTTCGGTGGACCTGGAATGAAGAACGGGAGCGACGCCGCGATGTTCCGTCTCCTCGCCATGAAGTAGTGCGCGAGTTCGTGGACTCCCAGTATCGCCATGAGCGGGATCGCGAACGTGACCGCGCCCATAAGCCAGTTCTCGGCCGCCCAACCCTCTCCCGAAGGCACATCCGCATAACCGTCCCATAGAGACAGCCCTGCGAGGGTGGTCGTGAATATCGTGATTATCAGGAACACGAGGTTCACATAGATGCTCCTGTACTTCGTCTTGGGTTTCCTCGCGACCTGTACTATGTGCTCTCCCTTCTCGTATGTGATCATTGGGATGTAGCCCTGGGGCGCCATCTCCTCCCTCATCCGGTCGAAGGAATCCTCTAAGAGTGTGGGCTCAACCCTGCAGAAGAACTGCACGACGTCATAGCTCACCCGCACATCATAGACGGGAAAATGCTTCGCCACGAGCGCTTTGATCAGCTCAATCTCTTTCGAAGCCTCTGGCGGTATCGGAGGCACCATTGCGATTTGACCAATAAGCCCCCGCTACATAATGTTTTGGGCTGTGTGGCTCGGGCTGTCAAAAGCATTATATTCGCGCATTCTGTCCCAACCGACGATGGAGAAAAAGGCCGTGAAGAACAGCGTCAGCGGATATCTTCGGCTGTTCAGACTCGGCAACTGCGCGATGGCGGCAGTGGGAGCACTCCTAGCGGCAGTCGTGTGTGTCGGCGTCGATGGGTTGTCTGATTTCACGAGCGAGATCGCGTTCTCGCTCGCGGTCGTCATTTCCTTCACCGCGGCAGGAAATGCCTACAACGACTACTTCGATCGCGACACCGACAAGTTGGCACATCCTGAGCGGCCAATCCCCTCGGGAACGGTCGCCCCCTACGGAGCGGCCCTGGTCGCGGTGGTGCTGTTCGCCGTGTCCGTAGCACTCAGCTTCTTCGTGAACCCGTGGTCAGTATTGATCGTGGTGACCTCGGTCCTCGTGATGGTCGGTTATGAATGGCTCCTGAAGGCGGAAGGGCTCGCAGGCAACCTCGCGATTAGCTGGTTGACCGGCGCGCTGTTCCTGTTCGGGGGCGCGGCCGTCGACAGCCTCGAGCTCGCGTGGATACTGGGCGCGCTCGCGTTCCTCGCAACGCTCGGAAGGGAGATTGTCAAGGATATTCAGGATATCGAGGGAGACAAGGGTTCGAGACGCACGCTGCCCATGAGTATCGGCGTAATGAACGCCGGCATCGTCGGGTCAGCGGCGTTCGCCGCGGCGGTCGCGCTGAGCCCTCTGCCGTACCTTTTAGCCCTCCTGTCGCTGTGGTACGTTCCGGTCGTACTGGCCGCTGATGCAATCTTTATATATTGCGCTCTGATTCACTTCAGGGACCCTGGGAAGGGCCAAAAAACAGCGAAGCTGGCCATGCTCGTCGCATTGATCGCTTTCCTCGCCGGAGGTGTGTTTTGAAGGTCCACGAGTACATCCTCGAGACGCTCAAGAAACACAGGATTCACATGACTCTCATCGACCCCGCGAAGCAGGCTCCGAGTGAATCAGGGGAGATGGCGGCGAAGGCGAAGAGGACGGGCACGGATGCGATAATGGTGGGCGGCTCGACGGGCGTGACGCAGGAAAACCTCGATTCCGCGGTCGACTACATCAAGAAGCGTTGCGACCTGCCGGTCATCTATTTCCCTTCGGGCGCGAACGCGATAGCCAGGCGATGCGACGCGATCTACTTCATGAGCATGCTCAACTCGAAGAACGTCAAGAACATCACGGGAGAACACTGGAGGGGCGCGCCTGTCATCAAGAAGCTGGGGCTCGAGACGATTTCGATGGGTTACATCATAGTGGAGCCGGGGATGAAGGTGGGCCAGGTCGGCGAGGCCGACCTAGTCAGGAGAAGTGATGTCGCGCGCGCAATCGGCTACGCCATGGCAGCGGAGTTTTTCGGCATGGACCTTGTATATCTCGAGGCCGGCTCAGGAGCTCCTGAACCGGTTCCTTCTGAGATGATCCTGGGAGTCCGGGAGAGCATAGACATCCCCCTCGTGGTGGGCGGAGGCGTGACATCGGCTGAGAAGGCTGCGGGCGTCGCGCGCGCAGGCGCCGACATCGTCGTGACGGGCACTCTGGTCGAGAACGGGGACTTCGAGAAGGAGCTCGAAGCGGTTGTAAGGGCGGTTCACGAGACGCGGTAGAAACCGTCTCCAGAACGTCAGAAGGTTTTATATCGAGCAGGGAAATTCTCCACCGAGGTCGTTTCTATGGGAATTCTAGACTATTTCAAAAAGAGGGAGAAGGACATCCAGTGCCCTGAGTGCGAGAAGCTGCAGAAGCACGTGCACCTCGTAGAGAATGAGGGCAGGCAGATGGAATGCCCCGAGTGCCACTACCTCCACCTTGTTAGGAGATAGGCGCTCCAAACCATTCTTAGCATCTGATGTCTCCGAGCTAGCCTTGGCTCTGCTGCCTTTCTGAAGATTGACTGCATGGATTCATATCATGCCTGAAAAAGGGAATATGATTGCTGAAGAAGCCACGAAGGCTGCTTCAGTTTTAGGGTTTCGCGCGGTCATCTGTCGCTGATCATGTCTATGGCGAATGGTTCTTGATCCATCTGTCCAAGTTCGATCTGAGATGGTCGAGGGAGTTCTGGAGACCGGGGTTCCGGCCAGCCTTCCCTTCATGGATCTAGATGGC
>Ga0315291_10006156_pt1 | contig 14930 bp, 13 predicted proteins | sample YL17G12_20_MG_FD_203070 | JGI IMG/M metagenome (GOLD analysis project Ga0315291, IMG submission 203070) | Sediment microbial communities from Yellowstone Lake, YNP, Wyoming, USA - YL17G12_20 | ecosystem: Environmental > Aquatic > Freshwater > Lake > Sediment | place: USA: Wyoming | collected...
AAAAAAATAGGATTTTCCTTTTTCCGGGCGAGCTGAATGCACACGCTGCACACATGACCCCTCTTCCGAAAAGATCATATCTCCGGTCGCGGCGGGATGTCAAGCTGGTTTTCGACAACTGCGAGAGGTTTTGGAAAAAACGTTTCAATAGAATCAACCATATAGCGCCATAAATTTTAGTAAACCCCTTCAAAAGGAGGGTCTGCTGAGGCAAAATAGTTCTTGACAATCCCCCGACTATTTTGTGTTTCGTTCTCTGTTTTTCTTAGTTGCGTCCGATTCGCGGCTTTCTTCCGGGATAAGGTTTTTCTCTTCCACACAGCGGAAACCCGGCTCTCCGGGACCAGGCATCCTCATCATCTCTGATTCATGCTCCTGGGGAATAAGCTGCTCTTCGGTTTGATAAACAAAGTGCAGTCCTCCGGGACCTTCACTCGATGTATCTTGATACTGAATCAAGCTCTCCGGCCCTTGCGCATAGCCACCCATGGGGCCGAACAAGGCCTGAGCTGCAATCGTTCCGCCCGTCCCGGCTCTCATCTTCCCCGCCGCGATATCTCTTGCGCTCGAGGAGAGCTTGGCCCAGCTTCCCGTTGCCGAATATTTGACCCAGACCCCTCCTTGGGTGGGCCAGATGCCGATCAGATCAGCTTGACCGTCTGCGTCCAAGTCCCCGCATGTCACCTGATCCGCGGGCGTTGACATCTTCACCCAAGCTCCGTTCATCGAGTTCCGGTAATAGACCCCCTGCCCATCCCAGGTCGCCAGCAAATCATCTCTCCCGTCTCCGTTCATATCTCCGGCCGCGATATCCTTGGCGGTTGAGGAGAGCTTAGCCCAGGCGTCCGTCTTCGAATATTTGACCCACACGCCTCCCTGGGTAGGCCAGATGCCGATGAGGTCATCTATCCCGTCGCCGTCGAGGTCCCCGGCCGTGATAAGGGTGGCCGGGGAAGCCATCTTCACCCAAGCTCCGTTCATCGAGTTCCGATAGTAGACACCCTGCCCATCCCAGGCGCCGAGGAAATCCACGCGGCTGTCTCCGTTCATATCCCCTGAGGCGATATGCTCGGCCGTTGTGGAGAGCTTGGTCCAGGCGCCGTTCGTTGAGCTCTTCACCCAGACTCCACCCTGCGAAGGCCAGATGCCGATGAGGTCATCCACCCCATCGCCGCCCAGGTCGCCGGCAGTGATCAAAGTGGCAGGGGAGGCCATCTTCACCCAGGCGCCTGTATCTGAGTTTCTGTAATAGACCCCCTGGCCGTCCCACGTTCCAAGGAAATCGTCCTTTTGGATCGAGGAGATCTTGGCAACAAAGGCATCGTAGTAGTCTTTGTACGTCAGGTCAGGGCCGCCGATGACTGGAAACGTGGCTTCCGTGGAGTAGGTTTCGCCCGTGATATAAGCGTTTCCCGAGCCGTCAACCGCTATGCCTCGGCCATAATCATCGCTCTCACCACCGATGTAACCGCAGTAAACGAGGGCTGTACCGGAGGCGTTCACCTTGGCCACAAAGGCGTCATTGGAGCCGCCGTTATACGTCAGGTCAGGGCCGCCGATGACCGGAAACGTGGCTTCGGTGGAGGAGGTGCCTCCCGTAACGTATGCGTTTCCCGTGCCGTCAACCGCTATGCCGTCGCCATAATCATGGTCCAAGCCGCCGATGTAGCCGCAGTAAACGAGGGCTGTGCCTAAGGCGTTCACCTTGGCCACAAAGGCGTCATCGTAGCCGCCGTTATACGTCAGGTCAGGGCCGCCGACGACCGGAAACGTGGCCTGTGTGGAGCTGGTATTGCCCGTAACGTATGCGTTTCCCGAGCCGTCAACCGCTATGCCGTCGCTTGCAGTATAGTCCAAGCCACCGATATAGCCGCAGTAAACGAGGGCCGTGCCGAAGGCGTTCATCTTGGCCACAAAGGCGTCATAGCTGCCGTTATGCGTCAGGTCAGGGCCGCCGATGACCGGAAACGTGGCCTGTGTGGAGCTAGTATTGCCCGAAATATAGGCGTTTCCCGAGCCGTCAACCGCTATGTCGTAGCCGGCATCAGTGCCCGAGCCGCCAATGTAGTCGCAGTAAACAAGGGCCATGCCGGAGGCGTTTACCTTCGCCACAAAGGCGTCACTGGAGCCGCCGTTATACGTCAGGTCAGGGCCGCCAATGACTGGAAACGTAGCTTCGGTGGAGGAGGTATAGCCCGTGACATAGGCGTTTCCCGAGCCGTCAACCGCTATGCCCTTGCCATAATTATAGTCCGAGCCGCCGATGTAGCCGCAGTAAACGAGGGTTGTGCCGGAGGCGTTCACCTTGGCCACAAAGGCGTCATCGTAGCCGCTATTGTGCGTCAGGTCAGGGCCGACGTTGACCGGAAACGTAGCTTCGGTGGAATAGGTGCTTCCTGTGACATAGGCGTTTCCCGAGCCGTCAACCGCTATGCTGTTGCTCTCATCATAGCCCGAGCCGCCGATGTAGCCGCAGTAAACGAGGGCCGTGCCGGAGGCATTCACCTTGGCCACAAAGGCGTCGGCGTTGCCGTTGTGCGTCAGGTCAGGGCCGCCGATGACCGGAAACGAGGCCTGGATGGAACTGGTATAGCCCGCGACATAGGCATTTCCCGAGCCGTCAACCGCTATGCCGACGCCATAATCATAGTCCGAGCCGCCGATGTAACCACAGTAAACGAGGACCGCAGGATCGAGGACAAGCGACTTTGTCCGGTCATACGCTCCCACTTCAAATCCGTAGGCATACGACTTGTTTACGGCTTCTTCCCCACCAGGGCCAGGGTCTTTTACAATTTGCGCCTCCAGCAGATAGCTCAGCGCAACATCCATCCTCTTCCCATCAATCTCTTGATACCCCACCGGACGATCATCCGCAAATCCCCCCGCCGGCGTCCTCACCTCCAACCGGCCCTCGCCATTCACCTCCACGGCGCTCACTCCGCGATAGGCAAGCCGAATCAGCGAAGGGTCCGAGTCGGGATGAACGATGAACTCATATTTCATCTTGTCCACCGTGCCGTAATACACAACATCAATTCCCGGCCAGAGATTCTTATAGACGATCCGTGAGTAGGTCGGGAGCCCGGCTTTCCACTCCTCCGGCTTCCCCATGAAGTACGAAATGACGGCGCCGGTCTTCTCCTCACCCAAAGGCCGCACGTCCGCCTTCGCCCCCACAAAATCAAGCTTCACCGCAAAGCGCCGTTCATCTCTCCGGCTTCGGAGTTCGCGTTCCGCCGGGTTTATCAATAAGCACTCCTTCACCGAAGCCGTCTTCCCGGCGATCTCCTCTCCCGCGCTTCTTTCACTCAGGACATACGTCAACCCTTCGGACGTGAAGTAGATGGTCTTGTCTTTTCCCTGAAGATAATAGGCCACCCGAGCGTCCACCTGCCCTTGGTTAGGGATAAAATAGAGCGGCATCTTGCCGAAATCTCGATCGATCTTGAGAGCTGCCGAACCGGGGACTGAGGAAGTCTGAGCCGATGCCGTCTGAACTTTATGCCCTTGTCTCCCGGAGCCTGCTAAAAATACAATGACCAAAGCCCCCGATAAAATGGTCCAAATTTTTCTCATTACCCCCTCCTTTTCGACGGATTCACGGGTCAATAATAAAAATATCCTTTCCCCGGGGCGAGATAGATGCGCGCGCTGCGCGCCTAACCCCCATTACGAAAAGATCATATCTCCGGCCGCGGCGGGGTGTCAAGCCTACAAGCTTGACAGGATTGTTAAGATTGTAGGTTTGACCCCTGCCGGCTTCTGCTTTATGATCGAAGGGGTGAAAGCATGAAATCCTGCGTTGTTCTTTTTTCCGGAGGCATCGATTCCACGACGGCCCTTTACTGGGCGCTCGCAGGGTATGCCAAGGTCTTCGCACTCACGTTCGATTATGGTCAAAGGCACTCCGTCGAGGTCCGGATGGCCAAGCGACTGGCCCGGAAGCTCGGCCTTCCCCACGCCATCCTTAAGATCGACCTTACCCAGGTCGGGGGCTCCGCCCTGACGGACGCGGCGATCCCCGTTCCCAAGCGCAGGAACCTCCGGGATCTCAAGGCCGGGACTCCATTGACCTATGTCCCGTTCCGGAACGGCATCCTCCTGGCGCTCGCCGCGGCCTGGGCCGAGGCCCGGGGCGTCACCGACCTCGTCTGCGGCTTCAACATCATCGACTCTCCAAACTACCCGGACACCCGACGCGAGTTCGTCCGGGCCATGGAGAAAGCCATAAACTCCGGAACGAAGGCCGCGTTCGGGGCCCCGGCGATGCGCATCCGCGCGCCCTTCGTCGGCCTTGAAAAGTCCGCCATCATCCGGAAGGGACTCGCCCTCGGCGCCGATTATTCCTATTCCGTGTCCTGCTACTCCGGCGGAGAGGCCCCCTGCGGCGCCTGCTCCTCCTGCCTCTTACGAAAGAGAGCCTGGTTGGAAGCCGGACGGGAGGACCCGCTCATCGCCAGGCTGAGAAAGGAAGGGAAACTATGAGCTGGACATTGAAGGTCAGGGACAAGTTCCAGGCCGCCCATTACCTCCGCGGCTACAAGGGCAAATGCGAGAAGATCCACGGACACACGTTCCAGGTCGAGGTCGAGATCGGGGTCGGAGAACTTGACCGGACGGGCATCGGCATCGATTTCGCGGACATCAAGAAACGGCTGACCGAAGTCCTTCCGGACCACACGCTCCTCAACGATGTCTACCCTTTCAATCCGTCCGCCGAGAACCTGTCGCGACATCTCTATGCCGAACTCAAGAAATTCTATCCCGTCAAGGCCGTGACCGTTTGGGAATCCGAGGATGCTTCCGCGACCTACTCTGAAGATCGCTGAGGTCTTCGCCTCCGTCCAGGGCGAAGGGCTTCGCCAGGGAGAGCCAACCGTTTTCGTGCGGCTGTCCGGCTGCAACCTCCGCTGCGCGTTTTGCGACACGAAATATGCTTGGACGGGTGGAAAAGAGAGGACGCGAGAGGAGGTTCTGGCTGAGGTCCGGCGCCTGCGCGCCGATTTCCCCGCGACCTGGGTCTGCCTGACGGGAGGCGAACCCCTCCTCCAAAACATCTCCGGACTTGTCCGGGATCTCAAGAAAGAAGGGCTCAAGGTCCAGGCCGAAACCAACGGAACGGTCGATCGCATCCTCGCCGTCGATTGGTATACGGTTTCCCCCAAGCCCCCGGAATATGTTGTTCAGCCGCGGTTCCTGAAAACGGCCAGAGAAGCAAAGCTCGTCGTGAGCCGGGAACTGAGCCTCCATATCGTCCGGAGGGTCCGGAAGGAATTTCCGCCGTCAACGCCCATTTTCCTCCAGCCCGAGTCCAACCACCGCCGCAGTGCGGCCAAAGCTATGGAGATTCTGGCCGCGGGCCTTAAGGAAGGGCTCGAAAACCTCCGCGTCTCCGTCCAACTCCATAAAGTCCTCGGGATCAAATAAACAATTCTTGGGATCGCCGAGAAGGACAAAAGGGATATTCCGAAGAAAGCCGTCGAAGGGCCGAGCGGGCATGGTTCCCCGACTCTCGGAGGGGAGAGCAAGGCCCGGAGCCGGAGGGAATTTGACTCACCGGGGCAAATTCACGTCTTTCGGAGGGATGTCCCTTTTGTCCTTCTCGGCGATCCCCTCAATATTTTTTCCAGAGGGCGCCCCACTCCGTCTTCATGAAGCGGCGGATACGTTTCCTGCCGATCGTCGGATACCACATCAGGTCGTGGTAGACGTTGGACGCGAAGGGCGCCCAGAAGACCAGCGGCGAATGGAGGAGAAGCCGTTCGAACGGCCGCAAGAACCCCTTACGGATCATCTGGTCGCCCCAGATGACGAAGCTCCGCCGGGTCTTGAACCCGAAGTTCAACTCCGCGATGTCCTCGCCGGCAATCTCGACCTCACGAAGGTCGCCGACACCCAGCCCGCGTTCGTGGGCCATCCGGATGTAGGGGATGTCCATGGGCTCGAAGCCCATGATCTTGGCGGCCACGGCGTCGATGGCCAGCGAATCGCCGCTCGCCAGAATGATATTCTTGATCTCCGGCAGCATGGTCCGCGGGCCGGCGCCGTTCCCGCAGACCGTCCCGTCCATGACGGCAAAAAGCCCCGGGTGGAGCTCCCTCTGCATGTCCAAGAGGTCGACCAGGACCTCGTGGATGTATTTGTGGGCATAATGGCGGACTTCCTTGAGGAGGCCGCCGAAGGCGTTCTTCACCGCGCCCGTGGTTGTCGAATGGCCGTGCGTCTTGACCGTGGGCAGATGGAGGATGTTCGTTCCGACGTACATCTTCGGGATCAGGATGCCTTCAGGAAAGATCTCGTTAAGCTTGAGGAGCGGGCTCTTGAACGGGTAAATCATCCATTCGACGTCGGGAAGAGGGACGAATTCCAGCCCGTATTTCCCAAGGATGGGCAGCCATTTATTGTTCCGCGCCCCTTTCATTGGATTGGTGACGACGGTCTTGTTCTCAACGGGAATAAGTTTCTCCCGGGAGTAGCCATCCTCGAGGAGCGTCCGGACGACGCCCTCAACCTGCCAGGGCTGGCTCGAACAGGACGGGAAGTATTTGGTCCAGGAGAGATTGAGCTTGATCAGGGTGTCCCGGTCCTTGGGGAGGAAGCTCTGGTAATCGGCCAGGCCCATAAGGGTCCGGATATCGTCGAGGACCGTCTCCGGCGAGGTCTTCAGGACGGCGACTCGGACTCGGCCCATGGGATCACCTCAGCCCGAGGATCAGGACCGACGCGGCGATCCAGAGGAAGAGGTCGAGGAGGAGGGGCTTGTCCTTGATGATCAGGGATTCCGGAGAGCCGCCTCCGGCCTTGAGGTGGATGAGATAAAGATAGCGGAGGATGCCGTAAAGGACGAAGGGGACCGTGTAGATGAGCTTCCGGGTGCCGAACTTGGCCACCGTCTCCTCTGAGATCGTATACAGGCAGTACGCGATGAGAGTCGAGGCCGTCACCACCGAGATCATCTGGTCGAGGAGGGTGGTATTGTACTTCTTGAGAATAGGGCGGTGGTTCGCGGCATCTCCTTCCAGGAGGACGATCTCGTGGCGCCTCTTCCCCATGGCCAGAAAAAGGGCGAGCAGCATCGTGCAGATAAGGAGCCACGAGGAGATCGCGACCTCGATCGCCAGGCCTCCGGCCACGACCCGGATGACGAATCCGGCCGCCACCACGAAAACGTCCAGGATGACAACGTGCTTGAGCCGGAGTGAGTAGAGAACCTGGAGGACGAGGTAGGCCGCGGAGATGATGAGGACGCCGCGGTTGACGGTCGCGGCCACAGCCAGCCCGAGAACGGCAATAACGACGCAGGCCAGGACGGCGGGGCCGGTCTTGAGCCTGCCCGAAGCCAGAGGCCTTTTCGATTTGACGGGGTGGAGCCTATCCTCTGCCAAGTCTCGGATGTCATTAAAGATGTATTGGGCGCTCGCGATTAAGCAGAAGGCCGCGAAGGCCGCCGCGGTCTTCAAGACCAGCGGCGGGTTGAAATGGCTCCTGGAAAAGATGAGGGGGGCGAAAATGAAGAAGTTCTTGATCCACTGCTGCGGCCTGAGCGACTTGAAGATCTCGACGATCACCATGGCATTCCCAATTCCTTTATATATTCTTTAAGAGAAAATTTCAACGCGCCGGGTTCACTCTCCGGCGGAGCCGGATCCCTCGGGTTTCCTGAGAAAATATTTATATCCCGACCTCGTCAGGTATACCCCGAGAAAAATGACGAACCCGCCGCCGGCTTCGAGGGCGGTGATCCTCTCGGAAAGGAAGAACCAGGCAAAGATCACGGCGAAGACGGGATTGAAGTTGCTGTAGATTCCCGTCTTGGTGTTCCCGACCTTCCGGACGGAGCTGCTATAGACGATGAAGCCGACCACGATCCCCAGGACGGCGGAATAGAGGAGCGATGCCCAAGCGCCGGCACTGATGGAGGTCCAAGGGATCCTTCCCATGTCGGACGCGGCAAGGGGCAGGTAGAACGCCGTGCCGATGGCGGCCGATAATCCGGCAAGCTTTAGGGGAGGGATCCTTTCCAGGAGCGGCTTGGAGAGGACGGTGTAAAGGGCCCAGGCTAGGTTGGCCAAGAGGAGGAAGACGTCGCCCTTGACGGACTGCCGGCTGAGGCCAAGATGACTGTTCTGGCCGGTGACGAGGAGATAGACGCCCAGGAAGGAGACGGCGATGCCCAGCCAGGCGGCCCAATGGATGCGCTCGAGCTTGAAAACAGAGCTGAGGACCGCGATGAAGACCGGGGTCATGGGCATGATCATGGAGGTCGTCGTCGCCTGGATCCGACTGATGCCCTGGATAAAGAGAAGCTGGTAGATCGTCGTTCCGAGGAGTCCGAGCGCCGCGATCTTCAGGAAATCCCCCCTCCCGAGGGAAAAGCCGCCGCGGCTGAAGGCCAGGACGACGAGAAATATCGCCGCGGACAGGGCCAGCCGGACCCCGTTGAATCCGTGAGGGGTGAACTCGCGCAAGGAGAACTTGATCAGGGACAGATTGACGGCCCAGACCATGGTCGTCAGGAGCATCCAGAGGTCGGTCGTCTCGAACGCGGCCTTATTTTCGATCTTCGGCATGGTTCAACTCTAACTTGGAAGGTTATCGTTAGGATGGGCCCGTGACGGGCGCCGGCGGCTCATCCCCTCGCCGCCCGGGACCTCTTCCCGGGACGAGGATAACGGGCTTCGATGACGGACCTGAGCCCGCCCCTGGGATTAAACTCGCCCGTCACGGCCGCCCGGACGGGGCGGCAGGCTTTGACGACATCCTTGAGGACGCGATTGACGACGTTCTCATAGAAGATGCCCAGGTTCCGGTAGGCCAGGAAGTATTCTTTCAAGGATTTCAGCTCCAGGACGCGCGCCTTCGGCTCGTAATAAACGGTCAGGGTCCCGAAATCCGGCAAGCCGGTCTTCGGACAGACCGAGGTGAACTCCGGGACCTCGATCTTGATCTCGTAACCGGCGAATTGGTTGGGAAAGGTATCGATCGCCGGGAGCCTCTCCGAAAGCCCGGCTTTGGCTTCTTTTCCGGTGTATTTGCTCACGGCGTCCCTCGCTTTTCTTGAATTCGCGTCAGGCATTATATCTTATGGAAAAGCAGGGGTCAAACCTACAATCTTAACAGATTGGTTCTCTTCCCTTTAGTGTGGGCTGGATCAATAGCTTGGACGGGACGGACCGTCCTTCGAGGGAACCCTGCGCCTGAAGATGTCTGAGCTTGCTCAAGAGAACCCAGACGCCGCAAGGTCATAATATTGAGGTTCTCTTACGTTTGTTGCGGGTCGCTGAACAGCAAGATGGGATGAGGCCGAAACGGTCTTGGAGGGCCGTCCCGTTCAAGCCATAAGCCCGGCCCGCAAAAAAGGAAGAGACCCGGTCTGTCGGGATTGCCGGTTTGACCCTGACTTGTTTAAATTGGATAATACCTTTATGAAAGAATGCAACGTCCGACAGAACGCCAAAGGATGCAATTGTTCCTGGGAGCCCTGCGCCCGCAAAGGTCTCTGCTGCGAATGCCTCCAGTACCACTGGAGCCACAAAGAACTGCCGGCCTGCCTGTTTCCCGACGCCGTGGAGAAGACCTACGACCGCTCCTTGCGGGCTTTCATCCAGCTCTACAAGGATAAGTGTTGACGATCATGGCGCCTAAGACTCTGAAACGGACATACGTCTACGGCCCCGTGCCATCGAGGAGGCTCGGTTTCTCCCTGGGGGTGGATATCCTCCCCTTCAAGACGTGCACTCTTGACTGCGTCTACTGCCAGCTCGGCGCTTCCTCCCGAACGACGGTCCGGCGGAAGACCTTCTTCGACCCGAAGGACGTCCTCGACCAGATCCGAAAGGCGATCGCATCGGGGGCGCGCATCGATCACATCACCTTTTCAGGCTCGGGGGAACCGACGCTCAACCGGTCGCTCGGCGGGCTCATCCGCGGCATCAAGAAGATGACGGACATCCCGGTGGCCGTCCTGACCAATGCGACGCTGCTTTCGCGGATGGACGTCCGGGAGGGGCTGAGGGCCGCGGACGTCGTGGTCCCTTCCTTTGACGCGGCGACGCCGGGACTGTTCAGGAGGGTCAACCGGCCCCACCGGTCCCTATCCCTGAACCGGACGCTCAAGGGGCTGGTCGAATTCCGCCGAAGGTACAAAGGACGGATCTGGCTGGAGATCATGCTGGTCAAAGGGATGAATGATTCTCCCGTCCATGTCCGGAAGCTCAAAGAGGCCATCGCCGCCATCCGGCCCGATAAGGTCCAGCTTAACACGGTGGTCCGGCCGCCTGCCCAGAAGAACGCCGGGCCGTTGAGCGCCTCGGAGATGGAAAAGATCCGTGAAGCCATCGGTGAGGGTTGCGAGGTGGCGGCGGACTTTCCGAAGAAGGCCCAAATATCGGCCATCAAGAGCCTGGAAGCCGCCATCCTATCCATGGTGAGGAGGCGTCCGGTGACGGCGGAGGACATCGCCGCATCCTTGGGAAGCCATCACGACGAGATCCGCACAACACTGGCATCCCTTGTTTCGGTAAAAAAGATCCGCCGGTCCTCGTTCAAAGGCAAGATTTATTTTAGCAAGGTAGGGTGATTTTGAGCCTGACTTGTCTTGCCCTCACTTGGCTTGTGTGCTAGGATGAACCTTCAAGCACTTCGATAAGCGATCATGGAGAAACGTCGACGGAGGTTGTGTTTTCTTTCACGCTGAGCCTTTAGATCGAGGGAGATCGCCTATTCTTGATCCCTGCATTCATACGGTCCAAGGAGTCTGTCATGTTTCTTAACACCCATTTCCCAGGCGCCAAAAAATACTGGCACATGGGCGCCTTTTACGACTGGTCCGAGGGCACGTTCCATCCCATGAGCCATGCCCTTCACTACGGCACATGCACGTTCGAGGGCATCCGCGCCTACGATACGGCCATGGGACCGGCCGTCTTCCGCCTGCCGGAGCATATCGACCGCTTCCTGCATTCGGCCTCGGTCATCAAGATGACGTCTCCTTATTCCAAGGGCGAGATCATCGAGACCATCAAATTGGTCTTGAGGGAGAACGGCCTCAAGAGCGCCTACATACGCCCCTTGATGTTCTACGCGTACGGCAACCTTGGGCTGGTCCCCAAGGCCTGCCCGGTCGAGTTGCTCATCGGAGCCTGGGAGTGGGACGCTTACCTCGGGGAGAAGGCGGCCGAAGGGGTCTCGGCCTTCATCGTTCCCCCCCGGAGGGTCCACCACAGCCAGCTGGATATGAAGGCCAAGCTGGGCGGGACCTACGTCCAGTCCACGATCTCCGGCCTGGATGCCCGGGCGGAGGGGCATGACGAAGCGATCTTCCTGAACCTCGAGGGCCGTATCGCCGAGGGACCGGGAGAAAATATCTTCGTCATCAAGGGTAAGACCGTCAAAACCAACGGTATCGAAGAATCCGTGCTCGAAGGCATCACCCGGACCAGCCTCCTGGAGATCGCGGCAGGCCGCGGCTACCGAACCGAGATCGGGCCCATCACGAAAGAAGAACTCTTCGGCGCCGATGAAGCTTTCTTTAGCGGGACGGCCGTGGAGATCACGTCCATCGTCCGGGTGACAGATGGGTCGGACCCGAAAGCCGGGAAGATGGAACATGCCATCGGCAACGGCAAGCCCGGAAAGGTCTTTCTTGAACTCAAGGCCGACTTCAAGGATATCGTCACCGGAAAGGTCCCGAAATTTGAGAAGTGGCTGACATATGTCCGTTAAGAGCCGGACCGGCGAAGGGCGAAGATTCGTCTTGAAGCCGATCGGCATCGTTCATTCTCCTTTCAGGGAACCAACGGATATTCCGCGGGATATGAACCGGCTGCCGGGGGCGTTCGCGAAGGTCCGCGGCAAGTTGGAGATCTTCCCCGAATGCGCCGAAGGCCTTAAGGATGTGGGCGCGTTCTCCCACCTCATCATCACCTTCGCCTTCCACAAGTCGACGGGGGCTAAGCTTCTGTCGAAGCCGCCCGGAGAGACACGGCTCAGGGGCGTCTTTTCAACGCGATCGCCGCACCGTCCGAACGCTCTGGGCTTGACGGTCGTCAAACTCGCGTCCAGGAAGGGGAACATCCTGGTTGTTTCGGGGATCGACATGGTCGAGGGGACTCCCATCTTCGACATCAAGCCCTATACGGCGCGAGACCGGAAAAGCGGGATCCGGACCGGCTGGATCCGCGGGAGAAGGGTTCCCGCTCCGCCGCGAGCCAAACGCTAGCTCCACGCATCCCCCCCCGGACGTCGGATCATAAGCATTTTTTTCGGGTGTAAAAGCCCAAGGACGCAGGGGCGATGCCCGGAGATGGTCGATGGACGGCGGACATGGTTTTTGATATATTTCCGGCGGCACGTCATGAGGGAGAGGGAGATCGCCATGAAGGACCTGAAACCTGGGTTGCTCTTGTCAAGCCTTGTTCTCTTGCTGGCCGGCGGCGCCCTTTTCGCGGGAGGCCAGGACCTCTTGGGCAAGCTCGGCGCCAAGCAAGGCTTCAGGGCCCGAAGGATATCCTCTTATGACCGCACGGGCGGCAATGCCGATTCCATCCGGATCGAGCCGGGGACGACTGTCGTCCTGGCCGAGATCAAGGGTCCCGCGGCCATCCATCATATCTGGACGACGATCGCGGCAGAAGCCTTCTACGGCCGGAAGCTCGTCCTAAGGGCCTTCTGGGACGGAGAAGAGGCCCCATCCGTCGAAACCCCTATCGGCGACTTCTTCGGCGTGGGCCACGGCCTCGACCGCAACCTGAGCTCCCTGCCCATCGCCTGCTCCTCCGAGGGCCGGGCAAGAAACGCCTATTGGTATATGCCGTTCCGGTGGTCGTGCCGGGTAACCATTACTAACGAAGGCGCCCAGCCCGTCGACGCCTTCTATTTCTACATCGACTACCGCGAGCTTCCCGACCTCGATCCCGAAGCGCCCTATTTCCACGCCCAATACCGGCAGGAAACCCCCTGCGAGCCGGGAAAGAATTATGTCATGTTCGATGCCGCGGGCCGGGGCCACTACGTGGGCTGCAGCCTGAGCGTCCTCCAAAGGGCCATGGGCTGGTGGGGTGAAGGAGACGATATGATCACCATAGACGGCGAGGAGACGCTGTCCCTCCACGGCACCGGCTCCGAGGACTATTTTTCGGACGCCTGGGGGATGAGGGAGGATGAGAACCTCTTCTACGGCTGTCCCCTTCAGGAGAGTGACTTCCAGGTCGGCTCCAAGGCCACGGTCTACCGGTTCCACATCCCCGATCCCATCCCCTTCCAGAAGTCGATCAAGGTGACCATCGAGCACGGGCACGCGAACGACAGGTCGGATTTCTATTCGTCGGTGGCCTTTTGGTACCAGACGGAGCCGCATAACCCGTTCCCGTCCTTCCCCCCCGTGGAAAAGAGGCTTCCCTTCGCCCTGGAGTCCATGGAGAATTTCGTCCTGCCCCGTTGGCAGGACGCGAAGCTCGAGGACCGGTCCGCTTTCGAGGACAAGGCGGCGGGATTGATATTTTCGGCCCCGCGGCTCGCCCACACCCTGACCTCCTATTACAACCAAGACGGAACGAGGTTCCCGGTCCTCACCTCGGAGGGGGCCGTTATGGCGACGAGCGCGGAACTCGGCCTCACCGTCGGAGCCGGCGAGCTTTACAACCTCGACCTCTATCTTCTCCGAGGACCCGCCATGGGGAACCTGAAGATCCTCCAGCCCGTGGCCGGGCCGAACCAGGAGCGGGTCTTTAAGGAAGTCGGTACATTCGACGGCTATTCAGAGCAACGGCATATGGGAGTGGTGACGCTGCAGGACGTCCTCCTCCAGGAAGGCCTGAACCGCCTTGTTCTGGAGGTCGTGGGACGGGATCCGAAATCCGCGGGGATGGAATTCTCCTTCATGGGCATAGCCCTGGCGGCCTCCTCCCGGCATTTCGTCACGGACTGGAACCTCATAGGTCCCTTTGACGCGCCCGACATGGACGCCCTCCTGACGGCCTACCCGCCCGAAAAGGAGACCGACCTGGCGAAGAAATATATCGGGAAGAATGATATCCAGGCGGCCTGGAAGGTCATCCGCGTGGAGCCGTCCGGCTTCGTCCGGCCGGCCCAGTTCATTCAACCCGCCGAGCTGGTCATCGTCTACGGCCTAGCCTATGTTTATTCCCCCGCTGAACGGAAGACCCGGATGCTCGTCGGCAGCGACGACGGGATCAGGGTTTGGATCAACGGACGGCTCACCCATTCCAATCCCATCTACCGAGGCGTCTACCCGGATCAGGACCGGGTGACCGTGGACCTCAAACAGGGGTGGAACAAGGTCCTCATCAAGGTCCTCCAGGGAACCGGAGGCTGGGGCTTCACCCTTCGGTTCGCCGATCCGAAGAACGAGCTGAAGTTCGGTCTCCAGCCGGAAGAAGAGAAAAAGGAAAAGGAAGAACGTTGATTCCGCGGCGCGGACGGACCGTAAAGAAGGACGGAAGCAACCCGCTGGGCCGCCTCTTTGAGAGGCTCGATTCACCCCACAAGATCCAACGTTTCCTCGACCGCCTCGATTACAACTGCCGCCCCGGGACCCGCTCCCCCCTCTGGGTCGTCAAGGAAAAGAAGGCCAACTGTTTCGAGGGCGCCCTCTTCGCGGCCGCAGCCCTGCGGGCCATCGGCCACAGGCCGCTCATCGTGGATTTGACGGCGAGAAACGACGACGATCACGTCATTGCCGTATTCAAACGGCGCGGCCACTGGGGCGCGGTCGCCAAATCGAATTTTTCGGTGCTTCGGTTCCGCGAACCCATCTACCGGACGGTCCGTGAATTGGTCATGTCCTATTTCGACATCTTCTTTAACACGCGAGACCGGAAATCGCTTCGATCCTACTCGCCGCCGTTCAGTCTCGCCCGGTTCGACCGGAGAAACTGGGTGACCACGGACGGGGATTTGGGTTATAT
>Ga0315291_10006158_pt1 | contig 14925 bp, 12 predicted proteins | sample YL17G12_20_MG_FD_203070 | JGI IMG/M metagenome (GOLD analysis project Ga0315291, IMG submission 203070) | Sediment microbial communities from Yellowstone Lake, YNP, Wyoming, USA - YL17G12_20 | ecosystem: Environmental > Aquatic > Freshwater > Lake > Sediment | place: USA: Wyoming | collected...
AGTTGAACACGTCCGTCTGCTCGGTGAGCCGCCCGCCGGCCTGCTCGGGCGCCAGATAGCCGAACGTGCCCTTGTAGGAACTCAGCTCCATGCCTGCGGGCGCGGCGAAGCCGAAGTCTATGAGCGTCACCTTGAGCTTCTCGTCCACTAAGATGTTCTGCGGCTTCAGATCGGCGTGGACGTAGCCGGCGGCGTGGGTGTGTTCGAGGGCGAGGCAGACCTGACGGAAGATGGTGAGGATCGAGTTCAGGTCGTAGTCGCGGTGCTCGTGCAGCGACCGGCCGGCGGCGCGTTGCATCACGAGGTAGGCGGCCTTCAGTTTGAGGAAGGACTTGACCTTCTCAAACTGGACGGGGCGGACGATGCAGTCCGCGCCCTCGCCCGTGCGCGCGTGGAGGGCGCTCAGGACGCGGTATTCGTTCTCCAGGTGCCCGACGACGCGCAGGTCGTCGTCGGTGCGCACGCTGACGAACTTGGCGGCGAAGACGCGGCCGTCGGTCTTGCGTTTGATCTCGCAGACCTCGCTCCGCGCGCCGGCGCCGAGGTGCTTGCCGACCCAGTAGTCCTTGAGGACGTCCTGAAGCTGCACCGCGTCGGACTTGGCCATGCGTCATCCCGCGTTTCGGGGAAGGCTTCGAGCGACGGCCGCCCATCTTACCCGCGCACATGCGGCTCCGCAACCTGCGGGAGCCGCGAGGCGTACGGCAAGTCCTCCGGGCGAGGATCAATAATGGACCTTGCCGATCTTCAGTTTGAGCGCGCGCTTGATGTTCACCATGAGCACTGCGCCGGCAATGGAGAGCATCTTGGACTCCATGGTGTCGGCGCGGCTGGTGAGGACGACGGGCGTCTTCGCGCCGACGAGCAGGCCGATGAGCCTGTGGCCGCCGAAGTAGACGAGGGACTTGGCGAGCATGTTCCCGGCCTCGATGCTGGGCACGAGGAGTATGTCCGCCTGGCCTGCGACGGGGCCGCCTATCTTCTTGTGCGCGGCGGCGCGGACGGAGACGGCGTTGTCCAGGGCGAACGGCCCGCCCACGATGCTGGGCGGCACGAACTGCCCTCGGTCGGACATCATGGCGAGCGCGGCGGCGTCGAGGGTGGCCGGCATGGCGGGGTTGACCAGTTCCACGGCGGCCAGCACGGCCACTCTCGGGTTCATGACGCCGAAGATGTTGGCCAGGTGCACGGCATTGAGCAGGATGGCCGCCTTCTGCTGCAAGTCCGGGGCGATGTTCATCGCGCCATCGGTGATGAAGATGAGCTTGTCCTGCGGGCGGACCTCCGCGATGAAGACGTGGCTCATGATGGAGCCGGTGCGGAGGCCGTGCTCCTTGTCGAGCAGCGCGCGGAGGAAGTCGTCCGTGTGGACGTAGCCTTTCATGAGGATCTCGGCCTCGCCGGACGAAGCCATCTTCACGGCCGCCGACAGGGCCTGGAGGGGGTCGGCGAGGTCCACGATGGGCGTGCCGTCCAGCGGGACGCCGGCGGACTCGGCGGCCTTGCGTATCTCGCGCTCGTCGCCCACGAGCACGGCCTCTGCGATATCCCTCTTTCTTGCTTCGTGCACGGCCTCGATGACGGTCGGGTCCTGGGCGACCGCCACGGCCACCTTGCGCACGGGATGCTTCTCCACAAGCCGCAGCAGCGCGTCAAAGTCCTTCATGTCCGGTCCCCCTTGCGCGAATAGAGGTCTGTGCGGGACGCGACTTGCGCCCGCTCGCCGCACGGGCGCGGGTGCATTCTAAGGGCCGGGCGGCGGCCCGTCAAAGGGCCGGGCGGCCCCGTTCGCTTGCACGGGCCGGCGCGCGCTGTAAACTGGCCGCCGCACGTGACACCGAGAGGAGGAGCGCCGATGCCGAAGACCCCCGAAGGACGCGTCCGCGAGCAGTACCGAATACTGGGCGAGCAACTGGCCGAGGCCGGCGTCCAGATAGACCAGGTGAAGGAGAGGCTCAAGGCGTTCGAGGTGGAGGTGCCGTCGTGGGTGTTCGGGGAGTTCGGCGGCGGCCGGTTCGGGCAGTACATGCCGCCCGGGCCGGCGCGCGACCCCCGCTCCAAGGTCCGCGACGCCGCGATGGTGCACAAGCTTACCGGCGCGTCCCCCCGGGTGGCCATTCACGTGAGCTGGGACAAGCCGGCGGACGTGGCCGAGGAGGACGTGGAGCCGGACGACTTCGCCGACCTCAGGGCATACGCGCGTGAGCAGGGCGTGGACCTCGGCGCGGTCAACCCGACGCTGTTCCTGAAGGGCACGCACTACGGCAGCCTGACCTCGCCGCTTCCTGACGTGCGCCGCCGGCTTATCCGCCACTGCATCGTGGCCTGCGAGATCGCCGCGGAGCACGCGCACGGCCTCGTGACTTACTGGCTCCCCGACGGATCGAACTACCCCGGCCAGCGGGGTCTCTGGCAGCAGGAGTCGCTGGCCCGGGACGCCCTGCGCGAGGTATACGACGCCGCGCCGAACACTGTGCTGCACCTGATCGAGTACAAGGTCTTCGAGCCGGGCACTTACTCCACCGTCATCCCCGATGCCGGCACGGCGACCGACATCGCGGACTCCCTCGGCGACAGGGCGGGCGTCCTGGTGGACATGGGCCACCACTGGCACGGGGCGAACATCGCCCAGATCGTCGCCCGCCTGGTCGGAACCGGCCGGCGCGGCGGGTTCCACTTCAACACGCGCTACGTGGCCGACGACGACCACGCCGTCGAGCCGAACCTGACGCTCTACGCGGTCTTCTGCGAACTCGTCCAGGGCGGCGTCGTCTGCGCGCAGGACCCCGCGCGGAACTGGGCGTACATGATAGACCAGTGCTCGTCGCTGGAGAACCGCATCCACGCGGTCCTGCACAGCATTGACTCGCTCCAGGTCTCGCTGACGAAGGCCCTCATCCTGGACCGCAAGGCGTTGGAGGCCGCGCAAGCGCGGCAGGAGATCATCGCGGCCAACCGCGTCTTCCTCGACGCGTTCCTGACGGACGTGCGCCCCATTCTCCGCATGGCACGCCTGGAGAAGGGGCTGCCGCTCGACCCCGTCGTCGGCTACGACGAGAGCGGCTACCAGAAGAAGATAGAGCGCGAGCGCGGCTGACGGACTCCGGGGCGCGTCCGTCCCGGGTGCATGCGCACGGGGGACGCCGCCGGCAGGGATTTGCCACGGCGCGGCCGGCGTGCATAGAATGGTGAGTCCGACGGCCGGGCCGAGGCGGCTTTCCGGGCCGCCCGTCACCCGCCATGGGGCGGGCCGCGTTCCGGTCCCCTCCAGAACGCGGCGGCAAGGGCCCTGTCGGGCAAGGGGTCTGACGGGGCCGCCCGTGGACCGGTACCGCATCCGCACGCGCCTGAGCGACCTTCTGCGCGGCTGCCCGCAAGTGTTCGCCGTGCGCCGGCCCACGGCGGTCGGCAGGGCGGGGTGGAAGGCTACATGCCGAGCATAGACGTCAAGAAACGGCGCATAGACTCCAAGATCGTCTACTACGGGCCGGGCCAGTCGGGCAAGTCCGCCAACCTGAAGTACATCTACGAGCACGTTGGCGCCGAGAACAGGGGCCGGCTTGCGTCGCTGCCCACCAAGGGCGACCCGAGCCTCTACATTGACGTCCTCCCGGTGCGCTTCGGCACTATCCTCGACTTCCAGGCCACGTTCCACCTGTGCAGCGGCCCCGGCCAGGCGCTCGCGCTCAACACCCGGAGGCTGCTGTTGCGCGACACGGACGGCATCGTCTTCGTCGCCGACTGCCGGCCCTCGCGCCGCGAGGCCAACGTTGACTCGATGGTCGAACTGCGGCAGATACTCGATGATTACGGCGTCCAGCTCGCCGCCATCCCGCATGTGATCCAGTATAACAAGCGCGACTTGCCGGACTGCGTCGGCGTGGGCGAGTTGCGCAGCGAACTCAACGTCCACAGCGTCCCCGAGTTCGAATCGAGCACCGTCACGGGCGACGGCGTCATGGAGACCCTCCGCACGGTCATGCGGAGCGTCGCCGACGACCTGCAGACGAGGTTGTAGCGGGTCGTCCCGGGCGACCTCCGAGAAGGGCTTTGGCAGCGACGCATGCGCCGCCGTTGCCCCGTTGCAAACGCGCCGCGAGGCGGCTAACATACCGCCGCAGACCGGGGGACGTTCTCCCTGTCGTCGGACCCATTCGTCGCCAATGAGGTGCCGCCAGGTGCCGCTGTCAAAGGTCGCCGCGAACGCTGCGCCGTCCGCCACGCTTGCGCTGGACGCCAGGGCCAAGCAGCTCCTGCGCCAGGGCGTGGACGTGGTGAACTTCACCGTGGGCGAGCCGGACTTCGACACGCCCGACAACATCAAGCAGGCCGCCCACCGCGCCATCCAGAGCGGCTTCACCAAGTACACGCACGCCGCCGGCATGGCCGAGTTGCGCCACGCCATCGCCGCCAAGCTGAAAGCCGAGAACGGGCTCGACTACTCCGCGGACGAGGTTCTCGTCGCCAACGGCGCCAAGCAGGCGATCTTCATGACTATGCTCTGCCTCGTGGAGGACGGCGACCAGGTTCTCCTGCCCTCGCCCTACTGGGTGAGCTACGCCGACCAGGCCCTCATCTGCGGCGCCGAGCCGACGCCCATAGACGCGACCGGGAGGGAAGACCTGAAGCTGACGGCCCAGATGCTCGAAGCGGCCATCACGAAGCGCTCCAAGCTCCTCGTCCTGAACTCCCCGTGCAACCCGACCGGCGTCGTCTTTACGCGCGCCGAACTGGAGGCCCTCGTAGATGTGGCGCTGGCGCACGACCTCTGGGTCCTGTCCGACGAGATCTATGAGCATCTCATCTACGACGGCCTCGAACACGCCAGCCCCGCCTCCTTCACCAAGAAGGCCCGGCAGCGCGTGATCACCATCAACGGCCTCTCGAAGACCTACGCCATGACCGGCTGGCGCATCGGTTACGCGGCCGGGCCGCAGGAGGTGATCCGGGCGGCCGTGAACATGCAGAGCAACACCACCAGCGCCCCCAACAGCATCGCCCAGAAGGCTGCCCTCGAAGCGCTCGAAGGCCCGCAGGATTCCGTGGCCGAGATGCGCGCCGCTTTCGACGCGCGCCGCCGTCTCATCGTCGAAGGGCTGAACGAGATACCGGGCGTCTCCTGCCTCATGCCGCATGGCGCGTTCTACGCCTTCGCCGACTGCCGCGGCCTGCTCGGCAAGAGCTACGGGGGCAAGCGCGCGGACAAGAGCCTCGACCTCTGCGCGGCGCTGCTGGACCAGGCGCAGGTCGCCGTCGTGCCCGGCTCAGCCTTCGGCGCGGAGGGGTACGTTCGGTTCTCCTACGCGACTTCGGAGGAGAACATCAGGAAGGGCCTGGAGCGCCTGCGCAAGTTCGCCGAGTCCGCCACGGCGTGAGACGGTGCGGACGCCGCCGGCCGACACGGGCCGCGCTACACCGCCCGGAAGATCCCCATGCCAGGGTCCGTCACCTGGAAGGTCTTCGGCCGCTCCAAGAGTTCGAACCCCGCCCCCTCGACTATCGCGATCAGCTCGTCGGCCGGCGCGGCCTTGAGGTGGTAGACGACGACGGTGCGCGGAGGACCCGGGCCCCGCTCCCTGAACACCGTGCACTGTTGCTCCATCAGGCGGCGGCTGCGGTCCCAGTGGTACTGGAACTCGGCCCGCCCGCAGGAGAGCTCTCGCCAGTCCGTGCGATCTTCCTTATAGAAGGCGTCCTCATCCAGGCACTTGTCAAACGCCAGCAGTCCGCCGGGCCTCAGGCACGCGCGCAGGGAGCGGAAGGCTCGCCGCAGGTGCGCGTCCTCCAGCAGGTAGTCCAGCCCGCTGTGCATGCACACCGCCGCGTCGAATGCCTGTCCCGGCTCCAGCGCGAGCAGGTCCTGGAGCTTGAACTCCACCTCGTAGCCGGCTTCCTCCATCCGCCGGCGCGCGCGCTCCAGCATCGGCGCCGATGCGTCCGCCCCCACAACGCGGTATCCCCGGCGCAGCCACGGCAGGGCGGACAGGCCGGTGCCGCACGCGGCATCGAGCAGCCAGTCGCCCTTTTTCAGCCCCCAGCGCCGCAGCGACCTCTCCAGCCGCCGCACCCACATCTCGTACGGCGCCCAGTCCACGAGTTCGTCGTAGACGTCGGCGATCGCGCCGAAATCGTTGAGGGGCGCCTCTGACTCGCGGCCACGCATGCCTCCGGCTCCTTCCGCTGCCCTGCGCGCCCCAGCCTTGCGCCCGCCCCCGAGAGCGGCTACACTTCCGCGATGGCCAGCGCCCTGTGAGCATTCTGCACCTAACGGTCGGGTGGCGCAAGCGGGCCGCCCGGCGCACTCGCCGGCATATGGAGCCGTGCCAGATGCCCAAGCAGGAAGAGACGGTCAGGGCGGAGGTCGTCATCAGCGGGCGAGTGCAGGGAGTCTGGTTCCGCGGCACTGCGTGTGAGGAGGCCCAAGCCCTTGGCCTGACCGGTTGGGTCAGGAACACGTGGGAGGGCAAGGTGGAGGCCGTCTTCGAGGGCCCGCGCCCCAAGGTGCTCCAGATGGTGGGCTGGTGTCACCGAGGGCCGCCCTCGGCCCGCGTCGAGTCCGTCGAGGTCAAGTGGAAGAAGGCCACGGGCGAGTTCGGCAGGTTCACGGTCGCTTACTGACCGGCCTGCGGCCCCTCGGGGGGCGCCGCTTTGGCCCTCCCGGCCCGCCGAGGCGGCTTGGCTTGCGCGCCGGCTCCCTTCTCCGGCAGGGGCTCCGTGTGCGCGCATTCGGGGAATCGCGTGCAGCCGTAGTAGACCTTGCCGTCGGGCGAAGCCTTCTTGACAAGCTCCCCCGTGCAGCCCTTCGCCGGGCACGCCTTCATGCGGGCCGGCAGCTTCCACAGGTTCCGGCAGCGCGGGAAGCCGCTGCACGCCAGGAAGCGCCCGTATTGCCCCCAGCGCACCAGGAGCGGCCGCCCGCACTTCTCGCACTTCTCCCGCGTCGGCTGCGCCGCGGGGAGCACTTCCTTCGGCATCGGCATCGTGCCCTTGCAGTCTGGGTACTTGCTGCAACCCAGAAAGATGCCCTTGCGGCTCCGCTTTACCTGCATGGGGCTGCCGCAGAGGTCGCACGCGCCCAGGGCTTCGCCCGAGGGCATCTGGGCCTTCTCCAGGGCTTCCTTCAGCGTAAGCAGCGGCACGCGGTTCCGGCAGCGCCCGCAGGTCATCTCCCCGGCCGTCCCTTCGCCCGTCACGTGCATCTCGCCGCCGCAGCGCGGGCAGTTGAACTCCGTCGTCTGGCGCGGCTTGAGCTTGACGGGCTTGCCTTCCCGGTCCAGCCCCATGATGTTCCGGCAGGCCGGAAACGCTGAGCACGCGAGGTACTCGCGGCCCCGCTTGCCTTCGCGGCGCAGCATCGGCGCTCCGCACTTGTCGCACTTGAACTCCGTCATCACGGGCTCGGGTGCGCCCGCCTTCGGCAGGTTCACGGTGTTCTTGCACTCGGGGAAGCCCGAGCACCCGAGGAACTTGTCGCCCCGCCGGCTGTACTTCAGGACCATCGGCCGCCCGCACTCGCTGCAGTTGACCTCGGAGGCGGGCTCTGCCTGCGGGGCGGACTGCATCTCCTCCTTTGCCCTCTCCAGGGCGCGGCTGAACTGTCCGTAGAACTCCTCCAGCGTGCTGCGCCAGGGACGCTTGCCGTCCTCGATCTCGTCCAGCTCTTCTTCCATGTGGCTGGTGAACTTCACGTCCATCTCGCGCGGGAAGTGCTTCACCAGCAGGTCCGTGACGACGTTCCCCAGGTCGCTCGGCACGAAGGCGCGCCGCACACGCCGCACGTAGTTGCGCGTGAGCAGCGTCGAGATCGTCGGTGCGTACGTGCTGGGCCGTCCGATGCCCTGCTTCTCCAGCTCCCTGACCAGCGAGCCCTCCGTGTAGCGCGGCGGCGGCTCGGTGAAGTGCTGCGACGGCGCGAGTTCCCGCAGCGTGAGCGCCTGCCCGACGCTCAGCGCCGGCAGCTCCTGGTCCTTCGACTCGTCGGCCGCCCCCATGACGCGCGTGTAGCCGTCGAACGTCACCCGCCTGCCCCGCGCCTGGAAGAGGGCCGGGCCGGCCGTGATGCCCACTTCGGTCACCTCGTACCGCGCGGGCGCCATCTGGCTCGCCACGAAGCGGCGCCATATCAGCTCGTAGAGCTTCAGCTGCTTGTCCGAGAGCGACGCGCGCATGTCCTCGGGGCGCCGCGCCACGTCCGTCGGCCGAATGGCCTCGTGCGCGGCCTGCGCCGCCTTGGGGCTGCGGAACACGTTGGGCTTCGCCGGCAGATAGCTGTCGCCGTAACTTGAGCCGATGAACCCGCGGCAGGCCTTCAGCGCCACGTCCGCCACGCGCGTCGAGTCCGTTCGCATGTAGGTGATCAGCCCGACCGTCTCGGCCCCGACGTCCACGCCCTCGTAGAGTTGCTGGGCCAGCCGCATCGTCTGCGCCGCCGTGAACCCGAGGCGGCTGTTGGCCGCCTGCTGCATCGTGCTCGTGATGAAGGGCGGCGCCGCCTTCGAACTCGTGTCCCGCTTCTCGACGGACGCAACTCCGTATTGCTCACCCCTGAGCCGCTCGACAAGCGCGGCGGCCTCGTCTCCGGTGCGGATAAGGGCGTCCTCGCCCTGGTGCTTCTTCAGCTCGGCCTCGAAGGTTGCCGCCTCGCCCGCGCGGGAGAGCACGGCCTTCACTTCCCAGTGCTCCTCGGGCACGAACGCCTCGCGTTCGCGCTCGCGCTCCACGATGAGCCGGAGCGCCACGCTTTGCACGCGCCCCGCGCTCAGCCCCCGCACCACCTTCCTGCTGATCAGCGGGCTCAGCTCGTAGCCGACGATCCGGTCCAGGATGCGCCGGGCCTGCTGCGCGTCCACCAAGTTCCCGTCTATGCCGCGCGTGTGCCGGAAGGCCTCCCGCACGGCGTCGCGCGTGATCTCGTTGAACGTCACGCGCTTCACCTTCGCGTCCGGCAGCGCGAGCACGTGCTTCAGGTGCCAGGCGATCGCCTCGCCCTCGCGGTCCGGGTCCGGGGCAAGGTACACTTCGCTTGCCTTGTCCGCCGCCGCCCGGAGCTGGCTCACGATCCGCTGGCTCTGGGGGATCACGCGGTACGTCGGCTCGAAGCCTTCCTCGACATTGACCCCGAACTCGCCCTCCGGCAGGTCGCGCACGTGCCCCCGCGAGGCCTTCACGTCGAAGCCCTTGCCCAGGTACTTCGAGATCGTCTTGGCTTTCGCGTTCGATTCCACTATGACTACTTTGTCTGCCATTCGGCGCGCCCCAGGGGACTGCTGCCTCCAGAGCCTGCGATTGTAGAGGCAACGCTTCGCCGTTGTCAAATGGTGCGGGGCCGCATCATGGCGCCGGCTTGACCGCCCCGCCCCGCCGACTTACACTGTCCTGGCCGGCCGGAACGTCCCTGAACTCCGCTGGAGATGAGCCGTGGTTGCGCGGCGCTCCGACGAGCCGCTGTTCGTCGCCCTCACCGCCGACGTGGACCCCGACGCCAACTGCGCCGTGCCCGGCCGCGTGGATGCGGTCAGCGCCGGCCGGACGGACGGCGTGAGCCTCGAAGCCTGCTTCGAGGGGCTCGCCATCGTCCTGGACGTGCTGCACGCGCAGCGCCTCCCCGCCACGTTCTTCCATGAGGCGCGGACTCTGGAGGAACTGGCTGCCCGGAGGCCTGATCTCCTGAGCCGGCTGAAGGCGTCCGACTCCTTCGAGCACGCCTGCCACGGGTGGCGCCACGAGGACTTCGCCGGCAAGGTGAGCGGCCTGCCCCTCAGCTTAGCGGAAACAAGTGATATTATAGCACGAGCTGGAAATGCCTTCGCGGAGGTGTTCGGCCGCGCTCCGCGCGGCTTCCGCGCGCCCTACTGCCGCCTGACGCCCGCTCTCGTCGCGGCGCTCCAGGAGCTTGGTTACGCCTACGACGCGAGCCTCATCCGCACGGCCTCGCCCGAGTGGCGGCTCCGCCCCTATCGCCTGCCCGGGGCGCCCGCCGTCTACGAGCTCGCGCTCAGCCGTTCTCACGATGCCCGCGGCAGGCCCATCACGAGCTACCTGTGGCAGCTCTTCGAGGGGAACCGGCCCGTGGACGACTACGTGCAGCTTGTCGCGTCGCTCGGCCGGCAGCACGCCGGCGGCCTGCTCCAGATCGGCATCCACCCCTGGCACCTGGTCGTGTCCGAGGACGGCTGGCCCGCGTCCCCGAATGGCCAGGACGCGCCTGCGCTGCTGCTCAGACAGTTTCTGGAACGCGCGGGCCGGGTGGAGGGCGTCGCGTTCACGACCTGCGCCGCTTACCTCGGACTGGCAACGGGCGGCGCGGCGCCGTGACGTGCAGGGGCGGCGCCCCGCCCTGCGGTCCAGTGGGTTGACTTCCAGGTCGCAGGCATCTATAATAGCTCTTAGTCGGTTCGGAAGTTGACCCCCAAGCAGGTGCCGCGATGGACAAGCAGGCGGGCGAACTTGCCAGGAAGTTGGCGGTCATTCAGGCGCGGCTGCGGAAGGACCTCTTCGACGAGCTTCTGACCCACGAAGAAGACCTCGAGTCCTTGTTCGACCCCTACTCCTACTCGCCCCTCGTGCACGAGGTGCGCGAGAAGTACCTGACTCGGATCTACCTCATCCAGGGCATCATCCAGCAGCTCGTCTATCTCGGCCACGGCCGCAACAAGCACGCCACGCGCGTCCTCAGCGTCGCCGCCGAGAACCAGGAGATGCTCGTCAACCAGGTCAACCGCAAACTGGTGAACCTCAACGGCGCCAAGGTCCTCGACGTGACCTTCATCCCCGGCAGCGGCAAGGAGAACTGGTCGGCGCTCATCACCTACGAGGTCAACCCGTTCATCGAAGAGGCCGACGAGACCGCCGCCTGGATGTAGCCGCCCCCATTCCCGCGCTCGTCCTCCTAGTCGTCCTCGTCCTGGTCGTCGTCCTCACCTCGCCTTTCCTCCTTCCCCTCTCGGCTTTCCTTGCGGCCGGCCGCCGTTTCGTGGTAGCTTCATCCAGTTAACCCGGATCCAGCGGCGGGAATGCAGATGCAGCCCCACAACGCCGGCCGCCGGCAGCAGGGCTTGCCCGTGGTCGTCAGCGAGGCGGAGGTCCGCGAGATGGTGGCCCGCCTCTCCGCCGAGATTGCGCGCGACCATCCCGACGACGAGGTGCTCTACGTCGTGGCCATCATGAAAGGCGCGCTCATGTTCCTGGCCGATCTCGTGCGGCACCTGACCATGCCGATCGAGATCGAGCTGGTCAACGCGCGCAGTTACCAGGGCACGCAAAGGCAGTCCGAAGTGGAGATCCTGGACGACGTGGCATCCCTGCCCATCGCCGGGCGGCACGTGCTGCTCTTGGACTGCGTCCTCGACAGCGGGGAGACGCTCGCCGCCCTGCGGCGCCAGGTCAGCGCCCGCGCGCCGGCGTCGCTCAAGACCTGTGTCCTCCTGAGCAAGGCGCGCGAGCGGACCACGGACCTCAGGCCCGAGTACGTGGGCCGGACCATACCGGACGTCTTCGTCGTCGGCTACGGCCTCGACTGCGGGAACCGCTGGCGGCACCTGCCGTACGTGGCCCAGCTGCCCCCCGACCGGGCATCCAAGGGGGAGGCGCGATGACGCAGGAACTCGCGGTCGGCATAGACCTGGGCGGGACAAAGATACTGGCGGGCGTCGTGGACTCCTCCGGCCGCATCCTCAGCCAGGTGAAGGTGCCGACCGAGGCTGACCGGCCCGCGGACACGATCCTCCACAACATGATGGGCGCAGCCACAAAGGCTACTGAAGAGGCCGGCACGTCGCTCGACAGGATCAAGGGCGTCGGCGTCGGCTCGCCCGCTCCGCTGGACATGTTCAGGGGAATCCTCATCAGCCCCGGCAACCTGCCCACGTTGCACGGTTTCGCCATCGTGGACCGCCTCTCGAACGCCGTGGGACGGCCCGTGACGCTCAACAACGACGCCAACTGCTTCGGCCTCGCCGAGGCGCGCTACGGAGCGGGCCGGGGGGCCGAGGTCTGCTGCGGCCTCACGCTCGGCACGGGCCTGGGGGCCTTCCTCGTCATTCGCGGAGAGCTGTACAACGGCCCCCACGGCGCTTCCACCGAGATCTGGTGCTCGCCCTACGAGGGCGACCAGGTGGAGGAGAAGGTCTCGGGGCGCGGCGTCGCCAGGAACTACAGGAAGCTGACCAATCGAGTCGCGACAGCGGAAGATGTCGCCGCGCGGGCGTTCGCGGGGGAGGAGCAGGCGCGAGAGGCATGGCGCGAGTTCGGCCGCGACCTCGCCGTCCCGATCGCTTACCTCTGCAACGTCGCCGACCCCGACGTGGTCGTCCTGGGCGGCTCGATGAACAAGGCCTGGGACCTGTTCCAGGAGACGATGTTCTTAGAAGCAAGAAAATACATAAACGCCGTCACTTGCGCGTCCGTGAAGGTCGTTCCGGACGCCCTCGGCAACGCCGCCGGCATGATCGGAGCGGCGGCGCTCGTCCTCGCAGTGGAGGGGCAGCGCTGACCGGCGGCCAGGCCCGCGCCTCTCACACGGATCCGATGCGCCTATGGCAGAGACCCGGAAACTTCTGGTAACGGCGGACCTCCACTTCGGCCTCTATCCCGCCGGCGACGCCTGTGTCCTGGAGCTCGCCGAGTTCGTGCGCAATTCCGAGGCGGATGCGCTTGTCATCGCCGGCGACTTGGCCGACGTGGACACGGACTGGTTCGCCGCGTGCCTGGACCTTTTCGCCAGCTTCAAGGGACCGAAGATGGTCGTCCCCGGCAACCACGACCTCTGGTCCGCAGGCGTCGGCACGGAGCAGAAGTACCGCGAAGTGCTCCCCGCCATCGCCTCGGACTGCGGCTTCCGGATGCTCGACGCCAGCCCCGTCGCGGCCGAGGGCGTCGGCTTCATCGGCAACATCGGCTGGTACGACTACAGCTTCCGCAATCCCGAGCTGAACATCGCGCTGGAACAGTACGAGCGCAAGGAACTCCCCGGCGTCTGCACCTGGAACGACGGGCAGTTCATCAACTGGCAGATGTCCGACCCGGAGTTCACCGAAAAGTGCATGCGCAAGCTGGAGGCCGCCTACCGCTCCATCGAGCCAACGGTCCACACAGTGGTCGCCGTGCTCCACTCGCTGCCGTTCCGGGAACTGCTCTACGGGCCGTCGAGCGCCGCGTACGAGTTCTGCCGCGCTTATATGGGCTCCGAGCGCATCGGCCGGCTCCTGAGCGAGTTCCGTAAGGTGCGTTACGTCTTCTGCGGCCATCGCCACGGACACGCCACGGCCACCATAGGGCACATCCAGGCGTTCGCCGTCGGCAGCGAGTACCTGGTCAAACGGCTCATCGAACTGGACATCTCCACAGGCGAGTACGAGGTCCACACTTTCGAGCCGCCTGCCTCGAGCGACGGGAAGGTCAAGACGGACGTGCTGCTGCCGGAAGAGCCGTGACCGCCGGCACGCCGCGCAGGAGGAGGACCCATGAGCGAGATACGACTGGGAAGAGAGGAGTTCCGCGACAAAGTCCTGGCCTGCTGGCTCGGCAAAAACATCGGCGGCACGCTCGGCACGCCGTATGAAGGCCAGCGGCACATGCACGACCTGAGCTTCTATGACCCGGTCCCCAAGGAGCCGCTGCCGAACGACGACCTGGACCTGCAACTGGTCTGGCTGAAGCTGCTCGAGGACAAGGGTGTCTCGCCGCCGCTCCCCGCCTTCGCCGACTACTGGGTGCGCTACCTGTCCGCCTATCCGTGGAACGAGTACGGCTTCTGCCGCCGCAACCTCGCCCGCGGGCTCATGCCTCCCATCTCGGGCTGCTTCGAGAACTACTTCGTGGACGAGATGGGCTCGCCCATCCGCAGTGAGATCTGGGCCTGCACAGCCCCCGCCGACCCGCAGCTCGCCGCCGCCCAGGCCTGGAAAGACTCCGCCATGGACCACGCCGGCGGCGAGGGCATGCACGGCGAGATGTTCTGGGCCGCCGTCGAGAGCGCCGCCTTCGTCGAGGACGACCCCCTCACGCTCATCCGCATCGGCCTCTCCATGATCCCCGTGCCCTGCGCCATCTCACGCGTCATCCGCGAGGCCGTCTGGTGCCACGAGAACGGCGTCCAGTGGGCCGAGGCGCGCCAGCGCATCGCCGACATCTTCGGCCACCGCCAGCCCTGCAACGCCATGCCCAACCACGGCTTCATCATCCTCGGCTGGCTCTACGGCAAGGACTTCGGCGACAGGCTCTGCAAGGCCGTCAACTGCGGCTACGACACGGATTGCACCGGCGCCACGCTCGGCTCTGTTCTCGGCATCATCGGCGGCACCGCGGCCATCCCGGCCAAGTGGCGCAAGCCCGTCGGGGACAGCATCGTGCTCCACAAGTTCACCGGCAAGTTCAACAGCCCCTTGGACGTCTACGAGCTGACGGACCGCACCGTCGCCCTTGCCGAACGCGTCGTGGGCAAGCTCTCGCAGACGGTCCGATTCGAGGCCACGACCGCGGCGCCGGGCGGCGTGCGCTCGCTCCTGTTCCGCAATGACAAGGCGCGCGCGGCCCTCGCCCAGGACGTGCACGCCGCCGTCTGGGCGCACGAGGCCCTCGAAGTCGCGCTCCACTACGGCGGCGAGCCGGTCCTCTATCCCGGGATCGCACGCGTCTTCCGAGTCTGCGTCACGCTCGACGGAAGACCGGTGCAGAAGGATGTGGCGCTCACGGCGCCCGCCGGCTGGACGGTCACGCCACTCAAGGAGATAGGCGGGCAAGCGTTCGAAATCATCGCGCCCGCGGTGGAGCCGTTCAACGACCTCCAGGTGGACGTGCGGAACGGCACGGGCGCACACCGCGCGAAGTTCCGCGTGCTCGGCCCGCAGGAGGCGAAGGGCTTCCCCGCCACGCAGAACGTGCCCACCTGCCCGAAGTGCTGGGGCATGCAGGGCTACTGCATCTGCA
>Ga0315291_10006159_pt1 | contig 14919 bp, 10 predicted proteins | sample YL17G12_20_MG_FD_203070 | JGI IMG/M metagenome (GOLD analysis project Ga0315291, IMG submission 203070) | Sediment microbial communities from Yellowstone Lake, YNP, Wyoming, USA - YL17G12_20 | ecosystem: Environmental > Aquatic > Freshwater > Lake > Sediment | place: USA: Wyoming | collected...
CCGTCCTTTACGGGATCCTCTACATGGCTTTCTTTTTCCTAGTCCTCGTCGTCATTGCGGCCAGGATCTTTTCCACGGACAGGGTCCTGACCATGAAGCTCCGCTGGGGGAAGAAGAAGCTCGTGCTTTAACTTAATAGGGACTGATCAACCTCAAGATCACGCCGAAGATCGGGCCGGCTGTGGCGTTCCTGGGGGTGGCCGAGGACGACCTCCTCATCGTCACGGTGAGCGGCAAGGTCATCTGCATCCAGACCAAGCAGGTTAGGCCTTCGGGCCGGGCCACCCAGGGCTTCCGCCTCCTTAATCTTGAGAGAGGGGGACAAGATTTGCTCCGTGGCCAAGACCAGAGAAAGCTAGATTTTTTCTTTCCCTTGACATAGATGACGAGCTGAAGATATATATTATTTGATCAGCAGTCAGGAGAAGAACAAGCAAGAAGAAACCGCTTCGATAATGAAAAAAAGGGATTTCGAGATTCATGAGTGGAAACATGCGTGCGCTGTACTGAAGGGTGATTTTAAAAAAGAATGGGACGACATAATTCACGTCTTAGGTAAGTTTAGGCTCCGAGAAAGTGACATCCGCTCCCCCGGCGGGGGGCTTTCACCTGTTTCTCAATGGTTCAACAGAGAATTCATGGATCTGGGGTGGCAGAAAAAATCGTTTGAGACAAAAATCGTTGTTGATGCAAAGGAATTTGAAAGTCCCACTCACGAAGTGGATTGCTTCAAGAATGGTGTTGCGCTTGAAGTCGAGTGGAGCAACAAAGACCCCTTTTTTGATAGGGATCTAAACAACTTCCGCCTGCTTTTTGAACTAAGGGCTATAAGTGTCGGTATCATAATTACCAAATCAGATGAATTAAGTGAGATCTTTCAGACCATGGGAAGGGACATTTGGAATAAATATGGCTGGTCCACTACTTGGATGAAGAAACTATTGCCCAGAATTGAAGGTGGCGGTGGAGGAGGCTGCCCCATATTGGTGTTCGGAATAACCAGGAAGCTCTACGAGGCAGATAAATGACCTCCGGGAAAGTTGGCTCCAAACAAGTGGTAGGCAAGGATTTATTATCCCTGGGGCTTAGGAAATATAAGACCATTCTTATAGATCCGCCTTGGCAATTTTCAAACCGTACGGGGAAGATGGCGCCTGAGCATAAGCGCCTGATGAGATATCCTACAATGAGTCTTCAACAAATAATGGAACTTCCCATATCACAACTAGCTCAGCCCACGTGCCACCTATATTTGTGGGTGCCCAACGCTCTGGTTCTTGAAGCATTGGAAGTGATGAAAAGGTGGGGATTTACGTACAAAACAAATATTGTCTGGTACAAAATACGGAAAGATGGGGGGCCGGACGGTCGAGGCGTAGGCTTTTATTTTCGAAACGTAACTGAGCTCGTCCTTTTTGGCGTTAGAGGACATATGCGAACCTTGGCCCCGGGGAGAACGCAGGTCAATGTCATTAGTTCCCGAAAACGCGAGCATTCAAGGAAACCCGACGAGCTCTATGCGATTATCGAAAGGTGCAGTCCGGGACCTTATCTTGAACTTTTTGCAAGACACGAGCGAGCCGGCTGGGATCAATGGGGCAATGAGGTGGGCAATAGCGAAGCTAAGGTTTTCCCTGCATATCGCGGTGGAGAGATCGAGACTAAGAGGCAACTAAATCTGTTGGAGAATCGACCCTTTTTTGGTCCGCGACATAAAACATCTTTAGTAAGCACCCCAAAAAAGAAGCGTCTCCCCTTAAGCAAGGTGGGCACAAGGACTAACTGATCTTTTTAGGTCAAAGCCCAATAAGTTTGCCTGCCTTTGTTTTGCTTAAATCAGTGCCAAAATCACGGGGAGGTATCTATGTTTTGCTACTGGCTAGTGTACATTGAAGTTCGCAATTTTACATAGGAGGTAGGCCATCGTAAACTCTCTTCGACGGCAAAATCGAATGAGAGGAGGAGTTTTACTACGATGGCCCAAAGGCATTAGGCCGTGTCACCTATGTATCTGAACGAGATCACCGATCATGCAATAATTACCCCTTGCGGTCATTGAAGATTTACCCCCTGACCTAGAAGGGGGTTAACGCATGAGCACAAACAGTGTATGTTCCCTCCCGAAGATCGGATAAGGAAAAGAGGACCGTTAGACTAGACCCTGCTCCATCATCGCCCGGGCTACCTTGAGGAAACCGCCGATGTTGGCGCCGTTGACATAGTTGCCCGGGGTCCCGTAGGCGGCGGCCGACTCCACGCAGGTCTTGTGAATGCTTTTCATGATCTGGTGCAGCCGCTTATCGACTTCCTCCCTAGCCCAGCTCAGCCGCATGCTGTTCTGGCACATCTCCAACCCGGATGTAGCCACGCCTCCGGCGTTGGCCGCTTTGCCCGGAGCGAACAGGATCTTGGCGTCAAGAAAGATATCGACACCCTCAGGAGTCGTCGGCATGTTGGCGCCCTCGGCGACCACGTACACGCCGTTTTTGACCAGATTCTTCGCATCCTTGGCGTTGATCTCGTTTTGAGTGGCGCTGGGGAAGGCGCAATCGGCCTTGATGTCCCAGAGCGGGTTGTGATCCAGGCCTGGCGTCAGGGGCGTGTAAGTCACTCCCTTGAACTTGTCCGCATATTCTTTGATCCGGCCCCGCCTGACGTTCTTCAGGTCCAAGACAAAATTGAGCTTTTTCGAGTCGATCCCGGCCGGATCGTGAACGACACCGTTGGAGTCAGAGAGAGTCACGACCTTCCCGCCGAGCTGGTTGATCTTCTCGATCGTGTACTGGGCGACATTGCCGCTCCCGGAAACGAGGCATGTCTTCCCCTCGAAGGTCTGCTTTCTCGTGGCCAGCATCTCGGCGGCGAAATAGACGGCGCCGAAGCCCGTCGCTTCAGGTCGGATGAGGGAGCCGCCCCAGTCCAACCCCTTCCCTGTCAGCACCCCGGTCACCTCGTTCCTTAGCTTTCGGTACTGGCCGTACATGAAGCCGATCTCGCGTCCGCCCACGCCGATATCTCCGGCCGGAACGTCGGTGTCCGGACCGATGTGCCGGAAGAGTTCGCTCATGAAGCTCTGGCACAACCGCATCACTTCGTTGTCGCTCTTTCCCTTGGGATCGAAATCGCAGCCGCCCTTCCCTCCGCCCATAGGTAGGGTCGTCAGCGCGTTCTTGAAGACCTGCTCAAAGGCCAGGAACTTCAGGATCCCCAGGTTGACCGTGGGATGAAAGCGGAGGCCTCCCTTGTAGGGACCGATGGCGCTGTTCATCTGGATGCGGTAGCCGCGGTTAACCTGGATCTCACCGGCGTCGTCCATCCAGCTCACCCGGAACATGAGCACCCTCTCCGGCTCGGCGATCCGCTCCAGGATCTTGGCCTTACGGTACTCGGGGTGCCGCTCGAGGACCAGAGAAATGGAGTTCACCACCTCATAAACGGCCTGGTGGAACTCGGGCTGGGCCGGGTTCTTGGCCTTGGTCTCGTCCATGAAGTCCTTGACATAATTGCTCATAAATACTCCTTTGTTATGAAATCTTGTGCGATGAATTTTTATAATTCACCGTCCTCCTTCATAACGCAAAATTGTTAGCGGTTTATTTGGGTTGTGTTGGGATTTCAATAAATATGGGCCCGTTTTCTCTGGGGCGATCCGCTTCCTTGACTTTTGCCAGGGCTCAGGTTATTTTTAAAAGAAAAAGAGAGGAAAGACGGCATGGGCAAAGAGGCGTTCAATTCGTTTGTTACCGCTCAATTCCAGTTCGACCGGACGGCGGAATGGCTGGGGCTGGACCTGCCGACCCGCGAGCTCCTCCGCTCTCCTTTGCAAGAGCATCAATTCCTCATCCCCCTCCGGATGGACGACGGAAGCGTCAGGATCTTCCGCGGCTTCCGTGTGCTTCACAACGACGCCCGTGGACCGGGCAAGGGAGGCATCCGGTTTCATCCCGATGAGACCATCGATACCATCCGCGCCCTGGCCATGTGGATGACGTGGAAGTGCGCTCTGTTGGATATCCCGCTCGGCGGAAGCAGCGGCGGCGTCGCCTGCGACCCTCACTACTTAACTCTCCGAGAGCAGGAGCGGCTCTGCCGGAGCTGGGTCAAGCGGCTCATTCACGAACTCGGTCCCCAGGTCGATGTCCCAGCCCCTGACATCATGACCGGCGCCCAGCACATGCTCTGGATGCTCGACGAATACGAATCCCTGCGCGGGGAGAAAGTTCCCGGGTTTATCACCGGGAAGCCGGTCGGGATGGGCGGCTCCGTCGGCCGGCTCGAGGCCACCGGCTTTGGCCTCGTCTTCGCCCTGCGCGAAGCGCTCAAGGAGCTGGACATGTCGGCAGACGGAGCGACGGCGAGCGTCCAGGGATTCGGCAACGTCGCCCAGCACGCCGTCCGCCTTTTCGAGCAGATCGGCGGCCGGGTGGTCTGTGTATCCTGCTGGGACCAGAAAGACGCCGTCTCCTATGCCTATAAAAAAGAGCCCAGTATCGAAGTCCAGGCTCTGGCCGGGATCACGGACCGCTTCGGCGGGATCGACAAGGAGAAGGCCGCAAAAATGGGGTACGAGGTTCTCCCCGGAGAAGCCTGGCTATCCCAGGACGTGGACATCCTCATCCCCGCGGCCGTCGAGAACCAGATCACAGAGGAGAATGTGCGGCTTATCCATCGGCGCGTCCGGATCATCGCCGAAGGGGCTAATGGTCCGACCACCGTCGACGCCGACCGGACGATCGGCGAGCGGGGCGTCCTCGTCATCCCGGACATCCTGGCCAACGCCGGGGGAGTCACCTGCAGCTACTTCGAACAGGTCCAGAGCAACATGAACTATTACTGGGAGAAGGACGAGGTCCTCGGGAAGCTCGACGTCAAGATGACCTCGGCCTTCAACGATGTCCTCGAGTTCGCCAAGAAAAAGAACCTGCCGATGAGAAACGCGGCCTTTTCCATTGCCGTGGCACGAGTGGCCCAGGCCTGCAAGGACCGCGGGTGGGTTTGATTTTGTCTGATCGGCCGCCCATTTCGTCCTTCGACCGCCGCTTTTTCACCGGGAAGGAGAAGTTCACGGCCATCGGCCGGGGCGACCTGGGGGGAAAAGCCCACGGGTTGGCCCTGATGAAGGATATCCTGGAGAGTCGGCTGGCCGAGCAGTTTCGCCCCGAGATAGAAATCAACATCCCCACGCTGACTGTGATCACGACCGATTTTTTCGACCTATTCATGGAACAGAACGCTCTCAACGACCTGGCCGTCTCCAACCTCCGGGACGATCTCATCGCCGGGGCCTTCCAGAAGGCCGACCTCCCCGCCCAGCTCGTCGGCGACCTTCGCGCCCTGATCGCCCAGGTGCAGACCCCTCTGGCTATCCGGTCCTCGAGTCTGCTCGAGGACGCCATGTTCGAACCGTTCGCCAGCGTCTATGCCACCAAGATGATCCCCAACAACCAGATGAGTCCTGACTCCCGGTTCAATAAATTGGTCGAGGCCGTGAAATTCATCTATGCTTCGACCTTCTTCAAGGACGCGAAAAACTATATCCGGGCGACGAAGAACACGACGGCGGATGAGAAAATGGCGGTGATCATCCAGGAGGTCGTCGGGGTGCGCCGCGGTCAGCGTTTTTATCCTCATATTTCCGGAGTGGCCCGGTCGTATAACTTCTATCCCCTCGGCCATTCCAAGCCTTCCGACGGAATCATCGACCTCGCGCTGGGCCTGGGAAAGGCCATCGTGGATGACGGAATCGCTTGGTCCTATTCGCCGGCTTATCCGCGGGCGAACCCGCCCTACAACACGCTGTCCGACCTCCTCAGCCAGACCCAATCGGAGTTCTGGGCTATCAACATGGGACGGCCGGCGGAGTTCAACCCCATCAAAGAGACAGAGTACATGATGAAGTTCAGTCTGGGAGACGCGGAGAGGGACGGGATTCTTCAATTTCTCGCCTCCACCTACAGGGCCCAGGACGACAAGATTGTCTACGGGATCGCCGAAAAAGGCCCCCGGGTCATTGACTTCGCACCAATCCTTAAGTTCGACCTTCTGCCTCTCAACGCCATGCTGAAGGAGTTGCTGAAACTCTGCGAGGACACATTGGGGAGGAAGGTGGAGGTCGAGTTCGCCCTGACTCTCGACGAGCGCCGGGGAAAGCCCGCCCGGTTCGGTTTCCTCCAGGTCAGGCCGATGGTCGTTTCCTCGGCCCAAGTCGGGGTGTCGCCGGAGGAACTCACGGGCGAAAACGTCCTTCTGGCATCCGAATCGGCCCTCGGGAATGGCGTCCTGGAAAGCATCCGGGACATCGTCTATGTGAAGCCCGAGAGTTTCAATGTTCATTATTCCGAGGCAGTCGCCTCCGAGCTTGAGAAACTGAACAGTGGGCTGGTTACGTTCGACAGCCCCTACCTTTTGATCGGCTTCGGCCGCTGGGGGACCTCCGACCCCCAGGCCGGCATTCCTGTGAATTTCGGGCAGATCTGCGGCGCCAAGGTCATCGTCGAGTCCGCCCTCCCGGAGACAAGCTCCATGCTCAGCCAGGGCTCCCATTTCTTCCACAACATCACCAGTTTTCGGGTCTTTTACTTCTCGTTAAGAGCAGAGGATCAATATAAAATCGACTGGGACTGGCTCAACAGTCAAACGACCGTCGAGGAGACGGACTATGCCCGCCACGTTCGGCTCCCCTCCCCCTTGAAGATCAAGGTCGACGGGACCACCGGCCGGGGAGTGATTCGCCATGACTGAGCAACCGAAGAACGTCGACACGCTCATTTGGTTCCTGTCCGAACGGGCCAAGGAGCTGAGTTGCCTCTACAAGATCGAGGAGCTCCTGAACAAACCGGACACGAACCTGGCCGATATCTGCAGAGGGGTCATCGAGGCCATTCCGCCCGGCTGGCAGTACCCGGATATCTGTATCGCCAAGATCACCCTGGAAGGGCATTCCTGCCAGTCGGCCAATTTCCGGGAAACACCGTGGGTCCAGATCGCCGACATCAAGGTCCAGGACAAAAAGGTCGGGAGGTTAAGCGTCTACTACACGGCGGAGATGCCTCATGCCGACGATGGGCCTTTCCTGAAAGAGGAGACAAAACTCCTGGGGACGATCGTCGAGAGGCTCGGACACTACCTCCTCTATTCCCGGATGAAGCAGGCTTACCAGGATTACCAGTCGGCCCGGCAGGACGTCGCAGCCCACAAGGCGGAAGAATGGCGGATGGCCCTCAATTTCCTGCGCCAGACCAACAAGAACCTATTCCTCGGTATCTCCCGCCGCATGCTCAACTTCCTCAGCTGGAGCGGCATCCAGGAAGCCGAGAAGATCCTCCAGAAATCGCTGGCCGGGCAGAAGGGACGGACGGCGGGCTATCTGGAAGACGACAACCGTCCTTATCAAGTGGCCTTATCCACTTTTACCGAGAAGCTGAGCGATGAGACCTTCCGGCTGGCGGCCAAGCACCTGACCAGCGAACAAATCCTCGTCAACATCCAGAAGTGGATTCAGGAGGACCGGCTGAGCTTTCTCGTCCAGGTGACCAACAGGAACCTCTCCCTGGCCCAAGTCGTCGACGCTATCCGGAGATACCATCACATCGCCGCCGAGGGGATCGAGCTTCCCGCGGCCAGCAAGCGCGGCGTCCTGGTTTCTTTGATCCGGCGTTTTCTATCCGACCAGCCCGAGTTTATTCATACCGCCGTCGAGCACGTCGAGATCGACGACTTCTACGAGATCCTGGACCACATCGTCTTCTCGCCGGAAAGCCTGGGCAAGCTGGGGGGGAAGAGCACGGGGCTCTATCTCGCCAAGCACATCCTCAAGAGGTCGGCCGAATCGCTGAGTCATTTCGGAGAAGTCAAAATCCCCAAGACGTGGTATATCACTTCGGACGGGCTCCTGAGTTTTCTTTCCCATAACAACCTCAACGAGGTGGTCGAACAGAAATACAAGGACATTAACCAAGTCCGGCTGGAGTACCCCCACATCATCCAGACGTTCAAGAACTCGCGTTTCCCCACTGACATCATCCAGGGGCTGTCCATGGTCCTGGATGACTTCAAGGACCAGCCCATCATCGTCCGCAGCTCGAGCCTGCTCGAGGATCGGGCGGGTGCGTCCTTTTCGGGGAAATACAAGAGCCTCTTTCTGGGCAACCAGGGCGGCAAGCAGGAGCGGCTGGAAGCCCTGAAGGAGGCCATCGCCGAGGTCTACGCCTCGACCTACGGGCCGGACCCCATCGGCTATCGGGCGGAGCGCGGGCTGCTCGATTTCGCCGAAGAGATGGGCATCATGATCCAGGAAGTCGTGGGCACTCGGGCGGGAGACTATTTCTTGCCTTCCTTTGCGGGGGTTGCGTTCAGCCGGAATGAATTCCGCTGGTCGCCGAGGATCAAGCGCGAGGACGGCCTCCTGCGATTGGTGCTGGGGCTGGGGACACGGGCCGTCGACCGGACGAGCGACGACTATCCCGTCCTGATCGCCCCCGGGCAGGTCGGCCTCCGGGTCAATGTCACGGCCGACGAGGTCGTCCGCTATGCGCCCAAGAAGGTCGACGTCATCAACTTGAAAACGAACAGCTTCGAGACCATCGAAATCAAAGAGCTGCTGAAGAAATGCGGTGAGGACATCCCAGCTGTCGATAAGATCGTGTCCGTCTACGACGGCCAGTGCCTCCGGAAGCCGCTGGGGAGGGCGGTCGATTTCGAGAAAGACGACCTCGTGGTCACGTTTGATGGCCTGGTCAGCGAGACATCGTTTATCCCCCAGCTCCGGCAGGTCATGCGGCTCTTGGAAGAAAAGCTCCAGTCGCCGGTGGACATCGAATTCGCCGCCGACGGCCGGAGTTTCTACCTCCTCCAGTGCCGGCCGCAGAGCTTCTTGGAGGGCGGCGGCCCGGCCCACATTCCCAAGGACCTGCCTGAAGAGAGAATCGTCTTTCTGGCCAACCGGTTTATCTCCAACGGCAGCCTGCCCGACATCACTCATATTGTGTATGTGGACCCGGAGAGCTATGACGGTCTCTCCAGCCAGGCGGACCTGCTGGCCGTGGGACGCGCGGTCGGCCGGCTGAACAAGCTCCTGCCGCGGCGCCGCTTCATCCTGATGGGGCCGGGCCGCTGGGGAAGCCGGGGAGACATCAGACTCGGCGTCAAGGTCTCCTACTCGGACATCTCGAACACGGCCGCTCTGGTGGAGATCGCCCGGAAGAAAGGAAACATTCTCCCCGATCTCTCCTTCGGCACCCACTTCTTCCAGGACCTGGTGGAGGCCGAGATTCGCTACCTTCCTCTCTACCCCGACGAGCACGGAACCCTCTTCCAGGAAAGCTTCCTCAGGGACTCGCCGAACATCCTCCCCCGCGTCTTGCCCGAGCATGCGGATATCGCGGATACCGTCAGGGTGATCGACGTAGCCGAGGCCGCCGGAGGAAAGGTGCTCCGCATCCTGATGAACGCCGACCTCGACGAAGCCGTGGGATTTCTCGTCGACCCCCGCATCGACCCTCCCATAGCTCCGCTCTCGAAAGAGATAGAGAAAAAACGGGCCGAGAACCATTGGGCCTGGCGGCTCGAGATGGCCGAACACATCGCCTCAAAGCTGGACCCCGGGCGCTTCGGCGTCCAGGCGATGTACGTGATCGGCAGCACCAAGAACGCCACGGCCGGCCCGCAGAGCGACATCGACCTCCTCGTCCATTTCCGGGGCACCAAGAAGAAGCGACAGGACCTGATGACCTGGATGGAGGGCTGGAGTCTGTCTCTAGACGAGATGAATTTCCAGAAGACGGGCTTGAGGAGCGGCGGAATCCTCGATGTCCATCTGGTCACGGATGAGGACATCGCCAAAAGGACAAGTTATGCGGTGAAGATCGACGCCGTCACCGATGCGGCCAGGCCGTTGCTGCTCAAAGATGGCGCCTGCCAAGCGGACAGAGAGCGCTCCTAGATCAACTCCCGGGTGGCGGCGTCCAAGCTATCGAGATCGAAGCGGACAAGCGAGAGCTCTGGTCCATCGTGAGCGGCTGAGAAGCAGTGCGTGCTGCCGATCCGATCCCGCCAGGAGCCGGAAAGCCTAGCCGACTCATGGACATGGCCGTGAAGAGTCAGGAGCGGCTGGCGGGCTTCGATGAACCGGCGTACGGCGATGCTGCCGAGATAGCAATCAAGAGGAACATGATCGATCATCTTCCCTCCCTGGGCCGACAAGTCGAGCTTGGTTTGGTAGGGGGGTGTATGGAAGAGGAAAATCGCTTTGGCCATGTCTTGGTTTTTGGTGAACCGGTCTAGATCGTCTTTGATGGTAACATATTTCATTTCCTGCTCGGAGACGGGATAGGACCGCAAGCCCTCTTCCGGTGAGATGGCGTCCGGATCGGTATAGCGGGACACATCGTACCGATCCCAGTCTTTCAGCCGAAATGGCGTCGGGGGAACATAAGCATAGCCATAGATGGCGAATTTCCCAAACCTGACTCTGCGCTGATGGATATACTCCCAGATGCCGCGGGCCGCTGCATCCAAAACCGCCGCTTCTTCAATCCGGGCGTCGTCATTGCCCATAATCAGGAAGATCCGCGGATAGCCGTCCCCAAGCTCCCGACGCAAAATCAGAAGATTCTTAACCAGGAAATCATTGATGAAATCCCGATGCGGAAAATCCAGAGTCTCATGGGCGTGCCACACATGGGGGAGAAAGTCGCCGCCGATGAACACGGCCTCGGGCTTTTCCCGGAGGACTGCCTCAAAAAGCTTCTGGTATCGGCCTATCCTGCCGTGGAGGTCGGAGACATAGAAGGTCATAGACACAGGGAGAATGATAGCGAAAATCCGAGGGGGCGGCAACTCCAACGAATTCACCCCTGAGAACGTTCAAAGAAGAGGACTAGGGACCTTCGCCCACGTTGAACTTGTAGCCGACGCCGCGCACGGTCTGGATATACTTTTTGGCCTTGCCGAGCTTCTTCCGGAGGCCGGTCAGGTGGTAATCAACAACTCGCTCGGTGATCGGGTAACCGTCTTCGCGGACATTGTCGAGGATTCGAGACCGGCTAAAAACCTGGTTGGGCTTGCCCGCGAGCAGGGCGAGAATCTCGAATTCGGTCTTGGTCAGGGCGATCGGCCGGCCGCCCGCCAAGACCTCGTACGCTCCACGGTTGATCACCAGGCCGTCGATTTCCAGCGTCGTTTTTTGATCCCCCGCCGAGTGGGCCCTCCTCCTCAGAAGGGCCTGGATGCGGGCCAGCAGGACTTGAGGCTCAAAAGGCTTGGTGACGTAATCGTCGGCATAGTCTTTCAAGCCGGCGACGATATCTTCCATCCGTTTTTTGACCGTCACCATGATGACCAAGATCTCGGAGGTGTTCGGATCCTTTTTCAGGATGCCGCAGACTTTGTGGCCGTCGATTCCCGGAAGCACAAGGTCCAAGAGGATGAGGTCCGGCTTCTCCCTCCTCACCAGCTCCAGGGCTTCCTCGCCGGTCTGGGCGCAGAAGACCTCGTAGCCTTCTCGCCAAAGGATGAAGGAGAGGCTTTTCTGAAGGTTGACGTCGTCCTCGACACAGAGAATCCTGGCTTTGGGGTGGGTATCTTCGCTGGCCGATTTCATTCTGGACTTTGCCCCGGCCCCCTCATTTTAACGAAAACCAAACAAAAAGCAAACGGAATCAAAATACTCGACCGGAGAAATCTCGGGGTGCTTGTCGTTAAGCGGGGTGAGAAAATATCAGCTGCTCAAACTTCGCTCCCTGTAAACCGTAATCCATTTTTCGACGATTTCAACCAGGGTCTGAAGCAGTCCAGTACCGCTGCCGTGGATGGGGCGGAGCTCCTCGGCCAGCTCGGGGTAACCCCTGCGATCGAGCCAGGAGGAGATGATGTCGTTATCAGAGTAGGGCTGAATCGTCTCCGGCGGCAGGGAGCGAAGGGCCGCCAGGAGATCGGGCAGGTGAAGGATTTTTTCCCCTCCCATGGCGAGCGGGGTCCGGTCCAGGCGCGCTATCTCGACCTGCAGGTTTCTCTTGAGAAGGGTGATGAGCTCGCGGCCTCGGCTCCTCCTGGGGCGCAGCCTGTCCCCCAGCTCGCGGTAGCTGTGCATGTAGAGCCAGGTCGAAAACTTGTCCTTGTCACCGTAGTTTTCCAGTATTTGGCGCAGCCGGCGGGCCTCCTCGGTATCCTTTTCTGCGTCAAGAAGGATCCCGCAGATCTCCCTGATATTCCTGGCCCGCCGGAGCTCCCGACCGTCATCATCGGAGATGAGGAAGTCTCCCATCCCAGTGAAGTTGAGGATGTACTCTTTGAGCTTCTCGAGGCTCCCAGGATCCCCCTTGGGAAGGACGAAGCCCAGGCCTTGAAGTTCATGGGCTTCTTTCGCTTTAGAGGCGATAATCACGGGGATACGGGGAAAGCGCTTGTTCACCAGCCGGATGAGGTCACGGCCGGCGCCGCCCTGAAGTTCGTTTCCTTTGGGGAAGAAGATGTCCGTAATCAGGCAAACGACATCATCCCCGTGACCCCGGGGGAGCCAGCTCTCGCCGCTGATCTTGGAGTCCTCTTCGACCCCAAAAAGAAAATTGAGGCTTTCTTCGTAGGTCCTGGTGATCATGACATCTGCCCGCTGGCCGATGATCGCATACAGCACAGGAAGGAATTGGGAGAACCAGCGCGGCTCGTCGTCGACAATATGGAAAATGAACCGCCTGAGGCTGGAATGTTTTTTGATGTTGAGCAGGTCCTCCGCCGCCCGGACTGCCGGCAGGATGATGCTTTCGGGGGGAAAGGCGTCCCGGTTGACGGCAAAAACGAGGTCGGCGCCGGCCGCATAGGGATACTTCTGCCAAGCCGCTTGAGGGGGTGCGTATTGGATGTACGGCTGGAACGATAAAAGGATAAAAACGGAGTCCGGACTCCGGGCGCGCAGCTTTTTAGCGTCGAGGATGGCCAGTCCGGTGTCATCAAAGAGGAAGACCGACGGTTCTCCGGAGGCGGCTGCAAGCACCGACTGGGGATCAGGGAGGACCTCCGTCTTTAGCCACGGCATCTTTTCGTCCAGGACCTTCCTGGACTCGCGGACCTGTCCGTCGGCCGCAAAAAATAGCGCCCGCTTCATCTTGACGGGGTTGATGATCCGGGGGATGAACTGGTATTCTCGGGAAACGCGGCTAGTCATTCTCGGAGACCACCTGACAGCGCTGGCTTATGGAATCCGCATACACGGTGACGGGACGCGGAAAGGCCAACACCGAGAGCGCGGACTCAGGATGAGGTCCGGAGAAGAGCCACGTGTCAAAGGCATCAAGCTGCGGCGTGACATACCCGTAGATGATGTTGTTGCTCATCAGGTTGGTCAGGAAATGGGTGCCCTGGGTTCCATACATCCGGGTCTGGAGTCTCTTCTGATCCTCGTCAAACCCGCCCTGGATCATGTACAGGAAATGGCTGCCATAAATCCCGCCGGTCATGCTCCCTTCTTCGGGCAAAGGCTCGGGCCGGCCGGCCACGTCCACTCCGTATTCGAAGATCGCAGCCGCCTGGTCGACATCTTTGAAGTCGACAAAGATGCCCCAATCCGGGTTCTTGCTGCCCAGACGGCCGGGAACGACCAAGATGTATTTCTCGCCGCGGCCCTGCATCTCCCGGTTGACATCGATGATCCGCTTTCTGACCGCCGCCTGCATATCTCTTGAATAGAGGAAAGGAGATACCACGACGGCAAACCTGATGTCCTTCTTGACTCCATGTCCCTGGGAGTTGGTGATCGACAGATACGTGCGAAGGATCTGCCGGGGAACGGGGAGCGCCTCGAACCGCAGTTCGGGGAGCTCGGTCAGCTGGACGATGTGAAAGGTCCCCTCTCTGTTCTCCTTTTGGGAGAAGTCGAGGTTGAAGACAAACTCAATCTGGAAATGGGAGGAGATGCGGGCGGAGATGGTCTCCATGATCTCGCCCAGGGTTGTCCTGAACCCGAAGTGGTTGTTCTGGATGAGCTCCTCGATCGTGATCAGGTTGTTCTGGATCCCCAGGAGTCGGATCTTGTGAAAATTGGCGAACCGCACATGGAGCTTCTTCATCGTCTCCAGTTCTTCCCCCTTGAGGTCTCTGTTCCTGGTCAGGTCCAGAGCGTAGAAATACTGCTGGCCGTTCCCGATCCTCAGGAGATCGAGGGGGATCGGGTTACGGATGGTGGCCATGGAGATGACCGGAAAATCGTCCAGGACGGTGGCGTAGCCGTGGCCGAAGGCGATCCGGGCGAATCCCTCCTTGGGATTCTGGTTCTTCAGGGCGTGGGGAAAAAATGAGCTCGCGACACCGGAAATGTAAGGGTAATAGACCGGGCCGGCGAACGTGTCATCGAAGAGTCCCGGAATGGGGTTGATGACGATGGCCATCTTTTCCCGGCTGTCGTGCGGCTGCTTCCGGCGGAAGTCGTCATAGATATGGCCGATCGCCAGGACAGCCTGAGCGACGCGGACCTTAGGGTCGGGATGGTTGTTGGGCAACATGAAGGAGGCGTTCTCGCCCGCATGAACGGGGCCGATGCCGGCTGTCGTGCGGCCCGCCTCATTCGTGGCCGACGAGCGGATACCCAGGGGGATTTCCCCGAGTTCGTCGATAATCGAAGTGACCTTTAGAAGCTCCTGCTCCCCGAGCCTGCAGTTGTTCTCCAGGTACCGGTCATAGAAATCCGTGGCCAGGATGCGTGTCTTGAGCTTACCGACTTTCAGGAGGGAAATCTCGTTGATCCTGATGAGTCCGGCCCCCTTCCCTCCGGGCGCCCCTGACCCATAGACTTTAACGTCGCCTTCTTTCTCGGTGATCGCGATGCTCATTTTGCCTTTTTTATATTAGGACAAGCCTGTTTTTTAGTTTTTTTGGGCAAACTCGCGTTCACCTTGGTGGAGGCGGGTCGAATCCCGCTCCGCCGCGTTT
>Ga0315291_10006160_pt1 | contig 14919 bp, 15 predicted proteins | sample YL17G12_20_MG_FD_203070 | JGI IMG/M metagenome (GOLD analysis project Ga0315291, IMG submission 203070) | Sediment microbial communities from Yellowstone Lake, YNP, Wyoming, USA - YL17G12_20 | ecosystem: Environmental > Aquatic > Freshwater > Lake > Sediment | place: USA: Wyoming | collected...
CACATGACCGTCAGGCGCGCGGGGGAGGGAAATCCGCAGGGATCAAGGGTGACCAACTTCGACGCCTTGGGGTTCCTGGCGGATGTCAACAGTGACAGGTGGTACGCCGATTACGGCATTCGATCCGAGCGCGTGTTCCCGCAGATCAGGATGTCGCCCTACGGCTTTTACGAGGGCGAGTCAGATTCCCTGTGCCCCGCCGGTGCCAATTGCGCGCTGGGCGAGGAAGTGGTAGACGAGTCCGACGCAGGATTTTCGTGTACTGCTTGCTCGGACGAGGGTTCTGCGTCAGCGGCATGGAAGAGCAACTTCCGATACATGTCGCCAACTGGCACTCACTCCAATACAGGTCAGGCGCTCTGGCGGTCCTCGTTGTCGCCGGGGATGTATCAGGTCCAGGTCTTTCTTTCTGAATCGTCGCCCGTAGATTTATCGGACTACATCCACGCCCTAGCCGCGCGCTACAGCGCGGAGGGGGTGATCTTTGTTCACGACCAGTCTGCGGGGTACATAGGTGGCAACCAGCACCAAGTCAGAACGCATGGCTGGATCACCCTTGGCAACGTCAACTACCGCAAGGTTGCCCCCTATCTCGTTCTTGGCAATGCCGCCTACGATTCCGACGATCCCGAAAGCTGGACGGACGGCGAGTGCTCGCTGATCTACGTTGATGCGGTGAAGTTTACCGGGATCTGTGATCCCGTGCCAGTGCCTCCTGGTGGGCACGCTACGCCGACTGGCGATCCATCCCTGGCCACCGCCACTCCCGCCGTCACGGCCACGCCTACCCCGACGTACACCCCGGGCGGCGCCACGATCACGCCGACGTACACGCCCTCCACCACGCTTACACCAACGAACACGTCCACGCCCACACGGACGCCAACCCGTACCGCCGGGCCACCGCCTCCCCGTTCGCGCTCGCCCACGCCCACGTCGGTGCATGGTCCGCACCCGACGCCGTGCTGGAGCATTGACTGCCCGACTCCCAAGCCCGGCCCGACGCCACTCGGATGAACAGGAACCGTTGGCCGCTGCTTGTCGTCATCGCCGCCGTGGGTGGGGCGTTGGCGATGCTGCTGTCCTCGCCGAGCGTCGTGGCGCAGTCCTCGGCGACCCAGACCAAGGCGGCGCAGAACACGGCCACCGCGGCGGCGCTCGATACGCAGAACGCTGCCATCCAGCAGACCGCCTTTGCCGGCATGACCCAGAGCGCGGCCACGCAGACCAAGGAGTTCGAGCAGACCGCGACCGCCGCTTCGCCCACTCCCTCGAACACGCCTACATTCACCAGTACGCCCACGCCGACGAACACGCGAACTCCAACACCCTCGAATACGCCGACGCGGACCGCCATCCCTACGTTCACGCCAGCGCCTACCGCCACGCCGCTTGGCACGGCCGCACCCGACGCCCATTGGGAATGGCCGGTGTGTGGCGACGTGCCACAGCGCGGGATCGCCACCTACTTCGACCACTACTACTCGACCTGGCAGTCGTTCGGTCTAGACTCCGGGCTGACCCGTGCCGGTGACGGGGTGGGGCTGATCGCACCCTACAACGCCGACGTGTGCCACTCCTACGACATCGGCTTTGATACGTGGTGCCAGCAGATCGTGGCTGGCCGAAGTGACCAATCGAGCCTGACTGAGTTCCAGGCCATCGCCGTACAGCCGCCCGTGATGCCGGACGGCCTGGTGGTAGCCCCGCACGCAGCGCGGGTAATGTGGACCGGGCTCACGACGCGCTCCGGGTACGAGCAGGGCGTTGGCGACAGCCTCTGCAGGGTTGGCGGCTGGCAGTACGGCATGACGCTGGGCTTCCATTCGGACGAGTACGTCACTGTCTCCGGTCTGGTTGGCACGTCGGTGCGGGCTGAGGACGTTCTGGCGCAGGGCGACGTTCTTGGTGCCGGTACCTCCACGGTCTCCTACGGCGACCCAGCAACGGTCAGAACCGCGCCGCTCCGGGCGGCCCACACGCGCTGGGGCTCATGGTTCGATCCGCTGGGCTGGGGCGAGGATCGCTACGACACCTTTGCCCCCTACGATCGAGGGTTGGACCCGAACTACCAGCGCGGCAATATCCCGTCGCAGAGACGCATCGACCCCCTGGTTGCCACTGGCCCGGCGTGCCTCTCGGCCTGCACGTCCACGCGCTACATCGTGGACGACTCGGACTCGGGCTTCCTGTGCGACCACTGCTCGGACCCGATCGACGGCTCGGAGGGCTACGGCGGATCGTACCGCTCGCTTGAACCCACGGGCGACGACGCCGAGACGGCCACTGCGTCCTGGGCCTTTCCGGCCGCTGGTCCAGGCGTGTACTCGGTCTACGCCTGGCTGGGGTGGATGGTGGACGCCGACGCCGATGGCGTGCCCGACATCGAGTCCTCGCCGGCCGCGCGCTACCGGGCGGGAAGCACCACGTTCCTGGCGAGCCAAAAAGCTGACGGCCCGGCGACGGCTGGCTGGTACTACATCGGGACGTTCGACTACGCCACGGCCCCGTACATCGCCCTCTCGAACGCGGCCTACTCAGACCAACTTCATCCGGCCATGGGCTACATCGACTCGGCGACGTGCGGCCGGCTCTACGTGGACGCTGTGGCGTTTGTCTCAACTTGCTCGTCCATCGTCTCGCCTGCGGTGGCTGGCACAGTCGCTCCGGCGGTGACGGCTACACCCAACTGCGCTACAATGCACTGCGGGACACCATGAACAAGAACAAACGACTCGCTGTTGTCATCGTCGGGGCGGTAGCCGCGCTTGGCTTGCTAGCACTTCTCCCTCGCTCGCCGAGGCAGTCCCTCGTGGTCCTCACTCCTGGACCGCTCGGCGTGTCGCGCTTCTTCGACTTCGGGCCGACCGATACGCCAGGACCGACCCCCAGTCCGACGCTCACATCGACGCCTGATGCCGACGGCCATCTGCCGAATCCTCAGGCAACCATCGCCACGCGGACCTACCCCGGCGATCACTTTCCCACGGCCGTTGCGTTCGTCCAGGGGCTAGTAGCCGGCACGCCTGACGCCACCAAGGTTCACAGCGCCGTGCCCAACCTTGCCGAAATCTGGGCGCCTCGCCTTGGCCCTTCGCGCGGGATGATGGTGACGGCCGACGACATCGTGACGCTGCTCCAGAACGCGTCCGTCTCGCCCTACGCAACGCCCATGGTCCAGGGCTACTTCCTTGGTCACTGGGGGACGCCCGCTCCCACGCCCGACCCGGACATGGAGACCATCGCAGTGGTGGTCACGTTCCTGGGTGATGGGCAGCCATTTCCGTACCCGACGGACGGGCGCTGGTTCGACCCAACCGCCCAGGCGATTCGTCCCCGTTGGGCTGGCCACGACGTGGGCGTGGACCCGCTTGTGTTCGTGCTCGTCGTGACGAGCGACAGCTACCGCCTGGTCCGTATTATCGACAACTACGACGGCTACGACAATCTCGTGCGCCGGATGCAAGAGATGGGGTTCGGACCCTACTACTCCTTCCGTCCATAAAGGAAACATCATGAACGACGATCCCGAACCGATCGCCACCCCGACGCCCGAGTCGCCAGACGTGGCGCAGGCCCGCAAGGCGCGCGAGTCCCGCGAGGGCGCACCGGCCCACTCGGCGGCTCCGCGCAGCACCATGGTCATTGAGGACATCGGAAAAGTGACGCCCAACGTTGGCTCGGGCCAAATTCCCGAGGGCGAGGACAAGCCGAAGGCCAAGCAGCAGAAGATCATCTACGTCCGGCGCCTGGACTTCGCCTACCTCGACGACAAGGAGCCCGACGACCCGACGCGTATCTACCGGCCGATCTACCTGGGCGACATGACGGTGGACGAGTGGAAGACCAAGTACGGCGTGGTCGGCCCGGTGCCCGAGGACGAGCCCGACCTGGGCGACCCAGAGCTTGTGAAGCCGTCGGCCGCATGAGTCGCGTCTTGCTGATCGAGCCAGGAGCCACCTACTCGATCACGGAGGTGGTGCATGGCGTCGAGAAGGGCCTGCGAGACTGCGGTCACGAGGTGGATTCTTTCGATACCCTCGGCCAGTTGCTACTTGCGAGCGAGCGGGTGCAGTGGACGCTGAAGAAGGCGGGCATGGCCGACGCGATCCCGCACGACAAGCGGCGCTGGCCTTGGCCGCGCAAGGAGTCGTCCGCCGAGGTCGTGGAGTCCTACTTCGACGCCGTGCGCGAGGAGGGCTTCAAGGCCGCCATCTGGCATGCGTTGGATGAGGACTATGACTGGATGGTGCTGGTATCGGCGCTACTGGCCCCCACCAGGGCGCTGCTGGCGCTCCGGCGCGCGGGGGTGCGTTCACTCATGGTCTTCACGGAGTCGCCCTACGACGATCCCATTCAGGCTCGGCTCGCCGAGTATGCCACGGCCGCCGTCACCAACGACCGCAAGTCCGCCGAGGGCATGGGGCTCGGCTACATGCCGATGGCCTACTGCGACGACCTCCACCAGCCCCGCGAGAGCGAGCCGACGAGCCCGGCGCACGACGTGGTATTCGTGGGGGTGGGGTTCCCCGAGCGTATCGCGGTCCTGGAGTCCGTGGACTGGTCCGGGATCGACCTGGGCCTGTACGGCGACTGGAAACTCCTGCCCCGGTCCAGCCCGCTCCGGCGCTACGTCCACCAGGGCATCCTCGACAACGCCGAGGCCGTGGACCTCTACAAGCGGTCCCTGGTCGGCCTCAACCTGCATCGAATGACCACCGACTACTGGGGCGACCGAATGACCTACGCCGTGGGCGGCTGGTCCTGCAATCCGCGGACCTACGAACTGGCCGCTTGCGGGGTGCCGCAGATCACGGACTGGCGTCCTGGACTGGTTGACGTATTTGGCGGCGAGCTTGCTCATACCATGAGCGTTGACACGCCCCAGTCACTTGGTGATAATATCAGGCGGCTACTAGGTAACGCGCAGGCGCGCGTTACACTGGCTTGCCGGCAGCAAGAGGCGGTTCTGGGCTGGCACTCGTACAGGAATCGCGCCGAGACCCTCTCGGCCATCATGGAGGAGACCGCATGACTACAGGCACCTCGCCAAACCCAAAGGGTGGCGACTCTGGCGCTCTCTGGATGGCCCCGACCGCAGGGGCGGCGCTCGTCCAGGTCACGGGCGTTCAGGACGCCACCTACGATCGGGGCCAGAACTTCGCCGATGCCCACGGCATGGAGGCGGCCCACGGCTACTCGGTCAAGGTGAAGTCGAAGCCCAGCCTCAAGGCGAAGAACATCCACGACTGGGCGGCCACGACGGTCATGAAGGCGCTGAAGGAGACCGAGGCCGGTAGGTCGGTCCCGTTCGCCTTCTACCCCAAGGGCAACTTCGGGGCGGTCGATGACCTGGACACCGGAGTTCACGGCACGGCGTTTGTGCAGCTCTCCAGCGCGCAGTCGCTGGGCGACCCGATCTCGAACGACATCACGCTGATGCCGGCCAAGCCGGACTGGGCGGCCTTCGGCGACTACCTGCCGTCTTAGGCCGCATGGAGATCAAGGCCGGGCGGGCGGAGCTACGGGCGGGCTACAAGGTCGCGGCCTGCTTCGGCCCGCCCGTTGCCGTTTCATCGACCGTTGCCAAGGGGGCTGCCGAGTCCACCTGGACGATCAGGGGCAAGGTCAAGGAGTCGAGCAAGTTTCTGCTGGAGCACACCAAGCTGGACTTGCTGTCAGTGAGGTTCATGCTCGGGACGGACTGGTGCATCTTGAAGTCCGTCACCGAGGTCGCGATTCGCGGTGAACACATCGTTGTACGAGCTACCGGGGAGGAAGAGATACGTCATGGGCAAGTCCAGCAGAAGGCCGAGTCAGCCAGCGTTCGCCAGCCTGGGAACCACCAAGTACGCCCTGTGGGACGAGGATCTGGCGGAGCCGGGCGCCATCTGGATCGAACTCAAGGATCGCATCAGCTACGGCGATGAGAACGACATGGCCGGCAAGATCGTCCGGTCGATCAAGGTTCCTGACAACGCCAGCGAGGATGAGGTCCGAGAGCTTAAGAAGGAAATCGAGGTGATGCTGGACATCTCGATCGACGGGCCGTTCCGTATCCTGGTCTGGACCGTGGACTGGAACCTCCAGGACGAGAACGGGAAGACGGTGGAGATCGAGTTCGACGCCATCCGGGCGCTGGACCTGGAGTGGGCCGATGAGGTCAACCGGGTCATCACCGAGCACGAAGAGGCAACTGGCCAGGGAAAAGCGGGACGCCGGAAGGCGCAGCTCGCACAAAAGCGGAAGCCCTGATCTGTAAGTACATGGGCTGGAGCTACCAGGACCTCCTGGCGGCGCCGGCCAACCTGATACCAGTGGTTCTTAGCTTGATGGCCGAAGAGGCCAAGATCATCCAGGGGATGAACGGAAAGGAGGGTGGCGACTGATGCGAAAGGACGCCATCCTCCGTATTATTTTCCAGGCCGTCGATCAGGTCTCGGGCGAGATGGGCAAGATAGGCCAGAGCGTTTCTGGCCTGGGTGGATCGTTCGGGCCGCTGGGCGCGATTGCCGGCGCCGCGCTCGGGGTTGTCGCGAGCGGCGTCGGGATTCTGGGTGGCGCACTGGTAACGGTCATCGGTGACGCCGCTGACTTCCAGCAGATCATGGCGAACATCAACGCCGTTCTGCGTCCCACGGCTGCCGAGTACGCAGCTATCTCCGACGAGGTGCAACGCCTTGGCCGCGAGACCCGCTTCACCGTAGGCGAAGCCGGGCTCGCCGTTGAGGCCCTGGCCCGCGGCGGCGGTACAACAAAGGATATTCTGACCGGCATGGGCCAGGCGGCCCTTGAGTTGGCCGCCGCCACCAAGGCTGGGATGTCCGAAAGCGCCCAGGTAATCCTTGCCGTCATGCATGAGTTCAAGCTTGGCGGCGACGATCTGGCTGGGGCGGTAGACGCTATCTCCGGCGCCGTCAATAACGCCAACATGGATATAGGCGGCTTCAGAAACGCCATGATGCAGGTAGGCAGCATCGCGAACTCGCTGGGCGTACCGCTAAAGGAGGTCACGGCCGCTCTGACCCAGTTCGGGCAAGAGGGCATTGTCGGCGAGCGGGCCGGCACCGGCCTAAAGACCATGCTGCTCTATTTGGTCCCGAAGACCAAGGATGCGGCTGACGCATTCAAGCAGTACGGCCTGATGACGCAGCAATCAACCTCATCCGTGGTTGCCTCTACCAAAAGCGTCTCGGCGATCTCGGGCGAATTACAGATGGCCACGGCCGGAATGACCAAGGCCCAGAAGGAATCGTATTTGGCTGCTCAATTCGGGGCATCCGCCTGGAACGAGAACGGCAAGAGCCTGCGTTCGTACGGCGAGCTAGCGCGAATGGCGGTAAAGGATCATCTTGGGCTGGCCCAAGGAACCAAGACGGTCGTCACCGAGGGAAAGGCGATGAACGCCTTCTTTGACTCCACCACCGGCAAGCTAAAGCCGCTGGGCGAGGTCTTTCAGCTCTTGCAGGATAAATTCGCAAATATGGATACCGCCGAACGCGTCGAGGCGTTCAAGAAAATGTTCGGCATCCGCGCCCAGACCATGGCCATGGTCTTGGAGGCTAGCAACTCTGGCGCCGCGGGGTTTCAAAAGTTCATGGACATCATGGACAAGAGCGACGCCGCAACGACCGCCCAAGAGCGCATGAAGTCGCTTCTTGGCGTAATCGAAATTCTGAAGGGTCACGTCGAAACCGCCGCAATCCAAATTGGAATGCCATTCGTGGAGGCGCTGGAGAAGGCCGGGCGAGCGATATTCCCCATGGCCGAAGCTATCCAGCCAGCCATCAAGGCGTTCGCCGACTGGGAGCGCGGGGCGATCAACCAGCTTCCTGGCAAACTGAAGGAACTCACCGGGATCGACCTCTCCAAGATCACCGGCGCCCTCAAGGATTTCGAGGGCAAGGACTTCGGCACCGGCCTGCGGGACTTCCTGACGGACGTGCTCGGGCCGACGAATATGAAGCATATCGACGACATCGCCACAAGCGTGCAGAATTTCGGCAAGTGGATCTCCGATCCGGCTACGCTCAAGGGAGCGCAAGAAATCGGTGGCAGCCTCAAGGCCTTCGCCGGCCACGTCCTCGGTATAGTCGGCGGCATCAACGATCTCATCAAAAAGTGGGATGAATGGACTGGCGGAAGCAAGAAGGAACCAGATACCGGCGGGAGCAAGAAGGGACCAGATACCGGCGGGCTGACGCAGGGCGGCGGCGTCGGACAGATGATTGCCGCGTGGAACGAACTGAAGGGAGTCTTCGCTGACATCCCCAAGGCCACCGAGGGCTTCCAGCGCTTCCTCGCAGTCATCTCGACGCCCTTCGACATGACGTTCTGGAGCGGTCTGGCCGACACGTACATCCGACCCGCCCTGGCCGACGTGGACAAGGCCATCGCTACCTGGGTGCAGGGTGCGGCGCAGAAGGGGTCCGACTTCGTGGCCGGGCTGGTCGGCGGCATGGGCGACGTGGGCTCGAAGATTGCGGGCGCCATCTCTGGGGCGGGCGCAGGGATCGGTGAGGTCGCAGGGGTTCTGGCGACTCAGGGGCAGACGTGGCAGACGAACGTCTCCACGGCCACCCAGGGCATCGTCACGGACATCCAGACGAAGTGGGCAACGGCGGTGGCCGACACCAGTGCCAAGTACACCGAAATTTCGACCAACATTTCGACCAAGTGGTCCGAGATCAAGGCGACGATCTCGACGGCCTTGTCCGACATCTACAACGATCTGAGGCTCAAGTGGGATTCGTTCCTGCGTGAAATCTCCGACAAGATGGAGAAGATTCTAGGAACCATCTCCACCAAGTGGGGCGAGATCAGTTCAACCGTCACCACGAAGTTGGGCGAGATCTCCACCGCTCTGTCCACCAAGTGGGGCGAGATGGTGACGGCGACCCAGACCAAGTGGGAGGAGGTCAAGCAGGCCGTCTCCACCAAGATCGGTGAGGCCAAGGCGGCTGCCCTGCGAATCGCAGGCGAGATCAAGTCGGAAATCGACACCAAGTGGGGCGAGATCGTCACCAGCGCAGGCGCCGAATGGGACAAGCTCAAGGGCGTTGTGGACTCGGCCGTCCGCAAGATCTTCGAGCTATTCAACTCTGGAAGCCAGTTGATACACGATGCCATTGCTGCCATCGGTGGCCTGGCGAGTAGCATGGCCCAGGGGCTCCTCGACGCCTGGAACACAGAGATCACCAAGCTTCAGGACAACTTCTGGACCGCCATCAGCTCGCTTCTCGACTGGATTCTCTCGAAGATCAAGGGCGGCTCCCCGGCCCGGCATCCCAAGGTGCTTCGGATCGGCACGTCGCTCGCCATGGGCCTGGGCTTGGGCTTTGCGACCGAGATGGGCAACCAGGCTGGCGTAATGGCCAACTCGGTGGTCAGCGCGCTGGACGTAGTGCGGCAGGTGACGGCCGATCAGATGAAGATGCTCCAGTCCCCCTGGGCCGAGTTCGATCTGGACCGCTCGCGGGCTTTGCGCAAGTTGGGCATGGACATGAACCGCACGGGGCGCGGCGGCTTCGTGGCCGCCAGTGCCCAGAACTACTACGACGCGTGGTCGCGCAAGTGGGGCAAGCGATATGGCGTCGCCGGCCCGCCAGGAGAGGGCGTCGGAACGACGGGTGGCGGACCCTCCGGCAACAGCGCGGGCGGCACGGGATTTGGTCCAATGCCCGCCCCTCCCGGCCCACCGCCGCGCAACCCCGCTGACCCCTGGACGGGCGGCGCCCCGGTCCACTTCACCATTAACCTGGACGTGAACGGCATCCAGGTAGGGCGATGGAACAAGGCCATTACCCCCGACCTGGGTCGGCAGACGGACAGGAACAACCGGATATGACGCAGGACGAGATCGCCCTGCTCCCGCCCGGCCAGCTCGACGCCTTCGGGGTGACGGCGGGCCTGGACGACATGCTCGCTCCGTCGCCCGAGGCCGTCGCCGAGATCGAAGACTTCATCGCTGGCGTCCGAGCGGCTACCATCATGGACCAGGCGGGCTCGATGACGCGGGACGAGTTCGCCGGGGTCATGCGGAAGATGCTGGAGATGGTCGATGTCATTGCTGGTTGAGTGGATCTCGCCGGACGGAACGGTCACGCAACTCGACCCGTCGAGCGTGGACGGCGACACCGGCGTGACCAGGAGCGGGACGGGCTTCAACGGTCTGTTCAACGCCGGTGATCTCCCCTGGATTCCGTTCATCGACCCGCAGCCCCAGAGTGGCGGCTTCTACCGTGGCGGCGTCTTCGACCAGCGCGGCGGAGTCTCCATCCCCATCTACTCGGAATGCGGCACCCTTGCGAAGCTCCTGTCGGAGATCGACTTCCTGGGCCGCATCACCTCGCCCTACAACGGGCTCTCCGTGATCCGCGTGACCCAAGGCTCGCGCGTGCGCCACTGCAAGGCGTTCCGCACTGGCTTCAAGTCGTTCTACGCCTCACCTGACTCGCCAGAGGGCGCGTTCGGGATACTGGACAACGGACAGCTCGCCTTCGTGCTTTCGTGCCAGGCCCCGTCGCCCTATTGGTACACCGGCCTGGCCGAGATCGGCGCCGGGGAGTTCGCCGACGACGACACGCTGGTTGTGACCAACGACTCCGGCGTCCCGTGGGGTGTCTACATCGAGGCGACGCCGACTGTTGGTAAATTCCAGGCCCCGCTCATCACGAACGAGACCACCAACCGAGTCTTCATGGTCACGGAGAACGTCAACTTTGACGAGGTTCTCAAGGTTGACTGGTACGGCTCTGACCCGGATGCGCTTTCCGTGGTGATCTCCAGGGGCTCGGGCGACGAGGACTTGATGCCCAAGGTGTTCGAGCCATCGTTCCTTGAGATCGTCCCCGGTGACAACGTGCTCAGGTTCTCGATGTCCGGCCTCTGGGACGTATCCGTGCAGTCCATCGCTCGATACGAGAGCATCTGATGCCCGGACCAAGGGCTGCGCCGCTCAAGGGCGCCGACGAGGGCCTGACCCGCCTCTGGCTCCTGAAGCCTGACCGGACCCTGGCCACCCTGATCGACAAGTTCATCGACTTCGAGATGGACCTGGAGTTCCTGCTGACCGGGACGATCAAGGTCAAGATCCCGGCCGACCACCGGATGTTCGGACTCTCGTGGAACGGCATCGGCATCCTGGACCACGGGCTGGAGAACTGGGGTTGCTCGTTCTACTATCGCGATCCAGGAACCGGCAACAACAAGAAGTTCATCGGCATTGCTGACCCGCTGAAGCTCAGCCACCACGGCCAGCGCGGCAGCGCCTACGCCGAGGTTGAGTTCAACCACGCCTTCTGGGATCTGATGAAGCGCCGCGAGGTCTGGACCGAGGACGGCGCCCGCTACGAGCTGGAGGACACGCCCGACAACATTGCCCGCGACATCATCGCCAAGCAGTGCATGGCGGGCTCTGTCGTCACCCCGATTGGGAACTTTACCGACCGCACCCAGTTCGGCCATGCCGCCGCGCCCTGGAGCGTCACGGTGGACCCCGTACTGCCGAACGGCCAGCACCCCGAGCGGTTCAAGTACAGTTGCGACCATGGCACGGCGCTACCCGCCGCTCTACAAGATCTCTTCGTCGGGCGGATGCCTCGTACCGGCGCGTCCACGGACATCTACCCGGCCTTCTCCGAGCCGTCCCCGGGCGACTTCCGTATCTCGATCCTGTGCGGCAAGGACGTGGTAAGTCCGCGCGTCATCGGGCGCAACCTGGTCTCGCGCGCCAGCTCAACGGCCAATGAACCGGCTACCGTCCTGGCGCCCGAGCGCAGTACCATGCTCGGCTACTCCAAAGGCTGGGAGCGCACCGACCAGATGACATCCATCGAGGTCAAGGGCAAGGGGCAGCACCGGGAACAGCTCCGCTTCTTCATCCACGACCCGGAGATGGTGGAGCGCGTGGGTCCGATCGAGAATGCCTGGACCGCCCCAGAAGCCCTCGACCCGGACGAGCTGGAGTTTGAGGCGCGAACCTACCTTGCCCATCGCAAGGAGGGCACGGTCTCGACCCAGGTTGGCCTGATTGAGCGAGAGGGTCGGCTGACCTACCCGACGAACATCGACCTGATGGACACGATCACCGTGTACTCCGGCAAGGACACCTTCGGCATCACCGAGCAACTCGACGTACTGAAGGTGACGGTGAAGATCCCCGTGCCGGGCAAGCCGCATGTCGAGATCGGCCTTGGTCAGCTTGAGCGCAACTGGCTCTCCGAGATGGGGCGTCATGGCGGCGGTCGTGGTGGCGGGGGCGGGGGCGGCGGACGACCGCGCTCCAAGGGCGGCGGGGTGAACGCCTGCACCACGGGCATTTCGTGTATCCAGGACTCCGACTCCGAGGACTGCGTGGACAAGTGCGAGGCCAAGTTGAAGTTCCTTGGAGATGCCTGGATCAGCGCCAAGGAGCGCCGGCCGGCACCGGGGGATCATGGGCCGGGAGCCACCGACCTCGTGGTGAAGCTGGACTGGTGCGCCCCGGAGTGCCTCGATGCCGAGCCCGTCGGGCCGGTCATCGCCATGGTCCAGCTCTGCGTGAGAAAGGCCGATGGCTCGCAGATGACTGTGGCGGTCGCTGGCTACGAGTGCGCTGCTGGCCCTCCCCCGGATTTGCCGCCGGCTACCGCATCCGGCGCGCCACTACACCCATGAACGCGCCTTCCGTCGTGAGTCGCGATCCGGTATACTGCCCGCCACTACCGCGAACAGGGACGGATGATGCCATGGCGCCGCGATTCCGGTGGTGGCTGGCCGGCATGGCGGGGGGGGGGATATTTTCTCAGAGGGACGGGTGATGCACACCTTCTGGCTCCTCATCCTAGACCTAGGCGTCCGGCTCACCAGCGTGGCGGTCGATCACCTACCGCCGCCGGAGGGATTCGAGGGCGTGGACCTGGCCGAACTCGACTACTGCCTGGCCTGCCGGCGTGTGCGGCGGGAAGCACGAGAGCGGGCGGCGGCGAATGACTGACACCGACTGGCTGACCAGGGTACCGGAGGGGCTGGCGACCGCCATAGTAGCGGCCTTCGTCACGCTGGCGGTCCGGTGGTGGGACCGGCGCAAGTCCGAGGCCGAGGCCGACGCTATCGGCGGGGAAGAGTTGCGCGCTATAATCAAGTCGCAACGGGAGTACATTGACTGGCTGTCGAGCCGCCTGGCCGAATCTCTGCCAGCGGAGACGAAGGGTGGCGGGTGATATGCGACGATTGGCAGGCATTGCACTGGCGGCTGTAGTCCTGGCTGCCCTGGCACTGGCCCTGACCGGGGGCCTGGACGGCGGGCGGGTAGTCGAAGAAACCACGATCCACATGAGTACCCTGATTGGGGACTCAGGTGCGGACGGTCAATGACAGGATTCTACGCCGTTGTTTTCCCGTGCTGCTGGTGGTGGCCATCACCGGCGCGGGGATGGTGCGCGCCCAAGATCGGGACAAGGTTACGGTAAGGATAACGTCGGGGCCGGGCGGCCGCTACTTCTGCCAGGCGAGCCGAGCGCCGGACGGTTGGTACACGGCCAAGCATTGTGTAACCCGTGGGGTGAAGACTTTCGACGGATCGCCCAACGTGCCACCGTACAGCGTCGATCCGAACCGCGACCTGGCGCACTTCGCCGGACCGCCGGCCAGCATCCAGCTCCGCGAGCCCAGGCAAGGCGATGTGAAAACGGCGACGTTCTCGAACGGCGACACCGGGCATTATGTCTACGAGCGCCAGGTTCGGAGCGGGGACTGCTACCTAGTGCGGACGGGCCCGAACAGTGCCCTGAACTGGTGCCTGGACGCGATCGGGTCGCCGGCCGGTGAAGAGAGCCAGTTTCTGTGCTTCACGGCTGGCCGGAAGCCGCATCAAGGGGATAGCGGGGTCGGGCTGGTGTCTGACATCGATCAGAGGATGGCCGGCGTGATGACCAACGGCGGGCCGGTGCCGACGCCGGTCTGTATCTCGGGGTACGGCATTCTGGCAGCGAGCGTGCCCTGATGCCGAGCAGACGCACGATTGCGCCTGTCCCCGAGCCGCGCCGGTATCCGCTGTGGCTGGTGGTGGCGCTGGTGGTCGGGCTTCCGCTGGCGATCGTGCTGGTGGTCATGCAGCTCGATCGGCGAGTCCTGATGCCACCCGAGCCGACGCCTGAGGCGATGGGCACGCGCGTACCGCTTCCCGTCACGGGAGGCACCAGTCTGTACCTGCCGGTGGTGGACCGCGCCAATGTCGGCCCGCCAATCGTGGCCAGCCCGCTCAGTGCGTGCCCGGACCCGATGTGCGTACGCGACGTTTTCGTCAGGGCGGGCCTGGTGGACGACGCCGCTCACTGGTGGTGGGTGGACTACGGGGCTGACATGGACTTTACGGCCGTCTGTACGCCATACATGGCCTTCCGGCCGCTGGAGGCACCAACGGAAGCCGGGCGCATCATCCTGTGCGCCAGCTACGGTGCGGCGGTGGACCAAACGCTACGCCTGGGAGGATCGCCCACGGCGCGCTGGCGATATCGGGAGGGGCAATGGCTGCTGACTCTGCCGGCCACGGTAAATGCGGACACGGCCGTCCGCTTCGAGGCGGCGTTCCTCGCGGCGGTGGCCCGGTGACGGGCGAACGCTGGCGACGGCGGAGGCACGCAAGGCGACCGGCCAAGACGGGTAAGAGGAGGCGATAGATGCGCTGCGATCTCGCCGAGGTGGCGCCATGACGCTACTCGCGGCCGGCGACATCGCCGGGCCGATGCTGGCCGTCATCGGTGCGCTGGTCGTGGCCATTGGCGTGGTGCTGGTCGCAGGCGGCGTGTGGCTGGCTGCGCGGCGGACCCGCAAGGTGGACGACTCCAGCGACGTGACGATCTACGCGGACGTGGACGTAGGCACGGTGGCCGACGGTGGCACAGTGACCGGCGCCGACGCGGGCGAGATAGAGAGGTA